>WNFX01000037.1_pt1 | contig 150640 bp, 134 predicted proteins | sample 5400111 | NCBI WGS metagenome assembly WNFX01 (sample SAMN13153363, study PRJNA577476) | soil metagenome | isolation source: 40 cm soil or saprolite under grassland replicate 1 | place: USA:California | collected 2016-06-15
TCGGCGTCGACAAGAACACCACCGTCGTGTTCCCGGCGCCCCTGATGAGCACCATCGGCGAACTGGGCGCCTTCCTCACCCGAGAAACCGCGGCCGCGCATGCCACGCCGGCCACCGTGGCTGCCCCGGACACGTCGGAGACAGAACCGGGACCCACCAGAAAGCCGCTCGCCTCCTCGACCACGTAGCCGCCGACGGGCCTGCAGGCATGGGCCCGCCCGTACGGCGCGGTTTGATCACTGGATGTCGTAGACCGACGTGCGGCCGCCAGTCGATGTGCCACTCGCTCGGCAGGCGTCATCCGGCCAGTCGGTGGAGGATGATGATGCCGCCGAGCGCTGGTTGGTCGAGGCGCTGATCGTCGGTCTCGACGTACTCGTCGAGGATCGCGAGGATGCGACGATCGAGCGCCGCCACGTCCTCGGCTGAAAGGTGCAGCGTGAACCGTGTGGTCAACTGGACTGAGCCTGGGCCTGCCTCGCGCAGTTCGCCCTGGAACGCCTCGATCGGAGCGAACGAGGCGTCGGGCTTGGCGTTGGCCAGCGGGCCGTCCAGCCACCAGGATTGCCCCGTGGACCGGTAGGGCTTCTCGAGGGCGCCGCTGTCACCGGTTCGCACTGGTGCTTGTTGGAGGAGGCCTGCATCCACCAGCAGACGGACGTGGTAGAGAACCGTCCCCGGCTCGCGGCCGAGTCGATCGGCCAGTTGCTTGTTCGTTAGCTCTTGTTGGAGGCACAGCCGCAGGATGCGCTGGCGCAGCGGATGCGCCAGGGCTCTGGCTTCGCGAACGGTTGCCGCACGTCGTTCCCGCGGGTACTGCGAGGACTCGCCCGGCGGCTGCCGTTCAGTGCCCTGATCGCCCATAGCCAAATCGTAGTCGGCGATTGACAGTCTTGGCATCGATCGATTTTTTCCAAATCGATCTGCTATTCTCAACTAATGGCGGACGTTCACCGCACGCACGCCAATGACCGGCGGATGCCCGGTGCCGGGCGACGGCCGCTGGGGGTCGCTTACTGGCGGCTGTGGACGTCGTCCGGCCTGTCGAACCTGGCCGACGGGATCGTCAGGGTCGCGCTGCCGCTGGTAGCCATCCGCTTCACGGATTCCCCCACGTTGATCGCAGGACTGGCCTTCGCACTGACCATCCCGTGGCTGCTCTTCGCGTTGCCGGCCGGCGCACTCGCCGATCGGCTCGACCGCCGCCGGGCGATGATCGGCGCCAACGCCGTCCGTGCGGTGCTGCTCGTTGTGCTCGTGCTGACGGTCATCGCGGACATCGGTTCCATCTGGGTGCTGTACGTCGTCGCGTTCTGCCTTGGCATCGCCGAGACGATCTACGACACGTCGGCACAGTCGATCATTCCGCAGGTGGTGTCGCGCGACCTGCTGTCGCGTGCCAACGCACGCCTGTTCGCCGCCGAGCTGACCGCGAACGAGTTCGTCGGCCCGCCCCTGGGTGGTCTCCTGGTGGCGGCGGGGGTCGCGATGGCCTTCGCCACGCCGGCCGCACTGTGGGTGCTGGTCGTGGGGGTGCTGCTGCTCGTGCCCGGCACATTCCGGATTGAGCGGGACCAGCGCACCACCATGCGCCGTGATATCGCTGAAGGGCTGCGCTTCCTGTGGCGTCACCGCCTCCTGCGGACCCTCGCCGTCATGGTGGGCGTCAACAACTTCGCCTCGAACGCCACGTGGGCGATCCTGGTGCTGTACGCGGTGGGTCCCGCCTCCGCCGTCGGGCTGTCCGAGCCGACCTACGGGTTGCTGCTCTCCGCCGTGGCGGCCGGCAGTCTGCTCGGCTTCCTGGTCGCCGAACCGGTCGAACAGCGGCTCGGCCGCGCTCGCTCGCTCCTGCTGAGCATCCTCGGTAGCGCGCTCTTCGTCGGCGCCCCGGCCATCACAAATAATCCGTTCTTGATTGGCGCCGCGTTCTTCGTCGGAGGCACCACCAACGCCGTCTGGAACGTGGTCACGGTGTCCCTGCGGCAACGGGTCACCCCCGACCGACTGCTCGGCCGGGTCAACAGCGGCTACCGGCTCGTCGCCTGGGGCACCATGCCGCTGGGCGCCGCCGCCGGCGGCTTGCTCGCCCAGCTCGTCGGGCTCCGCGCAGTATTCGTCATCATGGCGCTGTTGATGCTCGCCAGGGTCGCCGGCATGACGAAGGTGACCAACAAAAGCATGGATGCAGCTGAACGCGACGCCGAGCACTCCCGGACCTGACCGCGGCCGCCGGCGGCCTTGAAGTCGCCCAGCCCGGGCCGCCGACGTCCACCGTGGCGGCGCGGCCGGTAGGAGCCGCCGGTCGAGGCTGCTGCGTTGGGGTAGTACTTGCGATGATGTGCTGGGCACGGACCGTTGAGAGGGGAATTGCCATGGGTGCATCCCGGTCGCCGTCGCGTGGTCTCGCAATCGCGACGCTCGCGCTTTGCCTCGCCGCCTCGGCGGCGGGGTGCGCGAAGAAGGACACCGGCCAGAAGACGGCGGGTGGTGTCAACCTGATCAAGCAGGGCAAGCTCGTCACGTGTACCCACCTGCCGTACTCGCCGTTTCAGTCCAAGGACGCTTCGGGCAAGGTCGTCGGCTTTGACGTCGACATGATCGACCTGGCTGCGAAGAAGTTGGGCGTGACGCAGGAGATCATCGACACGCCGTTCGAGGGGATCAAGTCGGGTCAGGACCTCAACGCCGGCAAGTGCGACGTCGCCGCGGCCGGCATGACCATCACCGATGCGCGCAAGCAGGTCCTGGACTTCTCCGACCCGTACTTCGATGCGACCCAGGCGCTACTGGTCGCGACCGGAAAGTCGTACAAGAGCCTGGCCGAACTCAACGGAAAGAGGGTTGGCGTACAGGCCGCCACGACCGGCGAGGACTACGTCAAGAAGCAGGTCACCGACCAGGGCCTGAAGGTTGAGATCGTCTCGTATCGGGATCTTGCAGCCGAGCAGCAGGCGCTGGCCACCGGTCAGGTCGAGGGCGCGGTCAACGATCTGCCGGTGTGGGCCGAGTACATCAAGGAGAACCGGGGCAAGTTCGTGGTGTCGGCCGAGTTCAACACCGGCGAGCAGTACGGCTTCGCCGTGAAGAAGGGCGGCAACCCGCAACTGCTCAAGACGATCAACGAATCGATCGCGGCGGCCAAGAAGGACGGCACGTACGACAAAATCTACGAGAAGTGGATCGGCAAGGCGCCCTGATCGCCGTCTGGTCCACACAGGGGACACGTGCGTGGCACGCATCCCTTCCGCCGTAGGCCGGCGCTCGCCCCTGGCCCCGCACCGCGATGGAGAGTCTCATGGCACAACTGGTCGAGCCGGCGCCGGCCGCAGAGGGCGCCCCACCTCCACACCGGCGCCTGGGCCGGCGGCAACGCCAACGGCTCGTACGGGGCGTCCAATATCTGGTCTTCGTCGCGGTGGTCCTGACGGTGGCGCTCGCGGCGGACTGGGGGCGTCTCGCCGATGCGTTCTTCAGGCTTGACATCGCGCGTGGAATGTTTCCCGACGTCGTGCTGGTCGCGCTGCGCAACACCGTGACCTACACGTTGCTCGCATTCGCGTTCGGCCTCGCCCTCGGCATGGTGCTGGCGCTGATGCGGCTGTCCTCCGTGGCTCCGTACCGCTGGGTCGCCACCGCATATGTCGAGCTGTTTCGCGGTCTGCCCGCGCTGCTCGTCCTGTTCATGGTCGGGTACGGGATCCCGCTCACGTTCCCGGAACGGGAGATCCCCGGCGGGGTGTACGGCTCGGTGATGATCGGTCTGGGGTTGACCGCCGCGGCGTACATGGCCGAGACGATCCGGGCAGGCATCCAGGCGGTGGCGAGGGGTCAGATGGAGGCCGCCCGTACCCTGGGCATGTCCTATACCTGGGCAATGATCTCGATCATCCTGCCGCAGGCGTTCCGGGTCGTGATCCCGCCGCTCACCAACGAGATCATCCTGCTGACCAAAGACACCTCGTTGGCGTACGTCCTCGGTGTGACCGCAGGGACGATCGAGTTGACGAAGTTCTCCGGTGACGTTCTCAACCAGCGGGTCAACCCGACGCCGCTGGTGGTAGCCGGCCTGCTGTATCTCGCCATCACCCTGCCGCTGTCGCAGCTCGTGCGCCGGCTCGAACTGCGGGCTGCGAAGGCGAGGTGAGGCGCCCGTGAACGCGATCTCGATCAACGGCCTGCACAAGTCGTTCGGCCCGGTGGAGGTGCTCCGCGGGATCGACCTGGAGGTCCGGTACGGCGAGGTAGTCTGCGTCATCGGCCCGTCCGGCTCGGGCAAGTCCACCCTGCTGCGCTGCGTGAACCTGCTGGAGGAGCCGAGCCGCGGCTCGATCCACGTGGCCGGCGTCGAGATCACCGATCCGGACTGCGACATCGACCGGGTACGCCGGCGCATCGGCATGGTTTTCCAGCAGTTCAACCTGTTCGGCCACCTCACCGTCCGCGAGAACCTGACCATTGCCCAGCGCCGAGTGCTGCGCCGGTCGAGGGCGGAGGCGAACCGCGTCGCCATGGAGAACCTCGACCGCGTCGGTCTGGCCGTGAAGGCCGACGCCTACCCCGCTCAGCTGTCCGGCGGTCAACAGCAGCGGGTGGCGATCGCCCGGTCCCTGGCCATGGGTCCCGAGCTGATGCTGTTCGACGAGCCGACCAGCGCGCTCGACCCCGAGCTGGTCGGTGAGGTGCTCGCCGTCATGCGCGGCCTGGTGGCCGACGGCATGACGATGATGGTCGTCACCCACGAGATGAGCTTCGCCCGCGAGGTCGCCGATCGGGTGGTGTTCATGGACGGCGGCGTGCTTGTCGAGTCGGGGCCGCCGGCCGACGTTCTCGGCGCTCCGCGCGAGGCCCGCACCCGGGAGTTCCTGCACCGGGTGCTCGAGCCGACCAGGGTCAGCGAGGAGGAGATCGAGGCGCATCACCCGGCCTGATCCCGGTGCAGGCCACCTGGTCGGCGTCTAGGAACACCTGATACGTGGCTGAGGTATCAACGTAGATGGATGCTTCGCTGTATGCGGTACATGGGAATTTCATGCGGTCAGGTTGTCGGTCGGCGATGTCGACGTCGCTCTCGCCGGTCGTGCGCTGCGCCATGGCTTCTACGTGCCGCGTCCGCTCCCATCCGCTACGCTGGGCGGCAGCGCCTGCATCCCAAGCGGCAGAACACGATTGCCCGCCTCTTCCCGCAACGCGATCACATGGCAATCCTGCCCCTCGACGGTGCCGGCGAAAACAGATGGGATTGGGGTACATACCGGACGGCCGACCCGCCGATGGGCGCCGTTCCACCCGACCATGCGGCGATGATCGGTCGAGCGGCCAACACAGCCTCCGAGCGGAGCACTGCCGGCGGGCTGACTGCGTCGTGGCCGAGCAGTCTGCCTCGGTGTGCGGCAGGCCCAATTCCGGGATGTTCCACGGCACAGGGCCTGGACCGTGCCCGAGATGTGGAGGACCTGATCATGGCCAAAGCAGTCGGTATCGATCTCGGAACCACGAATTCGGTCATTGCCACCGTGGAGGGCGGCCAGCCGACGGTGATCCCCAATGCCGAGGGATCGCGCACGACCCCGTCGGTGGTCGCGTTTACCGAGCAGGGTGACCGGCTGGTGGGCCAACTCGCGCGGCGACAGGCGATCCTGAACCCGAAAGGCACCATCTACTCGGCCAAGCGCTTCATCGGCCGGCGTTACGACGAAGTGACCAGCGAGATCAACACGGTGACCTTCGACGTGGTGTCCGGACCCGACGGTGCCGTCCGCTTCAAGGTGCGCGACAAGCCGTACGCGCCGGAGGAGGTCTCCGCGCTGGTGCTACGCAAGCTGGTCGAGGACGCCTCCAAGTACCTCGGCGAGCGGGTGACCGAAGCGGTCGTCACCGTGCCCGCGTACTTCAACGACGCGCAGCGGCAGGCAACCAAGGACGCCGGGCGTATCGCCGGGCTCGAGGTCCTCCGGATCATCAACGAGCCCACCGCCGCGGCGCTCGCGTACGGGTTGGACAAACGCCAGCACGAGACCGTCCTGGTGTTCGACCTGGGCGGCGGCACCTTCGACGTCAGCCTCCTCGACGTCGGCGATGGCGTGGTCGAGGTACGCGCCACCGCGGGCGACACCCACCTGGGCGGCGACGACTTCGACCGGCGCATCGTCGACCACCTCGCCGACGAGTTCCAGCGTCAGGAGGGTATCGACCTGCGCCGGGACCCGCAGGCCCTGCAGCGGCTGTTCGAGGCGGCGGAGCGGGCCAAGGTGGAACTTTCGTCGGTCACGCAGACGACGATCAACCTGCCCTTCATCACCGCGGACGCCAACGGCCCCAAGCATCTGAACACCACGCTCACCCGCGCCACCTTCGAGCAGCTCACCACCGATCTCGTCGAGCGGTGTCTGGGCCCCGTCCAGCGGGCCATGTCCGACGCCAGGGTCACCGCCAACGACATCGACGAAGTGATTCTCGTCGGGGGGTCGACCCGCATACCGGCGGTACAGAATCTGGTGCGCCGAATGACCGGCGGCAAGGACCCGAACATGACGGTCAACCCGGACGAGGTCGTGGCGTTGGGCGCGGCACTGCAGGCGGCGATCATCAAGGGCGAGGTCAAGGACGTCCTGCTGCTCGACGTCACGCCACTGTCGCTGGGCATCGAGACCATGGGCGGCGTGATGACGAAGGTCATCGAGCGCAACACCACGATCCCGGCTCGCCGGACCGAGACCTTCAGCACCGCGGCGGACAACCAGCCGGCGGTCGACGTGGTCGTGCTCCAGGGTGAGCGGGAGCGGGCCGCCGACAACCGGGTGCTCGGGCGGTTCCGGCTGGAAAACATCCGGCCCGCACCGCGCGGCGAGCCGCAGATCGAGGTCACATACGACATCGACGCCAACGGCATCCTCAACGTCTCGGCCCGGGACAAGGACACCGGAGCTGAACAGCGCATCACCATCAGCGAGAGTTCCAACCTGGACAAGTCGGAGATCGAGCGGATGATCGCCGACGCCGAACGCAACCGCGTCGAGGACGCCCGGGTGCGCCAGCTCATCGACGCGCGCAACGAACTCGACTCCGTGGCCTATCAGGTGGAGCGGCGGCTGGGCGAGTTGGGCAGTGCGGTTCCCGTACACGAGAAGGGCCGCGCCGAGATGCTCATCTCCGAGGCCCGCCAGGCGATCAAGGAGGAGGCGCCGCTCGAACGCCTGCGTTCGTTGACCTCCGAGCTTCAGCAGGTCTATCACGGTCTCGAGACCTCCGCCGGGGGCCGCTCCCCCGCCGGCGGGCCGGGTGGTGACGGCGGCGCTTCGGCAGGCGGGCCGTCCACCGGTCGACCGGGCGACGACGACGTCATCGACGCCGAGTTCACGACAGGGTGAGTGGCGATGTCCGACCAGGACGCGCCGCGGGCCAACGCCGGGCCGGTCAGGCCGGAGCCGGCGGCCGGGTCCACGCTGGCCGACGAGGTTGCCCAGCTTCGCGCGCGGGTCGCCGAACTGGAGGACCAGTGGCGGCGCTCGCTCGCCGACTTCGACAACCTCCGGAAGCGGGTCGCCCGTGAGTCCGCGCAGCAGCGCGACGACGAGCGGGCCCGGGTGATGGCACAGTGGTTGCCAATACTCGACAACCTGGATCGCGCGCTCGAACACGCGGGCAGCGACCCGTCGCCGATCGTGGAGGGCGTACGGGTTGTCCGCGACCAGGCGCTCGAACTGCTCGCGCGGCTGGGCTTCCCGCGCCGGTCCGAGGTCGGTGAGGCGTTCGACCCGAGCCGTCACGAGGCGGTCGCCGTCGTACCCGACCCCGAGGCCAGGGCGGGCACGATCCTGCACGTCGTGCGCCCCGGGTACGGCACCGACGAACACCAGCTCCGCCCGGCCTCGGTGGTTGTGGCGAAGGGTGACTGATGGCCGACCGCGACTTCTACGACGTCCTGGGTGTGCCGCGCACGGCCACCCAGGACGAGATCCAGCGCGCGTACCGCAAGCTGGCCCGCACCTACCACCCTGACATGAACAAGGATCCCGGCGCGGAGGAGCGGTTCAAGGAGATCTCGGAGGCCTACGACGCCCTCTCCGACCCCGAGAAGCGCCGGCGTTATGACGCGTTCGGGCCGGACTTCCGGCAGGTGCCGCCGGACGTCGATCCGGAGGCGTGGGCCCGGGCGCGGGCCGGCGCCGGCATGGGAGCCGGGGCGGGCGGGCGGCGGCGCGGCGGCCCGGAGGGGGGCGACACCTGGTTCCAGGGCGGCGAGGGCATCGACATCGACGACCTCCTCGGCAGCATGTTCGCCGGCCGCGGCCGGCGCGGATGGGGGCCGGTACCCGGCGCCGACCAGGAGGCCGAGCTGATGCTCTCGGTCGAGGAGGCCTACCGCGGCGGGCGGCGGCGGATCACCCTCGACGGGCGCAGCTACGAGGTGAACATCCCGGCCGGGGTCATCGACGGCCAGCGGATCCGGCTCGCCGGCCAGGGTGGCCAGGGCACCGAGGGAGCTCCGGCCGGCGACCTGTACCTGGTCGTCCGGCTCGCCCCGCACCCCCGGTACCGGGTGGAGGGGCGCGACATCACCGTCGACCTTCCGCTGGCTCCGTGGGAGGCGGCCCTGGGCGCGTCCGTCGCGGTCGAGACGCCGGGCGGCGAGGCCAAGGTCAAGGTCCCGGCCGGTACGTCTTGCGGACGGCGGCTGCGGTTGCGGGGGCGGGGCATGCCCAATCCCCGGGGCACGCCGGGTGACCTGTTCGCCGAGGCGAAGGTCATGGTCCCGGCGCGGCCGACCGACGACGAGCGGCGGCTGTTCGAGCAGCTCGCCGCGGCTTCCAGCTTCGACCCGAGGAGGCGATCGTGAGCGAGGAACGCGGCGCAGCCCAGTCCCGCGGTCGCGAACGGAAGGCGGGAACCGTGACTCTCGCCATCGTCCGGACCGCCGGCCGGCTGGACCTCGAATCGTTCGCCCACGTCGCGGGCGTGCATCCCGAGTTGGTACGCCGCCTGGTGGCGCTCGGGCTGCTGGAGCCCGACCGGGACGCGGCGGGCCGGCTGTGGTTCCCGCCAGCGCAGCTCGTCGCCCTGGCCCGGATCCAGCGGCTGCGCGCCGGGCTCGGCCTCAACTACAGCGCCCTCGGCGTGGTGATCGAACTGCTCGACCGGGTCGCCTACCTCGAACGCGAGCTGCGCAAGGCGACCTCGCGACGTACCGGAGGCTGATCGTGGACCTGAACCGCCTGACGCAGAAGTCCCAGGAGGCGTTGCACGACGCGCAGACCAAGGCCCTTCGCTTCGGACATACCGAGGTGGACGGCGAGCATCTGCTGCTGGCGCTGCTCGATCAGCCCGAGGGGCTCGCGCCCCGGCTGCTGGCCGCGGCCGGCACCGACCCGGACCGGGTACGGGCGCAGGTGGAGGCCGAGCTGGGCCGCCGGCCCCGGGTGAGCGGCCCCGGCGCGGCACCCGGCCAGGTCTTCGTGACCCAGCGGCTGTCACGGCTGCTGGACGCCGCAGAGCGGGAGGCCAAGCGGCTCAAGGACGAGTACGTATCGGTCGAGCATCTGGTGATCGCGCTGCTCGACGAAGGCACCGGCACGGCGGCCGGCCGGCTGCTGCGCGACGAAGGGCTCACCCGCGACGGCTTCCTGCAGGCGCTCACCGCGATCCGCGGAAACCAGCGGGTCACCTCCGCGATGCCCGAGGTGGCCTACGAGGCTCTCGAGAAGTATGGCCGCGATCTCGTGCACGACGCGCGCGCCGGCAAGCTCGACCCGGTCATCGGCCGGGACGCCGAGATCCGCCGGGTGATCCAGATCCTGTCCCGCAAGAGCAAGAACAATCCGGTACTGATCGGCGATCCCGGCGTGGGCAAGACCGCGATCGTGGAGGGCCTCGCCCAGCGCATCACCCACGGCGACGTGCCCGAGGGCCTGCGCGACAAGATCGTGTTCGCGCTGGACATGGGCTCGCTGGTGGCCGGCGCGAAGTACCGCGGCGAGTTCGAGGAACGGCTCAAGGCCGTCCTGTCCGAGGTGACCGCCGCGCAGGGACGGATCCTGCTGTTCATCGACGAACTGCACACCGTGGTGGGCGCGGGCGGCGGGTCGGAGGGCGCCCTGGACGCCGGCAACATGCTCAAGCCGATGCTGGCCCGCGGCGAGCTGCACATGATCGGCGCCACCACGCTCGACGAGTACCGCAAGCACATCGAGAAGGACGCCGCGTTCGAACGCCGGATGCAGCCGATCCTGGTGGACGAGCCGACGGTCGAGGACACCATCTCGATCCTGCGCGGGCTGCGCGAGCGGTTCGAGGTCTTCCACGGCGTACGCATCCAGGACGCCGCCCTGGTCGCCGCCGCCACCCTGTCGCACCGCTACATCTCCGACCGGTTCCTTCCCGACAAGGCGATCGACCTCGTCGACGAGGCCTGCGCGACGCTGCGCACCGAGATCGACTCCCAGCCGGCCGAGCTGGACCAGATCAGCCGGCGGGTGCGCCGCCTGGAGATCGAGGAGGCGGCGCTGGCCAAGGAGGACGACCCGGCCAGCAAGGCGCGGCTGGACCAGCTGCGCAGGGAGCTGGCCGACCTGCGCGCCGAGGCCGACTCGATGCGCGCGCAGTGGGAGGCCGAGCGCAACGCGATCCACGCGATCCAGGCGCTGCGGGAGGAGATCGAGAAGGTACGCCGGGAGGCCGAGAACGCCGAGCGGCAGTACGACCTGAACCGGGCCGCCGAGCTGCGCCACGGCCAGCTGCCGGAGCTGGAGCGGCGGCTGCACGCCGAGGAGGAGCGGCTGGCCAGCAAGCAGGGCGGCCAGCGGCTGCTGCGCGAGGTCGTCACCGACGACGAGATCGCCGAGATCGTCGCGCGCTGGACCGGCATCCCGGTCAGCCGGCTGGTCGAAGGCGAGCGGCAGAAGCTGCTGCGCCTCGACGAGATCCTGCACGAGCGGGTAGTCGGCCAGGACGAGGCGGTTCAGCTGGTCACCGACGCGATCATCCGGGCCCGCTCGGGCATCAAGGACCCGCGCCGGCCGATCGGTTCGTTCCTGTTCCTCGGCCCCACCGGCGTCGGCAAGACCGAACTGGCGCGGGCGCTCGCCGCGGCGCTGTTCGACACCGAGGACAACATGATCCGCCTCGATATGAGCGAGTACCAGGAGCGGCACACCGTCAGCCGCCTGGTCGGCGCCCCGCCCGGTTATATCGGCTACGAGGAGGGCGGCCAGCTCACCGAGGCGGTGCGGCGCAAGCCGTACTCGGTGGTGCTGCTCGACGAAGTGGAGAAGGCCCACGCGGACGTGTTCAACACGCTTCTGCAACTGCTCGACGACGGCCGGCTGACCGACGCGCAGGGCCGCACCGTCGACTTCCGCAACACCGTCGTCATCATGACCAGCAACCTCGGATCGCAGCACCTGCTGGAGGGCGTCACACCGGACGGCGAGATCACCGACGAGGCCCGCTCGGCCGTCATGGCCCAGCTGCGGCAGTACTTCCGCCCGGAGTTCCTCAACCGCATCGACGACACCGTGCTCTTCAAGCCGCTCACGCTGCCCGAGATCGAGCAGGTCGTGGACCGGATGCTGGGCGACCTGCGCCGCCGGCTCGCCGACCGCCAACTGAAGCTGGAGGTGACCGAGGCGGCGCGGCGGCACATCGCAAGCGCCGGGTTCGACCCCGTGTTCGGTGCCCGGCCGCTGCGCCGGTACCTCCAGCGCGAGGTCGAGACCCGGATCGGGCGGGCGCTGATCGGGGGTGACATCCGCGACGGCTCCACGATCGTCGTGGACCTCGACGGCGACCAGCTCACCGTCTCGTGGACAGCGGCCGCGCCCACTGCCGTGCCGGCCGGAGCGGCTGCCTGACCGGCGCCGTACACAACGACAAGGAGGGTTTTATCTGATGGACCGGAGAGGGTATGCGTGGCTGGTCGGGCTGCGCGGCGTCGTCGCAATCGTGTTCGGCGTGCTGGCCGTGGTGTGGCCCAGCATCACCGCCGTCGTGCTGGCACTGCTGTTCGGCGCGTTCGTGGTGGTGGACGGCGTCAGCGCGATCGTCGCGGCCTTCCGCCGCCGCGGCGAAGGGGCGCAGCGCGTCGCCCTGATCATCCTCGGCCTGATAGGGGTCGCGGCCGGCGTCACGGCACTGGTGTGGCCCGGCATCACCGCGGTCGTGCTCGCGGCCGTCGTCGGCGCCTGGGCGGTCGTCACCGGCATCTTCGAGATATGGGCCGCCGCGTCCCGGCGGCGCGGCGACTGGTCGCTGATCCTGGTCGGCGTCTTGTCGGTGCTCGCCGGAATCCTCATCCTGGTGCGCCCCGACGTGGGCGCGGTGTCCATCGCGCTGGTCATCGGGGTGTACGCCATCATCGCGGGGGTGCTGCAGCTCGCGGCGGCCTGGCGCATGGTCCGCGGTCGGTCCACGCGGCCGACCGGCACGGCCGCGCCCGCGGGCATCTGACTCGCCCTGATCTACCCGCCGGGTCGGCGGCGGCTCGCAACGGGCACGCCGGCCCGGCGCGGGTACGTCCGCCACCTGCGCTCACTCTTCCCAGAACCATCCTCGCCGGGTGACCTCGCATCACCCTGGCCGACCCGATCGTGGTGCTATGACGTCCGCAGGTACGCCTGAAAACTCCGTTCCACAGCCGGGGAAGCCCGCGCCGGACTTCTCGCTGCCGGTGTCCCCGGAGGAGCGGGTGAGGCTGTCGAGCTTGCGCGGCAACCCGGTGATCCTGGCGTTCTATCCCGCCGACTGGAGTCCGGTGTGCAGTGACCAGATGGCGCTCTACCAGATGGTTCTGCCGGAGTTCGCCCGCTACGACGCGACCCTGCTCGGCCTGTCGGTCGACGGAGTGTGGTGCCACCGGGCGTTCGCCCGCGACCGTGGCCTCACGTTTCCGCTGCTCGCCGACTTCGAGCCGAAGGGCTCGGTCGCACAGCGCTACGGCGTCTACCGAAACGACGACGGCGTGGCCGAGCGGGCCCTGTTCGTCCTGGACGCCGACGGCCGGACGGCCTGGAGCTATGTGTCGCCGCCCAACATCAACCCAGGCGCCGACGGGATCCTCAACGCGCTCGAAGCGCTCGACAGCGAACGGCGGGTGCCATGACAACCCCGTATCAGGTGAGCGGCCGGCTCACCGCACCGGTCAACGACAGTGACCACGTTCTCGGTCCTGATACGGCACCGGTGACCCTGGTCGAGTACGGCGACTACGAGTGCCCGTTCTGCGGCGCCGCCCACCCGGTGGTGCAGGATCTGCTGCGCCTGCGGGAGGGCACCGTCCGCTACGTGTACCGGCACTTCCCGCTGTCCAACGTCCACCCGCATGCCGAACTGGCGGCCGAGACCGCCGAGGCGGCCGGGGCGCGCGGCAGGTTCTGGGCGATGCACGACTGGCTGTTCACCCACCAGGACGAGCTGAGCCTGGGCGGACTGCTGCGCGCCGCCGAGGAGCTGGGCCTGCCGGCGGCCGAGGTCGACCGCGAGATCCGCGGCCACATGTACCTGGACCGGATCCGGCGCGACTTCATCAGCGGCGTGCGCAGCGGCGTCAACGGCACCCCGACGTTCTTCGTCAACGGCATCCGCCACGACGGCGGCCACTCGCTGGCCGAGTTGACGATGGCCGTCGACGAGGCGGCCGCCCTGGTACGTCCAGGCTGAACCGACCCGACCGCGTTCCCCCCGCACTCCCCGATCTTGGACACCTGTGCGACCTACGGGTCGCACAGGTGTCCAAGATCGTTTGTTCAGTCTTTCCTTTTCATGAAGTCTCGCCGGCGTTGAACTCCCCGCGAAGGGCCGTCGTACTACGAACCAAGTAGCAGATGGGTGGGGGACGGCTTGTCATCGAACGGAGGGAGTCCTAGATGAGGTCAACCAGCGCCGACGGCGGACCACGCCGCGGATGGCTGGGCGCGGTCATCGCGACCAGTGTCGGCATTGTCGCACTCGGCACGGGGTTGAGCTTCGCCGCGCAGAACCAGAGCCAGTCCGACCAGCAGAAGAAGACGTGCGATGCCACGTTCGTCGCGGGAGGAGGCACCACCGCCACCGGTGAGGTTTCCGACCCCAAGTCGCTGACGGCTGGGTCCAGCGTCTTCCCGATGGGTTCGATGGTGAAGGTCACCAACCCGGCCACGAACAAGTCCGTGACAGTGCGGATCAACGACAAGAACTCGTTCTGTGTCGCCATGCAGCCGGCCGCGTTCAAACAGGTGCGCACGCCGGGCAAGAACCTGATCCGCGCCGCCCAGGTCGAGGTCATCGCCTCGGTCGACCCGGTCGCCTGCGCGAAGGCGATCAACCTGGAGAGCGCGAAGGCCAAGAAGAACGGCAACGCCAACGGCAAGGCCGGCGGCAACAAGGCCGACAACGGCATGGCAGCCGGCGGCAACAAGGCCGACAACGGCATGGCCGGCGGCGACGCCAAGAAGGGCAACGGCAACAACGAGGGCGGCAACAACGAGGGCGGCAAGGACGACGCCGACAACGGCGACGTGGCGCTCGACCCCTGCAACCCGTGCAACGTCGTCGCCGACCCGAGCGCGAGCGCTGACCCCGGCGCGAGTGCCGACCCGAGCGCGAGTGCGGACGCCAGCGCCACGGCCGACCCCGGCGCGAGTGCCGACCCGAGTGCCGGCAACGGTTACGGGAAGGGCCAGGACGACGCCAAGGCCAACAAGGATAAGAAGAACAAGAAGGACAAGAAGAAGGGCAAGCCGCAGAAGTGCGATGCCCAGGCCAGCCAGTCTCCGACTCCCGCGGCCAGCGAATCCGCCAAGGCCGCCGGTGGCAATGCCAAGGCCCAGAGCTGCGTGGCGACGTTCGTCAACGGCGGCGGTACCACCGCCAGCGGTGAGGTGTCCGACCCGACCTCGCTGACCGCCGGTTCCAGCCAGTTCCCGATCGGCACTCTGGTCAAGGTGACCAACCCGGAGACCAACAAGTCCGTGACCGTACGCATCAACGACAAGAACTCGTTCTGCGTCGCGATGCAGGTGGCCGCTTTCGAGAAGATCCGTACGCCCGGCAAGAACCTGATCCGCGACGCGCAGGTCCAGGTGGTCGGCCGAGCCAAGCAGTAGGAGCCCGCCTCCATGATCCTGTAGAGAAAGTGGTGCCATCGGCCCGCTTTCTCTACAGGATCATCGCGTGGGTGGTGCGATGATCACGTCACCGGAGAGCCGGCCCTGCTCGGGGTCGCGGCTGACCGTGCCGGCGGTGAGCAGAGCGGTGAGCGCCCGGGTCGTGTCGGCGGACCGGTAGACCGTCTCGGTGAGCGTGAAACGGCGCAGGTCGGTGACCGAGCACGCGCCGCTCGCCGCCAGGTAGGCCTGCAGCTGCCGGCGTAACGGCCCCGGATCCGGGTTGAGTGAGATGTCGAGCAGATGCCGTTCGGGGTCGCGCGGATCCCGGAAGCGCACGCCTGCGTACTCGTCGACCGCCCACAACGCGTTCTTGAACGTCTCCAGGTTCTTCGCCGACAAGGTACCGAAGCCGAGCAGCCGGGATGCCTCGCCGTCCACCAGTTCCACCCCGGCCGTGAGCGGAAAGCCGCCCTCCCGGAGCGCGCGCCGCGTGTCGGCCCAGCCGGCCGGCGGCACGGACAGGATCAGCTCCGTCGGCTTGCCGACCCCGATCACGTCCGTCGCCGGGCCGCCGGCATCGCTGTCGAAATACACCAGCAGCGGGGCCCCGGCGGCACCGGCGGCCCGCACGGCGACCGGCAGCAGCTCGGCGGCCGCGCCGGGCACCGGATGCACGCTCAACTCGGAGGGCGTACGCAGCTCGCCCTGCACGGCTTCCAGACGGCGGCCGGCGTCGGCGGCCCGCGCGCCGACCACCACCATCGTGAGCCGCCGGGTCCGGAGCCGATCGGCGAACTCGGCGAACACCCGCAGCGCCGCCTCGGCGGTCTCGACGTCGGCGTCGGCCGCGTGCACGTACGTGGCCCGCCGGGCGGTGTGCAGCGCGGCCGGCGTCCAGGCGTCGAGGTACCGGACGAGCAGCTCGCGGGTCACGCCGGCGATCGACATGTGGAAAGTGTGTCAGTCCCGACCCGTAGGGTGAAGCTGTCCCGACGAGGCGGAAGGCGGAGCACCATGATTGATCACCTCTCCCTCCAGGTCCGTGACGTGCGGCGCAGCGCGGTGTTCTACGACGCCGTCCTCGCGCCGCTGGGCGGCAAGCGGCTGATGGACTTCGGCGAGGTGATCGGCTACGGCACCTCCCGCCCGGAGTTCTGGATCGGCCCGGTGAGTGCCGAGGGCGCCGCACAGGAGCCGCGCGAGGTGCATCTGGCGTTTGCGGCGGCCGACCGCGCGACGGTGGTCGCGTTCCATGACGCGGCGGTCGGGACGGGCGCCGAGGTGCTACACGCACCGGCGGTGCATCCGGAGTACCACCCGGCATACTTCGGCGCGTTCGTCCGCGACCCCGAGGGCAACAACGTCGAGGCGGTCTGCCACACGCCCGAGTAGCGGCTCAGAACCGCGGAGCGCGCCGCTGCACAAACGCGGCCAGGCCTTCCTGCACGTCAGGTGCGAGCCGGGACCGGCGCTCCCACGGCTCGACCACGGCGTGCGGGTCGCCGCCCGCGGCCACGGCGTTGGCCACGTCTTTTGCCGCGCCGAGGGTCAGCGTCGAGCGGCCGGCGATCGTGGCCGCCAGCGCCAGCGCCCGCTCCGGCAGGTCTCCGGCCGGCACCACCTCGTCGACCAGGCCGAACAGCTCGGCCCGCTCGGCGCTGACCAGCTCGGCGGAGAAGAGCAGGTACTTGGCGCGCGCCGGCCCGACCAGCCGGACGAGCCGGGCGGTCGGCACCGCCGGGTACACCACGCCCAGCTTGGCCGGCGTGATGCCGAGCCGCGCGCCGGCCTCCGCGAGCCGCAGATCGCACGCGATCGCGAGCTGGCAGCCGCCGCCGACGCAGGCGCCGCGGATCGCCGCGATGGTCGGCCGGGAAAAGGCGGCCAGGGCCTCCTCTGCCGCCACGTTCGTCGCGTGGTACGCGTCGGCGGAATCCGGGTCGGCGTACACGGTGCGCAGCTCCGCGATGTCCGCCCCGGCCGAGAAGGTGTCACCGGCGCCCGTGAGCAGCAGTGCGCGTATCCGGGAGTCGCGGGCCAGACCGGCGAGCAGACCCGGCAGTTCGGCCCACATCCGCAGGGTGAGGGCGTTGCGCTTGGCCGGCCGGTTGATCGTCAGCACCGCCACGCCGTTGTCGCGCACATCCACCTCGAGGCCTTCCACAGCCAGCCACCCTACGGGCTGGCCGGCCATCCGCCGGGCACGCGGGGACGCGGCGCTCCTCACACGCTGCCGTCGTCCGACCCGCCGAACGCGCCCGCTGTGCGCCACGTCACGGGATAATTCGGCCGACAGTGAAAGGAGCGCGGACCAGAATCGGTCCTGTCAACCACCGGTATCACCACGACCGGATGGCTGGACAGACCCGATGACCAGGGAGGCCGGATGTCGCGCCGCGGCTGGCTGCTGTTCGCCACGATGGGCATCATCTGGGGCGTACCGTATCTGTTGATCAAGATCGCGGTCGGCAGCCTGACCCCCGCCTCGCTGGTCTTCTACCGCACGGCTCTCGCGGCCGTGCTCCTCCTGCCGCTCGCCGCGGCCCGCGGCCAGCTCCGCCCGCTGCTGCCGAAGTGGCGTCCGTTGCTGGTCTACACCGTCGCCGAGCTCGCGGTGCCGTGGCTGCTGCTGTCCAGCGCGGAGCGGCGCCTGAGCAGTTCCCTGTCCGGCCTGCTGATCGCGGCGGTACCGCTGGTCGGCGCGCTCCTGGGCTGGCTGACCGGCGGCGAGCGGCTCGGCCCGCGCCGCATCCTTGGGCTCGCGGTCGGCCTCGCCGGCGTGGCCGCCCTGGTCGGGCTGGACCTCGGGCGCGGCGACGCCGCGGCGCTGGCGCAGATGGCGGTCGTCGCGATCGGGTACGCGCTCGGCCCGTTCATCCTCGCCCGGCACCTGTCCGACCTGCCCGGGCTGGGCGTGGTGGCGGCCTCGCTGGGGCTGACCGCGCTCGGGTACCTGCCGGCCGCGCTGCTCCAACTGCCCAGCCACTGGCCGCCGCCGCGCGTGGTCGCCGCGGTGCTCATCCTCGCCGTGCTGTGCACCGCCATCGCGTTCCTGGTCTTCTTCGCGCTGATCGACGAGGTGGGCCCGGTACGCGCCACGGTGATCACCTACATCAACCCGGCGGTGGCCGTGGCCCTGGGCGTCGCGCTGCTGCACGAGCCGTTCACCGTCGGCATCTGCGTCGGGTTCGCGCTGGTCCTGGCCGGCTCGGTGCTCGCCACGCACCGCCCGCCCGCGCTGGAGGTCAGCCCGGCCCCTGAGCCGGCCGTGGTCGGCGAACCCTAGCCTCGCGCCGATCTAGAACGGTGCCATCTCCCGGCCGGCCAGCCACTGCAGGCACAGCGCGGTCGCGTCGTCCTGCAACTGCTCGTGCTGGTGCTCCAGGATCGCCCGGATCAGCCGGCGCATGGTCTCGGCGGGCGGCAGGTGATCGGCCAGCGCCCGCGAGAGAAACCCGGCCAGCCGGTCCTCGCCGAAGAACACACCCTTCTCCGAACGCGCCTCGATCACCCCGTCGGTGTACAGCAGGAGCAGGTCGCCCGGCTGCAACCCCTCCTCGGTCACCGACGGCGGGGAGCCGGCGAGGTCACCCATGCCCAGCGGGAGCGTCGTCTCTCCGGCCAGTCGCTTGATCAGCCGCCCGTCCCGGAACAGCATCTCGGGGAGGTGACCGGCGCAGATGCGGCGGTAGTGCCCGGTGGTGAGGTCCAGCTCGGCGAGGATCGCGGTGAGGAACGCCTCCGGATACTCTGCCCGGACCCACTTGTCGATCGACCGGTACGTGTCGACCAGGTCCAGCCCGCAGCGCCGGGCATTGCGGTACGCGTTGAGCGCGATCGTGCTGAGCATGCTCGCCGACGTGCCGTGCCCGACGGCGTCGAACAGTGCCAGATGGGCCACCTCGCCGTTGACCGCGTAGTCGAAAACGTCCCCGCCGACCTCGTAGCAGGGTTCGAGGATGCCCGACACCGCCACGGCGTCGTCGACGAACGTCAGCGGCGGCAGCAGGCCCCACACGATCTCGGTGGCCACCTGCATCGGCAGTTTGCGGCGGGTGTGCTCGACGGCGTCGCCGTAGTTTCGCCGGGTCGTCACCAGCTGCGCCAGCAGCGCGGCGACCAGCTCGTACGCGTGGCGTTGCGGGGCCGACGGCGGAGTCTTGGTGCGGATCTCCACCACACCGAGGCGCTGCGCGCCGTCCAGCAGCGGGACCCACACGTGCGTCTCCCCGTCAGAGCCGCTGTCGTAGACCTGCCCTGTCGCAAACGCCCGACCGGCGAGCGTGCCGTCGACGGGGATGGCGGCAGCGTCGCGGTCGGCCAGCCGCAGGAGATCGGTCTGGCTGTAGTCGACGAGGTAGATGACGACGTCCGTGGCGTCCAGGGCGGGCGCCACACCCCGGGCGAGATCGGCGATGTCGCGCGGACCTGCCCGGTAGGAGGCGGTGAGGAGCAGGCGCAGCGCCTCGGCCGGATCGGTCACAGGCTTCAACCTACCGGCCCGTCAGTCCAGTCCGAGCTCGGCGATGGCCAGCTCGCGCATCTCGACCTTGCGCACCTTGCCGGTCACCGTCATCGGGAATCCGTCGACGATCTTCACGTACCGGGGGATCTTGTAGTGTGCGAGCCGGCCGGCGCAGAACTCCCGCAACGCCTCGGCGGTCAGCTCCGGGGCACCGTCGCGCAGCCGTACCCACACCATCAGCTCCTCACCGTACTTGGCGTCCGGCACGCCGATGACCTGTGCGTCCTGGATGTCCGGGTGGCTGTAGAGGAACTCCTCGATCTCGCGCGGATAGACGTTCTCGCCTCCCCGGATCACCAGGTCCTTGATCCGGCCCACGATCGACACGTACCCGCCGCCATCCATCACCGCGAGGTCACCGGTGTGCATCCAGCGCGCCGCGTCGATCGCTTCCGCCGTCCGGTCGGGCATCTCCCAGTACCCCAGCATCACGCTGTAGCCGCGGGTGCACAGCTCACCTGGCTCGCCGCGCGGCACCACCAGGCCGGTCACCGGGTCGAGGATCTTCACTTCGAGATGGGGGTGCACGCTGCCCACCGTCGACACCCGCAGCTCCAGGTCGTCGTCCGGCCGCGTCTGGGTGGAGACCGGTGACGTCTCGGTCATGCCGTAGCAGATGGTCACCTCGGTCATGCACATGTCGGCGATGACCCGCTTCATCACCTCGACCGGGCACGGCGAGCCGGCCATCACGCCGGTCCGCAGCGAGGACAGGTCGTAGGTGGCGAAGTCCGGGTCGGCCAGTTCGGCGATGAACATCGTGGGCACCCCGTAGAGCACCGTGCACCGCTCGGCGGCCACCGCCCGCAGCGTCGCGGCCGGCTCGAACGACGGCGCCGGAATCACCAGGCAGGCACCGTGACTGGTGACGCCCAGGTTGCCCATCACCATGCCGAAGCAGTGGTAGAACGGCACCGGCACGCACACCCGGTCCTGCTCGGACCACCCCTGGGTACGCGCGACGAAGTACCCGTTGTTGAGGATGTTGTGGTGCGACAGCGTGGCGCCCTTGGGGAAGCCGGTCGTGCCCGACGTGTACTGGATGTTGATCGGGTCGTCGAACGACAGCGTGGCGGCCCGCTCAGCGACCGCCCGATCGTCCACTTCGGACGCCCGGTCGAGCAGCGCGCCCCAGTCGTCGGTACCGATGAAAAAGATCTCGCGCAGCGCCGGGCACTCGCCGCGCACCTGCCCGACCATCTCCCGGTAGTCCGAGGTCTTGAACCGCTCCGCGGAGAGCAGGGTGCGGACGCCGGCCTGGCGCAGCACGTACGCCAGCTCCGACGTCCGGTACGCCGGGTTGATGTTGACCAGGATCGCGCCGACCCGCGCCGTCGCGTACTGGCTGACCACCCATTCCGGCAGGTTCGGCGCCCAGATGCCGACCCGCTCGCCCTTCTCCACACCGAGTGCCAGCAGCGCCCTGGCCAGGGTCTCCACGTCGGCGTCGAACTCCGCGTAGGTCCACCGCCGGCCGCTGGGCACGTCGACCATGGCGGCGCGGTCCGGGAAAGCCGCCACGGTACGCGCGAGGTTGGCGTCAATCGTGTCGCCGAGTAGCGGAACGTCACTGACGCCGTTGGCGTAGGACGGGGCCCGCACGGGCTGGGCTGGCACGGGCTGGGCTGGCACGGGCTGGGCAGGCATGCTCGCTCCCCTCGCAGCGTGGGACCCATTCTGCGCCGCGTGACCCCGCTTGCACCAGCAGTCACCGCAACCGCGACGCCGGGCCGCGGCTGGCCGGATCGGCGGTGGGCTGCCAGCCCGCTCTCGCCCCGCGCTCCTCCCGCGCTCCGCACCCGGCCGCCGGTGAAGATCACACGATCAAGGGACCGTCTACGCCTGGCCGGCTGCGCTCGACCGGCTGCGCTCGACCGGCTGCGCTCGGCGCCCAGGGGCCGGCGGGCAGGCTCAGAGCTGGCCGACCTCGGTGACCCGGACCACCGCCGCACCCGCTTCGTCGGACGCGGCCAGGTCGATCTCGGCGCTGATACCCCAGTCGTGGTCGCCGGCCGGGTCGTCGAGGATCTGGCGGACGCGCCAGCGCTCCGGACCCTGGTCGATCATGATCTGCGCCGGCCCTCGGGCATCCGGGCCGGTGCCGATGTCGTCGTGCTCGGCGAAGTACGGCGCCAGGGCGGCAGCCCATGCGTCCGCGTCCCAGCCGGACTCCGCGTCCAGCTCGCCCAGCTCGTCCCAGCGGCGCAGCGCGGCCAGCTCGACCCGACGGAACAGCGCGTTTCTGACCAGTACCCGGAAAGCCCTGGCATTGCGCGTGACCGCCGGCGGCCGCTCGTCCACCGCTGCGAGATCGACGTCGGTCGGGTTGCGCAGCCGCTCCCACTCGTCGATCAGGCTGGAGTCGACCTGCCGGACCAGCTCGCCGAGCCACTCCTCCAGGTCGATGAGCTCGTCGGTCTTGGCGTCCTCGGGCACGGTCTGGCGCAGCGCCTTGTACGCGTCGGCCAGGTAGCGCAGCACCAGGCCCTCGGAGCGCGAAAGCCCGTAGAACGCCACGTACTCGACGAAGGTCATCGCGCGCTCGTACATGTCGCGGACGACCGACTTGGGCGCCAGCTCGTGGTCGGCGACCCACGGGTGGCCGCGCCGGTACATCTCGTACGCGGCGTCGAGCAGCTCCGCGAGCGGCTTCGGGTAGGTGACGTCGTCGAGCAGTTCGAGGCGCTGCTCGTACTCGATGCCCTCGGCCTTCATCGCCGCGACCGCCTCGCCACGCGCCTTGAACTGCTGGGCGGACAGGACCTGCCGGGGATTGTCCAGTGTGGACTCGATGACCGACAGGACGTCGAGCGCGTAGGTCGGCGACTCCCGGTCCAGCAGCTCGATGGCGGCCAGCGCGAACGGGGACAGCGGCTGGTTGAGCGCGAAGTCGAACTGCAGGTCCAGGGTGAGCCGGACCTCGCCGGGCGCCGAGCGCTCCACCACGCCGCCCGCCAGCAACGCCCGGTAGATCGCGATCGCCCGGCGGATGTGCCTGCGCTGGGCGGCCGGGTCCTCGTGGTTGTCGGTGAGCAGGTGGCGCATCGCGGCGAACGCGTCGCCCGGCCGACCGATGACGTTGAGCAGCATCGCGTGGCTGACGGTGAAGCTGGACTTCAGCGGCTCGGGCTCGCTCTCCACCAGGCGGTCGAACGTCGGTCGGCCCCAGCCGATCGAACCCTCCGGCGGCTTCTTGCGCACAACCTTGCGCCGTTTCTTCGGGTCGTCACCGGCCTTGGCGAGCGCTTTCTCGTTTTCGATCACGTGCTCCGGCGCCTGGACCACGACGGTGCCGATCGTGTCGTAGCCGGCCCGCCCGGCGCGGCCGGCGATCTGGTGGAACTCGCGCGCCTGCAGCAGCCGGGTCTTCGTGCCGTCGTACTTCGACAGTCCGGTGAACAGCACCGTGCGGATCGGCACGTTGATGCCCACGCCGAGGGTGTCCGTGCCGCAGATGACCTTCAGCAGCCCGGCCTGCGCCAGCGTCTCGACCAGCCGCCGGTACTTGGGGAGCATCCCCGCGTGGTGCACCCCGATGCCGTGGCGGACCAGCCGGGACAGGGTCCTGCCGAAGCCGGCCGTGAACCGGAAGTTGCCGATCGCCAGGGCGATCGCGTCCTTCTCCGCGCGGGTGCACACGTTGACGCTCATCAGCGCCTGCGCCCGTTCCAGGGCGGCCGCCTGGGTGAAGTGCACGACGTAGATCGGCGCCTGCCGGGTGCTCAACAGCTCCTCGAGCGTCTCGTGCAGCGGCGTCGTCACGTACTCGAAAAGCAGCGGGACCGGCCGCTCGGCGGTGCGGACGACGGCGGTCGGCCGGCCGGTGCGCCGCGTCAGGTCCGTCACAAAGCGGGTGACATCGCCCAACGTCGCCGACATCAGCACGAACTGGGCCTGCGGCAGCTCGATCAGCGGCACCTGCCACGCCCAGCCCCGGTCCGGCTCGGCGTAGAAGTGGAACTCGTCCATGACGACCTGGCCCACATCGGCCGCAGCCCCGTCGCGTAGCGCGATGTTGGCGAGGATCTCGGCCGTGCAGCAGATGATCGGGGCGTCGTCGTTGACGCTCGCATCACCGGTCATCATCCCCACGTTGGCCGGGCCGAACGTGTCGCACAGCGCGAAGAACTTCTCCGAGACCAGCGCCTTGATCGGCGCGGTGTAGAACGTCCGCCGGTTCTGCGCGAGGGCCGCGAAGTGCGCGCCGGCCGCGACCAGGCTCTTGCCGGACCCGGTCGGGGTGCTGAGGATGACGTTCGCCCCCGACACGATCTCGATGAGGGCTTCCTCCTGGTGCGGGTAGAGCGTCAGGCCCTGGCCCTTGGCCCAGCCCGCGAAGGCGTCGAAGAGCGAGTCGGGATCCGTTTCGCCGGTGGCCGGCAACTGGTCGCTAAGGGTCAGTGTTGTAGAGGTCATCGCCGCTCAATGGTGCCACTCCGCCGGTGCCCGGGGCTCACCGGCGCTCGAAGTCCCGGCGCTCGAAGATCAGGTCGAACACCTGCCGGCCGGCCTCGACGCCGCGCTGCTCGAACTTTGTCAGCGGCCGATACGCCGGGCGCTCGGCGTACCCGTGGGCGGTGTTGACCAGCAGCGGCGACGCGCCGAGCGCCGCCAGCATCGCCTCCGCATAGTCGGCCCAGTCGGTCGCGCAGTGCAGCGTCCCGCCCTCGACCAGGCGCGACGCCAGCAGCGCGACGTGGGCCGGCTGGATCAGCCGGCGCTTGTGGTGACGGGCCTTGGGCCACGGGTCGGGGAAGAAGACGTGCACGGCGTCGAGGCTGGCCGGCGCGATCTGGTTGCGGACCATCTCGAGCGCGTCGCCGCGCGCGACCCGTACGTTGGTCAGCCCGTACTCCTCGACCAGCGCCAGCAGGTTGCCAAGGCCGGGCGTGTGCACGTCGACCGCCAGATAGCCCCGACCCGGGTCGGCCGCCGCCATCGCCGCGGTCGCCTCGCCCATGCCGGAGCCGATCTCCAGGACGACCGGTGCGGCGCGGCCGAAGAGCGCGGCCAGGTCGAGCCGGCGATCCGTGATCTCCACGCCGTAGACCGGCCAGAGCCGGGCCAGCGCGTCGTGGTGCCGGCCGCTCAGCCGCCCCCGCCGCGGGTGAAATGTCCGGATCGGCGCTGCGGGACCGCGGCCCTGGTCAACGACGTGGTCAACGAAAATCACAACCCCGCGAGGGTACGCGCCGGAGCACGCCGAACCCAAACGACGTTCACTGCGGCTTACTGTCGCCGCCACCCGTCGAGTACCCGGTCGATGTCGGTCCGGATCCGCTCGCGGGCCTCGGGCCGGGGCACCCCCGACATCAGCAGCCGGTCGTAGTCGGTGTCCTCGTGGCGTACCGAGGCGACGACGGCCGCGATGAGCGCGTCCTCAGCCAGGGCGCGCCCGGCTGCCGACCGGCCAACCCGGCCGCTGCCCCGCAGCCCGGTGTGCGCGGCGATCGCCTGCGCCCGATCGGCCGGACAACCGGGAAACAGTCGCACGATCTCCTCGGCCATCTGCGCCACCAGGGCCTCGTCCTGTCCGGCACGCCGCTCGCGGTCGCGTTCCCGGCGCCGCTCGCGTGCGTCCTCGTCGCTCAGGCACTGCTGCTCGGCGGTCTCCAGCGCCGCCCGCTCGACCAGGATGCCCTGCCGCTCGTACCGCTTCCGGGACCTGCTGAACCGCACCACCACCGCCGCCAGCGTGCTGGCCTTCCTGGCGCGCCGGGTCAGTGCGGCGTCCCCGGCCGGGAGGAACACCAGGTGGTCCAGGTCCGCGCAGGCCAGGCACAGCGGCCGGTCGTCGTCCATGATGAGCAGGTCGCCCGTGCCGCGGCACTCGCCGCAGACCCAGCTTTTCAGCGGCATGACGACCACCAGGTCAGGCGGGGCGCTCTGCTTCTCGCGCCGGCTCGCCGCCCGGTCCGGGGCGTTCCAGTGGGTCCGGTAGGCCCGCTCCGCCGCCGGGTCCCCGTCCGCAGTGAAGCGCAGCGCGCGACGATCGCGGGTCGTCGAGACGTAGTCGACCTCGCTCGGCTGCAGTCCTCTCCCCTGCGCCCAGTGACGGAAGATCGCCAGCGCCGCGGCCAGCCGGTCCGGGGCGACGGCGGCCGCGCCCTCCAGTGGATCGAAGCGCCCGTTGCGCCAGTGCTCGACGTGGGCGTAGGTCAGCCAGCCCAGCCCGGCCAGCACGTCTACCGGCGCCACGTACTTCTGCCGCGCCAGCGCCTCCTCGGCGACGGCGGTCACCCGGCGTTCCATCCTCGACTGGGCCACTCCGGCACGCTACAGCGTGCCAGTCCGCGCTCAGCAGTGGTGGCCGCGGGCGGCACAGTCGGCGCTCGTCGTGGCCGCACGGTCGAAGACGGTGTCGGCGGCCAGCTGCTCGGTCACGCTGGAAGCCACGCTCAACGCGACGATGCCGGCGATCGCCACGGCCGGCAGCAGCCGCCGGCGGGGCGGCCCGGCGAGCAGCGCGCGCACCCGGGCGGGCACGTCACCGCCGGTCGCCGCGAGGGCCGGCATGGGCGTCGTCGGCGGCTGTGACTGTGGCTGTGCGGCGCTCATCAGGAGCGCGACCCGCGCGATCGTCCGTGCGGTCAGCGCCCGGTTTCCCACGTCGGCTGCCGCGTCCTCGTCCGCCCACCGCTCCACGGACCGGCGGACCTCACGCGCGGCCCACCACAGCAACGGGTTGGCTGCCGCGGCGAGGTCGGTCGCGAGCACCCACCAGGCGTGGTGGTGGGTCAGGTGGGACCGCTCATGGGCGAGCAGCGCGCGGCGCTCCTGCGCCGAGAGCGCGCGCAGCAGGCCGGTCGTGACGACGATGCGCCCGGACGGAAGCGGCGTCGCGAACGCGTCCGGCCGCTCGCTGTCGAGCACGACCAGGCCGGCGACCGCGGCGGGCAGCTTCTGGCAACACCGGTGTACGGCCGCGAGCGCACTCATCCGCCGCCACCCGATCAGACCCAACCTACCCAGCGCCGCCCCGACCAGCACGATGCAGCAGATGGCGGCGTCGGCCGGAATGGGGCTGCCGGCGCGCAGCTTGGCGGCCGACCACGGCCCCAGTTCGACGAACTCCGGCAGCTGCGCGACCCAGGCGGCCGCCAGCGCGGCGATGACGAGCAGGCTGGTGGCGGCGGTGACAACCGCACCGGCGGTCAGCGCGCGGGTGGCGGCCGCCGGCCGCAGCCGACGCGCCAGCCGGGGACCGGCGAGCGCGAACGCGACACAGGCGAGCATCGCCAGCAGCGCCGCGATCCTCACGAGCGGTCCGTACGGTCGGCCACGCGCAACACCTCGATCAGCAACCGCTCGTCCTCCTCGGAAAGCGTGCTGACGAAGTGGCTGAGCACGGTGGCCCGGTTCTGACCCTTCTCCAGCAGCCGGCACATCTGCCGCGCGGTGATCTCGTCGGAGTCGCCGACCGCGCCGTAGACGTATCCCCGCCCCGCCCGCGTCCGCTCCACGAGGCCTTTGCCGGCGAGCCGGGTCAGCACGGTCATCACGGTCGTGTAGGCCAGGCCCGTGCCCACCCGCTCGCGCACCTGGCCCGGCGTGAGAGGGGCCGGCGCCGCCGCGAGTGCTGCCACCACCTCCCGCTCAAGGGAGCCCCGCTCACGCCGCCGCGCGTCCATGCCCCACCTTAACGGGATGGCGGCTGTTTAGATCTACTACCAGCAGCGTTGTGGGCTCTGACCGGTCGACCGGCCGTGCGCGCCCCTGGAGCACCGCGCTGGACCCTGGCAGCCACGCTTATCGATGCATCCACCGACTCGTAACCCGGTCGAAACCATCGCCGCACAGGTCGGCAACACTGCCCGGGTCCCATGTCCCAGTTAGCGCCAACTCTTCGTAGTTGACGGACTATTGCTGAGTGACGGGTGCTGGGAGTGACCGGCTCTCAGCCAGTGATCCGCAAAGGGCCGATCGGGAAGGGGCGCCGTGTTGCTTTCGACCGTGTCGGTTACCGTCGTGTCGGTTACCGCCATCGACGACGCAACGGCTGCCAGCCCGGTCGGGACGGAGCGGTCGGGGGTCTGAATGCCAGGTACCGATGTCGACGTTGCCGTGATCGGCGCCGGGCTGATGGGCGCCGCGACCGCCTGGGCGCTGGCCCGCCGCGGGGTGTCGGTCGCGCTGTTCGAAGCCCGCACGCCCGGACATCACGAGGGCAGTTCGCACGGCAGTGCCCGGATCTTCCGCCGGGCGTACTCGGATGCGTTGTATGTCGCGATGGCCGGCCGGGCCCGCGAGCTCTGGCAGGAGCTGGAGATCGCCGCGGACGAGGTGGTGATGCAGCAGACGGGCGGCATCGACCACGGCCGCCGCCGCGACCCGCGGGCGCTGGGCGAGGTGCTGCGCGCCGCGGGCGTACCCGCCGCGCTGCTCAACCGCCGTGAGGCGAACCTGCGCTGGCCGGGCATCGCGTTCACGGGGCCGGTGCTCTTCCACGCCGAAGCCGGCGTGATCGACGCCGAACGCGCCGTCGTGGCGATGGTGCGCTGCGCGGTGCAGGGCGGCGCGGAATGGCACGCGCAGACACCCGTCCGCGCGATCGAACGGGTCGCCGCCGGCGTGCGCCTGCACCTGCCGGACCGGTCCGTTCTGGCCACCACGACGGTGGTGGCCGCCGGCGCCTGGACCGGGCCGCTGCTGGCCGATCTGGTGGAGCTGCCCCGGCTCACGGTCACGCAGCAACAGATCTTCCATTTCCCGCGGCGCGACCCTGGGGCGGCGTGGCCCATCTTCGTCCACGACGACACCCTGTCCGTGTACGGCCTACCGGGCGGCCGGGCCGCGGCGGCCGGTGGCGTCTTCCCGGCCGGGATCAAGGTCGCCGAGCATGACCGGGGCACGGTGACCACCGCCGATACCCGCACCGGGATCGTCGACGACGCGGCGCGCAAACGCCTCATCGGCTATGTCGAACGCAACCTGCCGGGGCTGGAACCGGTGCCCTATGCCGAGGCCACGTGCCTCTACACCTGGACCGACAATGCGGACTTCCTCGTCGACCGGGTCGGCCCGATCATCGTCTGCTCGCCGTGCTCGGGCCACGGCGCCAAGTTTGCCCCGCTGATCGGCGAGCTGGCGGCGGACCTGGCGCTCGGCCGGGCCGCGCGGTCTCCCCGGGCGCACTCTCCCCTGGCATACACGGCGCTGACCCGGTTCGCGTTGGCGGCACACCGGTCCCACACGCCGTGACCGGTCCGTTCAGGCCAGGCCCGGACGCGGCGGGGTGAAGGTCACCGGCAGCCGGTCGAGCCCACGGATGACGTTGGGGCGCCACACGAGCTCGGCGTCCGGGACGGCCAGCGCCAGGTCGGGGAACCGGCGGATGAGGGCGCCGATCGCGATCTCACCCTCCAGCCGGGCCAACGCGGCACCCAGGCAGTAGTGGATGCCGTGGCCGAAGGCGACGTGTCCGTTGTCCCGCCGTGTGATGTCCACCAGGTCGGGCCGGTCGAAGCGGGCCGGATCCCGGTTTGCCGCGCCGGTGGACAGGACGGCCACCTGGCCACGCGGGATGAGCACGCCACCGATCTCGACATCATCGATGGCGTACCGCATCAGCCCGAGCATGACCGGGCCGTCGAAGCGCAGGAACTCCTCGACCGCGCCGGGCAGCAGCGTGCCATCGGCCCGCAGCGCGGCACGCTGCTCCGGGTGGCGCAGGAGCAGCAGCACACCGGTGCCGATGAGGTTGACCGTCGTCTCATGGCCGGCGACGAGCAGCAGGACACCCATCGCGACCAGCTCGTCGTCGCTGAGCCTGCCCTCGTCGCCGGCCTCGAGCAGGTCGGACAGCAGGTCGTCGCCCCGCTCGACCGACCTGCGGGCGACCAGCTCCCGCAGGTAGCCGAACAGCTCCTGGCGCGCGGCCAACGACCGGTTGACCGCCGACTCGTCGACGGGCGGCGTCAGCAGCTCGCTCGACCAGTGCCGGAAGCGGTCGCGATCGGCCGCCGGCACACCGAGCAGCTCGCAGATCACGCTCACCGGCAACGGGAGCGCGTAGTCGGCGACGACGTCGGCGGCGCCGCGCGGCCCTATCGTGTCGAGCAGGTCGTTCGTGATCTCCGCGACGCGGGGGCGGAGCCGGTCCACCCGCCGCGCCGTGAACGCCCGCGACACCAGCCGGCGCAGCCTGGTGTGGTCCGGCGGATCGGACGACAGCATGCTGAGCGCGAAGTCGTCCCCGGTCCGGCGACGGTAGGCGCCGTGGGCCTCGAGTAGGCCCTTCGCGTTGCGGGGGTCGCTGCTCAACCGCGGGTCCGACAGGGCGGCGAGGACGTCGTCGTAGCGGGTCACCATCCAGGCGTTGAGGCCTCCGCGCAATCGGACCAACTGCACCGTGCCGGCTTCCCGCAGGTCACCCAGCCACGGGTACGGGTCGGGCCAGCGCTCCAGGTCGGCCGGCAACGGCCGGGGTGTGGTCGCGGTGGTCTGGGTCATCGCGCGCCCTCTCGGGAACCGGACAGTGCGGTCGTCGTAGCCCTCTTCGAGCGTTCCACGCCCATCGGCCGTAGTCGACAAATGGTACGTTGCGGCTTTGTGCAGGATGGCGGCGACGGTTTCACGCGGCGTGGCCGGGGGCGCGGAGTTGGTTGAGTTCGTAGGGTCTGCCGTTGGGTCGGGTGACGTCGATCGTGCCGTCTGTGCTGTTGAGACGGATGGTCCAGCCGGCTTCGTGGGTGAGGCTGTGGTGGTGGCGGCAGAGCAGGATGAGGTTGTCGAGGTCGGTGGCGCCGCCGTGTGCCCAGGGTTGTAGGTGGTGGGCGTCGGTCCAGGCGACCGGGGTGTGGCAGCCGGGGAAGCGGCAGCCGCGGTCGCGGGCGTGCAGGGCTTTGCGCAGCCAGGTGGGCACGAGCCGGTGGGCCCGGCCGACGTTGAGCGGCTGGCTGGTGGCCGGGTCGAGGATGATCCGCCAGATGTCGGCGTCGCAGGCGATGCGTTGCGCGGTGACATCCGCGATGGCGCCCCACCGACACTTTCCCGATTGGACGTTTCGGTGTCCACTATGGACGAACACACGGGTCGTGCGATCGATGACGCCAATAGGGCCGGTGTGCCAGGCTGCAGTGGTGTCCGACGAGCCGCGTAACCTGCGCCGCGAGCACTTTCCGGTGCTGCGCGAGTTGCCCACCCGATGGTCTGACGACGACGTGTACGGTCATGTCAACAATGTGGTGCACTACCTGATGTTCGACACCGCTGTGAACGGTTGGCTGATCGAGGCCAGCGGCACGGACATCCGGCGGCTGCCCGCGATCGGCATCGTGGTGGAAACCTCCTGCCGGTACTTCGCGGAGCTGCGGTTCCCCGAAGTCGTGACCGCCGGGATCGGGTTGGAGCGGCTGGGTACCTCCAGCGTGGTGTACCGGCTGGCGCTGTTCTCCCAGGCCGCCCCCGAGCCGGCGGCGGTCGGCCGGTTCGTGCACGTGTACGTCGATGCCGCATCGCGCCGGCCGGTCAGCGTGCCGGCGGAGATTCGCGCGGCGCTCACACAGTTGGAGAAGGCATGAGCGAAACGGTCTTCACCTACGGCGCGCCGGACCTGAAGTTCGGTGCCGGGGCGGCCGAGGAGATCGGCTACGACCTGGCCCGGTACGGCGTGCGGCGGGTCCTCGTCGTCACCGACGCGGGGGTCGCCGCCACCGGCTGGCCGGGGCGGGTCGCGAAGTCGATGCGCCGGTACGGCGTAGAGGCCGAGCTGTTCACCGGGGTACACGTGGAGCCGACCGACGCGGCGCTACGTGAGGCGGTCGACGCGGCCCGCGGCTCGGGCCCGTGGGACGCGTACGTGGCGGTCGGCGGCGGCTCCAGCATCGACACGGCCAAGGCGATCAACCTGCTGACCACCAATCCGGGTGACCTGATGGACTACGTCAACCCACCGGTGGGCGCGGGGCAGGCGCCGTCGCAGCCGCTCAAGCCGCTCGTCGCCGTGCCGACCACGACCGGCACCGGCTCGGAGAGCACCACGATCTGTGTCCTCGACGTGCTGGCCCTGAAGGTCAAGACCGGCATCAGCCACGCCTGGCTGCGGCCCACCCTGGCCGTCGTGGACCCGCTGCTCACGATGTCGCAGCCGCCCCAGGTGACGGCGGCGGCCGGCATGGACATCCTCTGCCACGCGCTGGAGAGCTACACCGCGCGCCCCTACGACTCGTACCCCCGCAAGACGCCGGAGCAGCGGGTGCCCTACTGCGGGGCGAACCCCGTGGCGGACATGTGGTCGGAGCAGGCGCTGCGGCTGCTTGCCCGGTCGTTCCGCGTTGCCGTGGCTGACGGCGACAACATCACGGCCCGCACCGACATGGCGATGGCGGCGACGTTCGCGGGGCTCGGGTTCGGCAACGCGGGCGTGCATGTACCGCACGCGAACGCGTACCCGATCGCCGGCGGGGTACGCGACTTCCACCCCGACGGGTACCCGGCCGGTGAGCCGCTCGTCCCACACGGGATGGCCGTGGCGCTCACCGCGCCGGAGGCGTTCCGCTTCACGTTCCCGGCCAGCCCCGACCGCCATCTCGCGGTGGCGGAGCTGCTGGGCGCCGGGCCGGGCGCGGAGTTGCTCGGCGCCGGGTCCGGCGCGCCCGCGGAGCGGCTGCCCTCGGCGCTGATCGCCCTCATGCGCGACATCGGGATGCCAAACGGGATCGGCGCGGTCGGCTACGGCGAGGCGGACATCGACGACCTCGTCGCGGGCGCGCTCAAGCAGCAGCGACTGCTGGCCACCGCACCGCGCCCGGTCACCGAGGACGACCTGGCGGCCATCTTCACCCGCTCACTGAGCCTCTGGCCGGCCTGACGCCACGGACCGCCCGGCGACCCGCAGGCCCCACACGATGAGCGGCGCCTGCAGGGGCAGCCGGCCGTACGCAAGGGCCCGGGCCATCGGCGACCGGTCGCGCCAGTCGAGGGCCATCCGCACGTTGGCCGGAAAGACCGCCATGAACAGGCTTGCCGCCGCGAGCCCACCGAGCCGGCGGGTGCGGGGCACGGCGATCGCGGCGGCGGTCGCCAGCTCGGCCGCCCCGCTCGCATAGGTCCAGAACCGGGGTGGGCCGGGCAGCGACCGCGGCACGATCGCATCGTATGGCCCGGGCTTGACCAGGTGCGTCACCCCGGCCGCGGCAAGCAGGCCGGCCAGTGCCAGCGCCTCGACGCGACGTGCCATCAAAGATCCTCCCCCGTCGACTGCCCACACTCTAGCCACCCGGTACCTGAGGCCCTGGGAGAGCCGGGTCTCAGACGGCCAGCGGCAGCGCGTAGCTGGTCGCGCGCTGCTCGACGCATCCATGTGCGCCGGCTCGCCGCCTCGCACGCCTCCCGCACCACGTCGTAGAGGCAGTTTCCGGCGGCTCCGGCGTGCGCGGACTAGCCTGAGGAGGCGAGCGGAAGTGAGGAGACGAGGATGACCGTCCTGGGCATCGACGTTGGCGGATCGGGCATCAAGGGTGCGCCGGTCGATGTCGCGGCGGGCGAGCTGACCGAAGAGCGCATCCGGATGGTCACCCCGCAGCCCGCCGACGTCGACCGCGTCATCGCGGCCGTGCGCGAGGTCGCCGAGCGGTTCGGCGACGTCGACCGGGTGGGTGTCACCTTCCCGGGGGTCGTGGTCGGCGGCGTGGTGCGCACCGCCGCCAACGTCGACAGGTCCTGGATCGACACCGACGCGGCAGCCCGGTTCACCGAGGTGATCGGGCGTCCGGTGACGGTCATCAACGACGCCGACGCGGCCGGCATCGCGGAGATGACCTACGGCGCGGGCCGCGGCCGGCCGGGGGTGACCCTGATGCTCACCTTCGGCACCGGGATCGGCAGCGCCCTGTTCCTCGACGGCCGGCTGGTGCCCAACACCGAGCTTGGCCACCTGGAGCTGCACGGCCAGGACGCGGAGCTGCGCGCCTCCGACCGCGCCCGGGAGGTCGAGGCTCTCAGCTGGGAGCAGTGGGCGCACCGCGCGCAGCAGTACCTGCGGCACGTGGAGTACCTGCTGCGGCCGGATCTGATCATCATCGGTGGCGGGGTGAGCAAGAAGACCGACAAGTGGCTGCACTTCGTCGACGTGCAGACCCCGCTGGTGCCGGCCGCGCTGCTCAACAACGCCGGCATCATCGGCGCCGCGCTCGCCGCGACCGGCAAGCCGGCGTTCGCGACCAGCTGAGCCGCGAAGGGAGGAACCATGCTGACCGACCGACTGCGTGAGCTGCACGACGCGTACGTGTGGGAGGTCAACGCGGCCATCGAGGAGGGTCGGGAGGATCTCGTGTGGCGCCTGGTCGACGACTACACCGACGCCGCCCTGCGGGAGATGAGCGCCGACTACGCCAGCCTGTGCGAGCGGCCCGACTGCGCGATGTGCACCCGGCCGCGCCCGGCGCGCCGCCACCGGTGGTGGCGACGCTAGCCCCCGCGTTCTAACAGGTCAGGCGGGGTTGCGCCCAATCGCCCCGGTCGTAGCTGTTGCCGTTGCCGCCGTCGGTGAGCACGAGCCGCAGATACCGGGCGCCGCTGAGGTCGGCCGACAGCGACAGCGCGGGATCCGCCCAGGTCCGCAGGCCGCTGTCGGCGACCTTGACCCCGTCGGCCCAGATCTCGAACGTGGCCGAGCCGGTCTGCCGGGCGTCGCCCCGATCATCGTCGATGCCCACGTCGACGGTGAGCGCGCTGCACCGGCGGTCCAGGAAGAACACGATCTGGGCGGAGGCGTGCGTGCCGATGCCCTTCGGGTAGACGACGCCGTTGATGGTCAGCGGGAATCCGTCGCCGGGTCTCGGGCCGCCGTTGGACATGTTGCGCTCCACCGGCCCGTACCCGTTGGACGCCACCACCCAGGGCACGTCGCCCACGTCCGACGCTCCGGCGGGGACCGCCGCGGGCACCCGTACCGTGGCGGTTTCGCTCGTGGTCTGCCGGCCCTGATACTCCACGGCGTGGCTCATCGCCGCGGACAGCGGATAGTCTCCCGCGCTCGCCCCGGCCGGCGGCGTCACCCGCCACACCGCGGAAACCCCTTCATCGGTACCGAGAACGCGCGACCGTCCAGGTTGGACGTTTTCGACCTGCCACCCGGCGGGCGCGGTCAACGTGAGGCGGGCGTCGTAGACGGGTTCCCGCCCGTGGTTCGTGCCCGTGACGGTCACCTGGAACGGCTGGCCCGCCGGCGTCACGGTCCCCGGGATCCCGGGCGTGGTCGCGGCGAGGTCGATGCCGACGGCGGTGGACGGCGGGAAGCGCCACCAGTCCGCGGTGGAGATCCGGTAGAGCACGGTGCCGTGCGCCGGAACGGACGCGGCGATCGTGCCGGCGGTGTGTGTCGTCTCGTGCGTCCACAGGTCGCGTATGGGGTAGCCGTCGCGGGCGGGCAGCCCGAGCGCCCCGGCCGTGGTGCCGACCGTGGTGGGGGTGTCGGTCTCGTTGAACAGCGCGACCGCCGTGTCACCGCCGGCGAGCGGCTTGGCGAAAATCCACCTTCCGTTTGCCTGCGACACCACGCGCGCCTGCGCGCCGAGCGGGTCCTGGTCGATCGCGATCACGTCGCGGTTGGTCAGGATGCGCAGCGTCTCCGGTGTCGCCTTGCGCAGGTCGGAGCCGATCAGCAGCGGCGCCGCCATCATGGCCCACAGGCTGAAGTGCGAGCGGTACTCGGTGTCGGTCATCCCGCCGTTGCCGACCTCCAGCATGTCCGGATCGTTCCAGTGCCCCGGACCGGCGGCCGCCGCGAGCGGTGCGTTCTGCTTGAGAATCGACACGACCGACGGCCAGCTGTCGTTGATATCGCCGGTGGTACGCCACAGGTTGCCGACGTCCCCGGCCCACTCCCAGGGCTTGTTCTGGCCCCACTCGCAGATGCTGAACACGATCGGCCGCCCCGTCTTCCGCAGCGCGTCGCGCATCTTGGTGTACCGCTCGATCGCGGGCCGGCCGGCGTTGTTGCAGTTGTCGTACTTGAGGTAGTCCACGCCCCAGTCGGCGAACGTCTGCGCGTCGATCTCCTCGTGGTCGAGCCCGCCGGGCATGGTCCGCGCGCAGGTCTGCGTGCCGGCGCTGGTGTAGATGCCGAGCTTGAGGCCGCGCGTGTGCACGTAGTCGGCGAGCCATGCGATGCCGTGCGGGAACCGTTCGGGGTGGGCGGTCAGCCGGCCGGTCCGCGGGTCGCGCTCCGGCGCCGCCCAGCAGTCGTCGATGTTGACGTACCGGTATCCGGCGTCCTTGAGCCCGCTGCTGACGAAGATATCGGCGGTGTCGGTGATGAGCTGCTCGCTGATGGCGCAGCCGGTCGCGTTCCAGTTGTTGAAACCCATCGGCGGGGTCAACGCCAGGCCGTTGTCGAGCGCGTGCGCGGGGGTCGTGGTCGTGACCGCCACGCCGCCGGTGGCAACCAGGGCGGCCACGGCGAGTGTGACGGCTGTCCTGCACCCGGCTGTCCTGCGCACGGCTGTCCTGCACCCGGCTGTCCTGCGCACGGCTGGCCCTCGCACGATGCGACCTCCATCGACAGGTTTGTATCCCAACGCCGGACACTAGGAAGAATCATCCGATGGGTCAACCTTTTCCCGTTCTCCGTGATCTTGGACAGTTGTGCGAGCTACGGGTCGCACAACCGTCCAAGATCGCGGTCTGCCGTAGACAGCCGCCGGGCAGACTGGGCGGCATGGATGACGACCCGCGGGCCTGGATCGCCGCACTGCCGGCCGCGCTCGCCCGCCAAGCGGCCCTGCTGGCGGCGCTGCTGGACCGGCTCGGGCCCGACCCGCGCTGGGACTGGCTGGAGCTGGGCTGCTCGGTGCCCGCCGGGCGCGGCGACGAGCTGTCCGACCTCGACGTGGGCCTCGGGTACGCCGGTGACCCGCCGGCCGACGACGAGGTGACCGGACTGCTGTACACGCTCGCCCCGGTGGTCGACCATCAGCTGCAGGACTGGGCCGGCAACCGCCGCTGGTGGGTGTACTACCGCGACGGCGCCCAGCTCGACCTGCTCGTGGTGCCGGCGCAGTTCCCGCGCAACGGTCGCGCGCGGGGTTCGGTGGCGCTGCTCGACCGCAGCGGCCGGCTGGCGTCGGAGGTCGCGCCCCGATCGTTGCGCGCCACGCCGGCCGAGCCCCGGGAGTGGCTGCTGGAGGGGTGGGAGAGCCTGAGCAACCTCGTCAAGTACGTGCACCGCGGCTCCCTGCTGGAGGCGCTCGACCAGCTGCACCGCGGCCGGGCCTGCGCGTACCGGCTCTTCGCGCACGCCGCAGGCGTGGACTGCCCCGGGTACGGGCTGACCAGCCTCCTCGACGATCCCCGCGCCCCGCTGCCCGAGGGCGTGCACGGCACGTACGCGCCGGTCGACCGCGCGGCGATCCTGGTGGCGGCCTCGCGGCTGGCGGAGCTGCTGGCGGCGACCGGCCGCCGGGCCGGCGTGTCCAGCCCGCTGGGGCCGGTCATCGCGGCTCGCCTCACGACCCTCCGCGCCCCCTCCGAGCGAGCATCGGTCAGCGCTTCACGCCGGTACGCAGGGCGATGGCCTTGAGGAAGATGTCCCCGATCTTGGACGGGTCCTGGGCGATGAACGTCCCACCGCCGGTCGTATCGGTGATCCGGCGCAGCTCGGTCTCGCTCACGTCGCTGCCGATGCCGAGCGCGATGACCTGGATCGGCCGGTTGGGATCGATGGTCTTCTTCAGCTCGTCGACCAGCTGGTCGAGCGACATGCCCTGCGGGTCGTCGTTCTTGCCGTCGGTCATGATGACCACCGAGTTGACCCGGCCGGCATCCCAGCCGCTCTGCACCGCCTTGTACGCGGCGAGCGCGGTGTCGTAGAGCCCGGTGCCGCCGTCGGGCTTGGGCTTGATCGCGGCGAGCTGGTTGGACACCTCCTGCCGCTGGTCCGACAGCGCGCCGATGGGCAGCAGCTGCCGGTAGTCGGTGTTGCCGTCCAGCTGCGTGGAGAACGTCCACAGGCCGACCGCCCACGAGTCGTCGAACAGCGTCAGGCCGCGACGGGCCGCCTCGACCGTCACCTGTTCCCGGCTCGCCCCGCCGGCCGTCGGTACCGGCTCCAGCATCGAACCGGAGACGTCGATGACGGCGAGCAGCCGTCCGGGTGAGGTGATGGTGGTCCACGTCGAGAGCACTTTGTCGATGGCGGCCGGGTCGGGCTGGGGGCCGGGGGACTGCGCGAGGTTGGGCGCGCCCTTGGGCGCGGTGAACCCCTTGCCCACGCTGCCGTCGGCCGCGCGCAGCCCGATCTCGGCGAGATGGTTGTGGTACCGGTCGCCGGCCAGCGCCTCCTGGATGACGCGGGCGCCCTCCTCCTTGTCAGCGGCCCCGCCGGGCAGCAGGGTGAACGGGTAGTCCAGCGGCATCGCGTTCGGCTCGACGTAGAGGGCCGCGAGCGGCACGGGCGGCTGTTTGGCGTTGTAGGCGATGACCGCCTGCTCCGACAGCGGCGCGGCGGACAGCGCTGACGACATCGACGTCAGGTCGGTCGAACGCGGGAACCGTTGCAGCAGATCGTCGCGCACGGTCGACCGGCCGGTGGCCAGGGCCCGCAACACGCGCACGGTGGCCTGCTGGCCGGTGCCGCCCGGCGCCGCTCCGGCCGCGCCGGTCAGGGCGAGCAGGCCGGACAGGCCGGCGGCGTCGCGCGCCGGCTCCACGATGCCGGTGCGGATCGAGATGTCCGAGGTGAGCTTGGGCAGCATGTCGGCCCAGGTCTGCTTGCGGCCGGGCCAGCCGAGTGCCGACGCGGCCGGCTCCGGCATCGCGACGACGACCGGGCTGCGCGCCAGCGGGGGCGCGTCCTCGGGTACCCAGTCCGGGCCGCCGGCGCGCAACCGCTGCAACCACAGCGAGGAGTCGGGGACCCACACGTCCGGTACCCGAATCTTGCCGTTGGCCTGACCCACCCCGTTGAGGACGGCCTGATGGCGCCCGGCGATCGCCGCCGCGACGTCAGCGGGGTCGACCGTGGCGATATCGGCGACCACACACCGGTCGCCGACGCGCGGGCGGGTGGCGGCCCACTCGCCCAGCGACGCCTGGACGGCCGGTGCGATCTCGGGCGCGACCGCAACCGAAACCCGGATCGGCGTGCCACACGAGGATTTGCTCAGCAGGTGGTATCCGGCCCAGCTTCCCGCGAGAACCACGAGGACACCGAGTCCGGCGGCGATGACGCTCAGCCCGCCGGAGGCGGGCAGTCGGCGGTTACGCCCTCTGGGGATGCGATGGCGACCGCCCACAGCTTCTCACTGCTCCCCTGCAGGTGCCATGGTCACCAATTACCTTCGCGTCGGATCGTCGGGAAACGCTGTGCACTCTATAACTACGTAGTGGGCCCGGTGGAGAGTTCATCGCTGATCCCTATCCGGTAACCGTTTTTCCCGGTCCCCTCCGTAACGCGATTGCCATGCAACGCATGCGGCGAGTAACCATGCAGCCAACGGGGAAACCCGGAGAATGCAGAGGATACCGGTTGGTGGACGGAAGGTCACGATGAGCCAGCACGACAACGCACGCGCCGACCACGAGCACGGCGATCACGAGCACGAGCAGGGCCACGAGCACGAGCAGGACCACGAACACGGGCACGGGATGTGGCACCGACTCGGGCACCTCCTCACGCCGCACAGCCACGACAGCGCCGACAAGGTGGACCGGCAACTGGAGTCCAGCGCGGCGGGCATGCGGGTGGTCTGGTGGAGCTTCGCCATGCTGCTGGCGACCGCGCTCGCACAGGCGGCCGTGGTGGTGTGGTCGGGCTCGGTGGCGCTGCTCGGGGACACGCTGCACAACGTGGCCGACGCGCTGACCGCCGTGCCGCTCGCGATCGCGTTCTGGCTCGGCCGCCGGGCGGCCAACCGCCGTTACACCTACGGGTACGGGCGGGCCGAAGACCTCGCCGGGCTGGTTGTCGTCGCGCTGATCGCGGCGTCGGCCGCGCTGGCCGCCTACGCCGCTGTCGACCGGCTGCTGCACCCGCGCCAGGTCACCGAGCTCGGCTGGGTCGCCGGTGCGGCGCTGGTCGGCTTCGCGGGCAACGAGTTGGTGGCGCGCTACCGGATCACCGTCGGCCGGCGGATCGGGTCGGCCGCGCTCGTCGCCGACGGGCTGCACGCGCGTACCGACGGGTTCACCTCGCTGGGCGTCCTGCTCGGCGCGGGCGGCGTGTGGTTGGGCTGGCCGGCCGCCGACCCGGTCGTCGGGCTGGCGATCACCGTCGCGATCCTGTTCGTGCTCCGCGACGCCGCGCGGGAGGTCCTCGGCCGGCTCATGGACGCGGTCGACCCGACCCTGGTGAGCCGGGCACAGGAGGTCGTCGCGGGTACGCCGGGCATCGAGGGCGTGGACGCCCTGCGGCTGCGCTGGCACGGTCATCAACTGCGCGCCGAGGTGGAGGCGCGCGTCGACGGCGACCTTTCCCTGGTACGCGCGCACGGCATCGCCCACGACGTGGAGCACCGGCTGACCCACGAGTTGCCCAAGCTCGCGGAAGCACTGGTGCACGTGCACCCGGTCACCGCCGGCGCCGACGATCCGCACCGGCGCCTCGATCACCATCGTTGAGAAAATTCTCGAGGTCGCCGCCAACGGGCGGGTGGGAGGATGCCGGGGTGGTAGAGCGGATCAAGGCCTGTCTCAACGGCGCGCGCGAACACCCGGGCGTGCCGGTCACCCCGGCCGACCTGGCCGCCGCGGCGGCGGAGGCGGTGGCCGCGGGTGCCGAAGCGGTCCACGTCCACCCGCGTGATTCCCGTGGCGCCGAGTCCCTGTACGCCGACGACGTCGGTGCGGCGGTCGCCGCGATCCGGCAGGTGTGCCCGGATACCCCGATCGGCGTGTCGACCGGGCTGTGGATCACCGGCGGCGACCCGGATGCCCGCGGCCTGGCCGTGGCCCGGTGGGCCAGCCTGCCGCCGGTGGCCCGGCCGGACTTCGCCTCGGTCAACGTGGGCGAAGCCGGTTTCGCCCGGCTCGCCGCGCTCCTGGAGCTCAGCGGCATCGCGCCCGAAGCCGGAGTCTGGTCGGTCGCCGACGCCGAAGCCCTCGTCGCCGCCGAGGGGATCGACTGGCTGAGGATCCTGGTGGAGGTGGTGGACGCGACCGCCGCCGAGGCGCCGACCGTTGCCGACGCGATCCTGGCGCGCCTCGACGAGTTGGACATCCCGGGCCCGCGGCTGCTGCACGGCGAGAACGCCGCGGCGTGGCCGCTGGTCGAGCACGCCGGACGGCGGAGCCTGCCGACCCGGATCGGTCTGGAGGACGTGACCGCCGGACCGGGCGGCGAGCCGGTCACCGGCAACGGCGACCTGGTCCGGCTGGCCCTGGCGATCTGGACGCGGGCAGCACCACCGCCCTGACGTTGTCGCACGACCGCCGCAGCGGGCAGACTCGCGGAAAACATCCGACCAGTGCCAGCAGCAGAGGACCGCATGACCGTCGCATACCTGCCGGACAGCCGTTGCTTCGTGCTGTCGGGCGCCGCCAGTTCGTACGCGTTCGCCCACACCGAGGACGGCGGCCTACGCCACCTGCACTGGGGCGGCGCGATCCCGCCGGACGACCTGCCCGCCCTCGGCGAGCGGGGCCCGCACGACCCGGCGTCCTTCGGCTCCGCACCGCGGGCGTACAGCGAGGAGATCGTGGCCTGGGGTGGCCGCCGCTTCGACGAGGCGACGCTGGTCGCGGAGTTCGCCGACGGCACCCGCGGCGTCGAGCTGGCCTACGCCGGTCACGAGATCAGGGACAACACTCTGCGGGTACGCCTGACCGACGCGTACTACCCGCTCGACGTGGTGCTGGGCTACCGGATCCACCCCGAGCACGACGTGGTCGTCCGATGGCTGGAGATCACCAACCGGTCGGCGGCGGACCCGGTGGTGCTCGATCAGGCGTTCTCCGCGAGCTGGTCGCTGCCGGCCGAGCGGCCCTACCGCGCGAGCTGGCTGCACGGCGCGTGGGGCGCGGAGACCCACCTGACCCGGCGCGAGCTGGCCCCCGGCAAGCTGGTTCTCGAATCGCGCACCGGCACGACGGGCCACGCGCACCAGCCGTGGCTGGCCCTCGACAGCGGCGCCGTCGAGGAGCACGGGGAGGTGTGGAGCCTGGCGCTGGCGTACAGCGGCTCGTGGAAGCTGACCACGCAGGTCGCCCACGACGGCGCTGTCCACGTCACCGGTGGCCTCAACGACTTCGACTTCCGCTACCGGCTCGGGCCCGGACAGACGCTGACCACGCCCGAGTTCGCCGGGCTCTACGCCACCGCCGGGTTCGGCGACGCCTCCCGGCGCTGGCACGCCTACCAGCGCGCGCACGTGCTCGCCGACCCCCGGCTGCCGCGGCCGGTGCTGTTCAACTCGTGGGAGGCGACGGCGTTCGACGTCTCGCACCGCGCGCAACTGGCTCTCGCGAAGCAGGCGGCACAGCTCGGCGTGGAGCTGTTCGTGGTCGACGACGGCTGGTTCGGCGCGCGTGACAGCGACAAGGCCGGGCTCGGCGACTGGACCCCCAACCCGGACAAGTTTCCCCAGGGCCTGGCCGCCTTCGCCGACGACATCCACGCGCTCGGCATGAAGTTCGGCCTGTGGGTGGAACCGGAGATGGTCAACGCGGACAGCGACCTGTACCGCGCCCACCCCGACTGGATCTACCACTTCCCGCACCGTACCCGCACGCCCGCGCGCAACCAGCATGTGCTCAACCTGGCCCGCCCCGACGTGCGCGACTGGATGCACGCGACGCTCGACGGGCTGCTGCGATCAGCGCCGATCGACTACCTCAAGTGGGACATGAACCGCTCGATCAGCGAGCCGGGCGGTGCCGAGCCGGGCACGAACGTGTGGATCGAGCATGTGCGCAACCTCTACCGGGTGCTCGACCGGCTGCGGGAAGACCATCCGGGGGTACTGATCGAGTCCTGCTCCGGTGGCGGTGGGCGCGCCGACATGGGGATTCTGCGCCGCACCCACCAGGTGTGGACGTCCGACAACACCGACGCCCTCGACCGGCTGCGCATCCAGGAGGGCTACAGCCAGCTGTACCCGGCGCAGACCATGTCGTGCTGGGTGACCGACGTGCCCAACTTCCTGACCAGCCGCGCGATCCCGCTGCGCTTCCGGTTCCACACGGCGATGTGCGGCGTGCTGGGCATCGGCGGTGACCTGACCGAGTGGTCCGACGAGGAGCTGCGGGAGGCGGCCGGCTACGTCGAGCTGTACAAGCGGATCCGGCCCACCGTCCAGTTCGGATCGGTGCACCGGCTGGCGTCGCCGAGCGAGGACGACGTCTCCGCAGTGGGCTATTCCGGCGACCGGGAGGTGGTCGTCTTCGCGTTCGCCCGTTCGATGCGCACCGGTGAGCGGCGCCGCGCGATCCGCTTCCCGGGTCTCGACCCGGCGGCGGTGTACTCCGATGTGGACACCGGCGAGCGCCACAGCGGCGCGCTGCTCGCCCACCGCGGCCTGTACCTGCGCCTGGAGGGCGACTACGCGAGCAGCGTGACGGTCCTGCGCCGGAGCTGAGAGGCTGTTGCCATGACCCGTGACTGGTACGCCTGGCACGACGGCTACGACCGGCCCGACTCGCCGCTCGCCCGCCGGCTGGCCGAGGTGCGCACCCGGGTGCGCGAAGCGCTGGACACCGCGCCGCCCGGCCCGCTGCGCGCGATCAGCCTGTGTGCGGGCCAGGGCCGCGACCTCATCGGCGCGCTGGCCGGGCATCCGCGCGGCGCCGACGTGACCGCGCGACTGGTCGAGCTGGACCCGCGCAACGCCGAGGCGGCCGCCCGGGCGGCGCACGCGGCCGGTCTCAGCAAGGTCGAGGTGGTGGTCGGCGACGCCGCGCTCACCGAGCACTACGCGGATCTCGTACCCGCGGATCTTGTTCTTGTCTGCGGCGTATTCGGCAACATCACCGACGCGGACATCCGCGCCACCGCCGGCTACTGCGCCGCGCTGTGCGCGAGCGGCGGCACCGTGCTCTGGACCCGCCACCGCCGCTCACCCGACCTGGTGCCGGCCCTGTGCGGATGGTTCGCCGAGGAGGGCTTCGAGCTGGTCGCGCTGTCCACCCCAGCCAGGCACATCGGCGTCGGCGCGCACCGGTTCACCGGCCGGCCCCGGCCGCTGCCAGCCGGGACCCGCATGTTCGAGTTCGTCGGCCACGAGGGGCTGGCGTGGCGGAGCTGATCGAGGACGAGACGTTCCGCAACGAGGACTGGTACGGCGAGGAGCTGACCGACCGGGCCTACGCCGGCTGCGCGTTCGAGCACGTCGACCTGACCGAGGCGACCAGCCGCGGCGCGGTGTTCACCGACTGCACCTTCGGCAACGTGCGCTTCAACGCCTCCCGGCACACCGACTCGGCGCTCCTGCGCTGCACGTTCCAGCGCTGCAACTTCTTCGAGGCCGAGTTCACCGGCTGCAAGCTGGTCGGCAGCACGTTCAAGCAGTGCGAGCTGCGGCCTCTGCGCGTCACCGGCGGCGACTGGTCGTTCGTCGGCCTGGCCGGGGCGGACCTGCGCGGAACCACCGTGCACGGGGTACGCATGCGCGAGGTCGACCTGACCGCCGCCAACTGCGCGGAGGCCGCCTTCACCGACGTGGACCTGTCCGGCGCGCAGCTGCACAGCGCCACGTTCGCCCGGTGCGACCTGCGCGGCAGCGACCTCAGCGCGCTCGACCCGAGCACGGTCCAGCTGCGCGGCGCGATCATCGGCCCGGCACAGGCGGTGGTGATCGCGCAGGCGCTCGGCCTGGAGATCCGCTGACCTCTCCCCTTCTGATCGTGGAATGGGCCGGTCCCCTTCTGATCGTGGAATGGGCCGGCGTATCCAGTTTCATGCCCACCTGAGCGGGAAGGTTGGTCGCCCGAGGGGAACGCGAGCAACCGCAGTCAGGATGGCCGCACATGATCGTCGTGACCACGGAGACCGTGCCGGGCTACGAGATCCACGACGTGCTCGGCGAGGTACACGGTGTTACCGCCCGGCCGCGGAACGCGTACGCGGAGGGCGTCAAGTTCCTCTCCGGCGTCCCCAACCCGAAGATGGCCAGCGCGCTCAACCGGTGGCGCGACCAGGCGATCGCGCAGATGAGCCGGCTCGCGTACGAGCGCGGCGCCAACGCCGTCGTGTGCATGCGCTTCGACCACCGCGAGATCAGCGCGGCCTGGATGGAGATCTGCGCCTACGGCACCGCGGTGTTCGTCGTCCCGGACACCAACCGGCCGGCCAGCTTCGACCAGGCCCGGAGCCGGGCGGCGGCGCCACGGACCGCCAGGAGCTGAACAGGCCGCCACTCCACCATCAGGGAGGACCAGCGTGACCAGCGGACCATCGGGACCGAGCGACTTCAGCTCGGGCGCCTTCGACGACTTCCTCGCCCGGTACTTCGGCGGTGGCGAACCACCGGGCCCGGTGCACCGGGTCGACATCACACGACTGATGAGCCAGGACGCGCGGGAACTGCTCGCCGCGGCCGCCGCCAAGGCCGTCGAGCTGGGCAGCTCCGACCTCGACACCGAGCACCTCCTCTGGGCCGCCCTGCAGCGCGAACCGCTGCGCCACCTGCTCAGCCGCGCCGGCGCCGACCCGGACACGCTCGCCGCCCAGATCGAGCAGCAGGGGCGGCGCGAGGGCGGCCGGCAGGTCGTACCGTCGCTGACGCCCGCGGCCAAGCGTGCCCTGCTGCAGGCGCACCAGATCTCCCGCGCTCTCGGCGCGTCGTACCTGGGCCCCGAACACATCCTCCTGGCCCTGTCGCTCAACCCGGATTCGGAGGCGGGCCAGGTCCTCAACGAACGCCACATCACCCCGCAGTCACTCCAGCAGGCGGCCACGGAGCGGGCGGCGCCGGCCGGGCCGCCGCCGAGCAACACGCCGACCGTCGACCGCTACGGCCGCGACCTCACGGCGTTGGCCCGCGACGACAAGATCGACCCGGTGGTCGGGCGCGCCGACGAGATCGAGCAGTGCGTCGAGGTGCTCGCCAGAAGGACCAAGAACAATCCGGTACTTATCGGAGAGGCCGGCGTCGGCAAGACGGCGATCGTCGAGGGCCTCGCGCAGCGCATCATCGACGGCGACGTGCCCGGAACGCTCGCCGGCAAGCGGCTGGTCCAGCTCGACCTGACCGGCCTGATCGCCGGCACCCGCTACCGCGGGGACTTCGAGGAGCGGCTCAAGAACGTCATCGACGAGGTACGCCAGCACAGCGACGAGCTGATCGTCTTCATCGATGAGGTGCACACCGTCGTCGGCGCGGGCAGCGGGGAGGGCGCCAGCGACGCGGCCAGCATGCTCAAGCCGGCCCTGGCCCGCGGTGAGCTGCACGTGGTCGGTGCGACCACCCTCAACGAGTACCGCCGCTACATCGAGAAGGATGCTGCGCTGGAGCGGCGCTTCCAGCCGATCCTGGTACCCGAGCCGAGCGTGGACGAGACCATCGAGATCCTGCGCGGGCTGCGCGACCGGTACGAGGCGCACCACGGCGTGCGCTACACCGACGAGGCCCTCGTGACGGCGGCGGAGCTGTCCGACCGGTACATCGCCGACCGGTTCCTGCCGGACAAGGCGATCGACCTCATCGACCAGGCCGGGGCGCGGGTCCAGCTACGCGCGAAGGTACCCGCGGTCGACACGCGCGGCCTGGAACGCCAGGTCGAACAGCTGACCCGGGACAAGGACCAGGCCGTCGCCGACGAGCAGTACGAGCGGGCCAGCACCCTGCGCGACCGGATCCAGGAGGTACGCCAGCGCGTCGCGGGCGTGCACGAGAGCGGCACCGGCGTCGCCGAGGTCACGCCCGAGCACATCGCCGAGGTCGTCTCCCGGGCGACCGGCATCCCCGCCCGGCAGCTCACCGAGGAGGAGCGGCAGCGGCTGGTCGACCTGGAGCAGCGCCTGCACCGGCGGGTCGTCGGGCAGAGCGAGGCGGTCCACGTCGTGGTACAGGCGGTCCGGCGGGCGCGGGCCGGCCTGGGGGATCCGAACCGCCCGATCGGCAGCTTCCTGTTCCTCGGCCCGACCGGGGTGGGCAAGACCGAGCTGGCCCGTGCGCTGGCCGAGGCGCTCTTCGGCGACGAGACGCGGATGGTGCGCCTGGACATGAGCGAGTTCCAGGAGCGGCACACGGTCAGCCGGTTGGTCGGCGCGCCGCCCGGCTACGTCGGGTACGACGAGGCCGGCCAGCTCACCGAGGCGGTGCGCCGGCGCCCGTACTCGGTGGTCCTGCTCGACGAGATCGAGAAGGCGCACCCGGACGTGTTCAACGTCCTGCTGCAGGTCCTCGACGACGGCCGGCTCACCGACAGCCAGGGCCGCACGGTCAGCTTCAAGAACACCCTGGTCATCATGACCAGCAACCTCGGCTCCGAACTGATCACCGATCAGCGCGGCTCGCTCGGGTTCACCTCCGACTCGGGCGGCGACGCGGACGCGCCGATCCGGGACCGGCTGATGCGCCGCCTGTCCGAGCAGCTACGCCCGGAGTTCCTCAACCGGATCGACGAGATCGTCGTGTTCCAGCGGCTGCGGCCGGAGGAACTGCGCCAGATCACCGACCTGATGCTCGAGGAGACCCGCCGCCGGCTGCACGCCCAGGACATAACCTGCGAGTTCACCCCGGAGGCGCTGACCTGGCTGGCCGAACGCGGGTTCGAGCCCCAGTTCGGGGCCCGGCCGATGCGCCGCACGATCCAGCGCGAGGTCGACAACAAGCTGTCGGAGATGCTGCTGGACGGGCGGCTCGTACCGGGGCAGCGGGTCACCGTGGACGCCCGGGACGGGCGGCTGGTATTCGAGATCCACGAGCCCGCGCCCGTGGGGGTTGAGTGAAAGGAGGGTCCCCCTGTACCGCATGAAGCGCTAGTACGGGTTACCGTGCCCGGGCAGCCGCCCGCGGAGCAGGCCGGGGAGCCGGCCGGGCAGGAACCGCGCCCCGGACATCGGCGGGCTGCCGGTGTCGGCCAGGGTCGCCATGCCGGCGAGCAGGTCCCGCAGAGCCGTGAGCGCGTCGACCGCCGGCCGCCAGCCCAGCTCCGCCTCGGCCCGCGCGCTGGACAACAGCGGCGCGTTGAGCCCCAGGTCCACCCAGCCCGGGTCGACCGGTTGCAGCCGCGCCCGCCAGGTCAGGTCCGCGGCGACCCGCAACACCACCGGGGGTACGGGAATCGTCCGGCCGTGGAACCGGGAGGCGACCAGCTGCGGGGTCAGCACCGGGTAGGCGGCGATGTTGAAGGCGCCGCGGCTTTCGCCGAGGACCGCGCGGGCGTACGCGTCGGCGACGTCGTCGGCGTGCACCGCCTGTGCGCGCAGGCGGTCGTTGGCCGGGACGACCGGTAGACGGCCGAAGCGCAGCAGCCGCACCGGTGCAAGGGGCCCGAGGAAGTACCGGGCGATCTCGGTGCCGCTGTCGCGCTGGAAGGTCAGACCGGGCCGCAGCCGGACCACCCGGACGTGCCGGTGGTCGGCTTGGAACGCGTCGAGCAGGTCCTCCACCTCGGCCTTGTCGCGGCTGTACGACGACGTCGGCACGCCGGTGCGGGGCCAGCTCTCGTCGACGAACCGGTCCTTTGGCCCGGGTGCGTAGACGCCCACCGACGACGCGTAGACCAGCGCCGGCACCCCGGCCGCGCCGAGCGCCTGGAAGACGTGCCGGCTGCCGTCCACGTTGGTGCGGTGCAGCACCGCCTGGTCGTGGCTGGGCTGGATCTGCCACGCCAGGTGGACCACGGCATCCGCACCGGTGAACAGCGCCCGCAGTTGCTCCGCCGCGTCCGGTGCACCCACGTCGCAGGCGTGCCAGGCCACGCCGTCGTACGGCGGCCCGGCATCCGGCCCGGGCGGGCGCCGGACCACCCCGGCGATATCGAGGTCGGGCTCGCGGCGCAGCCGGCGCAGCAGGGCGGTGCCGACGTTTCCGCTGGCACCGACGATAACGATCCGCATGATCAGTCCTTCCGGTGCAGCGCGGCCGGCCGGTGCAGCGCATCGGTCCGCTCGGTGATCTTCTTCTCGACGTGCCGTTCGGCGGTGCCGCCATGACTGCGCCACGCTACGTGGTCACCCTTGTGCAGCTCGCTCATGTCCATCGGGTACCCGGGCCCGCGTTTCTCAAGCGGCCAACGGCAGCTTCGATCCGCGAGGTCTCCGGTGACGGGTCGACCGCGCGCGTTTGGGTCGACGCGTCCGTCCCACCGGGAACGTGATCTTCGTCCCGCCGCTGAGCCCCAGTACTCCCGAGCGCCCCGTAGACGTTGGTCGATCCAGTCCCATCCGACGCCGCAAATTCGCGTTGTCTAGGCCAACGTCGAAGCAAGAGCCCGAGCCGACCCGCCAATCAACCCGACGGATGACCCGCATACCGGCCGAACCGTTGACCGCACACCATCGATACGTGCATACTCCTCAACTCGTTAGACAACGTTGTCAAGCCGGTCTACGAGGGGGCTCACCGGATGCGGGCAGCACGGGTACCACGACTGGTCTTACTCACAACCGCGCTGGTCGCGGCGTTGCTGGTGCCCGCGAACGCGGCCACCGCGGCACCGACCGGCCCGGATCGGCCGGACGGGCCTGCCAAGCAGGCGACGACACCGGACCTCGCTCAGCACGTCAACCCGTTCTCCGGCACCCAGCCCGGCGGGCCGGACTTCGGCACCGGCGGCGGCGCGGAGAACACCTACCCGGGCGCGCACGTGCCCTTCGGCATGGTCCAGTGGAGCCCGGACACGGTGAAGCGCCAGCCCGGCGGCTACTACTACCCGGACAACAAGATCAAGGGGTTCAGCCTGACCCACCTCTCCGGCGCCGGTTGCGACGGCGCGCAGGACCTCCCCTTCCTGCCCTACGTCGGCACCGTCACCACCTCGCCGGCCAGCGACCCGGGCCGCTACGTGGCCGGGTTCTCGCACGAGCGGGAGAGCGCCAGCCCTGGGTACTACGGCGTCACCCTCGACTCGGGCGCGACCGTGGAGCTGACCGCCACGCAGCGCTCCGGGATGGGCCGCATCACGTACCCGATCACCTCGACCCCGACGCTGCTGGTCAACGTCTCCGGCTCGATCGGCGGGGTCAGCGACGCCCAGGTCGACATCGGGAAGAACACGATCAGCGGCTGGGCCAACAGCGGCCACTTCTGCGGCGGCGGCAACATCTACCGGGTCTACTTCTCGGCCACGTTCGACCGGCCGTTCAAGACGACGGGCACCTGGCACAACGACATCGTCAGCCCCGGCGACGCCTCCGTGCGCAGCGGCAGGGTGGCGGCGGCCGACGTGGGCAATTCGGTCAAGACCCTGGGCACGAAGCAGAACACCGTGCACGCCGACACCACCGTCTCCGGCCCCGGCTCGGGGGGGTTCGTCACGTTCGACACCAGCAGGAACCGGACCGTCAACGTACGCGTGGGCCTGTCCTATGTGAGCGTCGCCAACGCGGCCGCCAACGCCAAAGCGGAGCAGGGCACGAAGAAGTTCGACACGGTACGCGCGGAGGCGCGCAAAGCCTGGAACGACCGGCTGGGCCAGATCCAGGTGTCCGGCGGCACGCCCGAGCAGCGCACGGTCTTCTACACCGAGCTGTACCACAGCCTGTTGCAGCCCAACGTCTTCAGTGACGTCGACGGGCGCTACATCGGCTTCGACGGCCAGATCCACAAGGCGGCCAAGGGGCACGCGCAGTACGCCAACTTCTCCGGTTGGGACATCTACCGCTCGGAGGCGCAGCTACTCGCGCTGCTCGCCCCGCACGAGGCGGCCGACATCGCGCAGTCGATGTACAACCAGGCCCACCAGGCGAACGACGTGTGGGACCGCTGGTCGGTCAACAACGACTTCGAAGGCGTGATGACCGGCGACCCGTACCACTCGATCCTCGCCAGCATGTACGCCTTCGGAGCCACCGACTTCGACGCCGCCGGTGCGGTCACGTCGATGGTGAAGGGTGCGACCACGGTGCAGCCGGCCAACGCCCGCTACATCGAGCGGTACGGCCTGGCCGACTACCAGAGCATCGGGTACCTGGCGGGCGACCCGAGCAGCACGCTGGAGTACACCGCCGCTGACTTCGGCATCGCGCAGCTCGCCGGGCGGCTGGGCCGGAAGGCGACCTACGACCAGTTCATGAAGCGGGCACAGTACTGGGAGAACCTGTTCAACCCGGCCAACGGTTACATCCAGCCGCGCAACCGGGACGGCTCGTTCGTCGCGCCGTTCGACCCGGCCAGCCCCAACATGTACATCGAGGGCAATGGCGCGCAGTACACCTGGATGGTGCCCTACAACCACCGCGGCCTGTTCAACGCGATGGGTGGCAACGACAAGGTGATCCCCCGGCTCGACCACTTCTTCACCGAGCTCAACGCAGGCACCAGCAAGCCGTACGCGTTCCTGGGCAACGAGCCGTCGTTCAACGTGCCGTGGGCGTACAACTACGCCGGCGCGCCGTACAAGACGCAGAACGTGGTGCGCCGCGCCATGAAGGAGCTGTGGCGGGCGGACGCGGCCGGCTACGTCGGCAACAACGACCTCGGCGCGACCTCGTCGTGGTACGTGTGGGGCGCGCTCGGCCTCTACCCGGAGGCGCCGGGCCGGGCGGAGCTGGTCGTCGGCAGCCCGCTGTTCCCGCACATCGTGGTGAAGCGGCCGACCGGCAAGACGATCACGATCGACGCGCCTGGCGCCTCGGAGAGCACGTACTACGTGCAGAGCCTGAAGGTGAACCGCACGGCAAGCACGAAGACCTGGCTTCCGGAGTCCTTTGTGGCCACCGGCGGGAACCTGGACTTCGTCCTCGGGGACAAGCCGAACACCTCGTGGGGAGCCGCGCCCGACGATGCGCCGCCGTCGTTCCGCGACGGTGAGGTGGCCTACCGCACCTCGGTCGACCCGGGTCACCTTTCGCTGGCCCCGGGCGGCGCGGGTGCGACGGCCAACGTGACGGCGCAGACGATCGCCGGCGCTGCCGGCACAGTCCACTGGACCGCCGCTCCCCCGGCCGGCATCACGGTGACCCCGGCCAGTGGCACCATCGCGGTCCCGGCGGCCGGTCCGGCGTCGGTCCCGGTCACGGTCGCCGTGGCGGCGGGGACGAAGGAGGGCTTCTACTCGGTACCCGTGACGTTCACCGGCCCGGACGGCGCCGGCCTGCCGGCGTCGGCGCTGTCGCTCACGGTGGCCCAGCCCGGCTCGCTGCTCTGGAACTACAACAACACCGGGGTATCCGACGACAGCGCGCCGAGTGGAGCCGACCTCGACGGTGGCGGGTGGAGCTACTCCGCCCAGGCGCTCGCCGGGGCGGGTGTGAAGCCGGGCGGCCCGGTGAGTGCGGGCGGTTTCACGTTCGGCTGGCCGAGCGACCCGGTGGCTAAGCCGGACAACGTCCGCGCCGCCGGCCAGACGCTGAGCCTGCCGGCGACGCCGGCGACGAAGCTGGCGTTCCTGGGCGGCGCCACCAACGGCAACGCGCAGGGCACCGTCACCGTCACGTACGCCGACGGCAGCACCCAGACCGCGCAGGTCGGGTTCGGGGACTGGACGCTGGGCGGCGGCCGGCAGGGCCTGCAGTTCGGCAACGCGGTCGCGGCCCAGATGCCCTACCGCAACGCGTCCGGCGGGAAGGACCCGATCACCACGTACCTGTTCGTCACCGCGCCGATCGTGCTGCAGCCGGGCAAGCAGGTGGTCAGCGTGGCGCTGCCCGCCACGGTCGCCGGCGGCAACCTGCACGTCTTCGGCGTTGCGACCGCATAACCACACCCACACCCACACCCCCCACAGGTCGCCGCGGGTTCCGGTAGCTTCCGGAACCCGCGGCGATCACGCTTTGGTGCCCGGGTCGTGGTACTGCGCGGCGATTCCGAGGTGCCGACCCGCGGGCGGCCGGGAGCGCCCCAGCGCGTCGTCGGCCAGGCCCGGGAGATCCTGCGCGCCCGCACCCGGATGGTCGAGATCCTGGCCGAGCACACCGGCCAGAGCGCCGACCGGATCCGCGCCGACATCGACCGGGACACCATCCTCACCGGCGCGGACGCGCTGGCCTACGGGCTCGTCGACGAGCTGGCGCCGGTGCGCAGGCAGCGGGTGCTGGCCCGCCTCTAAACCGCCGCGATCTTGGACGCGTGGCGGGCCTACAACCCCGCTGAGTGTCCAAGATCGCCGGGAATTATTGGACGACCTGGGAGGCGTTCCTCGTCAGCTGGGCCGGGCCGGCGAGCCGGGTGTTCTCCAGGGCCGCCTCGCCGGTCGTACCCGTGATGCTCGTGGCGCCGCCCACGGCGGAGCCGGACAGCACCACGTCCCTGGCGCCCGCGGCGGCCAGCGACCCGGCGATCGTGCTGCCGGTGGCGTAGAGCGAGGCACCGGGTCGCACCGTCACCGCCCCGGTCACCGTCGCGCCGGTCAGGCACGTCACGCCGGACGACACCGTCAGCGAACCGGAGTTCCGGCCGGTGATCGTCGACGTGCACGCCGGTGCCGGCTTGGCCAGCAGCTCGATCTCGGCGATGGTGGTGGACGCCGCGCCCGCGTTGGCGGTGACCTCCAGCGAGTAGTGGGTGTAGCGGCCGGGACGCGCAATCTTGAACTCCCGCGTCTGGGACCGCCAGCGGAACGTCTCGTCGCCGCGCTTGTCGATGACCGTCCAGTTGCGACCGTCGTAGGAGCCCTTGAGCACCCAGCTCTTCGGGTCACCCGGGCCGGTGCCGGAGGTCAGCGTGTAGAACGTCGCCTTCTCCGCAGTCGCCGGATCGAAGCTGACCCACGGCGTCGTCGTGCCGAACGTCGCCTGCGTCTTCGACGTGTTGTCGAACAGCGCCGGGCCCGCACCCGGGCTCCCGCTGACCGCCCCCGTTGCGGTCACGTCGGTCAGCGGGCGGGCGACGTCGTCGCCCGTGGTGATGGACTTCGGCGGCTCGCCGGCGCCCCACTTCGACGGCTTCGGGCCCATCGCGAAGTCGAGCGTCGCACCCTTCGCGAGGATGTCGTGCGGCAGGTACGCCTTGTCCCACGACTTGCCGTTGACCTTCAGGCCCTGCACGTAGACGTTGCCCGGCGAGTTCTTCGGCGCGTTGACGACCAGCTTGCGGCCGTTCTCCAGGCGCACCGTGGCCTTGGTGAACAGCGGCGAGCCGACCGCGTAGTACGGGCTGCCCATCTGCAGCGGGTAGAAGCCGAGCGCACTGAAGACGTGCCAGGCCGACATCTCGCCGTTGTCCTCGTCACCCGGGTACCCCTGGCCGATGTCGCTGCCGGAGTACAGCCGGGACAGCACCTCGCGCACCTTGGCCTGCGTCTTCCAGGGCTGGCCGGCGTAGTCGTACATGTAGGTGATGTGGTGCGAGACCTGGTTGCTCTGCCCGAGCTGTCCCATGCGCACGTCCCGCGCCTCGGCCATCTCGTGGATCACGCCACCGTACGAGCCGGGGAACTGCGCGGTCTCCGGCGTCGCGAAGAACGTGTCCAGCTTGGACGCCAGCTTGTCCCGTCCGCCGTACAGGTTCGCCAGGCCCTGCCCGTCCTGCGGCACGTGGAAGGCGAAGTTCCAGCCGTCGGTCTCGGTGTAGTCGCCGCCCCACACCCGCGGGTCGTACTTGTCGGCCGGCACCGACCACGACCCGTCCGGCTTGCGGCCCTGGAAGAAGCCCACGTTCGGGTCGAACATGTGCACGTAGTTCTGGGCCCGGTTCAGGTAGTACTCGTAGTCGTCCTGGCGGCCGAGCGCCTTGGCCATGTTGGCGATGCCGAAGTCGTTGATGTAGCCCTCGAGCGCCCACGACACGCCCTCGTGCGTCGACGTCGGCGTGTAGCCCTGGAAGATCGAGGTGTCCAGACCCTTGCGGCCGACGCCGCCGCTAGGCGGGGCCACGGTCGCGTTCTTCACCGCGGCGTCGAACGCGGCCTTGGCGTCGAAGTTGCGCACCCCTTTCAGGTACGCGTCGGCGAAGGCGACATCCGAACTGGTCCCGGTCATCAGGTTGGCGTAGCCGGGCGAGGACCACCGGGAAACCCAACCGCCGTCCTTGTACTGCTGGACGAAGCCGTCGATCATCTCACCGACCTTGGTGGGGGTCAGCAGCGTGTACGCCGGCCACGCGGTCCGGTAGGTGTCCCAGAACCCGTTGTTGACGTAGACCTTGCCGTCGACGACCTTCGCGCCGGTGTAGGTGGGTGTGTTCGGGCCGTCCGGCGGCGAGAACGGGCTCGCGTACCGGTAGACCGGCCGGCGCGCCGAGCCCACGTTCTCGTACCCGGAGTTGGGGTAGAGGAACAGCCGGTAGAGGTTGGAGTACAGCGTCGTGAGCTGGTCTTCGTTGGCACCCTCGACCTCGACGATGCGCAACTGGTCGTCCCACGCCCGCTGGGCCCGGGCGCGCACCTGCTCGAACGTCTCCTCCGCGCCGATCTCCTGCTCCAGGTTGTTGCGCGCCTGGTCGACGCTGAGCAGCGAGGTCGCGATCCGCATGGTGACCGTGCTGCCCGGGGCGAACGAGACGTAGCCGGTCACGTCCGGCCCCCCGCCGCCGGTCAGCTTGCCGCTGCCGGTGACCGGCTTGTCGAACCGGGCGTACACGAACAGCCTGGTGGCCCCCGTGGACAGTCCACTCTTGACGTCGGAGAAGCCGGTCACGACACCGCTCGGGTCGATCGTCAGTCCACCGTTGTTGTTGACGTTGTCGAAGATCAGGTTGGCCGGCGCGGAAGCCGGGAACACGAACCGGAACAGCGCCGCGTGGTCGGTAGGCGTGATCTCGGTACGCAGGCCGTTTTCGAACGTGACGCCGTAGTGGTGCGGCCGGGCCGTCTCGTTGTCGTGCCGGAACGGCAGCGCCCGGGCGTCCCGGTTGGCGTTGAGCGCGGTCGACGGCATCACCTGGAACGTCTGCCGGTCACCCATCCACGGGCTCGGCTCGTGGCTGGCCGCGAACGCCTGCAACGTGGGCAGGTTGGCCGCGTTGTTGTCGCGGGCGTACATGTACAGCCAGCTGTCGGAGCCGGCGTCGGTCTCCGGGGTCCAGAAGTTGAACCCGTGCGGCAGGGCGATGGCCGGGAAGTTGTTGCCCCGCGAGAAGTCCCAGGAGGCGTTGGTGCCGCGGGTGGTGAGGACGTGGTCCGCGGGGCTCTTACTGGCGTTGCGGGCCGGCTTCGCCGTGATCCGGATGTCGTCGACCCAGCCGTTGAACAGCCCGGGACCCTTCGGGTTGTCGTACCCGACGAGGATCCGCTTGATCCGCTTACCGGCGGCGACCGTGCCGATCTCCGACCACTTGGAGTTCCACTGGTCCGGGTACAGCGTGTTGGATGCGCCCTGCGCCCGCGGGTTGAGCGCCACGAACTGCTGGTCCACCGCGTTCAGATCACTCAGGTACGTGCCGTCGGCGAATGCCAGGTCGACCGACGCGTACGTGCTCGGGTAGTTGAGGTTGGCGGCGGTGAACTCGGGGAAGATCTTGTAGGACAGCTCGGTGGCCTTCGTGACCGGCAGGTCCACGTCGAACACCTTGTCGTAGGCGTATCCGCGCCCGGTGACGATGTGGGTGCCCGAGTACTGCAACGCCTTGAGCCCGGTGAAGCCGGCGTTGGGCTTCATGGTCGGCCCGTTGACCGGGCCGCCGCTGACGAACGCCTTCATGTCGGCGGGTGGCGGCGGCGTGGTGTCCCCATTGGACAGTTGCCACTCGGCGAGCTGGGTCAGCCCGTCGCCGTTGTTGAGCGTGATGTTCAGCCGGTAGTACAGGTACGCCGTCGTGTTGGCGACGGGGTACTCGTTGGTCTTGAAACGGCCGTCGAACACCTGGCCCTTCCGGGTGTCCAGGTCGGTCCACGCCAACCCGTCGGCCGAGCCCTGCAGCGTCCAGTCCTTCGGGTCGCGGCCCGGGGCGTCGTTCGCGCTGGACAGCGCGTAGTCGACCACCTTGATCGGCTCGCTCAGCTTCACCTGCACCCAGCCAGTGGGGCTGAAGGTCAGCCACTTCGTGTTGACGTTGCCGTCGACCAGGCGCTCTTTGGTCTCGTTGGGCGGGTTCTCGGCGCTGGCCTGCACCTCGACGACCTTGTTCATGATGTTGCCCGGGATGCCGGCCGTCGAGTTGCCGGTGACGCCGGACATCTTCTTGCGGCCCTTGGCGTCGGTCTCGGCGGTGTTGGTCCAGGTGGGCTGCGGGTCGCCGGCCTCGAACGAGGACGCGAAGTCACCGGCCTGCGTGGCGCGGATGCCGGGCGCGGTGGCGATCTGCTCGCCGGGGCGGCCGGGACCGGACCGGCTCGGCTCCGGCTGGCCGGACCCCGGCTGTCCCGGCTCGGTGTGGGGTCGGACCAGGTCGGGCTGGGAGGCATTCGGGTCGGCGGGCGGCGGCACGGCGGGTGCGGTCTGCCCCACCGCGGGTCCGGTTTGCGGCACGGCGGGTGCGGCCGACGCGACGGACGGGATCGCCACCCCGAGCGCGACGGCCGCGACGCAGGAGATCAGCCACGGTGGTTTCCGCCCCTGCGCCTTGATCATGAGCCACGCTCCCGCCGTCCGAGCACATCCGAAGCCGTCGATTTCGCGGCCACGCTAGCGCCACACACCAAAACGCACTGGGACAACGTTGTCAAGGTCTCTGGGGAAGGGCGCGGGTCACGGTCGGGGCACGGGTCAGCAGGAAGCCACGAACCGTAGTCGCCGGTACTCCGGGAGTCGTCACGGTACCGGGTCAGTGGGCTCGGCTCCACTGTGTCGTCAACCACGGTGGCGCCCGTATCCCCCGGCCCGGCGCCGCCCCCGGGGCCCGTCGGAGCCCCCGCCTCGCCACGACTGATACGCGGGATACCTATCGGGCGGGCGGCCTGATACGTATCTCACGTATCAGTCACGCCTGCCCCTTCCGCTCGACGCGGCCAACCCCGCGCGAGCCCGGCCGCGCGCCGCCGGACCCGGCCGTTTCCCGAACCGCCGTCCGCCCGATCGCCCCTTTGTCCGAGGCGCGCGGGTTGGGGGGCAAGCAGCGACCCGAGCTGTTTCGACGTTGGTCTAGGCAACGCGAATTTGCCGCCCCGAATGGGACCTAATCGACCAACGTCTACGCCGACGGGCCCGGCCCGACGGGGCGGGCCCGTCGGGCCGGACGGGGCGGGCCGGAGGGGCCGGGCCGGACGGGGCGGGGCCCCGACGGCCTGCGGTCAGCCCGTTCTCCCAGGGCTACCGGTCGTCGGCGCCGAGGCACTGTGCGCCACCCGTGGCCGGGGTCAGGGCGTTCGCGCGGAGTACCTCATCCTCCAACTCGTCCTCGAGCGTCACCGGGTCGTGCACCGCCGGCTGTCTTTTCGGCGCGGCCAGCGACGCCACCGCGGCGACCACCGACATCGCGATCGCCAGCCAGAACACGATGACCAGACCGTCGTGGAAGGGCCCGGAGATCAGGTTGGGGAAGAACTCCCGGCCGGTCAGGGTGTGCGCGTTGGCGGCCGGCAGGGCGGCCAGCACCTTCGGCCCGAGCAGCTCCTGGATCGGGTTGTAGCCCAGGAACGCGGCGAAGAGCGTACCCACGGGTGGCAGTTGGGAGATGGCGTGCGCGGCGGGGGCCGGGACGCCCTGCGCGGTCAGCCCGGAGTCCAGCGTGTGCGGCAACGAGCCGGCCAGCCCGGCGACCATCAGCGAGAAGAAGATGCCGATGGACAGCACCATGCCGGCATTCTGGAAGGTCGCCCGCATGCCGGAGGCGGCGCCGCGCAGGTGGGCCGGCACGCTCGACATGATCAGAGCGGTGTTCGGGGCGGCGAACAGGCCGCCGCCGAGCCCGTTGAGGAACACCAGGAGGGCGAAGACCAGGTAGTGGAAGTCGCTGGGGATGAGTAGCAGGCCGGCGAACGACGCGGCTATCAGCAGCAGCCCGCCGGCGGCGAACAGCCGGGCGCCGAACCGGTCCGAGAGATGCCCGGCGAGCGGACCTGCGGCGAGGAAGCCCACGGTCAGCGGGAGCAGATAGATGCCGGCCCACAGCGGGGTCTGCGCGTAGTCGTACCCGTGCAGCGGCAGCCAGATCCCCTGCAACCAGATGATCAGCATGAACTGCAGGCCTCCGCGGGCGATCGAGCCCAGCAGGCTGGCGGCGTTGCCGCTGGCGAAGGCCGCGATGCGAAACAGCCCGAGCGGAAACATCGGCTCGGCCACGCGGGACTCGATGAGCGCGAAGACCCCGAGCACCGCGGTGCCGCCGATGAGCCCGGCCAGTACCCACGGGTTGGTCCAGCCCTGGGTGTGGCCGCCGTAGGGCTGGATGCCGTAGGTGATCGCGGCGAGCAGCGCGGTCAGGCCCACCGCGAACGTCAGGTTGCCCCACCAGTCGATGCGCGCCTTCCGGCGCTGGCCCGCGTCGTGCAGGGAACGGTACGCCCAGATGGTCCCGACGAGTCCGATCGGCACGTTGACCCAGAACACCGAGCGCCAGTTCCACTCGGCGAGCAGGCCACCGAGCACCAGGCCGATGAAGGAACCGGCGATCGCGGCGACGATGTTGATGCCGAGTGCCATGCCGCGCTGCGCGGCCGGAAACGCGTCGGTGATGATCGCGGCCGAGTTGGCCATCAGCATCGAACCGCCGATCGCCTGCAGCACCCGCCAGCCGATCAGCCAGAGAGCGCCCCTACCCCCGTCGAACGGATCCAGGGACAGTGCGATCGACGTGACGGTGAACAGGGCGAAGCCGGCGTTGTAGATGCGTACCCGCCCGTACATGTCGCCGAGCCGGCCGAGCGTCACCACCAGGACGGCGGTGACCAGCATGTACCCCATCAGCATCCACAGCAGGTAGCTGACGTTGCCCGGCGCCAGTGGGTTGAGCTTGATGCCGTTGAAGATGGCCGGCAGCGAGATCAGCACGATCGAGGAGTTGATCGTGGCGACCAGCATCCCGAGCGTCGTGTTGGACAGCGCGACCCACTTGTATCGCGGATGCTCAACGGACAGCACGCCGTTTCCTTTCGTCTTGCGCGGTCGTCAGGACGGGTCGTCTTGCGCGGTCGTCAGGACGGGCTCCCGAGATCGCTCAGGCGGTCCAGCGCGGGCAGCGCGGCCATGATCGCCGACCGGTCCTCGGGGGACAGGGCGGCGAGCAGTCCGGCGAGCTTCTCGCCACGGGCGGCGCGCCGATGGCGCAGCAGCTCACGGCCGGCCGACGCGATCGCGACCAGTACGACGCGCCCGTCGGACGGGTCGGTCTGCCGCTCCACGAGGTGCTCGCGCTCCAGGCGTGCGACGAGCTGGGTCATCGCGGGCTGGGTGACGCCCTCCCGCACCGCCAGGTCGGACAGCCGCTGGGGCCCGCACAGCTCCAGGGTCCGCAGCGTGGACGCGGCGGTGAGGCTGATGTCCTGCGGCAGGTTGAGCCGGCGGAGCACGGCGAACAGCCGCTCGAAGCTGAGCACGAGCCGCGCCCGGTCGATCTGATCCCACTCCCCCATGGCGCAATTAGTATCACGTACTTATGTATCTTGTCTGTGCGTCTACTCACTCCTGGCGCACCAGGATCTCGTTGAGTACCTCGATCGCCGGCCGCAGCTCCTCGGGTAGGTCGCCGTCCCGGGCCAGCACCTCGCGCTCGCCGTACCGGACCCGGTAGGTGAACCCGTCCGCGACCGGCGGGTTCCCGATCGGCGACGGGATGCGGGCGAGCCGGGCGGCGTCGAGCACCTGCCGCAGTCGCGCCAGGTCCTCGGGCGCGAGCCGGCCGGCCCGGGGCGGGAGACCGGACCGCGCCAGCGTGTACGAGCCGTCCATGCGCACGGTCAACCGGTCGTCCAACGCCGCCAGGCCGCCCTGCCGCGCGAAGGTCACCAGGACGTCGCCGGCCGGCGAGGTGGCCGGCGAGGTGGACGGCGAGGTGGACGGCGCCGGGCCGGCGGCAGGCCGGGACACCCCTCCACAGGCACCCAGCGTGAGCAGCAAAAGCACTGAGAGTACCCGCGCCGCAAGGGTCCGGTTCTTCGATGTCATCAGCTCGCGGCACGGCCGGTGCTGAGGACCCCGGTGCTGAGGACCCTCGTGTTCGGGCCGGGCATCACGCCCGGCCCGAACACCCCCCGATAGCTGTCCCGCTCGTTGTCGGCATAAACGTCGCCCACCACCCGGCGGGCCCAGCGCATCCGCGGCACCGCGATCTCCGGATGGTCGCCGAACTCCTGCGCCACCCGCGCGGCGCACCCGGCGCTGCCGAGTTCGTGCACGGCCCGCACGATCGCTTCCCGTACCTGTTGGACGGTCGGTCGCTCGGACTGTTGCAGCGACGACACAAACAGGGCCTCGCACCGTACGGCGGTGAGGTTCATCCGGTTGCCAACGCCTTTCGACGGCTGGTGCCGGGCACCGTTGCCCGGTTACCTCCGAGTACGCGTCCGCCCCCGCGGTGGTTCACCCCATCGCGGGAGAATGAAAAGCTATCGCGATCTTGGACCTTTGGCCGCACAACTGTCCAAGATCGCGGGAAACGGGCTGGGTGCGGGCCTGTACCGCAAGGGAATTTCCCTCCCAGCGGAGTCAACTCTGGCCGGTCGGCCACGTATTACCAGTTCGATCGACCCCGCGTCACTCCTTTGTGGTCGAAGTGCAGTGGTCGACCTTGATGGGTGGCCCGGCGTACCCAAGACTATGCCCATGCACGCCACGCGGGGATCCGGTCCGGACCCGGCCCGCACGACTGACTCGGGTGGCCGGTGGCTGTCCGTGGGCAGCTCCGCCGGGGCCGACTCGCGGCGCGCCGGCGCGACGGCCACCGCTCGCGCGGTCGTCCACGACGACGTCCGGTTGCTCGTCGTCTTCTGCTCGGCGCTGCACGACCCGGAGGCTGTCCTGGCCGGCATCCGCTCGGTGGCGCCCAGGGCGCCGCTGGTCGGCTGCTCGTCGACCGCCGTGATCGGACCGGCCGGGCCGAGCCAGGGTGGCGGCGTGGTGGTCGTCGCGCTCGGCGGTAGCGGGTTCTCCGTCGCCACCGGCTTCGGGCTGGGGGCTGCCGGTCGGCAGCGGGACGCGGGCGCCGAGGTGGCCGGATGCGTCGCCGACGTCGCCGACGGCCCGCACCAGGTGCTGCTGCTGCTCACCGATGGCCTGGTCTCCGGCCAGGAGGAGATTCTCGCCGGGGCCTACAGCGTGGTCGGCGCCAGCGTACCGCTGGTCGGCGGCTCCTCCAGCCCTGACGCGACCGTGCGGCGCACCTTCCAGTTCCACGGTGACGCCGCGCGGGGCGACCGGGTGATCGCCGACGCCGTCGTCGGTGCCGCGATCGCCTCCGACGGCCCGCTCGGTGTCGGGCTGCGACACGGCTGGCGCAAGGTGGGCGAGCCCATGATCGTGACCAAGAGCGCAAACGGCGACGTGTTCACCCTTGACGACCAGCCGGCGCTCTCGGCCTACCTGCAACGGCTCAACGGACCGGCCGACGCCTACACCGACCCGTCGGCGTTCGAAGCATTCGCGCAGACCCGGCCGATCGGGGTGCGGCGGCGCAGCGGCGAGGAGGTGCGCACGGTCAGCTCCACCGACCGTCTCCGGGAGGGCTGGCTACGCTCCACCGGGGAGGTACCGGAAGGCGGCCTGATCTGGCTGATGGAAGGTGACGAGGACTCGGTCCTGCAGGCGGCGGGTGACGCGTGCGCCGACGCGGTGCGCGCACTCGCCGGGCAGCCGCCGCTGGGCCTGATGGTGTTCGACTGCGAGTCGCGCGGGCGGCTGCTGGGCGCTGACGGCATGCGCCAGGAGGTGGCCCGGATGACCGGGCAGGCGCAGGGTGCCCCGCTCGCCGGCCTCTACACGTGGGGCGAGATCGCCCGCATCAAGGGGATCAACGGCTTCCACAACCAGACGCTGGTCGTCCTCGCGGTGGGTTGAGATGCTGCCGTCGGCAACCGCGCTGTCCACCCAGCAACTGGCGGAGTTCCTCGCCGTCGTCTCGGCCGTCCACGATGGGCTGTCCGCCACCCGGATCGCCGTCGAGCGGGCCGCCCGCGCCCTGGAGGCGGAGGTCGCCGCGGTGCTCGGCGACGCCGGCGTGGCGAGCTCAGTCGGTTTCCCGCTTGGCCGGGTCCCGGTCGCGGAGTTGGCGCAGGTCGTCGGCGGCGACCGGTGGCTGCTCGATGTTCCGGGCGCTGGCCTGTGCCACACGGCGGTCGCGCCGATCGCCGGGCGTACCCCCGGTCATCTGCTCGTGGCCCGCTCCGGCGAGGACGGCTTCACCGTCGAAGAGGTGAGCCTGCTGCGCGGCATGGCCCGGGTGCTGGAGCTGACGATCGGCACACTGCACACCTTCGAGGCCGAGCGCCGGCAGGCCGCCGAAAACGAGCGGCTGCTGGAGGAGCTGCTGGAGCGCCACCGGCTGCTCGAGGAGCTGTCGAAGATCCAGCGGGCGATCTCCCGCCGGGAGCCGTTCCAGTCCATCCTGGACGCCATCACGGCCGGGGCGCGGGAGCTGTTGCGCGACGAGGTGGCGGGGCTGCGGCTGCGCGATCCGGACGACCCCGGGATGATGATCCTGCACTCCAACAAGGGCCTGCACCCCGACCTCGCCAAGGAGCTGTGGCGGGTCGCGATCCAGGACGCCGGCGCCACCGGGCAGGCGCTGCTGCGCGACGAGCTGGTGGTGATGGAGCAGTACCCGACCGCGCCGCACCGCATTCCCGAGCTGGCCGCGGCGCACATCCAGTCCGCGATGGCCGCGCCCGTGCACGACAGCGGCGTAGTGGTCGGCAGCCTCGTGGTCGCCTCGTACCAGCCGCGCGTCTACACCGACCGCGACCGCGACGTGCTGCAGGTCTTCGCTGAGCACGTCAGCCTCGCGGTGACCGACCACCAGACCCGCGAGAAGATGCACGAGGCCTACCACGACTCGCTTACCGGCCTGGCCAGCCGGGCGCTGTTCATGGAACGGCTCGAGCACGGGCTGGCCCGGGCCGCGCGCCAGCGCACCCAGCTCGCGGTGCTCTTCATCGACCTCGACCGGTTCAAGATGGTCAACGACTCCCTCGGGCACGCCGCGGGCGACGCGCTGCTCATCGGCGTCGCCGACCGGCTGCGCGCCTGCCTGCGGGTGACCGACACCGCCGCGCGCTTCGGCGGCGACGAGTTCGCGGTCGTGCTGGAGGACCTGGGCCACCAGGAGCAGGCGGTGACCATCGCGCGCCGCATCATCGAGGTGCTCCAGGCGCCGTTCGTGGTCCACGGCAAGGAGGTCTTCGTCAACGGCAGCATCGGAATCACCTTCAACTCCACGAGCGGCGCCAGCGGCGAGGACCTGATGCGCAGCGCCGACCTGGCGATGTACCAGGCCAAGAAGAACGGCAAGGCACGGTACGAGATCTTCGAGCCGGCCATGCAGGCGCGGCTGGTGCGCACCCTGGACCTGGAGACCCACCTGCGCCGGGCGGTGGAGCGCGACGAGTTCGTGCTGCACTACCAGCCGATCGTGGAGCTGGCCAACGGCCGGATCAACGGCGTCGAGGCGCTCGTGCGCTGGCGCCATCCGGACCGGGGCGTGGTGCCGCCGCTGAAGTTCGTGCCGCTCGCCGAGGAGACCGGGCTCATCGTCCCGATCGGGCTGTGGGTGCTGCACGAGGCGTGCCGGCGGGCCGGTGGGTGGAACGCCGACCGGCGCGGACAGCCGCCGTTGACCATGAGCGTCAACCTGTCCGCCCGCCAGCTCCAGCAGCCCGACCTGCCGGGCGTCGTGGCCCAGATCCTGCTCGAAACCGGGCTGGACCCGGCCTGCCTCGTACTCGAGATCACCGAGTCGCTGCTGCTGCACGACACGGATGCGACGATGACGCGGCTCCAGCAACTCAAGGCGCTCGGGTTGCGCATGGCCATCGACGACTTCGGCACCGGGTACTCGTCGCTGGCCTACCTGCGCCGCTTCCCCATCGACATCATCAAGATCGACAAGTCGTTTGTCGAGGAGATCGCCGACGGTCCCGACGCGTCCGCACTGGCCCGCGCGATCGTCCAGCTGGGGCAGACCCTGCGCCTGGTCACCGTGGCGGAGGGCATCGAGGCCGCCGACCAGCTCGCCGAGCTGAGGAGCTCCGGCTGCCAGCTCGGCCAGGGGTACTACTTCGCAAAGCCCCTCGAACGCGACGAGCTGGAAACGCTCCTCCTCACGCCCGTCATCGCCGAGGGTTTCGCTGGCTGAGGGTTGCGCCCGGGGCGTACTGTGACTTTCACCATGGAACTGTACTGGTGGTCGATCGAGGTCTTCGACGGCGCGGAGATGTCCGCGGCGCGATGGCAGGACGCCTACGGCAACGTTCTTGTCGAAGCCGCCATCGCGCACGGCGCCTACGAGTGGCAGTGGCACCAGCACAGCTGGGGCGTCCTGTTCGAGATCGGGTTCCGCAGCGACGACCGCTGGCCGACCTATCGCGACCTGCCGGCGGTGCGCGCGGCGCTGGACGCGGTGCCCGACCCGGTCAACGGCCTGATGGTCTACCCCGGGCGCGGGGGCAGCTCGGGCCGCGTCGAGCCGCGCCGGCCACGACCCATCGCGGGTGCCGGAGCGGCGCCGATACCGGTGGAGCCGGTCCAGACCGAGGTCGTGCTGGCTGCCGCCGAGCCACCCGCAACGACGGCCTCCCCGGCGCTGCTTCGGGCTCGTCAGGAGTCGGCGTCCAGCAGGCCGATCAGCTCGGTCGCGTTGCGCTGCGCATAGTCGCTGTAACAGTTGTTCAGCAGCACGTGCGTCTCCGCGGTGTCGTCGGCCAGCTCGCGCAGCTTCGGCGCCCACTCGGCCAGCTCCCGCTCGGAGTAGAGGTAACCGAACTTCTCGTGGATGTCGTGGCTGGTCCACTTCTCGCTGTGGCCGTGGAAGCGCACCACGGCGAGGTCGGAGGTGGCGGCCACCACCGGCGGCACCGATGACTTGTGGCCCTGCGGCATGTCGACGCAGACGAACGGCAGGTTGTGCTTGCGCAGGAAGGTGAGCGTCTCCGCCTCGTTGTCGCCGGCGAACCAGGACTGGTGCCGAAACTCCACCGCGATCCGCAGCGGCTCGCAGCGTGCGGCGACCTCCAGCAGGTACTGCTTGTTGGACCGGCGGATGGTGAACCACGGCGGAAACTGGAACAGGATCACCCCGAGCTTGTCGGCCGCCACCAGCGGGTCGAGCGCCGACAGGAACCGGCTCCACAGGTCCTCGTACGCCTGCGCCGGCAGGTCCTTGGGGTACACGTTCTTCTTGTCGGTCTCCGGGCGCAGATCGGTCGGCAGCGCGGACACCTTCGACGGGTGGCCGGTCAGCAGGCTGAACGCCTTGATGTTGAACGTGAAGCCGTCGGGCGTGCGCTGCGCCCACAGCGCCGCGGTCTGCTCGGCCGGCGGCGCGTAGTAGGTGGCGTCCACCTCGACCAGCGGAAACTGCCGGGCGTAGTAGGCCAGCCGCTTCTCGGCGGTGTTCGCCGAACTCGGGTACCAGCCGGACGCCAGCAACGTCTTGTCTGTCCACGAAGCCGTGCCCACCCTGATCGCTCCCACGCCGTTCAGTCCACCCCGGCGGGCGGAGGCTGGCAACCGGAACCGGGAAACCGCGGATAGGTGACAGCGAGGCTCCGGCGCCGCCCGGGGTAGGCGGCGCCGGAGCCCTCTGAGGGGGGAGCGATTCAGGCAGTGGGGGTAAAGGTCAGGATGTCCTTGTACGCCGCTTCCAGGCCCGCGTTGTTGCGGATGGACGCGGGCACGCCGGCGGCACCGCTGATCTTGTGGTTGTTCTTGTGGATGACCGGGCCGTTCTTGGTGTCGGTCGGGCCGGTCTCCCAGTAGTTGTCCTCCAGGTCGAGCGGGTCCTGCGAACCGTCTCCCTTGGTGTAGTTGATGTGGTTGCTGCCCCAGTCGGTGACGTGGTTGCCGTACGCGGCGTTGCCCTTGATGGTCACCCAGGTGGCGCCGTTGTCGGTGTAGTAGACGTGCCCGCCCTTGACGTTGTGACCGTTGTAGGCGAGGTTGCCGATCTCCTTCTGGCCGGTGGCGAAGCTGCTGCCGGTGATGCCGTTGGTGTAGATGGCACCGCCGTCGTCGAGCACCTCCATGAAGTCGAAGAAGAGGTTGTGGTCGAGCATGTTGTTGTTGGAGTAGTTGGGCAGCGCCGGCTTCTTGACCTTGTCCGGCCAGCCGCCCCAGCCCATCGAGATCCCGGTGTAGGAGGTGTGGTCGATCTGGTTGTGCGAGATCGTGGTCTTCTCCGCGTACCCGACCGCGATCGCCACGCCGCCGTGGTACTCCACCGGCATGTGGTGGAACCAGTTGTCCGCGATGGTGTTGCCGCTGGTGTGGTCCGCGGCCCTCGTCGGCAGGTTGATGTCGACACCCGACAGGGCCAGGCCGTTGCCGGAGATGTCGGTGAAGACGCTGCCCTTGACGGTGCTGTTCTGGGTGCCGGTGCCGAGGTCCAGGCCGGCGCCGCCCAGGTGTGCGAAAGCGTCCCGCTCGAAGGTCAGATTCTTCGCGTACCGGAAGCTGACGCTGGCCGGCGCCTTGGTCCAGTTGGCGTAGGGGCAGGTGCCGCCCGGCACCTCCGAGCACAGGCCCTGCACCGCCCAGCCTTTCGCCCCGGTCACCTGGTAGGTCGCCTGGATCTCGGAGAACCCGCTGGTGGTGTTGGGACCGAGCCAGGTGCCGTACGAGAACTGGATGCCCTTGAACGTGACGTCGTGCACGTTCTGGCCGTCGATCAGCTTCTCCAGCGCGGCGGCCTCCACGTTGGCCTTGGTCAGGTCCTCGCCGCCGCGCGGGATGTAGTAGAGCGTGTGGGCCGGCTTGTCGAGGTAGAACTCACCGGCCTTGTCGAGCAGCTCGAAGGCGTTCTCCACCGAGGTGGGCTGCTCAGTGATCTTCTGCCGGCCGACGAGGTTGTAGGTGCGGCCGGAGCCGTCGGTACGCATGACGCGCTTGGTCGAGTTGTCCCAGCACGGCTGGGCCATCTTCACGACCGTCGGGCTGATCGACGCGACGGGGCAGCGCGGCTCGGTCCACAGGCCGAGGCCGCCGCGGTAGACGAACTCGATGTCGGTCGGGTTGCGCCAGTTGTCCATCGGGTTGCTGGTCGCCGTCGTGTATCCGGTCTCGGTCTGCTTGAGGGCGATGGGCAGGCTGCCGCTGGCCCGCTGTGCCCGCTTGCCGTTGACGTAGATCTGGCGGGTGTCGAATCCCGCGGGCACCGGGGCGGACCACACGCTGCCGGTCCCCTTCTTCCAGCCGGTGACCTGCAGGCCGCCGCTGACGACCGGTTTGGCGCCGGACGCTGCCTGCCAGGTGACCGGGCTGCCGCTCGTACCCGAGTCTCCTGCCCCGAAGGTGAGCGGCGCGGTCAGCCGGTAGGTGCCGGATGCCAGGTTGACCCGGATCGTGCCGGCGCTGCCCCGGTCGAGGCCGCGCACGACGTCGCGCGCCTTCTGCAGGGTCTTCAACGGTGCCGACGCGCTGGTGCCGGCGTTGGCGTCGCTACCACCGGGCGAGACGTAGATGTCGGTCGCCGCGACGGCCCGGGCGATGCCGGCCCAGATCAGTGGCGTGACGGCGAGCGCCCCGCAGGCGAGGATCGCGATGCGCCGGCGTGCCGTTACATGTCTGAACATCGTCGTCCCCTCCGGCAGGCGAACTGTCCGCGTTAGATCTACTGCATCAGAGATTCACCGTCAACGATAACTCCGATGAATTCCGGGTTTCCTCCGCTCTACCGGCGTCTTTGGCGAGTCTATTGGCCAATAGATGGGATGAATCTCGGCGCAGTTGGCGTACCAATGATTGTTGCTTTGTGGAATATTGCTTGAGCAAGTACGGTTGGAAATGGCTGTCGGGTCAGACTGGACCCGAGAACACTTCAGGAGGGCTCCCATGCCAGCTGTCACCGTCGACGACATCCTGGTGCTGCCCCGCGTCCCGGCGGCCGACCCGGCCACGACGCGGTCGCGCCCGGTCACGTCGATCACCACCGCGCCCCGTGGCTTCGAGGGCGAAGGCTTCCCGGTGCGCCGTGCGTTCGCCGGCGTCGACCTGCGGGCGCTGGACCCATTCGTCCACATGGACCAGATGGGCGAGGTGGAGTACGCGCCGGGCGAGCCGAAGGGCACCTCATGGCACCCGCACCGCGGCTTCGAGACCGTCACCTACATGATCGACGGCGAGATGGCCCACTCCGACTCCAACGGTGGCGGCGGCCTGATCACCAACGGTGACACCCAGTGGATGACCGCCGGCGCCGGCATCCTGCACATCGAGACGCCGCCCGAGCACCTCGTCATGAGCGGCGGCCTGTTCCACGGCTTCCAGCTCTGGGTCAACCTGCCTCGTTCGTTGAAGTTCGCGCCACCGCGCTACCAGGACATCCGCGGCACGAACGTGGCACTGCTCTCCTCTTCCGACGGCGGCGCTCTGGTACGCGTCATCGCCGGCGAGGTCGCGGGCAACGCGGGGCCGGGCTCGACCCACACGCCGATCACTCTCGTGCACGCGACCGTCTCGCCGGGGGCGACGCTGACGCTGCCGTGGCGGGCCGACTTCAACGCGCTCGCGTACGTGCTGGCCGGCCGGGGCACCGTAGGCAGCGACCGGCGGCCGATCGAGGCCGGCCAACTCGCGGTCCTCGGCGCCGGTGACGCGGTGACCGTTGCCGCCGGTGCCAGCCAGGAGAGCCGCTCGCCCCAGTTGGACGTGCTGTTCCTGGGCGGCCTGCCGATCCGGGAGCCGGTCGTCGCATACGGCCCGTTCGTCATGAACACCAAGGCGGAGCTGATCCAGGCCTTCGAGGACTACCAGGCCGGCCGGCTGGGCAGCATCCCGGCGGCGCACAGCGACGTGCGCGGCTCCACCGAGGAGTAGTTCCGGGTTTCGGGGGCGGGTTCCGGCTCGCCCCGGCTCGGCCGCGAAGGCTGATAAGCCAACGTCGATGGGAGAACCTGGGCAATTACGCCGTCGCGCTCGCCGCTCCTAGATCTTGGTAACTCCGGCATCGAATACGGTGCCGGAGTTACCAAGATCCAGGTGACGATAGGGCACACCCATCGACGTTGGTCGATAAGGTCCTGTTCGACCCCTCGAATTCGCGTTGTTTAGGCCATTGTCGAAGCAGAGGGCGCTTCCTACCCGGGGAGGCGCGGCTCGACGACGTTCCTGGCGTCCATCTGTCCCGGGGCTCGAGTCAGGGTTTCCACTTCGCCATGTTCTGGCGCTTTTGCGCCAGCATGTGCGCTCTCGCCTTGCGTCCGCGGGGCCGCGGACGCCTGCTCGGCCGACGCGTCCGCGTCCACCCCACCCGCGGACAACGGACCAGCCGCCGCCGATCCGCCAGCCGGCCGCCGCCGAGCCCGGACGAGCGCGATGGCCAGCACCCCCACGGCCACTGTCATCCCGGCGAGCAGGGCCAGCAGCCAGGACTGCAGCGGCGCTGACTTCACCGTCGCGGGCTTGCCCAGCCAGCGCAGCGCGCCGGTCACGTCGAACGGCTTGCCGTCGGCGATGGCGTGCATGGTCCAGGTGCCGACGAGGTGGGGATGCGTGGGGTCGGATTCGACCATCGGCGGCCGGGCGCGGCCCATCCAGTGGATGCGGTGATCGTGCCAGCGCACGGCGCCCGTCGTCGCGATCTGCTTCCAGGCCGGCGCCACACTGCCGCCGGCCTGTCCGGTCGGCACGGAGTCGGAGAACAGTGACCGGTTGAGATAGGTGGTCTGCGACTGCTGATTCTCATCCACGCCGGTCGAGCTGATCTTCAGGTAGGGCTCGCCCGTATATCCGCGTACTTCGACGGTCGATGGTCCGGTGTTACGAAGCTCGATCCATTCGCCGCCGGGGTCGACCTCCGCGGTGACGCCGGCGACGGCCGGTGAGATGCCGGTGATCTCGGCCCGGTAGTACGGTGCGTCCCCGTTCTGCTGCCCCGGCGGGTGGGCCAGGGCCGCGCCCGGGGCCAACCCGACCGCGACCAACCCGACCGCCACCGACCCCACCGCGACCGACCCGACCGCAGCCACCCCCGCCAGCGCACACCTCGCGTACCTCGTCACCCGGCAATTGTCGTGGGCGAGCCACGCTCAGATCCACAAATATGACCGGAGTGTCACAACCAGCTTAAGGTCGGACGTCTTAGGCGCCCTTCGGTCGAAAACAGCCAGGCAAAGACCAGAACGACACAGATACGTCCTATCAATCCTTGACGACTTCCGCGCTCCAGTAGACGCTGGTCTATGCGTCCGGCCCGGACGCGACAACCGCGACGGGAGGGGTGGGATGAGGAGCAGGCTGGCCATCGGCGTCGCAGCGCTGGTCGCATTCGTGGGCTGGCAGGTCGGCACCGCGCATGCGGCGACCCAGGCGACCGTGTACGCCGCACCGACCGGCAACGACGCCAGCAGCGGGACGAGCGCCGCGCAGCCGGTGCGTACGCTGCAGCGGGCCCAGCAGCTCGTGCGCCAGCGAAACCAGGCCATGACCGGTGACATCCGGGTCGAACTGGCCGACGGGACCTACCAGCTGTCCCAGCCGCTGACTCTGACCGACGCCGACTCGGGCACAAACGGCCACCGCGTCATCTGGACCGCCGCCGTCGGGGCGCGGCCGGTCATCAGCGGCGGCGTGCCGATCAGCGGCTGGAAGCAGGTCGACGCCGGAAAGAACGTCTGGTCCGCGCCCGCCCCGGCCGGCCTGAACACCCGCCAGCTCTACGTCAACGGCACCCGCGCCACGCGGGCCCGGGGAGCCGCACCGACCGCGCTCACCTGGACCGACAGCGGCTACACGGCGGGCAGCCCGGCGATGGCGGGCTGGCGCAATCCCGGTGACATCGAGTTCGTGTACACCGGCGGCATCGGCGCCTGGACCGAGATCCGCTGCTCGGTCGGGCGGATCGCGTCCACCGGCACCATCACGATGGGTCAGCCTTGCTGGAACAACTCCAACCAGCGGTACATCAAGCCGGAGTGGAACCGCACGGCCAACCTGGTCGGCCCCGGCCGGCTCGGCAACCCCGGTCCGGAGCCGGGCGGCAGCGGCATCCCGCCTACCTACGTCGAAAACGCCTTCGAACTGCTCGACAGCCCCGGCGAGTGGTACCTGGACCGGTCGGCGGGCACGGTCTTCTACATCCCCAGGACGGGCGAGAACCTCGGCACGGCGAAGGTGACCGCCGCCGCGCTGGAGAAGCTGATCGACGGCAACGGGGTACACGACGTCACCTTCAACGGCCTGCAGTTCTCCTACGCCACGTGGCTGCGCCCGAGTACCGATGAAGGGTTCTCCGAGATCCAGGCCGGCTACACGATCACCGGTACCACCGGTTACCGGACGCTGGGGCTGTGCACGTTCGCGCCCGGTGGCACGTGTCCCTACGGCGCGTGGACCAAGGAGCCGGGCAACGTCTCACTGAGCTACGCGCGCAACGTGCGGTTCACCCGCAACGGGTTCGTCCACCTGGGAGCGGCCGGGCTCGACCTGGGCAACGGCAGTTCGGGCAACCTGGTGCAGGGCAACGTGTTTACCGACATCTCCGGAAACGGCCTGGAACTGGGTGCGGTCGACAAGCCACTCGCAACCGGCGCGGACCGGACGACCGGCAACCGCATCCTCGACAACCGCGTCTTCGCCGTCGCCAACGAGTTCCACGGCGGCGTGGGAATGCTCATCGGGTACGCCGAGAAGACGCTCGTCTCGCACAACCAGATCGATGACCTGCCCTACACGGCGATCTCCATCGGCTGGGGCGGCTGGCCCGACAAGAAGGGCCTGCCGGCGCAGCCCAACTTCTCCAACCGCAACGTGCTCAGCAACAACCTGATCTTCAACTACATGAAGATGCTCAATGACGGGGGCGGCATCTACACGCAGGGCCGCACCGGCAACTCGTTCGCGGCCGGGGAGCGGATCACCGGCAACGTGCTGCACGACCAGAAGAACCCCAAGGGCGGGCACGTGGTCTACACCGACAACGGCGCCGCGCACATCACCATCCACGGCAACGCGATGTACAACAGCCAGGTCAACTCGGAGGGGCACGATCACAAAGACACGACGTCGGGCGTTGGCAAGGATCCGCTGGACATCCAGGAAAACTGGTGGACCAAGGGCCGGGCCGACACCAATGCCGACGGCATCCTCGTCAAGAACAACCACAAGATCACGAGCTCGGCACAGATCCCGGCGTCCCTTGTGGACAACGCCGGCCTCGAGGCCCCGTACAAGGACCTGTTGAACTGGCGGCCCCGATGAGCGGGCGCGGACTGTGGGCGGCTGCTGTCGCCAGTACCCTCGTGGTGGTCTTCGGGGGCGTGAGCGCGGCACGGGCCGCGACCCCCGCGGCGACGGTGACCGTCCGGCCGGGCAGCGGCCCGAGCCTCGCCGACAACTTCATCGGCCTGTCGTTCGAGGTCAACCTCCTCGTGCAGCCCGGCCTGACCAACGGCAACCTCACGCAGTACCTGAAGACCCTCGGCCCCGGCGTGCTGCGCTTCGGCGGCAACCAGGTCGACAAGGCGCTCTGGACCTCCAAGGGCGAGAAGGCGCCGTCCTGGGCGGCGACCACGCTGACCCCGGTTGAGCTCGGCCGCCTCAACACGCTCGCCAAGGCGAGCGGCTGGAAGGTCATCCTCGGCGTCAACCTCAAGCAGAAAGACGCGGCACGCGCGGCAGACGAGGTGGGCGCGGCGGAGCGGATCCTGGGCGACTCGCTGCTGGCTGTCGAGGTCGGCAACGAGCCCAACTACTACCCGTCGTACTCGCCGGCGAAGTACTACGCGGACTTCGAGAGCTACCGCAGGGCGATCGCGCGCACGGCGCCCGGCGTGGGGTTGCTCGGCCCGTCGGGCGGCTCCGCGCCGGCGGCGGTCGACTACTTCAAGGACTTCGCCAGGCGCCAGCAGACCAACCCCAACCGGAACCTGGAGTCGTTGAGCACGCACTTCTACCCCGCGTGCGCCAGGAGCAGCCCGACACCGACGATGGCCAACCTGCTGTCGCAGGCCTTCCGCGACAAGATCAGGACACGGGTACAGGGCCTGGTCGACAGCGCGAAGCCGCTGGGCGTGAAGACCCGGCTGACCGAGGCCAACTCGCTCACCTGTGGCGGCGTCGAGGGCGTCAGCGACCGGTACGGTTCGGCACTGTGGGCTGTCGATCAGGTGCTGCTGGTCGCCTCGCTCGGCGTGACGGGGGAGAACTTCCACAGCAATATCGCCGTGTGCGGTGGCCCGCGGCCGCCGGGCGCGGCGTACACGCCGTTCTGCGCGGCCAACGCCACCGACCAGGCGGCGGGCCGGCTGATCCCGCAGCCGGAGTACTACGCGCTACGGATGCTCCAGGAAATCGGCACCGGGACCTTCGCGCCGGTCGACAACACCGACGCGGCGACGCTGCGCGCGTACGCGCTGCGTAACGGCACCCGGCTGCGTGTGGTGCTGGACAACCTCGCCACCAACGGAAGCCGCACCGTCACCGTCAACCTGGGCGGCACGTACACGAGAGCCGACCACATCCGGTTGACCGGGCCGGCGCTGGACGCCCGGACCGGCATCACGCTGGGCGGCAGCACGGTCGCGGGCGACGGCACATTCGGGCCGGTCACCCGTACCCCGGTCACGGTGTCGGGCAGCACTCTTACGCTGACCCTGCCCCCGGCGAGCGCCACGCTGGTGACGCTGACCCCCTGACCCTCCTGCCGATCTAGGAGTTATGGCCGGACAAACCGGACCTCGGCCGGCCATAACTCCTAGATCGGCGCTGACGGGCGGGCGGAAACAGTGGGGGTGCCCCATTCGGGACACTCCCACCTCTGTGCGGTGACGCTGGCTTCAGACGGACTTGCCGTTGATCGTCGTACCGGTGAATGTGACCCCGTCGACGTTGGAGATCCGGTTGCCGCCCGTGGCGATGCCGGTGAACGTACTGTTGGTGACCGACACGTTCTTGACGTGCGACTGCGGCAGGCCCACGATCTCGACCGCCGCCTCGCGCGAGCCTTTGACGGTCACCCGGTCCAGCGTGATGTTGCGGACCGTCGGGTAGGCGATCGGGCCGGGGCCGGAGCTCGAGTACTTCAGCGTGACGAAGATCGGCGACTTCGTGAGCTTGTTGCCGGTGATGTTCTGCAGGTGGATGCCGTCGAGGATGCCGCCACGGTGGTTGCCGGTCTTCACGAACAGCACGTACCAGAGCTGGTCGGCCGTGTTGGCCGGGTTGACCTGGCTGTTGCGGGCGAAGACGTTGCGCGCCCCGCCGGAGCACTCGCTCCCGACGCAGATGGCGCCCCGGTTGCTGAACTTGAAGGTGCAGTTCTCGATGACGATGTTCTCCGACGGCACGCCCACGCGGCGGCCGTCGACGTCACGACCGGACTTGATGGCGATGCAGTCGTCGCCGGTGTCGAAGACGCAGTCGTGGATGTGCACGTCGGCGCAGCACTCCGGGTCCACCCCGTCGTTGTTGCCGCCGCCGCCCCGGGTCTGCAGGTTGAGTCGCCGTACCGTGATGTTCTTGGACAGGACCGGGTGCACGCACCACATCGGTGGGCGCAGCACCGTGACGTCCTCGATCAGGATGTTGGTGCATTTCTGCAGTTCGATCATTGCCGGCCGCAGCTTGTGCCCGGCGCCGTAGACCCGCTGGGCCACCGGCGTGTTGTTGGCGCCCTGCTGCAGGAGCCTGGTCCAGTCCGAGCCACCGCCGCCGAAGGGCTTCCACGACGCGCCCTGGCCGTCGAGCGCGCCCTTGCCGGAGATCGCCACGTTGGTCTGGCCGTTGGCGTAGATCAGCGGCGAGTAGTTGTAGCACTCGATGCCCTGCCACCGGGTGAAGACCACCGGCAGGAACCTGGCCGGGTCGGTGCTGAACCTGATCGTGGCGCCGGAGTCGACGAACAGGTTGACGTTGCTGAGCAGGTGGATGGCGCCGGTCGAGTAGGTGCCGCTGGGGACCACCACCCGGCCGCCGCCGGCCGCGTTGGCCGCCGTGATCGCCTTCTTGAACGCCGCCGTGCAGTCGGTCCTGCCGTCGCCCTTGGCCCCGTAGTCGGTGACCCTGAAGTCTCTGTCCGGGAAGGTGGGCGGATTGATCCGGGCCAGGATGCCGGGGACCTGATCCCACGGGCTGACCGCGGCCGCAATCGATCCCGGGGTCTCACCAGCCCAGGCGAACTGGGCGCCGACTCCGATCGCGGTGGCGCCGCCGGTGAGCAGGCCGGCCACCTTGAGGAAGTCGCGTCGAGAACGCTGTGTCGCCATGCGAAAGTGCTCCGTTCGACAAGGACGGTCCCCGTCATCCGACCTCTATGAGAAAACGTTTGCAGGGCGCAAGACTTACATCCCCATCGATGCCTGGTCAACGCCCCTACCGCACTTCGGCAGCGCAATTCCGCAGTGCGGATCGTCCGACGTGTGCGCTCGGTGACGGACCCGAGACCGGAAAGTTGCACGGGCGGCGCATGGTGGATGCGTGCGAACGGGAGTGGGCGCCGCCCACGAGCGGCCCTACCAGCGCGGACAGCGGGACCCGGAGAGGATCGGCGGGTACCGGATCATGCGGCGCCTGGGCGGCGGCGGCATGGGCACCGTGTACCTGGCCCTCGACCGGCAGGACCGGCCGGTCGCGTTGAAGGTGCCGCACGAGCACCTGCGCGACGACCCGGTGTTCCGCCAGCGCTTCGCCCAGGAGGTCGCGGCGGCCCGCCGGGTCGCCGGCTTCTGCACCGCCCCGGTCCTCGACGCCGACCCGCACGGCCGGGTGCCGTTCCTGGTCACCGAGTACGTGGAGGGCGTGTCCCTGCACGACCGGGTGGCCGAGCACGGCGCGCTCGGCCCGGCGGACGCGCACGCCCTGGCCGTCGGGGTCGCCGCGGCCCTGACGGTGATCCACGACGCCGGCGTGATCCACCACGACCTCAAACCGCGCAACGTGATGCTCTCGCCGGTCGGCCCGAAGGTCATCGACTTCGGCATCGCCGGGGCGGCCGGTCGCGCCACGCCGGGCGGCTTCGGCACCCGCGGCTGGCTCGCTCCGGAGCAACTGGCCGGGCACCCGGGCGGCACACCGGCCGACGTGTACGCCTGGGGCCTGCTGGTGGCCTGGGCGGCGACGGGCGGGCAGTCGCCGCCCGATCCGGGTCGGCTGCCACCGGAGTTGGGCCGCGCGGTGCGCGCGGCGCTGCACCCCGACCCGCTCGCGCGTCCGACCGCGCAGCGCCTCCTGGTCGGCCTGGCCGCGTCGCTGCCGGTCGGCGTTGCGGACCCGACCCGGCCGGCGGACCCGACCCGGCCGGCGGACCCGACCCGGCCGGCGGCCGGCCCGACGGGGTCCGCAACGCGCCCGACCGGGCCGGCGACACGCCCGACCGGGCCGGCGACACGCCCGACCGGGCTCGCGACACGCCCGGCGGGCGCGACCCGCCAGGGTCCGCCACGCCCGACACGCCAGACACGCCCGGGCCTCTCGGGCGTGGCGGGATGGGGCAACGCCGGCCCGGTGCGACCATCCCGCCCCCCGCGCCGGCACCGACGGGGCCGGCTGGTCACCCTGGTCGTCCTCGGCATCCTGCTCGCTGCGGCCTGGCAGCTGGCCAGCCAGCGCGGCCCGGAAAACGGCACGGGCACCCGCAACGGCACCGGCACCGGCACCGAAAGCGGCACCGGCAGCGGCCCGCGCGGCGACAGCGTGCAGGGACTGCCGCACGGCGCGGACCAGCCCAGCACCCGGCCCGCCCCGACGAAAACCGGCCGGCCACCTGGCGACGTCCGCGACGGTGCCCTGGCCTTCACGCTGACCGGTGTGCGCTGCGGCGACACCGACCTCGGCTCCTGGCCGGTCCAGAAGCACGCGACCGGCCGGTTCTGCCTGCTCGACCTGCGCGTACGGAACGTCGGCGGGCACGCGGCCGTGGTCGTGGCGGGCAGCCAGGTGCTCGTCGACGGCACCGGGCGCGAGTACCCGGCCGACGACTGGGCCTGGCTCTACTACCAGCCGGCCCGGGACCTGGCCGCGGTGCTGAACACAGACCGCACGGTAACCGGGACGCTGGTGTTCGACGTTCCGGCGGACACGCACGCCACCAGGGTGGTCCTGCGCGACTCGCCGCTGAGCCGCGGCACGCCGCTGACCCTGCCCTGACCCCGGCTTTTCGGCACTCCCGCCCTGGTCAACGACTCGGCGAGCTCGACTTTCACTCGATCGACCTGTGCACGTCACCAGGTCTTGGGTAGCGTCGGACGGAACGTCGGAACGGAAAGGGGGCTCATGGGACGCGTCCCGAAAGGCCCTGACGCCGAGGCCACGATCTTCCACGAGGTGACCGAGGCAGCTGGCTACATCGCCGCCATCTGCTTCAAGACCGGCCCGCCCACACTGGTCGGCGCTGAAATGGAGTGGACCGTCCATCACCGTTCCGTCCCCGAGACCCCGCTCGATCCGGTGCTGCTGCGCCGGGCACTCGGGCCCTACGCACCACCTACCCTGACCCCGCACAGTCCGCACCTGGCGCTGCCGAGCGGCGGATACGTGACGATCGAGCCGGGCGGTCAGGTAGAGATCTCGTCCGCGCCCGCGGCCTCCCTGACAGCGCTGCGGGCCGCCGTGGACACCGACATCGCCCACCTGGTCGGCCTGCTGGGCGCCGCCGGCCTCACGCTCGGGCGCACCGGCATCGACGCGCACCGACCGCCGCGGCGGTTGCTCGACACTCCCCGTTACGCCGCCATGCAGCGCGCGTTCGACCGGCGCGGCCCGCACGGCCGGACGATGATGTGCAGCACGGCGGGGCTCCAGGTCTGCCTGGACGCGGGCGAGCCGCACCGCGTCGCCGACCGGTGGGCCGCGGTGCACGCGCTCGGCCCGGTGTTGCTGGCGCTGTTCGCCACCGCACGCCGGCACGCCGGCGCGGACACCCGGTGGGCGTCGGCCCGGATGCGAGCCTGGCTGGGGATGGACCCGGCGGTCACCGGACCCGTCGCCACCGACGGGGACCCAGCGTTGGCCTGGGCCCGGTACGCCCTCGCCGCCCCGGTCACCTGCGTGCGCCGGCCGGGCCGGTCCTGGGACGCCCCGCCGGGGCTGACGTTCGCCGACTGGATCAACGGGGCGCTGCCCGACCGGCCCACCACCGACGACCTCGACTACCACCTCGGGCTGCTGTTTCCGCCGGTACGCCCGCGCGGCTACCTCGAGCTGCGGTTCCTCGACGCCCAGCCGGCCGGCGAGTGGTTCGCCCCGGTGGCCGTCACCACCGCGCTGCTGGCCGACGACGCGGCGACGGACGCGGCCCGAGCGGCCTGCGAGCCGGTCGAGGGGCGCTGGCTGGAAGCCGCCCGGCTGGGCCTGACGGACCCGGAGATCGCGCGGGCGGCCGCCCGGCTGCGGGACGTGACGGTGGCGGCCCTCGACAGAACTGACCTGTCAACGGATATCCGCACGATGGTGACCGACGCCGTCGATCGGCGGCTCGCCGCGCGCACCCATGCGTGGCCGCACCGGGTCGACGTAACACCGGCACAACGCCGGGAACGGAGGGTTGTTGATGAGTGAGACCGACCGGCTGCGCGAGCGCGTCGCCGGGGAGCTGACGCGCGCCCGTGCGCGGACCGGCCAGCTGACCGAGGCGGTGGACGAGGGCGACCTGATCCGCCAGCACTCGCCGCTCATGTCGCCGCTGGTCTGGGACCTCGCGCACGTGGGCAACCAGGAGGAGCTGTGGCTCGTCCGGGACGTGGGTGGCCGGGAGCCGGTCCGCCGGGACATCGACGAGCTCTACGACGCGTTCCGCCATGCCCGCGGCGACCGGCCCGGCCTGCCGCTGCTCAACCCTACCGAGGCCCGGGGGTACGTGCGGACGGTGCGCGACAAGGTGCTGGACGTGCTCGACCGGGTGCCTCTCGAGGGTCGCCGGCTCACCGACAATGCGTTCGCGTTCGGCATGATCGTCCAGCACGAGCAGCAGCACGACGAGACGATGCTCGCCACCCACCAGCTGCGGGTCGGGCCCGCGGTGCTGGCGGCGCCCCCGCCGCCCGCGGCGAAGACCCGCGTCCACGGCGAGGTCCTGATCCCCGGCGGCACCTTCACCATGGGCACCGACACGGAAGCCTGGGCGCTGGACAACGAGCGGCCGGCGCACCCGGTCGACGTGCCGGCGTTCTTCATCGACGCGGCGCCGGTGACCAACGGCGAGTACCAGCGGTTCATCGCCGATGGCGGTTACGACCGGCCGGAGTGGTGGAGCGCGGCGGGCTGGCGGCACCGGATCGAGGCCGGGCTGGAAGCCCCGATGCACTGGCGGCGCGACGGTGACGGCTGGGCGTACACGAGGTTCGGCCGCACGGAGCCGGTGCGTCCGGACGAGCCGGTCGTGCACGTGTGCTTCTACGAGGCGCAGGCGTATGCGACCTGGGCCGGTAAGCGGCTGCCCACCGAGGCGGAGTGGGAGAAGGCGGCCCGCTTCGACCCGGCGACCGGGCGCTCCCGGCGGTATCCGTGGGGTGACGAGTCGCCGGGGCCGCGGCACGCCAACCTCGGCCAGCGCCACCTCTCCCCCGCGCCCGTCGGCGCCTACCCGGACGGCGCCTCGCCGCTGGGCGTACACCAGCTGATCGGCGACGTGTGGGAGTGGACGGCCTCGGACTTCCACGGCTACCCCGGGTTCGTCGCGTTCCCCTACCGGGAGTACTCGCAAGCGTTCTTCGGCCCGAAGTTCAAGGTGCTCCGCGGCGGGTCGTTCGGCACCGACGCCGCGGCGTGCCGGGGCACGTTCCGCAACTGGGACTACCCGATCCGGCGGCAGATCTTCAGTGGCTTCCGCTGCGCCCGGGACGCCTCCGACCGCGCGGGAGCGGCCGATGTGTAGGCACGTCGCCTACCTCGGCCCGGCGATCCCGCTCGCCCAGGTCCTGCTCGACCCGCCGCACTCGCTGCTGCGCCAGTCCTACGCCCCGCGGGACATGCGCCGGGGCGGCGTCATCAACGCCGACGGGTACGGCTTCGGCTGGTACCCGGACGGCTCGCCGACCGCGGCCCGGTACCGTCGCGATTGTCCGATGTGGACCGACGGCAACCTGGCAATGCTCACCGCGGCGTTGGCCTCCGGCGCGATCCTCGGCGCGGTCCGCAACGCGACCGTCGCCATGCCGGTGCTGGAGACCGCCGCGGCGCCGTTCGTCGACGGACCGTGGCTGTTCAGCCACAACGGCACGATCGCCGGGTGGCCGGACTCGGTTGCGAAGGTCGCCGATCGGCTGTCCACAAAGGAGCTGCTCACCCTCGACGCGCCGACCGACGCGTCGCTGCTGTGGGCGCTCATCCGGCACCGGCTGCACGGCGGGGCGACCCTGGCCGACGCCACGGCGGAGACGATGACCGAGGTCGCGCGGGCCGCCCCCGACTCCCGGCTCAACCTACTGCTGACCGACGGCATACAGATCGTCGCCACCACCGCCGGCCACTCGCTGTCGGTGCTCCGCGCTGACGGTCACGTGCTCGTCAGCTCCGAACCACTCGACGACGACGCCGGCTGGGAGCCGGTATCCGACGGAAAGCTGGTCGTCGCCACACCTGCCGCTGTGGACATCACCGATTGGAATGCCGCGTGAACGCTCCCGACCTGGACAGCTACCTCGACGATCGGGATCTCGACCGGTCGTTGCGCGAGGACGTGCGCATCGGCCTCACGGCCGATCCGAAGACGCTACCGCCGAAGTGGTTCTACGACGCCCGGGGCAGCGAGCTGTTCGAAGAGATCACCCGCCTGCCGGAGTACTACCCCACCCGGGCGGAGCGGGCCATCCTCGCGGCGCGGGCTGCCGAGATCGCCGATGCCACCGACGCGAAGACGCTCGTCGAGCTGGGCTCCGGGTCGTCGGAGAAGACCCGGCTGCTGCTGGACGCGCTCAGCGCGCACGGCACGCTCGGCACGTTCGTGCCGCTCGACGTGTCCGAGTCGGCGCTGCGCGAGGCCGTGGCGGCGGTGCGCACGGAGTACCCCGGCCTGGGCGTAAACGGCGTCGTCGGTGACTTCACGCAGCACCTTCGCCTGCTGCCCGGCGGCGGCACCCGGCTCGTCGCCTTTCTCGGTGGCACCATCGGCAACCTGCTGCCCGCCGAGCGGAGCCGTTTCCTGGCCGCGCTGCGGGCCGCCGTCGAGCCCGGCGAGTGGCTGCTGCTCGGCACCGACCTGGTCAAGGACCCGCGGGTACTCGTGCCGGCGTACGACGACGCGGCCGGGGTGACGGCCGACTTCAACCGCAACGTGCTGCGCGTGGTCAACCGGGAGCTGGACGCCTCGTTCGACGTGGACGCGTTCGACCATGTGGCGCTCTGGGATCCCGAGCACGAGTGGATCGAGATGCGGCTGCGTGCGCGGACCGCGATGCGGGTACCCGTCCGCGAGCTGGGCCTGACGGTGGAGTTCGCCGCCGGCGAGGAACTGCGCACCGAGGTGTCTGCGAAGTTCCGCCGCGATGGTCTGGAGCGGGAACTGACCGCGGCGGGGTTCACGCTGCGGCACTGGTGGACCGACCCGGACGGCCTGTTCGCCCTGTCACTGTCCCAGGCGGCGAACCCCGCATGATGGCCACGACTTCCGGGAAGTGGTGACGTCGCGGGCGCGGGTGGCACCGGCCACCTAGGCTCGACCGGTAACCGGAGGAAGGATCGGGCTGATGGATTCGATCAAGCGCTGGTGGCTGCGCGTGGCCTCGGTGGCGGCCGTCGCCGTCGCCGGGGTGCTGGTGCCCGCGGCCGCATGGGCACAGAGCAACCCCGGCGTGGTGGCGATCGGCGACGAGTTGGTCAGACGGCGGCAGCCGCGCGGTGGCTTCGGCCTGATCGGCGGCTGCTGCTGCCTGCTGGTCATCCTGCTCGTCGTGCTGATCGTGGTCCTCGTCAACCGGCGGCGCCGGCCGCAGCCGCCGCCACCGCCGCCGCCCGGAATGTAAACGTGGTGCGGGGCGGAAGCCGACGCTTCCGCCCCGCCCGCACACCCGGGGACGGACCCATCGCGGGTCACGAGGTGGCGCGTGCCGATTCGTCAGCCTGCATCACGCCGAAGAGGTTGCCGTCGGGGTCGGCCAGATAGGCCAGCCAGCCCAGTCCCTCCATCGCCATCCGCGGCACGCGGATCTCGCCGCCGAGCTTGAGCGCCGCTTCCAGGGTCTCGTCGAGAGACTCCACGTCGACGGTCACGACGAACGAGTTCACCGGCGTACCGCTGGCCGGCGGGTCCCCGTCGCGGGGCAGCAACCCGCCGTTGATACCCGGCGTGCCGTCCTCACCCGTGTAGATCACCCAGTACGGTTGGTCGCCCCACTGCTGGAACGCCCAGCCGAACACCTGCTCGTAGAAGTCCCTCGAAGCCTGTGGGTCGCTAGCATGGATCTCGAAATGCACCGGTCGAGCCATCTCGTCACCTCCAGTAGATCGACCCGACCAGTCTTCTCCGTCCGGTCGCCAGGCGCGAGGGCTGGCAGGGCCCCAGCCGTCCGAGGGCCCGAATGGCCCGGCCGGCAGCGACCTACGCTTACCGCCATGGCAACGCTGGTCGGTCGGGAGTCGGATGTGTTCCGGCTGGGTGCCGCCTGGGGCGCGGCCACCCGCGGCCGGTGCGCACTGGTCCTGCTCGCCGGCGCCGCCGGCATCGGCAAGACCAGCCTGGCCGGCGAGACCGAGCGGCTCGCCGCGGCGACCGGCGGCACCGTGCTGCGGGCGCGCTGCCGGCCGGGCGAGCGCTCGATGTCGCTGCGACCGCTCGTCGACGCGCTCGGGCCGCGTCTTGCCGCGCGGTGGGCCGGCGGCCAGACGGCGCACGAGGCGGTAGCCGGCGCGGTGCGGGGCGCGGCGGCGGACCGTCCGGTGCTGTTGGTCCTCGACGACCTGCACCACGCCGGGCTGGCGACCGTCGAGCTGCTGCGGGGCCTGCTCGACGGCTCGCGTACCCGGCTGCTCGTCATCGCAGCCGTGCGGACCCCCGAGGGTGACCCGACCCTGGACGCGCTCGCCGCCGTGGCGACCAGGCTGGACGTGGGGCCGCTACCGCCGCCGGCGGTCGCCCAGCTGGCCGCCGACGCGGGGCACGCCGCCGCGGCCGCGCCGGTCCGGGAGCGCACCGGCGGCCATCCGCTGTTCGTGGCCGAGGCGCTGCGGGCGCTGTCCGCCGGCGACGAGCTTCCGGAGTCCCTGGAGAGCGCCCTGCTCACGCGGGTGGGTGACCACGCGGAACTGCTGCGCGCCGCGTCCGTGCTGGGCGGCACGGTCGACCCGGCGACCCTGGCCCGCCTGGTCGACCTGCCGCTGCCGGTCACGGCGCGGCACTGCGCGGCCGCGCTGTCCGCCGGGCTGCTCACCGCCGCCGGGCGGGGGTACGAGTTCAGCCACGATCTGGTACGCGAGGCGCTGTACGCGTCGATCCCCGCGCCCGAGCGGCGCGCGTTGCACGCCCGTGCGGCGGACCTGCTGGCGCACCGGCCCGAGGTGCTCGCCAGGCACGCCGAGGCGGCCGGCGACCGGGCCCGCGCGGCCGGCGCCTGGCTGCAAGCGGGGGCGGAGGCGGCCCGGCACGGGGCCGACGCGGACGCCCGGGCGCTCTTCGCGGCCGCAGAGCAGGGAGCGCGGTTGGCGCCAACCGCCCGCGGCCCGGGGGCGTAACCCGCTATCCGGTCGGGTCGTTTCTCCTTGCGGTAGTTCCCCCTCTCCAGGACGAGACGATCTCCGTGTCACCTGAGCTGTCGTCGCGCATCATCGCCGGCACCGTCGGTCTGTCGACCGCGGTGCAGGCGTTTCGCCTGATCCGGCTCGCGCTGTCGATCCACCGGGGGGAGCACTCGTTCGGCCCGTGCCGGGGCGCCGGCTTTCTCGGGATGGGCGTGCTCGTCGGGGGTGCCGCCGCCGTCGCCGGTGTGCTGCTCGGCGACCCGGCCGTGCTGGCCGCCGGGGTGGTCGCGGCCACCGCCATGTACCTGCTCGGGCTGCTCCTGCTCCCCGGCGCGGCCGTCACTGTGGCCGCCCGGCTGCGCCGGCTACTCGACGGCGCCGCGGTCGGCGCGTGCCTGTTCTACACCGCCTGGCTGCTCGTGATCGCTCCGAACGGGGGCCTGGTCCTGCTCGTCGGCCTGGTTGCCACGGCGGCCGCATCGGTCGCACTGATCACCGGGCTGCGCGCCGTCCGGTATCGGCCCGCCGCGCTCGCGTGTGCCAGTGGCGTCACGCTGGCGGTCACCGCGCTGGCCTGGTTAAGCGTCGACCCGGGGTGGCCGGCCACAGTCACGCTGCTGGCGGGCCAGGCACTCACCGCGGCCGGCGCGCACCGCACCGGGATCAGCCAGCCCGATCCGTCGACGGCGGACGGATCGTTCGCCGGGTACCCGGTGCTGGCCCTTCCCCTGGGCGCGGCCGTGCTGGCGACCATCTACCAGCTCATCACGGCCGGTGTGCCGGACCGGACGGCGATCACGCTCAGCGCGTTCGTGGCCGCCGCCGTCGGGCTGCGGGAGATGCTGGCCGCGCTCGACGTGCGCCGGTACGCGCGGCGCCTGGCCAGCCGGGAGGCGCACTTCCGGTCCCTGGTCGCCGGGTCGAACGACGTCACCGCGGTCATCGACGCCGACCTGGTGGTCCGGTGGCTCTCGCCGGCCGCGGCCCGCCAGTTCGGGCTCTCCGACCAGGACGTCCTCGGCCGGCCGTTCACCGCGCTGGTACACCCGGCGGACACCGACCGGGTCACCGACTGGCTGTCCGGGGCCGACGGCCAGGTCGTGGAGGCCCGGCTGCGCGACGGGTACGGGCAGTGGCGGGACACCGAGTCGACGCTGCGCGACCTGCGCACCGATCCGGAGGTCGCCGCGCTGGTGGTGCACATCCGCGACGTGGGCGAGCGCCGGGAACTGCAGCACAACCTGCGCCGGATGGCGCGCACCGACCAGCTCACGGGGCTGGCAAACCGCGCCGAGCTACTGCGGGCCGAGCGGACCGGCTGCCTCCTCGTCATCGACCTCGACGGGGTCACCGGCGTCAACGACACCCGCGGGCACGAGCTGGGCGACGCGGTCCTGATCGAGGCGGCGCGGCGGCTGCGGGCCGGCGTGGACGCCGCCGACCTGCCGGTGCGGCTGGGCGGTGACCGGTTCGCGGTCGTGACGCCCACCAGCACGGTCCGGGCGTACACGCTGGCCACCCGCCTCGTCACGATTCTCGGCGAGGCGTACCGGCTGCCTGGCGCCACCGTCCACCTGTCCGCGAGCGCCGGCCTGGCGCAGCTCGACGGCGGGACCGACATGGACGAGGCGTTGCGCCGCGCCGACCTCGCGCGGCGGGGCGCCGAGCGGGCCGGCCCCGGCCGGGTCGAGTGGTACGACGAGTCGATGGAGCGGATCATGGCACGCCGGATGGCGTTGGAGCAGGAGCTACCCGGCGTGGTCAAGCGCGGCGAGCTGGACCTGGTGTACCAGCCGGTCATCGAGCTGGCCTACCAGCATCCGGTCGGGATCGAGTCGCTGCTGCGTTGGCGGCACCCGCGTCTCGGCACGATCCCGCCCGCCGAGGTGATCCCGGTCGCCGAGGATCTGGGCGTCCTGGACGAGATCGGCGAGTGGGTTCTGCACCGGGCCTGCCGGCAGCTGTCCCAGTGGCGGCGCGAGGGCTGGGACCTGTGGATGTCGGTGAACGTCTCGACCCGCCAGCTGGTCTCACCCGGCTTCCAGCCCGCGCTGAGGTCCGCTCTCGACAGCCACCTTGTCGAGGGGAGCCACCTGCTTATCGAGGTGCCGGGGCTCGACTGCGCCGAGGCGCGGGCCGCCCTGACCGCCGTCCACGACCTGGGCGTGCGGACCGCGATCGACCGGTTCGGCGCCGGCGCCACGCCGCTGTCGCATCTGCGGGAGATGCCGATCGACGTGGTCAAGGTGGACCGGTCGCTGTTCGCCGAGCTGCCGGGCTCGGACGGGCCGGCGGCCCCGATCATGGACGTGGTCATGGGGCTGGGCGACCGGCTCGGTCTGGAGGTCATCGCCTCCGGTCTGGAGGCGGAGGCGCATCTGGAGGTGGTCCGCAACGCCGGTTGCCGGTTCGGGCAGGGCAACCTGTTCGCGATGCCGGCGCCGGCCGAGCACGTCGAGGCCTATCTCGCGGCGCACCGGTCCCCGCTGTTCTGACCCCCTCACTCCCCGCCGATTCTCTCCCCGCCGATCAAGGAGAAAGTGACGTGGTTTGGAGATCAAACCGTGTACACAACTCCAAGATCGGCGCGGGATTAGGGGGTGGGTGGGCGACGGCGCAGCGCCCGGCCGGGCAGCGCGCCGGTGTGCCGGCCGTCGGCGATGACCGCGACGCCGTTGACGTAGACGTACGGGATGCCCGCGCACTGGCGGCGCGGCTGATCGAACGTGGCCGTGTCGATCACAGTCAGCGGGTCGAAGAGCACCAGATCGGCGTGGTAGCCGGGCCTGACCAGCCCGCGGTCGGCCAGGCCGAGCCGGCGGGCGGCCCGGCCGGTCATCCTGGCCACGCACTCCTCGAGGCTGAGGACTCCCAGCTCGCGTACGTAGTGACCGAGGTAGCGCGGAAACGTCCCCCAGGCGCGCGGGTGCGGTTTGGCGCCGACAAGCAGGCCGTCGCTGCCGATCAGGTGCCCTGGATGGCCCATGATCGCGCGTACGTTCTCCTCGTTTCCGACGTGGTGCAGGATCGTCGTACCGAGGCGGTCGGCGACCAGCAGCCGCACGAACGTCCCGAACGAGTCGACCCGCGTGCCCACGTGGCCGGCGAGCGCCGGATCGCGTACCCCGCTGATCTCGACGGTGTCCCAGCGCACCGGCACGCCGTGGTTGCCGTCCGAACCGCGCTCCTCCAGGTCGACCCGGATCCGTTCGCGGGTCTCCGGTTGCGCCAGCCGGTCCAGGGTCGCGGCCGGCCCGCCGGTCGCCGCCCAGCTCGGCAGCAGCGCCGCGAGGGTGGTGCAGCCGGGCAGGTACGGGTAGCTGTCGAGGGTCACCGCGGGGTCCAGCAGTGCCAGCAGCTCCCCCGCCCGCCCGGCGTTGACCGGGAAGTTCATGGTCGCGTGGGCCAGGTGCAGCGGGCAGCCGGAGCGCCGCGACACCTCGACCATCTCGGCGTACGCGTCGAGCGCCCCCGCGCCGTAGGAGCGGTGGTGCACGTCGAAGAACCCGCCGTGCTCGGCGACCACCGAGCAGAGCGCGACCAGTTCGGCGGTGCCGGCATACATGCCGGGCGGGTAGGTCAGCCCCGCCGACAGGCCGAACGCACCCTCGGCCATGCCGGCGACCACGATCGCGCGCATCCGGTCCAGCTCACCGGCCGACGGCGCCCGGTCATCCCAGCCGAGGACGAGCGCCCGCACGTTGCCCTGCGGCACCAGGTAGCAGGCGTTGACCGCGATCCCCGCGTCGAGCCGGTCGAGGTAGCCGGCGACCGACCGCCAGCTCCAGTCGAAGCCGGGTGGGTCGCCGTTCCAGCCGGCGATCTGCTGGCGGATCAGCGGCAGCGTCGACCCGTCGACCGGCGCGTAGGACACGCCGTCCTGGCCGAGCACCTCGCAGGTGATGCCCTGGCTGACCTTCGCCAGGTGCGCCGGATCCGTGAAGAGCGCCAGGTCGGAGTGGGCGTGCATGTCCACGAACCCGGGCGCGAGGACCAGCCCGTCCACGTCGACGACGGGTCCGCCGGACAGGTCGGTGCCGACGGCAGTTATCCGGTCCCCCGACACGGCCACGTCGGCGCGGAACGCGGCCGCTGCGCTGCCGTCCACCACGGTCGCGCCCCGGAAGATCATCTCTTCCCACGCGGTGGCGGCCTCACCGCGCCGTCCACCCACCGTCCACGAGCAGCGAAGGTCGGCGCCACCGCGTTGACGGTGATCCCGTGGCTGCCCCACTCCACGGCGAGGCACTTGGTCAGGTGTGCGATGGCCGCCTTGGTCATGCAGTAGATCGACTCGGTGGGCAGCGCCACGAACCCGGCCTGCGAGCTGAGGTTCACGATCGTGCCGCCGCCCTGTGCGATCATCACCCGGCCGGCGGCCTGGCTGGCGAAGAAGAGGCCCTTGACGTTGACGTCGAGGGTCAGGTCGTAGTCCTCCTCGGTCACCAGCTCGACCGGGTTGGCCGGGCCCAGCCCGGCGTTGTTGACCAGGATGTCCAGACGCCCGAACCCGTCGACCACCGTGTCGACGGCCGCGCGGATCTGCGGCAGCGACCGCACGTCCATGTCGACCGCGACCGCCCGCCGGCCCATCGCCGTGATCTCCGCGACCACGTCGTCGGCCGTACCCGGCACCCGCAGCCCGAGCGCCACGTCGGCGCCCGCGTTGGCCAGGGCGAGCGCGATCGAGCGGCCCAGCCCCCGCGCGGCCCCGGTGACGAGAGCGGTCCGGCCGTCGAGGTCAAAGCGCGGGTACGTCTCCATGCGCCAGATCGTGGCAGACCGGCCGGGGAGGCCGGTAGCACTGGCGGACCGCCCGGCGATCGGGGGTTGCGTAATGTAGCGACGTTCGTCTATCGACCGACGCCAGATCGGGCTTTATGGTGATTCCGTCCGGCGAGGGCGGTCTCCTGGTGCGCGGGGCCGCCGCTCGTCATGGCGCTGTCGACAAGGAGGCTCCATCCGTGCACCGCCGCAGGCTCCTCCCGTACCTCCTGGCCTTGATGTTCGTCCCCGCCCTCGGGCTCGGCGCGGCCACCGCCCGCGCGGCCGACGTCCGGGCGCTCAACCCGCCCACCGGGCTGCGCAACGCGGGCGTCACCGGCACCTCGGTTTCGCTGGTGTGGCAACCGCCGGCCGGTGGCAAGGTCGCCAGCTACGACGTCGTCCGGGACGGCGTGGTCACCGGCACCGCCACTATCCCCTCCGCGATGGCCGTGGGCCTCAAGCCCGCCACGACCTACCGGTTCACGGTCCGCGCCCGCGACGCCGCCGGCATTGCGTCCCGCGACTCGGCGCCGCTGAACGTCACCACCACCGCCGACCCCGGCGGCGGAGGTGGCGCGGTCACCTGGGCCGGCGCGCGCTCGTCCAGCTACGGCATCAGCCCGTTCCCCGCCCCGTGCGGCTGGACCACCGCGATGAAAACCATCAACGGGTACTTCCCCGGCTCCACCCCGGCCGGCGTGTGGATCGTCGGCCACCTCAGCGGCAACGGCGTGCAACTCGAATTTCCCAAGCCGAAAGGCGCCAAGAAGATCCCGCACGTGACGTTCTCCGGCACCGACAAGCACGAGAGCTACCTCGACTACTTCGACACCCACGGGATCACGGTGTGGCTGCAGGTCGAATCCGGGTTCGCCGACATGGGCACACTGATCGACCTGGTCTTCAAGCGGTACCGCCACCACCCGAGCGTGCTCGGCTTCGGCGTCGACGTGGAGTGGTTCAACCCGCGGGGCGCCGACCTCAACGACCCGGTCACCGACGCTCTCGCGCAGGCGTGGGAGAGCCGGGTCAAGAGCCACAACCCGCGGTACACGCTGTTCCTCAAGCACTTCGACCAATCGTCGATGCCGCCCACCTACCGCGGCCAGATCGTCTTCGTCGACGACAGCCAGGGCTTCCCGAATGCGGCAGCGTTCCTCGCCGAGATGAAGGCATGGGCCGACCGGTACCACCCGAACCCGGTCCTCTACCAACTCGGGTACGGCACGGACAAGGGGTGGTGGAACCGCGAGGCCAAGCCGGTACCGAAGTCGCTGGCGACCAAGCTGCAGTCGGTCACCCGGCAGCCCTGGGGCATCGTCTGGGTCGACTTCACACTGCGCGATGTTCTACCCACGACCTGCTAGGCATCTTGATATGTGGTGAATTCACTCACCGGTGGTGTTCCATTCGCCGACCCGGGGTATCCGGTCACGAGGGCCGGGGGAGGCACGAAACCGTGATTCGACGCGGTGTCCGCCTACCTACGGTGAACCGGCAGGCACGCCAGTCGCAGGAGGGCGCAATGACGATCGAGGTCAACACCACCAGCCAGGACACCAGCGACGCCACCGACCGAACCGTTCTGCTCATGGTGTGCCTGCTGGCCCTTCTGGGCCTCGCCGGCCTCGTGAGCATGACCGCGTGACGTTCTCCGCGATCGTGGACAGCCGGTGGGTCGATCGGCCGGCTAACTGTCCACGATCTGCAGGTGCGGGCGGTCGACGACCACGAACCGGCGGGAGCCTAGCTCGACCAGGTCGCCGACCTCGATGGGCGCCGGCCCGGGCAGCCGCCAGCCGTTGACCCAGGTGCCGTTGCGCGAGCCGAGGTCGGACAGCACCCATGCGCCGTCCAGGTGCGTGAGCACCGCGTGCCGGCGCGACACCGAGATGTGGTCGATGCACATGTCCACCTCGTCGCAGCGGCCGATCACGTACTGCCCTGGGACGGGTGGCAGCGCCAACTGGACCACCTCATGCGCTTCGCGTCCCCGGGCGACGAGCCGGGTCAGGGCGGGGATCAGCCGCTCGATCGGGGAAGTCAGCAGGTCGACCAGGCGTCGCCGCCAGCTCCGGCGCACCGGCAGGTCGGCGACCAGCGCGTTCAACTCGTTCTGCCGGCGGGCCTGCAGGGCCATGTCGAGCCGGCGCACGAAGGTCAGCTCCGACAACCGACCGTCGCTCATCTGGCCACGCAGCGCCCGCACGGTCGCCTGCCGCTCGCGGTCGGATGCCCGCATCTGCGTCCCCGGGTGATCCATGCCCTCATTGTCGGGGCAGGACCACGGTCTGACCAGCGCGGTGCTACTTCTTGATCTTCGCCGTGCAGGTCACGGGGGCGCCGGGCTGGCCCTGCTTCTTCGCGAGCTCCTTCTTCTCCACCACGATCCGGCAGGTGGCCGCGCCGTCTTTGGGCGTCACGGTCAGGGTCAGGGTGCCCGGGTACGTGATGCCGGCCTTCTTCCACGGCGCGACCTGGTCGACGTCCTCCAGGTCGAGGTTGTCCTTCTTGTACTGCGGCAGTGAGTAGGTGATCTTCTGGGCCGCGGCGCCGGTCACCTCCAGGTGGTACTCGAGCGCCGACGTGAGTTCGTCGTCCTTCTTGAAGGCACCGCACCCTGTGGTGGCAGCGGCTACGGTCAGCAACAGGGTGGTGGCGGCAAGCGCGCGGCGCATGTTTCGTTCCTCTCGATCAGGCCGGTGTGACGAGCAGGAACGCTACGGAGCGGGGTCCGGAGCCGTCGTCTGGACCGAGACTGACGTTGGCGTACGACCTGGGTCGTACGCGCCGCCCCACCGGTCCGCCGCGACGGTGAGGCTGGGTGCGCTATGGGTGGGGGGCCCGTACCATCATCGGCCGTGGAGCGTACCGAGATCGACGGTGTGACCGTGCTGTGGGCGCAGGGCCCGGCGCCGCTGACGGCGACCTTGACGTTCGGCTGCGGCGTGCGCGATGAGTCGTTCATGACCATCGGCGTCACGCACCTCATCGAGCACCTCGCGATGAGCCGGCTGCCGCGCCTGCACCACGACCACAACGCCAGCGTCGACCTGGAGACCACCGAGTTCTACGCGACGGGTCGACCCGAGCAGATCGTTGCGTTTCTCCGCCAGGTCTGCGAGGCACTCGGCGACCTGCCGCTCGACCGGCTCGGGACCGAGGCGGGTGTGCTTGCGGCGGAGGGCGGCCACGCCACCCACCCGACGGCCGCGTGCCTGCTGGCGCGGCGCTACGGCATCCGCGGTCCGGGCCTCGCGCCCTGGGCGGGGCCGGGGTTCGACTCCATCACCGCGGACGCGATCCGCGCCCACGCCGCCCGCTTCTTCGTGGCCGGCAACGCCGTGCTCCAGCTCACCGGGCCACCCCCGGCCGGCCTGCGGCTGCCGCTGCCACCCGGCGCGCGGGCGACGCACGACGCCCCGCCGGCACGCCAGCAGGACGGTCCACTGTGGTCGGCGGAGCCCGCCGCGCCGGGGATCGGGCTGTCTCTGGTCGGCGGGCGCTACGAAGGCTGGCACCTCGGCCTCGGCGTGCTCACCGAGCGACTCACCCAGCGGGCCCGGCACGAGCGCGGGCTGAGCTACGACATCGGCGCCGACACGGCGCTCATCGACGCCGCACGCATCGAGCGGATGATCGTCGCGGACGCGCGGGAGGGGCAGGAAGCGGCGGTGGCCGCCATCCTCTGGGAAGAGGCCCGCCGCATCGCGTCCGACGGACCGACCGCCGGGGAGCTCGACCACGAGCGCGAGTCGATCCAGGAGATCTACGCCGACCCGCGCAGCGTCGAGCCGGAGCTTGGTTACCTGGCGCGCGGCGACTTGTTCGGCTTCGACACGACCACCCCGGAGGAGCGGCTGGCCATCATCGACAAGCTGGTGCCCGCCGACGTCGCTGACCTGTTCACCGCCGCGCTACCCACCGCACTGCTCGTCGTGCCGGAGGACGTCAGGGTGGACCTGCCCGGCGTGGCCGAGGGCGGCTGCCCGCGCGGGCGGATCGTCCCGGCCGGCACCACGTTCCGCCCGCCCGCGCTGGCGACGGTGTTGAACCGGGCGGGGCGCGGCTCCCGGCTGGTCCTCACCGCCGACGGCGTCGCCCAGGTCGACCAGGACGGTGACGTCCACCAGGTGCGGTTCGCCGACGTGGTCGGGGTCGAGGTGCACGGCGAGTCGCGGCTGCTGTTCGGCGCGAACGGCTGCATGGTGGTCATCGACCGGTCGATGTTCCGGGGCGCGGACGCGGCCGTGCGCGCCGTCGACGCCGCGGTGCCCGCGCACCTCCGCTACACCTGCACCCACTGACCTCTCCCATGATCGTGAAGGATTTTCCGTGCCAGGACACGGACAATCCTTCACGATCATGGGAGGGGATCTACGAGGAGCGCTCCGCGCGGGCCTCCACGCGGCGTAGCGCGTCGGAATAGTCGACCAGCGGGCGCATCGCGACCGCCAGCCGCAGGTGTGGCAGCGCCTGACCGGGCTGGCCCATCCGCTCCAGGGTGCGGCCGAGGACGAAGTGCGCGTAGTGGTCGCTGGGGTCGCGGTCGACCAGCCAGCGCAACTGCTCCTCGGCGCGGCGCAGCTGGGCGGAGTGAAAGTACGCCCGCGCTAGCAACAACCGCACCGAGGCGTTGCCCGGCTCCGCCTCGATCAGCGGCCCGAGCAGCCGGGCGGCGTACGTCGGGTCACCGGCTTCGACGAACAGAACGGCGCGCTCGTACTCGGCGTAGAGGTCGGTCACGGGCAGGTCAACAGCCTGGTCCCGGCCGCTGTTCCCGTACCCTTGCCCTCCATGGTCGAGGTGGTCACCGCAGCCGGCTGTCTGCAGCGGCAACGACGGGTCGCCGGCGCCCTGGAATCGGCCGGTCTGGTCGCCGGGGACCGGCTCGCCCTGCTCCTGCCGGCCTCCGGCGGCCTGCTCGCCGCCGTCCTCGGCGCGCTGCAGCGGGGCATCGTGCCGGTCCTGCTCGACCCCGCGCTGCCCGCGCGTGAGCGCGACGCTCTCCTCGCCGACTGCCGGCCGGCGCTGGTCGTCGCCGACGACGCCGGCCTTGCGGCGCTGCTCGACGGGCCACCCGCGGACCTCGCCCCGGCGCCCCTGGCCCGGCCGATGCACTACACGTCAGGGACCACCGGGCGTCGCAAGGGCGTGTGGTCGGGCGTGCTGTCGGAGTCCGCCGCCGCCGCGCTGCTTGCCGAGGAGACCGAGCTGTGGGGGTTCGAGGCCGCCGACCGGCATCTGGTCTTCTCCCCGCTGTACCACTCGGCACCGCTGCGGTTCGCGACGTGCACGCTGCTCGCCGGCGGCACGGTGCTGCTCCCGGGTCGCTTCGAGCCGGCGACGGTACTCGACGCGATCGCGCGACACCGGCCCACGACGGCGTTCTGCGTGCCGACCCAGCTGCGCCGGCTATTCGCGGTGGACACACTGCCCTCGTTCGCCAGCTTCCGGCTGCTTGCGCACGCCGGCGAGCCCTGCCCGTACCCCCTGAAACGCCGCCTGGTCGCGGAGCTGCCGCGGGACTCGGTGTGGGAGTTCTACGGCGCCACCGAGGGGCAGTTCACGGCCTGCTCGACGGCCGACTGGGAGGCGCGTCCGGGTACCGTCGGGCGGGCGCGGCCCGGACGGGCCCTGCGGGTGGCCGAAGACGGCACGATCTGGTGCCGGGTGCCGCCGTTTGCCCGGTTCGGCTACTGGGACGACCCGGTGAAGACGGCGGCCGCCTGGCGCGGCGACGAGTTCAGCGTCGGTGACGTGGGCCGGCTCGACGACGACGGATACCTGTACCTCGAGGGGCGGCGGGAGGACCTGGTGATCAGCGGCGGCGTCAACGTGTACCCGCGCGAGGTCGAACTGGTCCTCGCCGAGTGCCCCGGCGTCGACCAGGTGGCCGTCTTCGGCGTGGACGACGAGCGCTGGGGGCAGCGGCTGTGCGCGGCGGTGGTCGGGGCGGCGACTCCCGAGCGGCTGGACGCGTTCGCCCGCGCCCGGCTCGCCCCGGCCCGGCGCCCGAAGGAGTACTTCGTGGTGCCGGAGCTGCCCCGGACGAGCACCGGCAAGGTCCGCCGGCGCGATCTTCCGGGCGTTGTCGGCCTCGCCCCTTAGCGCCGTCATCCGCCGCCGAGCCGGAAGGCAGCGCCGGGTATCTGAGATCAAGGGGCCCGACCGGCGGCGACTGGGCTCTTATCGGCCGATAACGCCATCCGGAAACCGATCTAGAGTACGGATCAGCCGCGGCGGACCAGGATGGGCTGGTCAGGGGGCCGGCGCTAGGCGGCACCGCACGGAGGCCGGTCATGAGCGTGCTGCGCTCGGGAGATCAGGAGATGCACCACTCGGACGGATCGCACCGCTGGATCTGCCCCGATCCCGATGGCGATCAGGACGCCTGGACCGATCGGGTCCGCGCGCATCTGGAGGAGCACGGCGGCCAGCGCGCCGAGCTGGTCACCCGCCGGCTGCTGCCCCACAGCCGCCCGATGTCCTGACGGTGAACGGGCCGTCAGCGCATCGGCTCGCCCAGCGGCGTCACGGAGAGCTGCCCGCCGACCAGGTCGTGGATCGGGTCCGCCGGATCCGGCTCACCGAGCTCGGCGATCCGGGCGGCGGCGAACCGCTCGGCGTCGTCGGCCGACTCGTACCCCAGCTCACGCGCCCCGGACAGCGACCACCAGCGGCGGGCGTTGTCGGAGATGGCCCACACCACCCGGTATCCGGGCTCGGGAGCCGACAGGCACGCCTCGATCAGCCGCCCGGCGTCCGCCGGCGACAGCCACGTCGACAGGCCGCGGGAGCCGACCGGCTCGGGGAAGCAGGTGCCGATCCGCAGCGCGATCACGTCGATGCCGAACCGGTAGTGGTAGAGCGCGCCGAGCGACTCCGACGCCGCCTTGGACCAGCCGTAGAAGGTGTCCGGGCGCGGCGGCAGATCCTCGGGCAGCATCGGTCCGTCCACGCTGCGCCGGTAGAAGCCGACCGCGTGGTTGGACGACGCGAGGATGACGCGCGAGACTCCGGCATCGACGGCGCCCTGCAGCACGTTGCGCGTGCCGACGACGTTGATCGACAGGATGTCGTCGAACCCCGCCTCCGCGCTGAGGCCGCCGAGGTGCAGGATCGCATCGACGTCCTGGCACACCTTCGCGACCGCCGCCGGGTCGGTCACGTCGACGATCGCGCTCTCCTCACCCTCGACCAGATCCTCCACCTCGACCACATCCGCGAGGCGCAGGATCCGGCCCTCCGCGCGCAGCAACGGACGCAGCAGGCGACCCATGTTTCCGGCCGCGCCGGTGATCAGAACGCGGCTCACCGGATCCCCACCCGACGAAGCATCTGCCCCAACCGCTGCGTGTGCGCGACGACCGCCTTAGCCACCCGTTCCAACTCCTCACCCGTGGCCAGTTCTGCCGGCATCGAACAACTGATGGCGTCCGACGCTGGGATCCGGTAATCGACTGTCGCGGCCACACACGCGACGCCCACCGTGCCCTGCTCGCGCTCGAAGGCCCAGCCGCGGCCCCGAACCTCTTCCAGCTCCTTGTGCAAGACCTCCTTGTCGGTGATCGTCTGCTCGGTGAAGGCGACCAGGTCGCCGGTGAGCAGCGCGTTCACCTCCTGGGTGGTCAGCTGAGCCAGCAGCGCCTGCCCCAACGCCGTCAGATGCGCGGGCAGCCGCCGTCCCACTCTGGATACCACCCGGACGGAGTCGCGGGATTCGCGGGAGGCCAGGTATAGGACGTGCGCCTCATCCCGGCGGGCGTAGTGGATCGTGTACCCCACCTCGGCGCGCAGGTCCTCCAGGGCCTCGTACGCATACGGCAGCGCCGGGTCCTTGTCCAGGTAGGCGGTGCCGGACAGCAGCGCGTGTGGCCCGATGCCGATGGCCATGCCGCTCTCGTCGGCCTCGACCCACTTGAGGTCGCGCAGCGTGCGCACGAGCGCGTGGAGGCTCGATCGGGGGTAGCCGACACGCTCCTGGAGCTCGGAGAGCGTCAGCTTGTGATGGGAGGCGGCCAGGGTTTCCAGGATGCGCACGGTCCGTTCCGCGGACTTGACCAAATGGCCGCGGTCCTCCCCTGGAGAAGTCGTCCCCAACCTGGACCTCCATTTATTTCCGTCTGTTGACCGGCATGGTACCGGACGATACCTTGGCCGCTACAAGTCTTCCAGATCGACGGAAGCTATCCACATATGTAGACAGGAGGGCAGCTCGTGTCTGTGACCGTGCTGGCCGGACACCGCGCTAGCCACAGAGGTGTGCGGCACAGGGTTGTGGCAGGGTGCGTGGCTCTGGTGACGGCGTTCGGCGCGGCCGCCTGTGGCGGAGGTAGCTCGACCCCCAAGCAGAGTGATCAGGACCCGAAGGCGCAGCTGGAGATCTGGGTCCGCAGGCCCCCGGGGGCGCCGACCGAGAAGACGGCCAAGGATCTCGCGGCGAAGTTCACCGCGAAGACCGGCATCCCGACCAACGTAACCGCGCTCTTCGATGACTTCGAGACCAAGCTGCAGCAGGGGGCTGCGGCCAAGAAGCTGCCCGACATCGTCATCAACGACAGCGACCAGGTCGGCAATCTGGTCAAGCAGGGCATCGTGCGGGAGGTCCCGCGCAAGAAGATCGCCGGCAACGGCGACCTGACGCCGGTGTCGTGGGAGGCAGCGCAGGCCTACGACGGCAAGTACTACGGCGTGCCGTTCTCCGCCCAGTCGTTCGCGCTGCTCATCCGCAAGGACTGGCGCGAGAAGGTGGGCGCCCAGCAGCCGAAGACCTGGGACGACATGGTGGCGCTGGCCAAGGCGTTCACCACGCAGGACCCGGACGGCAACGGCAAGGCCGACACGTACGGCTTCGACGTGCCCGGCGCCACCAAGCGCGGGTACATGTCCTGGTTCTTCTCCAGCTTCCTGTGGTCCTACGGCGGGGACTTCTTCACCGACAAGAAGGGCAAGTACGCGCCGGCGGTCAACAGCACCGAGTCGGTCGCGGCCACCAATTGGTTCAAGGGCCTGTTCTGCGACTCGAAGGTGGTGCAGCCGGGCGCCATCACCATGGAGACCACGCCGGCCCACCAGGCGTTCGAGAGCGGCAAGGTCGGCATCTACTTCACCGGCCCCTACATGCTCGGTCGCTTCGACAAGAGCCTGGGCAAGGACAAGTACGAGGTCATCGCGCTGCCGGCCGGGCCGAGCGGCAAGTCCATCTCGCTCGCCGAGGGTGAGAACGTCTACCTGATGGCCGGCTCGAAGAACCAGAGCGGGCAGCAGAAGTTCGCCGAGTACGCGGCCTCGCCCGAGGGCCAGAAGCTCGGCATGGCGGGCAACACGGACGGCACCATCGTCCGGCTGCCGGTAAACAAGAACGTCGACCTCAAGACCGAGCGCAACGACCCCCGGTGGGACCTGTACGCCAAGGCATACGCCGACGGCGGGCAGTACTTCCCGCACCTGCCGAACTTCACCCCGTTCCGGCAGACCGCCGCCGACACGATCAACGGCATCGTCGCCAACTGCGGCTCGGACACGAAGGCAGAGCTGGACAAGCTGGCGACCTCCTTCAAGGACGAGCTGACCAAGCAGGGGGTGGCGGGCTGATGCAGAGCACCGGTCTCCGGGCGCCCGGCACCGGCGGAGGTACGCAGCCCGTACCGCCGTCGGCCGGTCGCCCGGACCGGGCCTCGGCGCAGGCCCGGCGGTTCGGGTCGGGTCTACTCGGCAGCCGGCTGCTGGGGGGTGGTGGCCGCAGTAACGCCTTCACCCCGTGGCTGTTCCTGGCACCGGCGCTGATCATCTTCGCGACCTTCAAGTTCGTCCCGATGGTGCGCGCGATCCAGATGAGCTTCCACGAGGTCCGGCCGTACCTCGGCGACCGGTGGGTCGGTGGCGCGAACTACCAGTCGATCGCGGGCGACCCGAACTTCACCGCCGCGATCTGGCACACGGTCGTCCTCGGTGTCGGGCAGACCGCGGGCTCGATGGTCCTCGGGCTGTTGCTCGCGCTGCTGCTGGAGGGGCAGGCCCGGCACCTGTGGTTCGTGCGTACCGCGGTGTTCCTGCCGGCCGTCGTCGCCGTCGCGGTCGTGGCCGAGGTGTGGCGGGTGCTCTACTACCCGGCCCCGGAAGGCGTGGTCAACACCGTCTTCAGCTGGTTCGGCGCCGGCCCCTCGCAGTTTCTCAACAGTGGGGACACGTCACTGTTGTCGATCATCCTGGTCGACATCTGGCGGGGCGCACCGTACGACATGATGATCTTCCTCGCCGGCCTGGCCGGTGTCGACCGGGCGCTCTACGAGGCGGCCGACGTCGACGGCGCGAGCGTGTGGCGGCGCCTGTGGCACATCACCCTGCCCGCCCTGCGGCCGGTCTTCACCATCCTGTTCACCCTCGCCGCCATTCGCGGCCTGCGCGTGTTCACCGAGGTCTTCCTGCTGACCAACGGCGCTCCCAGCGGATCGACCGAGGTCCTCATGACGTTGATCTACAAGCTGGGTCTGGAGCGCAACGAACTGGGCGTCGCCGCCGCCGGCTCGGTGTTCCTGCTCATCGCGACCATCGCGCTCACGGTGCTGGTCCAGGTGCTCCGGCGACGCCGGAGCGACAACCCTCTCAAGATCGAAACGAAGCGGGAGGGCCGATGAGCCGCACCGAAACCGCACTCGGCCTCGATGCGCACCGCGGCCCGGTATCCCGACTGCTCAAAATCGTCGTGTACGCCGTGCTGGTCGCCATCTTCGCCGGCCCTCTGCTCGGCCTGCTGATCTCGTCGCTGACGCGGGTCAGCGACCCCAGCCGGTTCACGTTCTGGCCCGACCAGCCGACCTGGTTCAACTACGAGGTCGCCTTCGACCGGGGCGTCATCAGGTACCTGATCAACTCGCTCGTCGTGGTCGGCGGCGGCCTGCTGTTGCAGGTGACCGTCACCGTGCTCGCCGGGTACGCCCTGGCGCGCAAGAGGTTCCGCGGCGCCACGCTGGTCCTGCTGCTGATCCTGTCCACGATGATGCTGCCCGAAGAGGTGCTCGCGATCCCGCTGTCGCTGGTCCTCGGCGACGTGCCGGTGGTGCACGTGAACCTGCTCAACAGCCTCTGGGGAATGATCATCCCGGTGGGCGCCTGGGCGGTGTCCATTGTGGTCATGACCGAGTTCATGAAGGAGATCCCGCTCGAGCTCGAGGAGGCCGCCCGCATCGACGGCGCGGGCGAGCTGCGGATCTTCTGGTCGGTGATCCTGCCGCTGTGCCGGCCGGCGCTCGGCATCGTCGGGATCCTCGGCTTCAGCATGATCTGGGACCAGTACATCCTGCCGCTGCTGGTGGCGCAGGACTCCCGCCAGTACACCATCGCCCTCGCGCTGCGCACCCTGCGCACCGACGACCAGGCCGGCCTGGGTGTGCTGCTGGCCGGCGCGGTGCTCGCGCTGCTGCCGTCGATCGTCGTCTTCCTGTCGTTCCAACGCCAATTCATGAGGGGCCTCACCTCCGGTGCGGTCAAGGGCTGAACCGCTCCCCCGCACAGCTCTCACACAAAGGAAACCGATGCGTCTCACCGGTCTGCTGTCCTTCCCGCTGACCCCGTTCACCGCCGACGACAAGGTCGACCTCGACGTGTTCACCGAGCACGTCTCCCGGCAGGTCGAAGCCGGGCCGTCCGGCCTGTTCGTGGCCTGCGGCACGGGCGAGTACACGGCGCTGTCCCTGGCCGAGTACCGCGAGGTCGTCGCCACCGCGGTGCGGATCGCCGCGGGACGCGTGCCGGTGTACGCCGGCGCCGGCGGCGGCCCCCAGCAGGCCAGAGACTTCGCGGGTGCGGCCGCCGAGTCCGGCGCCAACGGTCTGCTGCTGCTCCCGCCCTACCTGGTGACGTCCACGCCGGAGGGTCTCGTGCGGCACGTGACCTACGTGGCGGAGGCCACCCCGCTGCCGCTCGTCGTGTACCAGCGGGCCAACGCGGTGCTCAACCCGGCAGCCGCGGTGTCGCTGCTGGACGTGCCCACCGTGGTCGGCATCAAGGACGGCCGCGGCGACGTGGACGCCATGTTGCGCCTGGTCACCGCGGTACGCACGAGCGGGCACCCGCGCGCCGAGGAGTTCGGCTTCCTCAATGGGCTGCCCACGGCGGAGCTGACGGTGCAGGCCTACCAGGCGATCGGTGTCGACAGCTACTCCTCGGCGGTGCTGTGCTTCGCCCCCGATATCGCGACCGCCTTCTACCGGGCCGTGTCGGCCGGCGACCAGGCCACCGTGCGGGCGCTGCTGGCGAAGTTCTACCTGCCGTTCGTGGCGCTGCGCGACCAGGTGCCCGGGTACGCGGTGGCCCTGGTGAAGGCCGGCGCCAAGCTGTCCGGCCTGGCGATGGGCTCGGTACGCCCGCCGCTGGTCGACGCCAACCCGGAGCACGTCGAGCAACTGGCAGCGATCCTTGCGCAGGGCCGGGAGGTGCTGGCCAGTGGCTGAGAGGGTCACCGACGTTGTCGTCACGCCGATCGCGTTTCCCGATCCGCCGCTGCTCAACGCGTCCGGCGTGCACCAGCCGTGGGCGCTGCGCACGATCGTCGAGCTGCGCTGCGGCGACCGGCTCGTCGGCCTCGGCGAGACGTACGGCGACGCGCCGCACCTGGCGGTGATGCGCCGGGCGGCCGAGGCCGTCGTCGGGGCCGACCCGTTCGACCTGGCCGACCTGCTGCGCCGGGTCGCCGGTGCGGTGGGCAATGCCGATATCCCCGACCTGCACGGCCTGACCGGCGGCTCCACGCCGGAGAAGTCGCTGCTGCGGGTGTACTCCCCGTTCGAGGTCGCCTGCCTGGACCTGCAGGGCCAGCTCATCGGCAGGCCGCTGTACGCGCTGCTCGGTGGCAGGGCGCGCGAGTCGGTGCCGTTCTCGGCGTACCTGTTCTACAAGTGGGCCGCGCATCCCGGTGCCGACGCCGACGAGTGGGGCGAGGCGGTCGACCCGGCCGGCATCGTGGCGCAGGCCAAGCGGATGATCGACAAGTACGGCTTCCGGTCCATCAAGCTCAAGGGCGGGGTGTTCGAGCCGTCGCAGGAGATCGAGGCGATCCGGGCGCTGCGCGACGAGTTCCCCGGGTACCCGCTGCGCCTGGACCCCAACGCCGCCTGGACGCCTGCGACGTCCATCAAGGTTGCGCGGGAGACCGAAGGGCTCCTGGAGTACCTGGAGGATCCGACCCCGACGATCGAGGGGATGGCGGCGGTGGCCCGCGAGGCGCCCATGCCGCTGGCCACCAACATGTGCGTCATCTCGTTCTCCGACGTCAAGCCGGGCTTCGAGCAGCGTGCGGTCGGCGTGGTGCTCTCCGACCACCACTACTGGGGCGGGCTGCGCGCGTCCCAGCGCCTGGCCGGCATCTGCCAGACCTGGAACGTCGGCCTGTCCATGCACTCAAACAGCCACCTCGGCATCAGCCTCGCGGCGATGGCGCACCTGGGCATGGCCACGCCCAACCTCACGTACGCCGCCGACACCCACACGCCGTGGCAGCTGGGCGTCGACGTCGTGGAGCGGCCACTGTCCTTCGTGGACGGCGCGGTGACCCCGCACGACGCGCCGGGCCTCGGCGTGACGCTGGACCGCGACGCGCTGGCCCGCATGCACGAGGACTACGTCCGGTGCGGCATCCGCGAGCGCGACGACGTGGGCTACATGAAGCAGTTCCGGCCCGACTACGTGATGCGGAGGCCAAGATGGTAGGCCGTATCGCGGGGCATGCCTATTCGTGGGACGTGCTCGACGATCCGGCGTTCATCTCCCGGGTACGCGAGATCGGCGTCGACACGGTCACCCTCGCCGCGTCCTACCACTCGACCCGCGCGGCGACCCCGCGGCACCCGACCCATCAGGTGATCACGGCCGACTACGCGGCCCTGTACCGGCCGGTGCGCGAGGAGGCGTGGAAGGAGCGGCGGCTGGCGCCGCTGGCACCGCGCTGGCTCGACGAGCCGGACCCGTTCGGCACCGCCGCGCGCACCGTCCGCGACGCCGGGCTCAAGGTGGCCGCCTGGATCGTGCTCACCCACAACACCCGGCTCGGGGCGGCCAACCCGGACGTCGCGGTCGTCAACTGCTTCGGCCAGTCCTACCCGTACGCGCTCTGCCCATCGCACGAGGAGGTTCGCGAGTACGCGGCGACGCTCGCGGCCGAGGCGCTGCGCGACGTCGAGGTGGACGAGGTGTCCCTCGAAGCGTGCGGGCAGTTGGGCCTGACCCACCTGAACCATCACGAGAAGACCGACGACGCGTGGACGCCGTACGCGCAACGGCTGTTGTCGGTCTGCTGTTGCGCGGCGTGCCGCGGCGCGTGGCGCGGTCTGGGGCTCGACCCGGACCGCACGGTCGGGGGGCTGCGCGCCGCGGTACGTGCCGAGGCCGAAGGTGAAGAGGCCGGCGTGGAGGGCCTGGATGAGGTCCTCGCCGCCCGGCACGCCGCCGCAGACGCCCTGCGCGCGCAGGTTCTCGCCGAGGTGCGCGAGCAGGCACCCGGAGTGCCGTTGACGCTGCATGCGCACCCCGATCCGTGGGTGACCGGTGCGTCGCCGGGGCTGACCCCGACGGCCGCCGCTGATGTGGACGCGGTTCTCGTTCCCTGTTGGCCCACCGCGCCGACCACCGCGGACCTGGTGTCGCGTGCGGCGGCCGCCGGAAAGCCGGTGGATGTCTACGTGACCGTGCTGCCGCCGGCCGACCCGGCGAGCCTGCCGGCGCACCTGGTCCGCCTGCACGCGGCCGGTGCCAGCCGGTTGAGCCTCTACCACCTGGGCCTCGCGCCCCGTTGGCGGCTGCCGTACCTGCGGGAGATGGTCGAGACATGGGAGGACCTGGATTGATCGCCGAGGTGGCCGGCCGCGCGGCGTCCGCCCTCGACATGGGACCGGCCCGGTGCGTGGGGCGCGGATCGCACCGGGTCGGTCCCGCTCGCACGGCGCGAGCCGTACAAGTGATAACTACCTTGCACGTTTGACCATCATCAATGCAAGGGATGGCGTCCATCTGCAAAGTTCGATTCTTTGCGGTGATCCGTCATCCAGATATGTGGATGCTTCACCGGGTACGGTCCGGCTGATTTGCCGGGCGATTATCGGGTACCCACGGTTGGTGCGCTTCGGACGTGTGGAGGTCCGCCCCCTCGGCGGCGGCCTCGGTTGCCTGCTGATGATCCTGTTCTCGGTGCTCGCCTCGGTGGCGCTGACCGTGCTGGCCAACCTGCTCATCCGCTGAGCGCGTTTGGGTAAGTAGCGCGCCCCTTCGCCTGAGTGGGGCGCCCCTCTCACCGCGTGGACGGTGAGAGGGGCGCCCTACTCAGCGGCGGGGGAGGATCCCAGGGCCGCGAGCGCGCTCAGATCGCCGACGGCCGAGCTGACGCCGACCGCCGCCACCCCGGCGTCGAAGAACTCCCGCGCGTTGTCGGCCGTGATCCCGCCGGTCGCCACGAACCGGATGTCCGGGAACGGCCCGCGTACCGCGGCGAACCAGGCCGGTCCGAGGCTGACCGCCGGGAACGCCTTCAACCACCGGCAGCCGGCCCGGACTGCCAGGTGCACCTCGCTCGGGGTGGCCACGCCGGGCACGTGCGGCAGGCCGGCGCCGAGGCTCGCCGACAGCACGTCCAGGTCCAGACCGGGCGCCACGGTGAACGCCGCGCCCGCCTCGGCCGCGGCCTCCGCCGCCGCCGGTGTGACCACCGTGCCGGCGACGACCAGACGGTTGCGTGCCGCGCCGGCCTCGACCGCGGCGCGCAGCGACTTCACGCCGTCCGGGGTGCCGATGGTGACCTCGACGAGCGGAATGCCGGCCGCCCAGGCCGCTTCGGCCCGCTCGACCGTCGACTGTGGATCGAGCGCGCGCAGGATCAGCATCATCCGTGCGCCGTTGAGCATCTCGTCGAGCGTCGCCATGGTGTCTCCCATCCTCAACCGGCCCCCGCCAGCAAAGCCTCGGGGCTGGGCGGCGCGGCGAAGTCCCCGGCGGTGCCCAGCGCCACCGCCGCCATGCGGTGCCCCACCGCGAGGCGCGCGGCGTCGCGGAGGCCGCGCAGCGCCCCGAACAGGTACCCGGCCGCGAACGCGTCCCCGGCACCGACGGGCTCCACGACCGCCACGGCGGGCGCCGGCACGAACACCTCGCCGTGCGCGCCGTAGGCGGTGGCACCGACCGCGCCGTCCTTGACCACGAGCGTAGCCGGGTGCGGCAGGGCGGCGCGCACCTCGCGCGGGGTCACCGCGCCCCACAGGACGGTGGCCTCGTCCAGGCCGACGAAGACCAGGTCCGCCTGGTTGGCCAGGGTGGCGAGAGCGGGCGCGGCCCGCTCCGGCGACCACAGCGCCGGCCGGTAGTTCACGTCGAAGCTCACCACCGCGCCGGGCACCGGCCGCTCCTCCAGCAGCCGGTCCAACAGGTCGGCGCAGGAGGCCGACAGCGCGGCCGTGATGCCGGAGACGTGCACGTACTGCGCGCCGCGGCGGGCGATCGCGGGCCACACCGACGGGTCCAGGCGGGAGGCCGCCGAGCCGCGCCGGTAGTAGTGCACACCCGCCCCGGGGTCCTTGAAGTACACGCCGGTCGGGGCGGCCGGATCGGTCAGCACCAGCGAGCAGTCCACGCCGGCCGCGGTGAGACCGGCGCGCACGTACTCGCCGAACGGGTCGGCACCGAGGCGGCTGACCCAGCCCGCCCGCAGCCCCAGCCCGGCCAGGTAGCACGCGAGGTTGGACTCGGCACCGCCGATCCCCCGGCGCAGCAGGTCGGCCTCGAGCAGCGCGCCGGGCGGGTCGGGGGTGAGCACCACCATCGTCTCGCCCACGCAGCAGACGTCGAACGGCTCCTCCATGGGGCAACAGGCTAGGCGACCGGGCGCCGGTCAACGCCCGGGTCTCACCGCTGCACGGAATGGGGTTCCCCGTGATCGTGAAGGATTCGGGCTGCTACGGCGACCCGGATCCTTCACGATCACGGTTTCGGGCGGCGCGGCGCCCGCGGGCCAGCTCGGTCTCGAAGGCGTCGAGCCGGTTGGTCCAGAACGACCGGTACCGCCCGAGCCAGGAGTCCAGCGCGGCGAGCGGGCTGGTGTCGAGGGCGTAGAGCCGGCGCTGAGCGTCGCCGCGGAAGCTGACCAGGCCGGACTCGCGCAGCACCCGGAGGTGCCGCGAGATCGCCGGCCGGGACACCGGGAAGTGCTCGGCGATCTCGCCGGCGGTCAGCTCCCCGTCGACGAGCAGCTCGATGATCCGCCGCCGGGTCGGGTCGGCGAGCGCCTCGAACGCACGGTCCTCCATCGGCGCCTTTGTAACACGCCCCCTACGTAACCACCAAGTTACACACGCTCATGATCGCAGCACGTCAGCGGTTTCTGAGGTACCCATCCCGGCCATGATCCGGTATCTCAGCTACCGCTGACCGCGCTCCGGCCTCCCGGGCGAGCGTGCCCAGACTACCCGGCCGACAAGAAGACGCTCATCGAGCGGGCTCGCGAGAAGGGCGCGGACGACAACGTGATCCAGACCCTGGAGAGCCTGTCCCGGGACCGGTTCAACTCGCCCAACGACGTCAGCGAGGCGCTCCGCGGCAAGAGCTAGAGCTCCTCGTCGTCGTCGCCCTCGGACTGCGACTTGTCCCCGGCCTGTTCGACCTGCGGGGAGGTGGCGTCCTCGGCGGGTAGGTCGTCGGCTTCGGGCACCTGGCGGGGCTCGCTCTGCTGCGTCATGCCGCTGTCCTACCCCCGCAGCGGGCCGGCAATCAGCGAGGAAGGCCGGTCAGGCGAGCGCGGCGAGCGGCGGCTCCCCACTCTCCCAGCGGATGAGCCGCCGCGCCTTGCCGACCTCGGTGCGCGGCAGCTGACCCGGCTCGACGATGACCACCTCGCAGGTCAGACCCAGACGCTCGCGGAGGGCCGCGCCGAGGCGACCGGCCACCGGCCGCGTGTCGCCGGTCGCCTCGGCGCAGACCACGAGCCGCGGCTGCGCGGTGCGCGCGTCGACCACCAGCAGGTACTGCGGCGCGACCGCCGGGTCGGCGAGCACGACCTGCTCGACCTCGCTGGGGTAGACGTTGACCCCGCGGATCACCAGCATGTCGTCGACCCGGCCGGTCAGCTTGCTCATACGTGCCGTGGTGCGCTCCCCCGGACCCGGCCGCCGGTCCAGCCGGGCCAGATCGCCGGTGCGGTAGCGCAGCACCGGCATCGCCTCCTTGGTGAGCGTGGTGAACGCCAACTCGCCCAGCTCACCGTCGGGCACCGGGTCGCCGGTGACCGGGTCGAGCGCCTCCACGTAGAAGTGGTCCTCCTGCACGTGCAGCCACCCGCCGGAGTCCAGCGTCTCGCACGCCACCCCGGGCCCGATGACCTCAGACAGGCCGTAGATGTCCAGCGCCCGGATGCCGAGCAGCCGCTCGATCTCCACCCGCATCGCCTCGCTCCACGGCTCCGCGCCGTGCAGGCCCACTCGCAGGCTGATGGCTTGCGGCGGCACGCCGGCCGCGGCGAACGCCTCACCCAGATAGATCGCGTACGAGGGGGTGCAGGTGAGCACGTCGGGGCGCAGATCCTGGATCAGCCGCACCTGGCGCTGGGTCATGCCGGCCGACACCGGCACGACCGTGGCGCCCAGCGCGATGGCCCCGTGGTGCACCCCGAGCCCGCCGGTGAACAGCCCGTACCCGTACCCGTTGTGAATGATCGAAGCCCGGGTCGCGCCGGCGCCGACGAGCGAGCGGGCCATCACATTGGCCCACAGTGCGATGTCGCCGGCGCTGTACGCGACGAGCGTCGGCCGGCCGGCGGTGCCGGACGAGCCGTGCACGCACACGACCTCCTCGGCCGGCACCACGACCATGCCGAACGGGTAGTGCTCCCACAGGTCGGCCTTCGTGGTGACGGGTAGCCGGGGCAGGTCGGCGAGGGTGAGCCCGGCGCCGGAGTCCACCCCGGCGGCGCGCAGCCGGCGGCCGAGGAGCCCGTCGGCGGCCAGCAGGTGGTCGACCAGGTCGCGCAGCCGGGCGGTCTGCAGCCCGGTGCGCTCGTCGACGGACAGGGTCTCGGCCGGATCGAACACCATGCCTCACCCTACGGCGGGATTACGACACGGCGGTGGCGACCAGATCGAAAATGCTCTTGCGGCCGCGCGCGTGCGCGGACACCGCCGCGAAAAACACCACCGCCACGGTGACCAGAAACATCACCGCGAGCCACCGTACGATCCGCCACATCGGCCGCTCCACAACTGCCCGTCGGGTGTCGGAAATGCTCGGGTGCCGGCCCGGCGCCTCGCAGGTGACGCCGGGCCGGCACCCGACCCCGGTGAGCTAGGCAGCCGGCAGCGCTGCCCAGCTCAGCTAGCGGAACCCACCCGGATGCCGCGGCAGCCGCGACCGGCTGCCACCGGCCGCGAGCTGCACAGAACGAGCGGGAGTCCGCTGGAGGAGGCGAAAGGAACGTCTGTCCGGGCCAGCCGGCAGCCGTCGCGCGAGTCTCGCCTCGCACCAGTCACGGCCGACCTCCCGGTGAGGATTGCGGGCGGCGGGGCCGAACCGGGACCTGTCGGCCCCGCCGCGCGCTGGACGCACCAGGTATTGGATGTGGGAACCTGGGGCGGGTAAACCCGGCGCGTCCACGTGGGAACGACGCAGACGCTATCCGGTTCTGCAGCCCACACAAGGCCTCGTGGGCCCTTTTAACCGAGACCTAAGAAAGACTTGCGGGCCCCTGTAACTGCGACCCGCGAGTCCCGCGCTGGGCCCTGCGCCGGCGGCGTTCGGCGGGGTCGCGCGAGAGTCGCCCGACGAAGCCGAGACGGGGTGGCGCGGGGGGTGTGGCTTCCGCGTCGGCGAGCAGAACCACAACGCTGGCACCGCCCAGCCGGCCCTTGTCGATGTTGACCGCGCCGTTGGCCGTATGCGCCACCCGCTTGACGATGTCGAGGCCGAGACCGGTCGAGCCGTGGTTGGTCTCGCCCCGGCGCAGCGCCCGGTCGGGGTCGGCGATCCCGGGGCCGCCGTCCTCCACCCGGATCGCCACGTACCCGTCGCGCCGCGACACGGAGACCTCCAGCGGAACGCCCTGCGGGGTGTACCGGAACACGTTGCCCAGCAGGGCGTCGAGGGCGGCGGCCAGTTCGGAGCGCGGCACCGCCACCGGGGCGGGACCGTCCACGCCGAACGCCTCGCACCGGCGGCCCTGGTCGCCCGCGACGGCGGACCAGAACCGCAGCCGCTCCCGGACCACCTCGCTGACGTCGCAGAGGTCGCCCTCCTCGGCCGCGGCCGCCGCGATGGACGGCTTGCGGGCCGCCCGGATGAGCTGGTCGACCTCGACCTCGAGGTTGCTGATGGAGTGCCGGATCCGGTCGGCGGCGCGCCCGTCGTCGAGGCCCTCGGCGTCCAGGCGCAGGGCGGTCAGCGGGGTGCGCAGCCGGTGCGAGAGGTCAGCGACCAGCTCGCGTTCGTTGGCCAGGAGCGCCACGACCCGCTCGGCCATCGCGTTGAACGCCAGGCCCGCCTCGGCCAGCTCCCGCGGCCCGCTCGGGGTGACGCGCACGTCCAGCTCGCCGTTGCCCAGGGCGCTGGCGGCGTTGGCCAGGCCGCGCGCCGAGCCGACCACCTTCGCGGCGAGCCGGTCACCGACCCACACGGAGGCCACCACGAGGCCCAGCGCGACCGCGGAGAGCGCGTACCAGGCGCCGCTGACCCCCCGGCTGAGCTCGGCGTCGGGGATGAACACCTCGACGACCGCCACGCGCCGCTGGCCGACGTCGACCGGCTCCAGGTATGACAGGCCGCCGGACACGTCGGCCACCTTGGCCCTCAACTTCCCGGCCGCGTCCGCGATCTCCTCGGCGCGGGCGTGGCGCTGCCCCACGCTGCCGCCGTCGAGGCCGTGCACGGCGACCCGGCCGACCGCCGGCCCACCGGTGGCGACGATGGCACGGTCGACCGCCGTCGGGTCGGTCGTGGTCATGAGTACCGCGACGACGACGGCCGTCTGCCGCTCCGCGTCGGCGAGCGCCCGCTCCCGCGCCAGTTGCTGGACCACCAGGCCGAGCGGGATGAGGAACGCCAGCGCCACCATCGCGGTGACGGCCACGCACACGTACGCGAGTGCCCGCCTCAGTCCGGTGCCGCGAACTTGAAGCCGACCCCCCGCACGGTGTGCAGGTACTTCGGCTTCGCCGCGCTCTCGCCCAGCTTGCGGCGTAACCAGTACAAATGAACGTCGATCGTCTGGTCCTCGCCCACCGACGGTTGCCGCCATACTTCCTCCAGCAGCTCTCGCCGCGATACGACACGTCCTGGCCGCGCCGCCAGGTACGCAAGTAGGTCGAACTCTTTACGCGTGAGCGTCAGCGGCTGGCCGTCAAGGTACGCCTGCCGCTGGCCGAGGTCGACTCGGAGCGTCCCCGCCTCGATCACGGTCGGCTCGTCCCGGCTGGCCCGGCCGGACCGGCGCAGCACCGAGATCATCCGGGCGTCCAGGTGCGCACTCGTGAACGGCTTGACCATGTAGTCGTCCGCCCCCGCCTTGAGGAGCCGCACGATCTCGGCCTCGTCGTCACGCGCCGTCGCGATGATGATCGGCACGTCGGCGATCCCGCGCAGCATCCGGAGGGCGTCCGCGCCGTCGAGATCCGGCAGGCCAAGGTCCAGAACAATGAGATCAGGGGTATCCGATGCCACTCTGCGTAGTGCGTCCAGCGCGGTCCCCACCGCGTGCACGGTGTGACCACGGTCAGTAAGGGAACGCATCAGGGCGGCGCGGATAATGTGGTCGTCCTCGACCAGTAGGACCGTGGCCATGGTGAGCACCGTATCCCGTGAGGCAAGATGGTTCGCGTGCACCGTCGACTGGCGTACCTCCTGGCATGGGCCGTGGCGGCTTCCGTTACGGTGGGTGCCGCCTGGCTCGGCATTCGGTCAGTGCTAGTCGCCGCCGCTCCGACGCGTACCGTACCGCTGTCGGCGGTTGGGCTACGCAAAGTGGCCCCCCTGACCCCCTCACCGGCGCCGAATGCGGCGCGCCCGGCCAACCCCGGCTCCCCGGGCTCGGCGACCGGCGCGCCCCAGCCGGCGGAGACCTGGACGAAGGACGGCGACACGTTCAAGCGCAACTTCCGCACCGTCGGTGGCGACGTGTCGTTCTTTACCGGAAACGGCTCGGTGCAGGTCGCCTCAAGCTCGCCCAAACAGGGCTACACGGTCAACGTGACCCGGTATGCCCCCGACTCGGTGATGGTGTCGTTCTTCGGCAACCGGCAGACCTCCCGGGTCTGGGTGCGCTGGTGGGACGGCCCCTACGCGGAGGTCACCGAAAGCGTCAACTGATCATTGCCCACACGTTTGGGCAGCGTGCCGGTTGCGCATCTTAAGCGGTATGACCGCGACGCACCAGGCCCGCAGCGCCGCCCGGCAGGCCGGCCACAGCAAGACCCTTCGCGCGCTGACCCGGTTCGGCCTCATCACATACGGCGTGCTGCACGCCCTCGTCGGCTGGCTCGCGCTGCAGATCGCCTTCGGGCACCCGGCCAGCGAGGGCGACCAGTCCGGCGCGTTCCAGACGCTGGCGCGGCAGCCGTTCGGGAAGGTGATGCTGACCCTCGTGGCGATCGGGCTCGCCGCCCTGACCGTCTGGCAGGCCCTCTCGGCGGCCGTCGGGCACACCGACGAGCAGGGCCGCCGGCGCACCGTGGAACGGGTCTTCTCGGCGGGCCGGGCGATCGTCTACGGCGCCCTGGCGTGGACCGCGTTCAAGATCGTCGCTGGCGCGGGCACCTCCAACGCGCAGAAGCAGGAGAGCGCGACGAGCACCCTCCTGTCCTCCGACGGCGGCCGGTGGCTGGTCGGGCTGGCGGGTCTCGCCGTGATCGGCTTCGGCGTCGGCATGGCTATCTACGGGCTGACGCGCATGTTCGAGCGCAAGCTTGAGCGGGGCCGGATGAGCCCCTCGGCCGAGCGGATCACCCGCATCCTGGGGATGGTCGGATACGCCGCGAAGGGCGTCGCGTTCACCATCGTCGGCGTGCTGCTGGTGCTCGCGGCGGTGCACCGCGACCCGAGCCGGTCGCGCGGCCTGGACCAGGCCCTGCGTACCCTCGCCGCGCAGCCCGCCGGCCCCTGGCTGCTCACCCTGGTCGCGCTGGGCTTCTTCGCGTTCGGCGCGTTCTGCCTCTTCCAGGCCCGCTACCGCAAGGTTTAGCCCCGCGGATGGATGAACAGGGCCGGTGGGGTGCGCCTGGCCGGACACGCACCCCACCGGCGTTCCTGTAGGGAAAGGCTTTACGGCAGCGTGGCGAGGTGCCCCTTCACCGTCCGCGACCAGTTGCTGCCGGCCGACTTGTCCCAGTTCACCGACCACGTCATGGCGCCGCGGATGCCCGGCCACGGGGTGCTCGGCTTGAACCGGCCACAGTTCGTCCCGCGTGCCAGGCAGTCCAGCGCCTTGTTGACGACCGACGGGTCGACGTAGCCGCTGCCCGCCGCACTGGATGAGGCCGGCAGGCCGATCGCCACCTGATCGGGGCGCAGCCCGGCCTGGATGGCGGTGCACGCCAGGGCGGTGATGAAGTCCACCGTGCCCTGCGAGTACACGTTGCCGTCGCAGCCGTTCATCGAACCGGAGTTGTAGTACTGCGTGTGCACGACGGTCAGGATGTCCTTGATCTTCAGCGCCAGGTTCAGGTACGTGGACTGCGGGTTCAACATGAAGATCGTCTCGGGCGCCATCGTGATGATCAGGCCGGCACCGGTCTTGTTGCGCAGGGTGTGTAGCGCCGCGCTCATCGCGTCCGGGTTGATCCCGTTCTCCAGGTCGATGTCGACGCCGTCGAAGCCGTACTGCTGCATCAGGCTGTAGATGCTGTTGGCGAAGTTGTTGGCGGCGGTGGAGTCGCCCACGGAGACCGTGCCGTTCTGCCCGCCGACGGAGATGACGACCTTCTTGCCGCGCGAGTGCAGCGCCGCGATGTCGGCCTTCATGTCAGCGTTGGTGTATCCGCCGAGCGCCGACGACAGGCCGGAGTCGACGTTGAAGACGACCCTGCCGGGGCCGCTCGGGTCGGTGTCGGCGAAGGCGACGGCGATCAGGTCGTAGTCGCTGGACACGTCCCGCAGCCGCTGCACCGCCGCGCCGTTGTTGAAGTTCTGCCAGTACCCGGTCAGCTCGTGCTTGGGCAGTGGCCCGCCGCCGGTCGGCGGAGGTGTGGTGGGCGGGGCTGTCGTCGGGCGGGCGGTGGGCGACGCGGTCGCCGTCGGCCCCGGCGTCGGTGGATTCGTCGTCGCGGTCGGGCCCGGCGTGGGGCCGCCGCCCGGGCCCGGCATGGCGAAGTCGTCGGCGTAGTAGGTGCCCTGGGCGTACCAGCCGTGCACGTAGACGGTGACGCTGCGCGTGGCCGAGCCGGTGGTGAACGAGGTCGACAGCTGCTGGTATGCCCCACCGGTGCCGGGCGTCCACATGCTCACGTCGCCGGTGCCGGTGCCGCTCACGCCGATGTACACGTAGGCGCCGTTGACGTAGGCCGACAGCGTGTACCTGGTGTTGGGCGCCACGGTCACCGTCTGGGTGCACTTGGCGTTGTCGCTGTTGTTCGCGGCGCCCGCGAGCGCGGACGTGCCCGAGTGCGCGTGTCCGCCCACGGCGCTGCCGGTGGCGCCGCACGACCAGCCGCTCAGCCCGGACTCGAAGCCGGGGTTGGCGACCGTGTTGGTGTCGGCGGCGGCCGGGCCGACCAGGGCGGCCACGGTGCCCGCGACGACCGCGCTGACGGCGACGGCAGGGGCGCCCACCTTGAGCAGGCGTCCGAATCTACGCATTGACAGCTCCCTCTTCATACCGCCGGTGGCCATCGATGCAACCCGACACGCAATATAATGTCAAGGTTTCTTAACTGTTCCTTCAGCTATTGCTGATAATCAATTCACAAGGGACGCCGTCCGCCGGCAACGGCGCGATCGTGGACGGCAATCCTGCGATTCGCGCCCGGCCGGTGCCCGATCTCCCGGGTGATCGCGAGAGCCAGCAGCAGGGCCTCAATGAGTATGCGGGTGGGCGTGATCGTGCGGGTGGTCGTGCGGGCGCTGCGGTGCGCCGACGCGGTGCTCGTGGCCGGGCAGGGCGATCCGGTACAGGCAGGTGTCGCAGTTGGCCCGCGCCTCCCCGCGCAGCGCCTCCTGGTAGCGCTCGACGACCAGCTCGGCCAGCCCGTCGCAGTCGCCGATGACCTCGGCGGTGTCCACCCGCACACCCGTCTCGGCCGACCAGGCCGCCGCCTGCGCCGCCACCCGGCGCGGTAGCACGCCGGTGAACAGGAAGTACGGCAGCACGGCGATCCGCCTGGCGCCCAGGCGGCGGCAGCGCTCCAGCCCGGCCGGCACGTCCGGCGGGGCGAGCGACACGAACCCGTACTCCACCCCGGCCACCGGCGTGGTCTCGGCGAGCAGCCGCGCGGCTTTGGCCACCTCCGCGTTGGCGTCCGGGTCGCTGGAGCCCCGGCCGACCAGCAGCACGAGCGTCTCCGGGTCGGGCTCGATCTCGGCGAGGCGCTCGCGCAGCAGGGCCAGGATGGTCGGGTGCGGGCCGAGCGGTCGACCGTAGGCAAAGGACAGCCCGGGATGCCGCTGCCGTTCGCGGGCCAGCGACGCCGGGATGTCACCCTTCGCGTGCCCGGCCGCGACGAGCATCAGCGGCACGGCGGCGACGTGGTCGGCTGCCAGCTCGGTCACCGCCGTTTCGATCGTCGGCGCGGACAGCTCAATGAAGCCGCCGGCGACCGGTGTGTCCAGCCGCGCGCCGACGCGGCGGACGAACTGCCGGAACTGCTCGGCCCCGGCCTGGTCAGCCGTGCCGTGACCAGCGATCAGAAGTGGCGTACTCATGCCAACGGGTCTCCATACAGCAGGGCGTTGACCGCGGCGGCGGCGACGGCGGAGCCGCCCCGCGCGGTCACGTTGGACAGTTGGGGCAGGCCGGATTCGCGCAGCGCTGCCTTGGACTCGGCGGCGCCGACATAGCCGACCGGCAGCCCGATCACCAGCGCCGGGCGCACCTCGTCGGCCGCGGCCAGCCGCAGCAGCTCGACCAGCGCGGTGGGCGCGTTGCCGATCGCCCACACGGCACCGTCAGCCGCCTCCCGGGCCGCGAGGCGGATGGCGGCGGCCGACCGGGTCACCCCCGCCTCGGCGGCCAGCGCACGCGCCGCCGGGCTGCTCACCAGACAGATCGACGGGTACGTTGTGACGCCGGCCGCGAGCATTGTCACGTCGACGACCAGGGGCGCGTTGCCGGCCAGTGCGCTCGCGCCCGCTTCCAGAGCCGTCTCGTCGGCCACCAGGTCGCCGGCCCAGGACGGCTCGGCGGTGGTGTGGATGATCCGTTCGGTCACGTCCCGGGTGCGGCGCGGGAGGGCCGAGGTGTCCACGAGCGAGCGCAGGATCCGGTACGACTCCGCCTCGATGGGGTGCACGGTCCGGGTCATGAGCGGTACCGCTCCTCGAAGCGGCCCAGCTTCCACACCACGACGGCACCGCCCCACGCGAGCACGAACGCGCCGACGATGACATAGCCGAGCACCTCGAACTCGTCGGCCAGGCTCCCGTACGCGGCGATCGGGCCGCCGACCCCGGTCAGCTCGTCGAGGAGGCCGGCGAGGTAGACCGACGCGACGAACAGCGCGAGGACCACCGTCATACCGGTCGTGGCCAGGTTGTAGTAGAGGCGGCGGGCCGGGTGGCGGTAGGCCCACGAGTACGCCCGCGCCATGATCAGCGAGTCGGCGGTGTCCGTCGCGGACATCCCGGCCGCGAACAGCAACGGCAGCGTGAGGACGGCCAGCGCCGGGGTCGCGCCGGCCGACGCGGTCGACGCCTGCAGCGACAGCAGCGTCACCTCGCTGGCCGTCTCCAGGCCGAGCCCGAAGAGCAGGCCGACGGCGAACATGTGCCAGCTCGACCGGATCAGCCCCTGCGCCCGGCCGCCGAGCATGCGGTTCATCAGGCCCCGGTTGACCATCTCCCGGTCGATGGCCGTCTGGTCCACCTCACCCCGGCCCAGCCGGCGCCACAGCTTGACCATGCCGGTCAGTACCGTGGCGTTGAGAACGCCCACCAGCAGCAGGAACGAGATGGCGACGGACGCGGCGATCAGCCCGCCGGCGTGCTGGAACGACTCGACGTGCACGGTGCGCGCGGCGAACGCGATCAGCAGCGCCAGGACCAGCACCACCGCCGAGTGGCCCATCGCGAAGAAGAAGCCGACCCCGACCGGGCGGCGGCCGCGCAGCAGCATCAGGCGCGTGGTGTCGTCGATCGCGGCGATGTGGTCGGCGTCGAAGGCGTGCCGGATACCCAGCACGTAGGCCAGCGTGCCGGCCGCCGCGAACGCGCCCGCGGTGGCGAGGCTGCTGCTGTAGTACAGGTACAGCGACCAGCCGGCGATGTGGAGCGCGACGACCGTGGCGACGATGCCGGACAGGCGTATCCGCTCGGCCCGGGACCAGGCCCCGGCGGGAACCGCTTCGCGAACAGTCACTCTTCCTCCAGGGTCAGCTCGATCGCGTCCACCGGGCACACCTCGACGCACTCGCCGCACCCGGTGCACAGGTCTTCCCGCGCGTAGAGGCGACCGCCGTCGGGGCGGATCGCGTGGGTGGGGCAGGTGAGCAGGCAGGCGCCGCAGCCTTGGCAGCCGTCGAAAGTCACGACAACCATCGGTACTCCCGGGGCGTCACCATCCGGCCGCCGGTGATCGTCGTCCGGCTGGATCCGACGAGGACCACGGTGAGCATGTCCACCTGTGCCGGGTCCTTCGCCAGGTCGGCGAGCGTCGTGACGGTGACCCGCTGGCCGGGGCGGCTGGCTTCGCGGACCAGCCCGACCGGCGTGGTGTCCGGACGGTGTTCGCGCAGGATCGCCAGCGCCTCGTCGAACTGTGCCTGCCGCTTACGGCTGCGCGGGTTGTACAGGCACACGACCAGGTCGGCTCGGGCGCAGGCGCGGAGCCGTTGCTTGATCACTTCCCACGGGGTGTGCAGGTCCGACAGCGACAGGTACGCGTGGTCGTGGCCGAGCGGCGCGCCGAGCAGCGCGGCGGCGGCCAGCGCAGCGGTGACGCCGGGGACCGCGTCGACGTCCACGTCCGCGCCGGCCACCTGCAGCGCAGGCGAGGCCATCGCGTAGACGCCGGCGTCGCCGGAGCCGATGAGCGCCACGGCGTGCCCGGCGGTGGCCAGCTCGACAGCTTTACGGGCGCGCTCCTCCTCGGCGCCGAGGCCGCTTTCGATGACTTCCGTGCCGGGGGTCAGCAGGTGCCGGATCTGGTCGACGTACTGGTCGAGGCCGACCACGATCGCCGCCCGACGCAGCGCCTCGGTGGCCCGCGCGGTACGCAGGTCGGCCGCGCCCGGCCCGAGCCCGACGACGGTCAGCCGGCCGCGCGGGGTGAGCCGGGCGACGGCCACGGTGGCCATGGCACTGGCCCGCTTCGGCGCGATCAGCTCGGCGGCCTTGCCGGCTTCCCGCGCGGCCGTGAGCGCGGCGGCCTCGGCCACGCTCGGCGTGCCGACCGCCGCGCGGACCACCTCGGACGGGTTCGGGACGTCCACCCCTGCCAGCTCTGCTACCGGATAGGCAACAAGGGGCCAGTCGTGGCGGCGGGCGACCTCGCGGACGCCGGGCTCGTCGGTCTTGAGGTCGACGGTGGCGAGGCAGCGCACCGACTCGGCCGCGACACCTGCTTCGATCAGGGATTTTGCGATCAGCTCGTCGATCTCGTCGGCCGGCGCGTTGCGGCTGGCACCCACGCCGACGACCAGCGACGGCGGCCGGTAGACGAGGTCGCCGGTCGCATCGACCCGATCCGAGATCCTGAGCGATCTTGGTGGGAACGTGCTGCCCGGGCCACTATTTACCGCCAAGATCGCCGGGAGGGGCCACTGCGCGTCGCTGTCCACCCGCAGCGGGGCGCCGTCGAGTACGGCCGCTGTCACGCGGGCGACCGGCCCCGGGTCGGCGAGCCGGAACCCGAGATCCGCGCCGTACGTGTCCAGCGGCGTGACACCGACCGCGTCGGTGGCCGTGGTGACGACCGGCTGCGCGCCGATCACCTCGGCGACGCGCCGGGCGAGCCCGTTGGCGCCCCCGCCGTGCCCGCCGAGCAGCGCCACCGCGAACCGGCCCGCCTCGTCCACGCACACCACACCGGGGTCGGTGTGCTTGCCGGCCAGCAGCGGCGCGACGAGCCGGATCGTGGCCCCGGCGGCGAGGACGCAGACCAGCGCCTCCGACCGTGGCCAGGCCGACCGGATCTGGTCGCCGACCGGCCCGGTCTCCACGGTCACCTCGCCCGGCCACGCCGCCGCGAGCCGCTCGGCGAGGGCGCGCCCCGCCGCCGTCGCGGTCACCAGTGCGATCACGACCGCTCCCCCCACACGACGTATACCGGATTGGTCGCCTCCAGCCGGTGCGCCCCGCCTGGCAGCGCCACGAGGCGGTTGGCCTGGATCTGGGTACCGGCGGCGCGGTAGCCGGCCAGCCCCAGCAGTTCGAGGGCCGGGCCGACCCGTTCGAGCGCCGCGAAGGCGGCCACGACGCGGGCCGGGGCGCGGCCGGCGCAGGCCGCGAGGACCGATGCTCCGCCACCGCCGACGAACACCGCATCGGGGTCGGGCAGCCCGTCGAGAGCATCCGGCGCGGCACCGCACACCACCGCCACGTCGACGCCGAAGGCCGCCGCGTTGCCGTCGATCAACTCGCACGCGGCGGGTGAACGCTCCACCGCCAGCACGGCGGCGCCGAGCCGGGCGCACTCCACAGCCACCGAACCGCTTCCGGCACCGACGTCCCACACCAGGTCGCCGAGGCGCGGGCCGAGCCGGGCGAGCACGAGCGCGCGTACCTCCGCTTTGGTGATCATGGAGTCTCGGTGGGCGAACGCGGCCTCGGGCAGCGCCCACCCGGCAGGGCCGGGCTGCGCGCCGGCGACCCAGCGCGGGGACGGCTCCGGCGCGTCGCCGAGGACCAGCACGACGTTGGGGTCGGCCCAGTCGCCGTCCGGGCCGGTGATCCGCTCGTCCGGGGTGCCGAGGCGGGACGCGACGACGATCCGGCGCGGCAGGTCGCCGAGCGCCTTGGCCAGCTCCGCGGGGCCGGCGCCGGGCGCGGTGAGCACGGCGACCTTGCGGTGTGCCCGGCAGGCGTTGACCGCGCGCCGCAGGTCCCGGCCGTGCGCGGACACGACGAGGGCGTCGTCCCAGGGCAGGCCGAGCCGGGCGAACGCGTGCGCCACCGATGACGGCGCGGGCACGACCGCCGGTGCGAGGCCCGCGCGCCGCAGCGTCGCCACGATGCCGAAGAACCCTGGGTCGCCGCTGGCGAGCACGACCGCGTCACCGTCATATGTGGACAGCCGGTCGACGGCCGCGCGCACGTCACCGAGGACCAGCGTTTCCGCATCGGTCTCGACCCGCGCCAGATGTCGCGCCGCGCCGATGACGAGCGTGGCGCGGTCGAGGGCGCCGGACGGCGGCGGCCCACCGTCGCACCCGATCACCGTGATCATGCGCACCGTCCTGCTCTGCGCCCCCGCGGCTGAGTAGGGCGCCCCTCTTCACGCGTAGACGGGCATAGGGGCGCCCCACTCAGCAGAAGGGGGAGATTCCAGCAGCCCGTCACGACACCCACCCCGGCTCGGTCGCGGCGACCACGGTGCGGCCGGTGAAATCGACCATCGCGACCTCGGCCGTCAGGCCGGAGAAGGCGGCCAGCACGTCGCGGACACGCGCACAGAGTTGATCGCCGGCCGCGCGCAGGAGGCCGGCGGCGGCCCACAGCTCGTAGGCGTGCCGGGCGGTGTTGGCCGCTTCGACCTCCGCCACCAGGGCGGCTGAGCCACCGCAGGACGCCGTCAGCCGGCCGAGCAGCCCGGTGTCGACCGCGGACCGGGTGTAGTGCGTCATGAGTACCCCGGCGGCGAGCTTGGTCAGCTTGCCCACCATGCCCACGAACACCACCCGGGCGATGCCCCGCTCGACGGCCATCCGCAGGGCCGCGCCGGTGAAATCGCCCACCTCGATGAAGCAGACCTCGGGCAGGTCCGGCAGCAGCGCCATCGCACCCTTCTCGGTGCGGCCCCCGGTGCACAGCACGATCGTGTCCTCGCCCTGCGCGGCGGCCACCTGGACGGCCTGCACCACGCTGGCCCGCCAGGACGCCGTCGAGAAGGGACGGACGATGCCGGTGGTGCCGAGAATCGAGATGCCGCCGAGGATGCCCAGCCGCCGGTTGGTGGTTTTGCGGGCCATCCGCTCGCCCCCGGGCACGCTGATGACGACGCGCACCCCGCGCTCCCCGACGACCTCACCCACCGCCTGAATGATCATTTTTCGGGGTACCGGGTTGATGGCCGGCCCGCCGACGGTGAGACCCAGGCCGGGCTTGGTGACCACGCCCACGCCCTCGCCGCCGTCCAGCTCCACGCCGGGATCCGCGCGCCAGGACACAGTGGCGGTCAGGTGCGCGCCGTCGGTGACGTCGGGGTCGTCACCGGCGTCCTTCACCACCACGGCGGTCGCCGCGTCCGCGTCCCGAAAAGCACTCTCCACCGCGAACGTCACCCGCTGCCCGCTCGGCAGCCCGACCTCGACCCACGCCGGCGGCTCGCCGGTGGCCAGCAGCTGTGCCGCGGCCTTGGCAGCGGCCGACGCGCAGGTGCCGGTGGTCCAGCCGGTGCGCAGCGCCTTCGGGCGCACCTTGGCGGTGCGTGGCAGGTCCGGCTCGCGCAGCTCCGGGAGGTCGTCGTCCATCGCGCCTGGCGTCAATCGCGGCTGCGCAGCGCGATCCGGGCCGCGCGGTCGGCCTTGCGGTACCCGTGGAAATGCCCGGGGTGGTAGAGGTGGCTGCGGGTGCCGTGCGCGCCGAGTGCCGGCCCGACCAGGAACAGGGTGTGCTTCCAGAGCTTGTGCTCGCGTACGGTCTCGGCGAGCGTGCCGACCGTGCAGCGCAGCGTCAGCTCGTCCTCCCACGTCACGCGGTACGCGACGACCACCGGCGTGTCCTCCCCGTAGCCGCCGGCCAGCAGCTCCTCGGCGAGCTGCTTGGCGCGCGCCGCCGACAGGAACACCGCCATGGTCGTGCCGTGCCGGGCGAACTCGGCAATGCTCTCCCCCGCCGGCATCGGCGTCTTGCCGCCTTCCAGCCGGGTCAGGATCACCGACTGCGCCACCTCGGGGACGGTCAGCTCCCGCTGCACCGCCGCGGCGGCCGCGGAGAACGACGACACCCCGGGGATCACCTCGACCGGCAGGCCGAGGCTCTCGCAGTGTTCGAGCTGCTCCTGCATGGCGCCCCACAGCGCAGGGTCACCGGAGTGCAGCCGGACGACGTGCAAGCCCTCGGCGGCGGCGCGGCGGTAGATCTCCACGGTTGACTCGAGCGTCAGCTCGGCGGAGTCGACGATGTCCGCGCCTTCGCGGGCGTAGGCGAGCACGTCCGGGTGCACGAGGCTGGCCGCCCAGACCACCACGTCGGCGGCCTCGATCGCGCGCGCCCCGCGAACCGTGATCAGGTCGGCCGCGCCCGGACCCGCACCGACGAACGTCGCCTTGCCGCTCACAGCTTTCCTCCTCTGCTGTCCCGGCGCGCCGGCAGGAGCACCGTCGCCAGGTAGGGTCCCGGACCGTCCACATCGGACAGCGCGCCGACCCGCTCGTCCGGCAGGCCCAGGTGCTCGCCGTACACGGCGTCCCGGTCGGCCTCCTTGGCGATCTCGGCGACCGCCGGCAGGTGCCGGCCGCTCTTGTAGACCACGACGGTGCCCTCGTGCCGGACCGCTTCGCGCAGCGGCTCGACGTCTCTGGCGAGGGGCAGCAGCGTCAAGGGTTCCGTACCCTCGACCAACGGGGTGCCGGACGCGGCGGCGAGCGCCTGCATCGCGGTGATGCCGGGCACGGTCTCGATGCGCACGCCGTCGACCAGCGAGCGAACGGTCTGCGCCAGGTATCCGAAGGTGGAGTAGACGTTGGGGTCGCCGATGGTGGCGAACGCCGCCGTCCCGCCGGTCTCCCGCAGCCACTGCGCCACCCGCTCCCCGGCGGCGTCCCAGTGCCGCTCGCGGCGGGCGGTGTCGGTGCGCTCGTTGAGCGCGAACACGAGCCGCTCGATGCGCGCGTGGGCGGCGTGCGCGCGGACGGTCGCCTCGGCCCGGCCGGTGTCCGTGGCGTCGAGGACCGGCACGAAGACGCGCCCGGCCGTCGACAGCACCCGGACCGCCTTCAGCGTCACCAGCTCCGGGTCGCCGGGTCCGACGCCCACTCCGATCAGGCGCATGCCGCCACCAGCCGGTGCGCGAACTCGGGGTGGCCCGCCCAGTGCAGGTGCAGGTACGACGCGTGCACCCCGCCGTGGACGAAGCCCTCGGGCGCCGCGTCCCGCCACGCCCAGGCGCTCGGCGCGGGCCGGGTGCCAGGGGTCACTGCCGTGCGGTGGAACTCGTGCCCGGTCACCCGGGTGCCGACCGGCGCCAGCCAGCTTTCGGTCACCGCCACCGCGTCCCGGTACCCGAGGGTGAGCCGGTCGGTCATGGCGGCTTCCGCGTCGAGTACCCCGCACATCGGGGCGCCGTCGAGGGACCGGCACAGCCAGAGCAGTCCCGCGCACTCGGCGGCGATCGGCGCGCCGGCCGCGGCCAGGTCGGCCACGGCGGCGCGAAGCTTGACGTTCGCGGACAGCTGCGACGCGTACACCTCGGGAAAGCCGCCGCCGACCACGAGCGCCCGCGTGCCGGGCGGCAGCGCCTCGTCGTGCAGCGGGTCCACGGTGGAGACCTCCGCCCCGACGCCGCGCAGGAGTTCGGTCGTCTCCGCGTACCCGAAGCTGAAGGCCGGACCACCGGCGACCGCGACCACCGGACGGTCGCCGACCGGCTGGGGCGCGTCGGGCGACCATGGCGAGAACGATACGGCCGGTGCCGAGCGCGCGACGGCGAGGACCGCGTCGAGGTTGACCGACGCGGTGACGACCTCCGCGAGCGCCTGCACCGATGCCAGCGCCTCGGCGCGCCGCTCGACGGCCGGGATCAGGCCGAGGTGGCGCGACGGGGCTGCGACCGCCTCGTGGCGGTGCAGCGCGCCGAGCACGGGCACGCCGATCTCCTCCAGACCGTCGCGGAGGATGTCCTCGTGCCGGAAGGAACCGACCCGGTTGAGGATGACGCCCGCGACGCGGACCGACCCGAACGACCGGAACCCGTGCACGAGCGCCGCCACCGACCGGCCCTGCGCGGCGGCGTCGACGACCAGGATCACCGGGGCGTCGAGCAGACCCGCCACCTCGGCGGTCGAGCCGTGGTCGCCGGCCCCGGTGCGCCCGTCGTAGAGGCCCATGACGCCCTCGACGATCGCCACGTCGGCGCCGGCCGCGCCGTGGGCGAACAACGGTCCGATGAGGTCGGTGCCGACGAGCACCGGGTCGAGGTTGCGCCCGGGCCGCGCGGCCGCCAGGGCGTGGTAGCCCGGGTCGATGTAGTCCGGGCCGACCTTGAACGGCGCGGCTTTCAGCCCCCGCGCGCTGAACGCGGCGAGCAGCCCGGTGGCAACCGTCGTCTTGCCGTGCCCGGAGGCCGGTGCGGCGATGACGACCCGTGGAATCACCATTCGATCCCTTGCTGTCCCTTGCGTCCGGCGTCCATCGGATGCTTGATCTTGCCCATCTCGGTCACCAGGTCGGCGGCCTCGATCAGGGCGGGCGCGGCGTCCCGGCCGGTGATGACGACGTGCTGGCTGCCGGGCCTGGCCGTCAGCGTCTCGACGACGTCTGCGACGTCGACCCAACCCCATTTCATCGGGTACGTGAACTCGTCCAGCACGTAGAAGCGGTAGCGCTCGGCGGCGAGGTCGCGCTTGACCTGCGCCCAGCCCTCAGCGGCTTCCGCGGCGTGGTCCCGTTCGGTGCCCTCGCGCTGGATCCAGGACCAGCCCTCGCCCATCTTGTGCCAGGTGACCGGGGCGCCGTTGCCGGTCCGCTCGTGCACCTCGTTGAGCGCCTTGAACGCGGCCTCCTCGCCGACCTTCCACTTCTCCGACTTCACGAACTGGAACACCGCGATCGGCCAGCCGGCGTTCCAGGCGCGCAGGGCCATCCCGAACGCCGCCGTGGACTTGCCCTTGCCGGTGCCCGTGTGGACGGCGAGCACCGGCTGGCGGCGGCGTTCGCGGGTGGTCAGGCCGTCGTCGGGGACGTTGTCCGGCTTGCCCTGCGGCATCAGGCGGCCCTCCGGATCGTGCCGGCGTCGAGGTCGTCGAGTTTGATCATGTCGGCCTGCAGTGCCGCCGCGAGCCGCGCGGCCAGCCCCAGCCGCACCGGCCCCGACTCGCAGTCGACCACGACCGCCGCCGTCCCGGCGAGGGCGGGCGCGACGGTCAGCGGATCGGGCCCGGCGGTGGCCCGGCCGTCGGTCACCACCACGAGCAGCGGCCGGCGGTGCGGGTCGCGGCGACGCTCGGCGGCGATCGTGCGCGCCGCCGCGGTGAGGCCCGCCGCCAACGGGGTACGCCCGCCGGTGCGCAGCTCCCGCAGCCTGGCGACCCCGACCTCGTGGCTGGTGGTCGGCTCCAGCACGGCATGCGCGTCGGCGCCCCGGAAGGTGATCATCCCGATCTTGTCGCGCCGCTGGTACGCGTCGCGCAGCAGCGAGAGGACGGCCGTCTTCACGGTCCGCATCCGCTGCCGGGCCGCCATCGAGCCGGATGCGTCCACCACGAAGAGCACCAGGTTGGCCTCCCGCCCGACGTGGACGGCCTGCCGAAGGTCCCTAACCTCCGGGCGGCGCCGCCCGTTTGCGGCCGCCGCGCGCAGCGACGCGGGCAGGTGCACGCTGGTCAGCGCACCGGTGGGCTGCCGGGCGCCGACGACGCGGCCGCTGCGGGCGTACGCCGCCGAGCGCCGACCGGTCGGGCCGCCGGTGCCCCGGCCGGGCACGGTGAGCTGCTTCGGCCGGTACGCGGCCCCGACCGGGGCCGGCGCGGCCTGCCGGCTGCCGTTGGCCTGATCCTGGGCGCCGCTGTCGGCGCTGCCGCTGTCCGCAGTCTCGGTCGGGCCCGTGTCGTCAGGGCCTGCGTCGTCGGGGCCCCGGTCGTCGGGGCCTGGGCCGCCGTTGCCGCCGGGCGGGTCGTCGTCGGGGTCCGGCTCGGCTTGGTTCAGCGCCTCTTCCAGGCGCTGCTCGTCAGTGCCCGGCGGGTCGAGCGGGTCGCGCCGGCGGCGGTGCGGCAGCGCGAGCCGGGCGGCGTCCGCCACGTCCGCGGCGGTCACCTCGTTGCGGCCGTGCCAGGCGGCGAGGGCGATGGCGGCCCGGGCCACCACGATGTCGGCGCGCAGCCCGTCCACCCCGTACGCCAGGCAGACCCGGGCGATGCGGTCGAGCTCGGCGTCGGGCAGGCGGACCCCGGTGACCCGCCGCCGCGCGGCGACGATGCGCTCGGCGATGGCGGCGTCGTCGGCGGCCCACCGCGTGGCAAACGCGTGCGGGTCCGACTCGTACGCGAGCCGCCGGCGCACCACCTCGGCCCGCTGCGTCGGGTCGTCCGGCGCGGACACCGACACCACGAGGCCGAACCGGTCGACCAGCTGCGGCCGGGGCTCGCCCTCCTCCGGGTTCATCGTGCCGACCAGCAGGAACCGGGCGGCGTGCTGGACCGAGACGCCGTCGCGTTCAACGTGGGCACGGCCCATCGCGGCGGCGTCCAGCAGCAGGTCGACCAGGTGGTCGGGCAGCAGGTTCACCTCGTCGACGTACAGCAGGCCCCGGTGGGCGGCGGCGAGCAGGCCCGGCTCGTACGCCTTGACCCCGTCGCTGAGCGCCCGCTGCAGGTCCAGCGCACCGATGACGCGGTCCTCGGTCGCGCCGACCGGCAGCTCGACCAGCCGGGACCGGCGCGTGGTGCCCGGCGACGCCGGGTCGTGCGGGCCGTCCGGACAGGTCGCGTCCGGCGCGGTCGGGTCGCAGGCGAAGCGGCAGCCGGTGACCACGTCGACCTCGGGCAGCAGGCTGGCGAGGGCGCGGACGACGGTCGACTTGGCGGTGCCCTTCTCACCGCGTACGAGCACGCCGCCGACCGCGGGTGACACGGCCGTGAGCAGCAGCGCGAGCCGCAGCTCGGGTAGGCCGACCACAGCGGCGAACGGGTAGGGCGGGGTCATTCCCCGCTCAGGCGCGAGCCCATGCGCGAGTCCCTTCCGCGGGTGTCCACGCCCGCGTATCGGTTGCCGAGCGAACGGCCGGAGTCTCCTGGCTCCCGGATCGTCGCTTCCCCTCGGCCTTCCCGCCGCACGTGCGGCCGTGGCGCTCAGGTGAGGGGTCGCTCCCCGGTGACAGTGGCGGGACCGCCCCGGAATCTCACCGGGTTCCTCCGCTGCCGTTCAATCGGCCCATGCTTGCCCACCAGCACCCGTCACGTCAACGTGACAGGCCCAACCCGCCCGGCCGATCTGGCCGTGCTCGACGACGTCCTCCACCAGATAAGCATGAACCGGGCGGGACAGGGAAAGAGCAAGGTCGGTCGAGACCCGGACGTAGGGAGATGATGTCGATGACCACGGCCGAGACCGGCACCGACCGGGACGTCGTTGACCTGCTGCTTGAGCAGCACGACGAGATCAAGAGCCTGTTCAGCGAGCTGCAGAGCGTGGAGGGGCCGGTCAGGCGGGAGCTGTTCGAAGATCTGGTGCGCCTGCTCGCGGTGCATGAGAGCGCCGAGGAGACCGTCGTGCACCCGGTGGCGCGTCGCAAGCTCGAAGGCGGCGAGCAGGTGGTCGAGCAGCGCCTGGAAGAAGAGGACCGGGCCAAGAAGGAGTTGGCGGACCTGTACGACATGGGGGTGGATCACCCGGACTTCGACCGGCGCCTGGCGGCGTTCGCCGAGGACGTGATCCAGCACGCCACCAGGGAGGAGGCCGACGAGTTCCTGCGGCTGCGCGGAGCGGTCGACGCCGACCAGCTGCGCAGGATGGCCGGAGCGCTGAAGGCGGCGGAAACGGCGGCCCCGACCCGCCCGCACCCGAACGTGCCGGAGTCCGCCGCGGGTAATGTCCTGACCGGCCCGCCGATGGCGGTGTTCGACCGGGTCCGCGACGCGGTCCGTGACTGGCGCCAGAAGAACCCCGACGACTAGCGCGATCGTGGACGCGTGGCGGGGTTGTAGCCCCGCCACGCGTCCCACGATCCACGATGAGATCAGGCGGCCGCCTCGGCAGGGCCCAGCCGTGCCAGCAGCTCGGCCCGGTGCAGCTCAGCGACCGGGGCCAGCAGGTCGGGGTGGCGCAGCAGCGCCGCCGCGCCCCGGTCCCGGTCGTCCGGCCTGGTCAGGCGGCGGAAGTCGCAGTGCAGCCCGGCCGTGTGCTCCCCGCCGGCGAGCGCGGCCACGGCGGCGGCCGCGAGCCCGGAATCCGACAGCAGGCAGGCCGCCCAGCTGGCGACGACCTCGTCCACCCAGGTGCGCCACGGCTCCGGGGTGCCGGGCGACTCCGCGCCGGCGAGCCAGTCCAGCCGGGCCGACCCGCCGGGGCCGACCACCAGCAGGAGCCCGGCGTCCATCGACGTCGGGTACCGCAGCCAGGCGGCGACCGTCACCGCCTGCCGGGCCTGCACCTCGGCGAGCGTCGCGGTGAGCGCCCCGCCGGGCGTGGGGTAGGCGCGGACCAGCCACTCCGCGGTGGCGGCGATGACCGAGGCCAGGTCGATCGACACGGGGTACCTCCAGCTAATGGCGGGCAACGGTACCCGCCGCCACGCTGATCGGCACTAAGCCGAGTGGCCGGAATCTTCCAGCTCCCCCTCCAGTGCCAGGTACGTCTGCCGCAACCGGTCGAGCGTCGCCGCCTCCGGCACGGCCCACAGCCCCCGGTCGGCCGCCTCCAGCAGCCGTTCGGTGATCCCCCGCAGCGCCCACGGGTTGGACTTCTCCAGGAAGTCGCGCACGCTCGCGTCGAACACGTACGAGGCCGCGAGCTGCTCATACATCCAGTCGTCGACCACGCCGGCCGTGGCGTCGTAGCCGAACAGGTAGTCCACGGTCGCGGCCAGCTCGAACGCCCCCTTGTACCCGTGCCGGCGCATCGCGTCGATCCACCGCGGGTTGACCACGCGCGCCCGGAACACCCGCTTCGTCTCCTCGGCGAGCGAGCGGGTCCGGACCGACGACGGCACGTGCGAGTCGCCGATGTACGCGGCGGGTGACGAACCTCTCAGTGCCCGGACCATCGCGACCATCCCGCCGTGGTACTGGAAGTAGTCGTCGGAGTCGGCGATGTCGTGCTCGCGGGTGTCGACGTTCTTCGCGGCGACGGCCATCCGCGTGTAGACCCGCTCCAGATCGTCGCGGGCCGGCCGGCCGGGCAGGTCCCGCCCGTAGGCGTATCCGCCCCACACCGCGTACACCTCGGCCAGGTCCCGGTCGTCGCGCCAGTTGCGGGCATCGATCAGCGGCAGCAGGCCCGCTCCGTAGGCGCCGGGCTTCGAGCCGAAGATGCGGGTCGTGGCGCGGCGCCAGTCGCCGTGGGCCTCGGCGTCGGCGAGCGCGTGCGCCCGGACGAAGTTGTCCGAAACCGGCTCGTCCAGCGCCGCCACCGCGGCGACCGCGTCGTCGAGGAGGGCCACCACATGCGGGAACGCGTCCCGGAAGAAGCCGGAGATACGCACGGTCACGTCGATGCGGGGCCGCCCCAGCTCCGCCAGCGGGACCACGGAGAAGCCGGTCACCCGCCGGGACGCGTCGTCCCAGGTGGGCCGGCAGCCCAGCAGCGCGAGGACCTCGGCGATGTCGTCGCCCTGGGTACGCATGGCGCTGGTGCCCCAGACGGTGAGGCCGACCAGCGCCGGCCATTCGCCGGTATCCGAACGGTGGCGGGCCAGCAGCGACTCGGCCAGCGCCGATCCGACATCCCAGGCGTTGCGCGACGGGATGGCCTTGGGGTCGACGGAGTAGAAGTTGCGCCCGGTCGGCAGGACGTTGACCAGGCCCCGCGTCGGCGAGCCGGACGGCCCGGCCGGGATGTAGCCGCCGTCCAGGGCGTGCAGGACCGCGCCGATCTCGTTCGCCGTCGCGGAAAGCCGCGGCACGACCTCGGTCGCGGCGAAATGCAGGACATCGGTTACGGAAGGCGCATCGACGCCGAGCACCTCGGCGACCACGGACGGCACGGCATCCACCGACCACCCCAGGGTCTCGCAGCCGAGGACCAGCTTGCGGGCGAGCGCCTCCAGCAGGTCCACGAGGTCGGCGGCGGTGACCGCGGGCCCGTCCACGACGGCGCTCAGGGCCGGCGGCACCGAGACCGGCGCGTCGCCGGCCAGCAGCGCTGCCTCCGACAGCCCGAAGACCGCCGCCAGGGCCGTCCGCAGCCCGGGCAGCGCCGAGACCCGGCCGCCCCAGATCTGCTGGGCGCGCAGCACGGCGAGCACGAGGTTGACCCGCCCCTCACCGACCGGCGCGGCCCCGAGGATGTGCAGGCCGTCGCGGATCTGCGAGTCCTTGATCTCACACAGGTATCCGTCCACGTGCAGGATGAACTCGTCGAAGTCGTCTTCGGCCGGCTGGTCGGAGATGTGCAGGTCGTGGTGCAGCTGCGCGGCCTGGATCAGCGTCCAGATCTGGGCCCGGACCGCGGGCAGCTTCGTCGGGTCGAGGGCCTGCACCGTCGCGTACTCGTCGAGCAGTTGCTCCAGCTTCGCGAGGTCGCCGTAGGTGTCGGCGCGGGCCATCGGCGGCACCAGGTGGTCCACGATCGTGGCGTGGGCGCGCCGCTTGGCCTGGGTGCCCTCGCCCGGGTCGTTGACGATGAACGGGTACACGAGGGGCAGGTTGCCGAGGACGGCGTCGGGCGCGCAGGCCGACGACAGGCCGAGCCCCTTGCCCGGCAGCCACTCCAGCGTGCCGTGTTTGCCCAGGTGCACCACCGCGTCCACGTTGCCGGCCAGCCAGCGGTAGGCCGCCAGGTAGTGGTGCGACGGCGGCAGGTCCGGGTCGTGGTAGATCGCGATCGGGTTCTCCCCGAAGCCACGCGGCGGCTGGATCATCAGCGTGACGTTTCCGAACCGCAGTCCGGCGAGGACGATGTCGGATCCGTCCACGTAGAGCTCGCCCGGCGGCTCGCCCCATTTGTCCAGCATGCCGGCGCGCAGGTCATCCGGCAGCGCGTCGAACCAGCGCCGGTAGTCGCGCAGTGGCACCCGGATCGAGGCCTGCGCCAACTGGTCCTCGGTCAGCCACTCCACGTCATGCCCGCCGGCCGCGATCAGCGAGTGGATCAACGTGTCGCCGTCCTCGGGGAAGTCGCGTACGGCGTAGCCGGACGCGCGGAGCGCGCGCAGCAGCGCCACCGCCGACGCGGGCGTGTCGAGACCGACCGCGTTGCCCACACGCGAGTGCCTGGTCGGATACGACGACAGCATGATCGCGACGCGCTTGCCGGCGTTGGGCACCGCGCGCAGCCGGGCGTACCCGAGCGCGATGCCCGCCACCCGTGCCGCGCGCTCGGGGTCGGCGACGTAGACCGGGATTCCGGCTGTCCCGTCATCCCGGTTGCTCGACTCCTTGAACGAGAACGGCACCGTGATCAGCCGCCCGTCGAACTCCGGGATCGCGACCTGCATCGCCGCGTCCATCGGGGTCAGCGCCGCGTCGGAGTCCGCCCACGTCTGGCGCGACGTCGTCACGCACAGGCCCTGCAGCACCGGCACGTCGAGGGCCTCCAGGGCCGCGACCGACCACGCGTCCGCGTCGCCACCGGCGCTGGCGTCCGCGGGCCGGGTGCCGCCCGCGGCCAGCACGGTCACGACTAGCGCGTCGCAGCGGCGCAGCAGAGCGGTCAGCCCGTCATCGACGGTACGCAGCGAGGACACGAAGATCGGCAGTGCATTGCCGCCCGCCTCCTCGATCGCGTCGCTCAGCGTGTCCACGAACGCGGTGTTACCGGCGAGCGCGTGGGCGCGGTAAAACACTATCCCGACCTTCGGTCGAACCGGATCAACGGGTCGTTCACCGTAAGCCCCGTAGGGGGGCATGGCGGCGGGGGGCTCGAAGCCCTCGCCGGTGAGCAGCACCGTGTCGGAGAGGAACCGGTGCAGCTCGCGCAGGTTGTCCGGGCCGCCCTCCACCAGGTACCGCTGGGCGTCGTGCGCCACTCCCGGGGCCGCCGTCGACAGCGCGGCCAACTCCGCGTCCGGCGTCGCCTCACCGCCGACCGCGACGACCGGCACCCCGGTGCGCAGCACCGCGTCGAGCCCTTCGGGCCAGGTCCGCCGGCCGCCCAGGAGCCGGACCACGACGAGCGAGGCACCGTCGAGCAGCGCCGGCACGCCGGCGGCGTCGAGCCGGGTGGGGTTGGCGACCGCCCACGGCGCTCCGCTGGCACGAGCGGCGAGCAGATCGGTGTCAGCGGTGGAGAGCAGCACAAACGTCATGGATTCCTCCCGGCGGGGTCCGCGCCCCGGTTGCAGGGTCGAAGGTGGGGACGGGCGACGCCCCCCGGCGGCCGGAGTCTCCTGGCTCCCGGATCACCGCTTCCCTCCGCCTTCCCGCCGATGCCGGCCGTGGCGTTTCGCGAGGGTCGCTCCCCGGTGACAGTGGCGGGACCGCCCCGGATTCGCACCGGGTTCCTCCACTGCCGCCGCCGCGGATGCTACTAGACGCCCGCCGCGGCGCCGGACACGCGCAGCGTGGACACGTACCCGACCAGCAGCACGACGTGGAACAGGACGAACCCGTGCACGACCCGGCCACGGGCGACCAGCTGATTGAACGGCCACCCGGCGGGTAACCCATCACCAGGCCCACGACGAAAGGCGGAGGCTGACATGGGACTCGATGACAAGGTCGACAACAAGGCCGAAGACCTCGGCGGCAAGGTCAAGGAGGGCCTGGGCAAGGCCACCGACGACGAGCAGCTCGAGGCCGAAGGCAAGGGCGACCAGTTCAGTTCGAACCTGAAGCAGGCCGGCGAGAAGGTCAAGGACGCGTTCAAGGACTGACCGTCTGCCGCGAAACGCCCGGCACCTCCACGGTGCCGGGCGTTTCGTGTGCTCAGGAGGTCAGGGCCCAGACGGTCACGTCGGTCGGCACCTGCGTCGGGTCGTCCAGCTCGGCGCTGGCCAGCAGCACCCGGGCCCCGGCGGGCAGCCGCACCGGCTCGGCGCCCAGGTTGCTCACGACGAGCAGCTCGCCGTTGCGGAACGCGACCGCGTCGGTGCCCGCCTCGTCCCACCACTCCATGGGTCCGGCGCCCGGCCGGTACGCGCGGCGCTGCCGCAGCGCCTCCCGGTACAGCTCGTAGGTCGACCCGGCCGCGCCCCGCTGGGCGTCCAGCGCGTACCGGTCCCACGACGGCGGCTGGGGCAGCCAGGTGCGCTCCCCCGGCCCGAACCCGTAGGACGGGCCACCCGGCGTCCACGGGATCGGCACCCGGGAGCCGTCGCGCCCGCGCACCGCGTTCGCCGAGCGCAGCCAGGTGGGGTCCTGCCGCACCGCGTCAGGCAGGGTGGTGTGCTCCGGCAGCCCGAGCTCCTCACCCTGGTACAGGTATGCCACGCCGGGCAGCGCCAGCATCAGCATCGTGGCCGCCCGGGCCCGGCGCAGGCCCAGCGCCTCGTCGGGTTGCGGGTCGTCCACGCCGATCCCGGGCGGCGGCTTGGCGCCCGGCGGGTAGCCGAACCGGGTCGCGTGCCGGATCACGTCGTGGTTGGACAGCACCCAGGTCGTCGGTGCCCCGACCGCGTCGTTGGTGGCCAACGAGTCGATGATCACCTCGCGGAGCGGGCCGGCAAGCCACGGGCTGAGCAGGAACGCGAAGTTGAACGCCTGGTGCATCTCGTCCGGGCGCACGTAACGGGCCAGCCGTTCCAGCGGGTCGACCCACGCCTCGGCAACCAGGATCCGCTCTCCCGGGTACCCGTCCGCGACCGCGCGCCAGGAACGGTAGATCTCGTGGACGCCCTCCTGGTCCCACATCGGCGGGCGCTCATCCGGGTTGATCGAGGCGGCCGGTGGAGCCAGCGGCAGCGACGGCTCGCCCGGCGGCTGCGGCGTGCCCTTCCCGCTGGGCGCCTCCCACTTCTTGGCCAGGCCGTGGGCCACGTCGACCCGGAAACCGTCCACGCCCCGGTCGAGCCAGAAGCGCAGCACGTTCTCGAACTCTTCGCGTACCTCCGGATTGTCCCAGTTCAGGTCCGGCTGCCGAACGTCGAACAGGTGGAGGTACCACTGACCGTCCGCGACCTGTGACCAGGCGGAGCCGCCGAACACGCTCTCCCAGTCGTTGGGCTCGTCGCGGAAGACGTAGCGCTCACGTTCCCGGCTGCCGGGGCCCGCCGCGACGGCCGCCTTGAACCAGGGGTGCTCGTCGGAGGTGTGGTTGGGCACGAGGTCGACGATCACCCGCAGACCGAGCTGGTGCGCCCGGGCCAGGAGCGCGTCGAAGTCGGCGAGCTTGCCGAAGATCGGGTCGACGTCGCGGTAGTCGGCGACGTCGTAGCCCGCGTCGGCGTGCGGGGACGGGTAGAACGGCGACAGCCAGACCGCGTCGGCCCCCAACTCGACGAGGTGCTCCAGCCGGGAGGTAATGCCAGGCAGGTCACCCAACCCGTCACCGTCGGAGTCGGCGAAGGAACGGGGATAGATCTGGTAGATCACGGCGTCGCGCCACCATTGCGTGCTCACAGGAAAGCGACGATAGCCGGTTTCTGACCGAGTGGTGGAACGCACGGTGCGCCGCGCGGCGGCAGGATGTACCGCATGGGTAAGTGGCTCTTCCTGATCCTCGGCGTCCTGTTGATCCTCGTCGGCCTGGTGTGGACGCTGCAGGGGCTCGACCTGATGGGTGGCAGCGTGATGAGCGGGGTGACGCTGTGGGCCATCGTCGGGCCGATCGTCGCGCTCGTCGGTGTCTACGTGCTGTGGCGGGGAGTACGCCGGGCCCGGTCCTGACGCCCGTTTGCCAGTAGGCGCGGTGGGCGCAGTCTTCGCCGAAGGCGAGCACGCCGGCCAGGTGGCTTGAAAGGTTCGCCGAAGCGGACTCCTCATGATCCGGTAGCGAAAGTGAGGCTACGACCCCACTTTCGCTACCGGATCATGGGAGAGGGGACGGGTTATCCACAGCCGCAAACTGACTCTGGCGACTGGCAGCGTCCAGGCACCAGGCTGGCCCGGTGCTTGGGGAGATCCTGGAGAGAGCCAGTGTGGCGTGGTGACCCGGGCACAGGCGCTCGCCTGTGGCATGACGGTCGAGGCGATCCGCGCCCGCGTGCGGTCGGGACGGTGGCAGACACTCTTTCGTTCGGTGTACGCCACCTACAGCGGCCCGATCCCGCGCGAGTCGTTGCGCTGGGCCGCGGTGCTACGCGCCGGCGAGAGGGGGGCACTGAGCCACCAGACCGCAGCCGAGCTGATAGGCCTGCTGGACGAGCCCGGCCCGCTGATACACGTGACGGTGCCGTCCGACCGGCGGATCGCCCCGATCCCCGGCGTGGCCCTGCACTACTCGCAGCGCCTCGACGAAGCGCGCCACCCGCTTCGGCTGCCCGCACAGACCCGCGCCGAGGAGACCGTTGTCGACCTGACCCAGGCATCTGCATCACTGGAGCAGGCGCTCGGCTGGATCGCCCGGGCCTGTGGGCGTCGCATCACGCGCCCTGAGCGCATCGCCTCCGTCATTGACGGGCGCAAGAAGATTCGTTGGCGCGAGGATCTGCTCGCCGGTCTGGACGACGTGGCCGGTGGCGCGCAGTCGTCACTCGAACTGCGGTATCTGCGCGAGGTCGAACGGGCACATGGCTTGCCGGCGGGCAGTCGTCAACGCATGGTCCATCGACGCGGCGGCCGGTCGTACGACGACGTGCGGTACGCCGAGTACGGAGTGGCGGTCGAACTGGACGGGCGGGCCGCACACCCCGACGAAGCGCGCTGGCGCGACATGCGCCGGGACAACGCGGCGGCCACAAGCGGGCGGCGGGTGCTGCGGTACGGCTGGGCCGACGTGACGACCTCACCGTGCGAGGTCGCGGCCCAGGTCGCGACGGTGCTATGCGGCGGCGGCGGCGAGGAACGCGGTGCGGTCGAGGCGCCGGGTCAGCAGCGTCCGCGCCTCGGCGAACCGGTCGGCGCTCAGTAGGGCGTGCAACACGGTCTCCTCGACCACCTCGCGCTGCGCTGCACTGCCGCCCAGCCGCGGCAACCGGGGCAGGACCGGCACCAGCACGTCGGCGGCCAGCGAGAAATGCCCCTCGACGTACGCCAGCAGCCCGGCGACCAGCGGAGCAACCACGTCGCCGAAGATCGGTCCGCCGGCCGACCGGGCGTACCGGTGCAGCCGTCCCAGCCCCCGCACGTCGGCCGCCACCGCCAGGGCCAGCCCGGCGTGCAGTGCCATGAACCCCCGCGGCGGTCGGGTCAGCAGCGCCGGGTCAACGGCGTCGAGCACCTCGGCGATCGGGGCGTCGTCGCTCCACACCGACCACAGCGAGCCGCGCCACAGCAGCGAGGCCGAGTCGACCAGCAGCCGTACCCCGCCGACCAGCGGCGGCGCCAGCTGGTCGTGGTAGCGGCGCCGGACCGCCGCGGAGTCCCCGACGGCCAGCTCGTGCAGCGCGGCGTGCCACGAGAAATGCACCCGGTGCTCGCCGCCCAGGCCGGAGCTGTCGATCCAGGCGTCCAGCCAGGCCAGCCCGCCGGCATGGTCACCGGTCTCGTGGTACACGTGGGTGCGGGCGTGCGCGGCGTGCCCGGACGTCGGCTCGACGGCCAGGGCGCGATCGGCCAGATCCGCCGCCTCCGGCATCCGTTCCTGCTCCTGGCGCACGAACGCCAGCATGCCGGCGTACCACCAGTCGTCGCCGTACGCGCCGGCCACGCTTTCGACCAGCTCCCACCCCTTGCGCGGGGCGCCGCTGCCACCGGCGAAGGCGATCGTCGGCACGGCGGCGCTGAGCAGCAGCGCGTCGCGCGGATAGGCGCGCAGGTGGGCGCGCAGTGCGCTGACGTTTCCACGTACCCGTGCGGTTATCGCCGCGACGTGGCTACGCTCGCGGTCGGTGCCGGCACGCACCCACCGCGCGGCCGCGCGCAGGGCCGCCGACACGTCGACGGGCGCGTCCTGCTCGTGACCGAGCAGTGCCAGCGCGCCGTGGGCCAGGGAGAACCCGGGGTCGGCGGCGACGGCCGCGCGCAGGGCCGCGTCGGCGCCGGGGCGGACCCGCAGGATCCGCCCGAGCGCATCGTTGTAGTGGTCCGCGGCGGCAGGTGTGGTGGAGAGGGTGAGCCCGTACAGGTCCTGGGGTTTCATCGCCGGCGGGTCACCGGATAGTCGTGGAGGCGGGGCAGCTCGGCGGTGTGGCTGACGGGCGGGAGGGCGCGGCGCACTCGTGCGCGCATGCGCTGGATCAAACCGGAAGACATACCGAAAGGGTGCGCCGGGCGGCGGCCGCCGCCATCGGTACCGGCTACCTAGATAGTTCGGGCGGGTACCTAGAGGCGCACGAAGATGTCGGTGGGGCGCTCGTCGTCCTCGAACAGTTCCGAGGCCCGGCCCACGATCGCCGGATCCGGGGTGCCCACCACCTCCAGGTCCTTGTCCTGGTAGTCGAACTGGCTGAGCACGTAGCGCATCGCCTCCACCCGGGCACGCTTCTTGTCGTTGCTCTTGATGACCCTCCACGGCGCGTCGGCGGTGTCGGTGTAGAAGAACATCGCCTCCTTGGCCTCCGTGTACTCGTCCCACTTTTCAAGGGAGGCGAGGTCCATCGGAGAGAGCTTCCACTGCCGGACCGGGTCGACCTGGCGGATGGTGAACCGGGTGCGCTGCTCGCCGCGCGACACCGAGAACCAGAACTTCACCAGGGTGATGCCGGCCCGCACGAGCATCCGCTCCAGCTCCGGAGCCTGCCGCAGGAACTCCAGGTACTCTCGGCGGTTGGTCAGGCCCATCACCCGCTCCACGCCGGCCCGGTTGTACCAGGACCGGTCGAACAGCACGATCTCCCCGGCGGCCGGTAGGTAGTTGATGTAGCGCTGGAAGTACCACTGGGTGCTCTCGCGCTCGCTGGGCTTCTCCAGCGCGACGACGCGCGCGCCCCGCGGGTTGAGGTGCTCCATGAAGCGCTTGATCGTGCCGCCCTTGCCGGCTGCGTCGCGCCCCTCGAACAGGACCACCAGCCGCTCCCCGGACTCCTTGATCCAGTTCTGCAGCTTGAGCAGCTCGATCTGCAGCAGGCGCTTCTGGTGGTCGTACTCCTCCCGCGACATCCGCTCCTGATACGGATACCCCTCGCGCCACGTGTCGACCGGCCGGCCGTCCTCGGTGAGCAGCACGGGGTCGTCGTCGCCGTCGTCCTCCACCCGGTAGTTGTGCAGTTCCAGCAGGTCGGTGTGCTCGGCGCCCATACGTCTGTTCTACCCGCAAATCGACCGGCGCGAACCCGGCTTCTATGCGCGGGCCGCCTGCCGGGCCCGGTTGGCCGCCCGCTTCTCCTCGAACCGGGTCGCGTTGGCGTCGAGCGTCGCCATGAACGCGGCCAGCTCGTCGCGGGCGGCCGCGCCGTCCCCGCTCAGGCCGGGGGTGTCGAACGCCTTCAGGTTGCGCAGCACCGGCATGACCACGTCGTTGTGGTGGATGCGCAGGTCGTAGATGCCGGCGACGGCCATCTGCACGGCCTTGCGGCCGAAGTTCTCGATGCCGTGGCCGGGCATCTGGAAGGTCGTGACCACGTCGGTGATCGCGCGCATGGTCTCGTTGGGGGTCAGCTCCAGCGCCCCGGCGAGCAGGTTGCGGTAGAAGACCATGTGCAGGTTCTCGTCCTGCGCCACCCGCGCCAGCAACTGCTCGCAGATCGGGTCTTCGCTGAAGCGGCCGGTGTTGCGGTGCGAGATGCGGGTGGCCAGCTCCTGGAAGGACACGTACGCGATCGAGTGCAGGACCTCGTTGTCGTGCTGGTTGGCGTAGCCGGCGGACATGTGCCGCATGCGGGCCCGCTCCAGTGCGACCGGGTCGACGGCCCGGGTGGCCAGCAGGTAGTCACGGATCGCGATGCCGTGCCGGCCCTCCTCGGCGGTCCACCGGTGCACCCAGGTGCCCCACGCGCCGTCGCGGCCGAACAGCGTGGCGATTTCGTGGTGGTAGCTCGGGAGGTTGTCCTCGGTGAGCAGGTTGACGATCAGGGCGGTGCGGGCCACGTCGGACAGCTTCGACTGGCGGGGCTCCCACGCGTCGCCGCCCAGCACACCGTCGTAGTCACGCCCTTCGCTCCACGGCACGTACTCGTGCGGGAACCACTCCCCGGCCTGGCTCAGGTGCCGGTTGAGGTTGGTCTCGACGACGGGCTCGAGCTGGATCAGCAGGTCGGTCTGGGACGGCACGTCTCCTCCTACGGTTACGTACCCGTAGGTTAGCCGACGCCCGGACGAGTGCGACACACTGTCCCACGTGCTGCTCGACGCCGCTGCGGATCTCCCGGTACGCGCGGCGCTGCCGGAACTGCTCGGGGCGCTGCGCGAGGCCGGGGCGAGCGTGCTGGTCGCGCCGCCGGGCACGGGCAAGACCACGCTGGTGCCGCTGGCGCTGGCCGACGCCTTCCCCGGCCGGATCGTGGTCGCCGAGCCGCGCCGGGTGGCCGCCCGGGCCGCCGCCCGGCGGATGGCGTCGCTGCTCGGCGAGGAGGTCGGCACGACCATCGGGTACTCGGTGCGCGGCGACAGCCGGACCTCCCCGGCCACCCGCGTGGAGGTGGTCACGACCGGCCTGCTCGTGCAGCGGCTGCAGCGCGACCCCGAGCTGGCCGGCACCGGCGTGGTCGTCCTCGACGAGTGCCACGAGCGGCACCTCGACTCGGACCTGGCGCTCGCGTTCGCCGTGGATGTACGCGCGGCGCTGCGCCCGGACCTGGTCCTGCTCGCCACGTCGGCAACGGCGGACGCCACCGGGCTGTCCGCCGCGCTCGGCGGGGCACCCGTCGTTACCGCCGACGCGGCACTGCACCCGATCGACACCGTCTGGGCTCCGCCGCCGGGGCCGGTCAACCCCCCGCACGGGCTGCGCGTGGACCCGCGGCTGCTCGACCACGTGGCCGCGACGGTACGCCGGGCGCTGGCCGAGACGGCCGGCGACGTGCTTGTCTTCCTCCCCGGCGCGGGCGAGATCGCCGGCATGGCGGGCCGCCTCGCCGGCGTCGAGACGGTGCCCCTGCACGGGCGGCTACCGGCCGGCGCCCAGGATGCCGCGTTGCGCCCCGGCGCCGGCCGGCGGGTGGTGCTCGCCACCGCGGTGGCCGAGAGCAGCCTGACCGTCCCCGGCGTACGCGTGGTCGTGGACGCGGGCCTCGCCCGGGTGCCGCGCACCGACCTCGCCCGCGGCCTGGGCGCGCTGGTGACCGTGCGGGTGTCGCGGTCCTCGGCGCACCAGCGGGCCGGGCGCGCCGGCCGGGAGGCGCCCGGCACCGTGTACCGCTGCTGGTCGGCGCACGACCACGAACGGCTCCCGGCCCGGCCGGAGCCGGAGATCGCGGTGGCGGACCTGACCCGTTTCGCGCTCGAACTCGCCTGCTGGGGCCACCCGGACGGCACCGGTCTGGCGCTGCCCGACCCTCCGCCGGACGCGGCCATGCGGGTAGCGCGGGACACCCTGCGGGCGCTCGACGCGGTGGACACCAACGGGCGGGTGACCGCTCGGGGGCGGGCGTTCGCGGCGGTCGGCGCCCATCCCCGGCTGGCGCGCGCCCTGCTCGACGGCGCGCCGGCGGTCGGCGCCGCGCGGGCGGCACAGATCGTGGCGCTGCTGTCGGAGGAGGGCCTGGCGGCGCGCGACGACGACCTGGTGGCGCTGTGGCGGCGGCTGCGTAGCGGCGCCGACCCGGCCGCCGCCCAGCGCTGGCGCGACGAGGCGCGGCGGCTGCGCACGGCTGCCGCCGCCCCGCCCCCGTCGCTTGTCGACGGCGCCACGCGCCTGCCCGACGACCTCGCCGCCGGCCTGATCGTCGGGTTGGCGTTTCCCGAGCGGCTGGCCCGGGTCCGCCAGCCGGCAGGTACCACGTACCTGATGGCCGGCGGGACGGCCGCCGACCTGCCGCCCGGGTCGGCGCTGGCCGGCACGCCCTGGCTCGCCGTCGCGGTCGCCGACCGGGGACCGGGACACGCCAGTGCCCGCATCCGGCTGGCCGCCGCGGTGGACGAGGCGACGGCCCGCCAGTCCGGGGCCGCGCTGTACGCCGTGGACGACGAGGTGGCCTGGGTGGACGATGACGTGGTGGCGCGCCGGGTCGAGCGGCTGGGCGCGGTCGTCCTGGCGGAACGGCCGCTTCCCCGCCCCGACCGCGCGCTCGTGGCCGCCGCGCTGGCAGACGGGCTGCGGCGCGAGGGCCTGGCGCTGCTGCGGTGGACGCGTGAGGCGCGCAGCCTGCGGGAGCGGATCGCGTTCTGCCACCGGGCGCTCGGCGCGGCGTGGCCGGATGTGGCCGACGAGGCGCTGCTGGCGCGCGCCGGCGAGTGGCTGGGACCGGAGCTGGCGGGCGCCCGGCAGCGCCGAGACCTGGAGCGCATCGACATCGGGGCGGCGTTGCGCCGGTTGCTGCCGTGGCCGGAGGCGGACCGGTTGGACCGGCTCGCGCCCGAGCGCGTGGAGGTGCCGAGCGGCTCGCGGATCCGCGTCGACTACGGCGACCCCGCGGCACCGGTACTCGCCGTGAAGGTCCAGGAGGTCTTCGGCTGGTTGGACACGCCGACCCTCGCGGACGGGCGGGTTCCGGTGAAGCTGCACCTGCTCTCGCCGGCCGGCCGGCCGGTCGCGGTGACCGGCGATCTCGCCTCGTTCTGGCGCACCGGATATCCCCAGGTACGCGCGGAGCTGCGCGGCCGGTACCCGCGCCACGCGTGGCCGGAGGACCCCCTCGCCGCACCGCCGACCCGCCGCGTCCAGCCGCGCCGCACCTGATCCACCGGTAATGTCCGCCGCAGGCCCAACACATTCAGGAGGAGACCGATGCGCGCGCCTTTCCCGTACGACCATCTGGCCCAGGTGCCGTCCCTTGTGGTCGAAAGCGACGACGTGGCCGACGGGCAGCAGCTGGACGAGCTGTTCGTCTTCGACGACTTCGGCATGTCCGGCGGCAACGTCTCGCCGCACCTGCGCTGGCACGGGTTCCCGCCGCAGACCCGCGGCTTCACAGTGACCTGCTTCGACCCGGACGCCCCCACCCCGAGCGGCTTCTGGCACTGGGTGCTCTTCGACGTGCCGGCGTCCACAACGGAGCTGGCCCGCGGCGCCGGCGCCCTTGGTGCCACCCTGCCCGGCTCGGCCCAGCACGCCCGCAACGACTTCGGCATCAAGGCGTACGGCGGGGCGGCCCCGCCGCAGGGCGACGAGCCGCACCGGTACATCTTCACCGTGCACGCGCTCGATGTGGACACCCTCGGGGTGGACTCCGACACCTCGCCGGCCGCGGTCGCATTCAACGTCGCCCAGCACGAGATCGCGCGCGGTCACCTCACCCCGGTCTTCGGTCACTAGGCGGTTACCGACCGGTCAACATGGACAATCCCTCCGAAAGACTGTTACGCGCCGTATAAGAGGGTGATCATTTCAGCCACCGAGGGTGAAGAAAGTCACTATCGCTGCGTGATCTTTTGCGGACGCAACGCAACGGTGGTTACGGTCAGCCGGTCCGCCAATGCGGGCCCCGCGGTCGGTAACGCCGAGTCCTGCCGTCGATCGCCGGGAATCCGTCAACCAGGCATGGAGCGGGGGACCCAAAGTTCCTCGGTGCGCCGCGAGCGCACCTCGGGGTGAAGCCGCCCTCGGGCGGCCGGGCTCCTCGGCCCGAACCCGACAGCTGACCTCGTAGGCGTGGAGGTTCTCGTCATGGCAAAGATCCGCAAACACGCCCGCATCGCGCTCGGCGTCGTCGCCGCTGGCGCGGCGGGGACGGCAGCAGTGCTCGGTCCGGCCTCCGCGGCCAACGCGAGCCCGGGCGTCAACTGGGACGCGATCGCGCAGTGCGAGTCCGGTGGCAACTGGGGCATCAACACCGGCAACGGCTTCTACGGCGGCCTGCAGTTCACGCCGGGCACCTGGGCCGGCTACGGCGGCAAGCAGTACGCGCCAAGCGCCAACCAGGCGACCCGCGAGCAGCAGATCGCGGTTGCCGAGCGCGTCGTGCAGGGCCAGGGCATCGGGGCCTGGCCGGTGTGCGGTGCCCGTGCCGGCTCCGCGCAGAAGTACTCGGGCAGCAACACCGGTGGCCAGCGCAGCCAGAGCAAGCCGCAGGTGCGCAGCCAGACGCCGGCCAAGCCGCGTACCCAGGCGCAGTCCACACCCGCCACCCAGATCCCGGGCGGCGTGCAGGCCGACGGCCGCACCTACGTCGTGCGGTCGGGCGACACCCTGTCGGGCATCGCCCAGAAGCAGTCGGTCAAGGGCGGCTGGCAGGCCCTGTACCAGCTCAACAAGCAGGTCGTGGGCGGCGACCCGAACCTGATCCTGCCGGGTCAGCAGCTCGCCCTGTAATACGGTTCCACGGTGGCCGGTCACATGTTGATCATGTGGCCGGCCAGTCCGTGGATGGCCTCCTTGACTGCCTCACCCAGCGTCGGGTGGGCGTGCACGTTGCGGGCCACCTCGTGCACGGTGAGGTCCCACTGCTGGGCCAGCGTCAGCTCCGGCAGCAACTCGGTGACGTCCGGCCCGATGAGGTGCGCCCCCAGCAACTCGCCGTATCTGGCGTCGCTGAGAATCTTCACGAACCCGGCCGTGTCTCCCAGCCCGTTGGCTTTTCCGTTGGCGGTGAAGGGAAACTTCGCCACCCGGACGTCGAAGCCACGCTCGCGGGCCTGCTCCTCGGTCCACCCGAAGCTCGCGATCTGCGGCTGGCAGTAGGTGGCCCGCGGAATCATCACGTAGTCCAGTTCCATCGTCTCCGCGTCGCCGATGGTCTCCGCCGCCACGATTCCCATCGACTCCGCCGCGTGGGCGAGCATCAGCTTCGCGGTCACGTCACCGATGGCGAAAATGTGCGGCACGTTCGTGCGGCAGCGCCCGTCGACGTCGATTGCGCCCCGGTCGCTCACCCGCACGCCGGTCTGCTCCAGCCCGTACCCGGAGATGTTGGGTTGGAACCCGATCGCCTGGAGCACCTTGTCGGCTTCCAGGGTCTGCGCGCGGCCGTCGCGCGAGACCGTGACGGTGACTCCACCGGCACTCTCCTCGATGGACTCCACGCGGGTCGACGTGAGCGCGTTGATGCCCAACCGGCGGTAGCGGCGCGCCAGCTCGGCGGACACCTCGGCATCCTCGAGCGGCACCAGCCGGTCGAGAAACTCCACAATGGTCACATCGACGCCGTAGTTGCGCAGCACGTACGCGAACTCGACACCGATCGCGCCGGCGCCCGCGATGACGATGCGACCGGGCAGGTCGGCGCTGAGGATCTGCTCCTCGTAGGTCACGACCCGCTCGCTCAGCGATGTGCCGGGCAGCAGCCGCGCCGACGCGCCGGTGGCGATGATGCAGTGGTCGAACGTGACGGTCTCGTCGCCGACCCGCAACGTATGCGCGTCGGTGAAGACGCCGCGCCCGTCGTACTGTGTGATCTTGTTTTTCTTCATGAGGTACTGCACGCCTTTGACCCGGCCGTCGGCGACCTTGCGGCTGCGGGTGAACGCGACGCCATAGTCGAAGCGGACCCGGCCGTCGATCTCGATGCCGAACGTCTTCGCCTCGTCGTTGACGATGTGCGCGAGCTCCGCGTTGCGCAGCAGCGCCTTCGACGGGATGCACCCGACGTTGAGGCACACGCCGCCCCAGTAGCGCTCCTCCACGATCGCCGTGCCCAGGCCGAGCTGTGCGGCTCGGACCGCGGCTGTGTATCCGCCCGGACCCGAGCCCAGGACCACCACCTCGAAGTGACTGCTCATGGAAAGCCATTGTCCGCCCGTCACCGGCCGACCGGCACGGGCCTCATCCAGCTGACGCTTTCTCGTACAGCCTGACGAACAGCTCCATCGCCTCGTCGACCCCGGCGCGGTCCCCGGTGGCCAGCAGGTCGAGGAGCAGGCCGCGGGTGACGGCGACGCCGAGGCGCGCCTGCGCCCGGGCCAGGTGCGGGGGCGTGCCGTTGCGGATGGCCAGCTCGGTGAGCGGCTCCAGCCAGTGGTCCACGATCCCGTCCAGCAGCGCGGTCGTGTGCGGGCGGCCCTGCAGCGCCTGCCCGTACACCTCGAAGAACAGCCGCTCGTGCGGCGCCAGCGCCGGATCGGTGAGCCGTTGCCAGAGCCGGCGGCCCTGCTCCATGGGCGACAGGTCGGGGTCGGCGGTCAGCTCGGCGAGGGCCAGGCGCTGCCGCTCCTCGACGACGCGTACCACCTCGACGAGCAGCCCCTCCTTGGATCCGAAGTGGTAGACGAGCATGCGGTGGCTCGTGCCCAGCGCGGCGGCCAGCTGGCGCAGGCTCACGTCGCTGATGCCGTGGGCGGCGACGTACGCCACCGCCCCGTCCAGTAGGCGCTCGCGCGGTCCGTCCATGTACCGTATGGTACATGTACCACTTGGTACACGAAGGGAGACCGGCATGGAAATCGACGTCAACGCGCACTCCCGGGCCGACGCGGACACGGTGTACGGGCTGGTCAAGTCCGGCGCCACCTGGCCCACCTGGTCCCCGATCGGGTCCTTCGAGCTGCACCGTCCAGGCGACGACGGCGGGGAGAGCCTGAACGCCATCCGGATCTTCCGGACCGGCCGGACCACCAGCGTCGAGCGCATCGTCGAACTGATCCCGAGCCGGCGGCTGAGCTACACGCTGGTGTCCGGGCTGCCGCTGCGCGGCTACCGCGCCGACATCGACCTCACGCCGGACGGCACCGGCACGCGGATCCGGTGGCACTCCACCTTCACCCCGAAGGTGCCGGGCACCGGATGGTTCTACCGCATGGCGCTCGCCCGCTTCATCCAGCGGTGCGTGGACGGGCTCGCCGCGCACGCCGAGACGCTCTCGCGCTCGGCGTGACCGCGGTGGTGGGGGCGCGCCCCCAACGACCGCGGTGGTGGGGGCGCGCCCCCACGCCCCCACCACCGCGGGGCTTCACCTCCTCGCCGATCTTGGACTAGTCGGTCGATAAACCGCCCGACCTAGTTCAAGATCGGCAAGGAAGAGGGTTAGTAAGACTGCTTACCTAATCGGCGAACCTAGTGAGCCGGGCGCGCGCCGTCAAGGTGCAGATACAGGTCGCGTAGCAACGCGACCTCCGCGCCGTGGTGGATGGCCTCCCGGTTGATGTGCAGCACCAGGGCGCCAATCGGGTACGCCGCGAACGGTCCCTCGCTCGGCCCGCACGGCCGCTCCAGACCGTCGGCGCCGAGCTCGCGGACCCCCGCGCTCCACGCCGCGTACTGCCCGTCGAGCTGGTCGAGTGCCTCCGCAGCGGTGTCCGCGTAGGCGAAGCTCTCGTAGTCGACGGGCGGGCCGCCGAAGTGGCTGGCCACCCGCGCACCGAAGACACCGACGATCATGTGGGCCAGCCGCCAGGCGATCGTCGTCATCGGCGCTGGTTTCGGCTGGCCCCGTTCCAGGTCCAGGGTGAAGTCCCCGGAGCCGGCCGCAAGCGGCGCGATTCCCTCGCCGCGCCGCCGCACGCTCCACGAGCCCGGCACCGGCTCCCAGAAGTACTCGTCATCGGTGAGCCCCGACAGGCGCGGACGTAGCTGATACCGCCAATGCCAGTCGAGTTGCTCGAACAGTTGCTCGTTCCAGTCGACAGTCATGACCTGACGCTAGGACTTATCGCGGACGGGTACGGTCCGCGAAGGGAAAGGCGCCATTGTCACGCCGACGACCATAACTGGTTGAATTCGGAATTGATACCGACGGTCACGGTCGCCTTTCCATCATCACGAATGGCAATTGCATGCGCGCCCCGCGGAGAAAGCTTGACGATCGTTATTGAGGCGCGTGGGCCACGTAGTTTGGCATCGTGGAGGACACCGGCAACGTACTGCCGTCGCCGTGCCTGGTGATTCTGGTCGGGCCCGGTGCGGCTGGAAAGTCGATGTGGGCAGCCGCGCACTTCCCGGCCGACAGCATCGTCTCCAGCGACCGCCTGCGGGCCGTCGTGGGCACCGGCGAAGACGACGTCTCCGCCAGCACCGATGCCTTCGCACTGCTGGAGGAAATAGTGCGGCAACGGGTCGGCCGGCGGCTCACCACCGTGATCGACACGCTCGGGCTCGACGAGGGCCGCCGGCGCGACTGGCTGGCCCTGGCCCGGGCACACGACCTGCCGTGCGTGGCGGTCGCGTTCGACACCCCTCCGGACGAGTGCCGGGCGCGCAACCGGGGCCGGGCCAAGCGCATCCCGGCCGACGCCCTCACCGCCCAACTGCGGGCCTGGGCCCGCACCCGTGACCACCTGGCGGGCGAAGGGTACGACGCGGTCCTGACCCCGCGACCGGTCCGCGTCGTGGCCGAGGCGTTCACCTCCGCGCCGGCCGCCGCGCGCCGGCAGTACGAGCAGCCCACCGGCCTGCGTTTCGGCCTGCACCTGGGCCGGTTCGCCTTCACCGGAGGTACGCCGGCGACCGCCGACCGGCTCCGCGAGATCGCGGCGGCGGCCGAGACGGCGGGCTTCGACGCCATCTACGTGATGGACCATTTCCGCCAGATCCCGCAGGTGGGCCGGGCGTGGGAGGACTTCCTCGAGAGCTACACGACGCTCGCCTACCTGGCCGCCTGCACCCGCCGGACACGGCTGGGCGCCCTCGTCACCGGCATCACCTACCGCAACGTCGCCCACCTCGGAAAGATCATCGCCACGCTCGATGTCCTCAGCGGCGGGCGGGCGGCGTGCGGGCTGGGGCTGGCCTGGTTCAAGGCCGAGCACGACGCGTACGGCTGGGAGTTCCCGCCGGTGGCGCACCGGTACGCGCTCCTCGAGGACGCCCTGCGGCTGCTCCCCGTGCTGTGGGGCCCGGGCAACAAGCCGTTCGAGGGGCGGGTGCTACGCGTCCCCGACACCGCCTGCTACCCGCGCCCGCTTCAGGAGCGGGTACCCGTTCTCGTGGGCGGCGGCGGAGAGCGCCACACGTTGCGGCTGGCCGCCCGCTACGCCGACACGGCCAACGTGCTGGGCGACCTCGCGACGGTGCGGCACAAGGCGGCGGTGCTGCGCCGGCACTGCGCCGACGCCGGTCGAGACCCGTCCGCGGTGCAGCTGACCCACCTGTCGACGACCCTGGTCGGCGCCGACGACCGGCACGTGGCCGAGCTGGTCGAGCGGCTGCGGCCGCCGCGCCGCGACCCGGCGCAGTTCGCGGCCTCGGTGCACGCCGGCACCGTCACCGACCACATCGGGCGCTGCCGGGAGTTGGCCGAAGCGGGCGTACGGGAAGTGATGGTGCGGCTACCCGACCTGACTGACGCGGAGCCGCTGGAGCGCATGGCCAAGGTCATCTCGGCGTTCCGCTAGATGCGCGTGAAAGTGACCATAACTCATTCTTAAGTGTCTACTGAGCACTGCCGGCTACAACGTAGCTTGTCGTCGTGGCGCTGTCCGGTCCGCCGCAGGGCGCTCCGGCGAAGATCACTAGACGGAGGTTACTCCCATCTTCACCAACGACCCGATCGTGACCCTGACGCTCATCGTCGGTGCGCTCTGTCTGGCGCTGGCCGGCTTCACGCTCAAGCGTAAGGAGGCCGCGGCGGCCGCCAGGTCGGACGGTCGGCGGCGCGGCCCGGCGGGGCGTCGTGACTACGACGACGAGGACGACTACGACCGGTTCGACTACGGCGACCGGCGGGAAACCCGGTCCCGGCGGCCCGCGAGCCGCCCCCGCGTCGAATCAGCCGCCCGCGGCGTGCCGAAGGTCGACGTCGAGGTCAACCCCGGCAAGTGCGCCAAGTTCGGCTTCTGCGAGCACGAGGCCCCGGAGATCTTCAACCTGCACGGCGACGGCCGGCTCGGATACAAGACCAGCGCCGTCGGAGCGCAGATCGACGCCGTCGAACGCGCCGTCAAGATCTGCCCGGCACGCGCCATCAAGATGCACCGGCCCGGCTCACGGATGTACCTGCCGCAGATCGCCGGCAAAGAGCCGGGTGCGCGGCCCGACGGGCTCCTGCCCGCCGGTCGGCGGCGGCGCGAGGACTAACGGGAGGAGAGAGACGGCAGGGCCGCGGACGTGACGTCCGCGGCCCTGTCGCTGTTTCCCTGGTACGCCTCAGCGACCGGCCTCAGCCTGGTAGCGGTCGACGATTTCCTGCTTGATGCGCCCACGGTCGGAGACCGGGATGCCCTTCGCCTGGGCCCACTCGCGGATCGCCCGGTTCTGGTCGCGGTCGGCCGCCGCCGAACCACTCGCCCGCGGCGCGGCGCCACGCGGAGCAGGGGCAGCGGCGCGACCGACCTTCGTGCTGGCCGCCACGTAGGGCGCCAACGCGTCCCGCATTTTCGCCGCGTTCTTCTTCGACAGGTCGATCTCGTACTGCGTGCCGTCGACGGCAAACGCCACGGTCTCCTCGGCTTCGCCGCCGTCGAGGTCATCGACCAGCATGTGGATCGTGCGCTTGGCCATCATTGATTCCTTTCGAATTGCAAAGCAGCCTCGGTCCAAACGTTAGCCGCCCATCCGTAGTGGCGGCAAAAATTCGACTCACACACCCGAAAATGAAGCGGGGTAAACCGACTGTACCCGGCTAACCGACAATGGATTCCGCAGCCCCCGGATCACGCGCTAAACAGCATTGAGCCCCGCATCCGAATTCGGATGCGGGGCTCAAACGCCGCTCGGCAGCAACCGGGTCGACCGCCCCGGCCGCAACGCCGGTCGTTGTGCCGCGCCGGCCGGAGCCGGCACGAGAGCTTGGTCAGACTACGCGGACCTGCTCGGCCTGCGGGCCCTTCTGGCCCTGGGTGATCTCGAACTCAACCCGCTGGTTCTCCTCCAGCGACCGGTAGCCGGTGGACTGGATGGCGGAGAAGTGCACGAACACGTCGGGGCCGCCCCCGTCCTGGCTGATGAATCCGAAGCCCTTGTCAGCGTTGAACCACTTCACGGTTCCCTGTGCCATCGTTCTCTCCTGTCAGGCGAAGATCTGCGGGACGCAGACCCGGAGCCGTCTTGGTCTAGCGGCCCCGCATCGCCTGCCGACAGCGGTAACCCGTCAACAGCCGCGATAAGGCGAACCACCTACCCAAAAACCTCGGTAACGCTAGCAAACACTGAGCGGATTTCCTAGTCGACCGGGCGGTTCGAGGGCGCCGAAGCGGCCGGCGGTCGGCCGGGTCGCGCGGCGGAAATCGCTCAACCTGAGCGTCACACCGCCGATGGCCAGGACGAAGGGAAACATCGGGAGGCGATTTCCGCGGGCAGCGGTGCTCGTCAGGTTGCTCGGCGAACCAGAGGTCACCGACAATCTCGGCCGCCGCGTGAGCGCCGGCCGAGCTGCCGCGCCGAGCCCGTCAGGTGCCCAGCGTCCTGGCCGCCCGCTACGACCGTGTGCAGTCCATGGTCGCCGACGCCGTCTGGGGGAGGATCTCCCCGGAAACCCCTTCGCGGCGCTCGAACACGACGTTCGCGGTCATCCGCCGCCTCGGTCATCCGCCGCCTCGGTCATCCGCCCTCTCGGCCGTCCGCCGCCGGGTGCAGCCGGGAGTCGCCGCCGCGGTCTCGTTCATCGTCACCGGTCCGGCGGGTACCTCCTCGGCACGCCCGGACCGAACTCGGGGTTGCACAATTGCGCAACGTCACCAAGCTCGCCGACAGTCACCCGGTCGGTTCGGCCGAGCGGCTGCTGCTGCGCCGGCAGGCGCTCGACCTCGTGGACGAACTGCCATTCGCCGACGACGCCGACTGCGCGTCCGGCGGTCCGACCAGTCACCGCCACCCCCGTCCGACCCGTCCGACCGGTCGCCCCGCCGCAGTGGCCCCCGACCACTGGCACCGAGCACCGCCCGCCCGCCGCCCCAGTCGCCCCCGACCACTGGCACCGAGCACCGCCCGCCCGCCGCCCCAGTGGCCCCCCGACCACTGGCACCGAGCACCGCCCGTCCCAGTGGCCCCAACCACCCATTGCCGCGTTGCCACCGTCGCGGCCCGAACACCGCCGCCAGTATCAGCGCTGAGCTATGCAGCCCGCCCCCGGGGCGAGCTGCAGTGCCCAATCGTCGAAGCAAACGGCGCCCGACTGGCACGATTAGTCCCCTTCATCGGCAGTCCACCTCTGGATCTTGGTAGTTCCGACACCGCATGCGGTGTCGGAACTACCAAGATCCAGAGTTGTGGCGTCGCTCCGCGATCTTGGAGAGTTGGGCACCAATATTGGTGCCCAACTCTCCAAGATCCGGCGAGAGAAGCGGCTTTGGGTCCCGCAGCGCATCGATGTTGGTCGAACCTACGCGATTCCGAGTACCTAGATGGGACCTCATCGACCAACGTCTACGCCGTACGGGTCGGGGGTCGCCCCGCCTGTGGCGCACATGCCGCCGGGCCAGCAAATACCGCCACGCGTAGGACGGGACCAGCCGGCGACCCGCCGAACGGGGCGAGCCGGGGCTGGGGCCAGGCCGCGGCGGGACCGGAGACGGGCGGGACCGGAGACGGGCGGGACCGGAGACGGGCGGGACCGGAGACGGGCGGGACCGGAGACGGGCGGGACCGGAG
>WNFX01000247.1_pt1 | contig 146106 bp, 138 predicted proteins | sample 5400111 | NCBI WGS metagenome assembly WNFX01 (sample SAMN13153363, study PRJNA577476) | soil metagenome | isolation source: 40 cm soil or saprolite under grassland replicate 1 | place: USA:California | collected 2016-06-15
AACGCAAGCTGGCCCGGGTCCTCGACCTGCGCGACGCCAGCGAGATCGCGACCGCCCCGCCCGACCGGCTGCCGGTCGATCCCGCGCCGCGGGTGCGCCACATCCCCGTCTTCGATCCGGAGCACCCGGTCTTCACGTACGTGTCCGCCGCACTGATGGGCCACGACGTCGCCGTGTACGAGGACGTCGCGCGAGACGGCTCGCCCGCCGCCATGCTGCACATCTACCGGTGGATGGTCGCCGACCCGGGAGCGCGGGCCGGTTTCGCCGCCGCGCTCACCGCGATCGCGGATGCGGGCGCCGAGCCGTTGCTCTACCACTGCAGCGCCGGCAAGGACCGCACAGGCTGGCTCACCGCCGTCCTGCTCAGCCTGCTCGGCGTGGACCGCGAGGTGATCGTGGCCGACTACCTGGCCACCAACGACTACTCGCGCTCGACCCATGCCACGATCATGGACGCCATGCGGGCGCGGGGCCGCGTGGTCGATCCGGACGTGCTGCTGCCGCTGTTCGAGGCGCGGTACGAGTACCTGGCGGCGGCGCTGGGCGAGGCGGATCGTCGCTATGGCGGAGTGCCGGGATACGTCCGGGACGGGCTCGGCGTTTCGGACGAGACCGTGGAGACGCTCCGCGAACGACTCCTGCACTGACCGTTACGCCGCGCGTACGCACTCGGCCGGTTTGCCGTCGGGAATGCTGAAGATTAGGTTGAGGACTCAATGCTGTGAGCAGAGAGTACCGAGATAATGCGCCTCGGTGATGGCCACGCCGGCCGAACGTTACCCGCTGTCGATGATGTCGACACAGTTCCCGCCCCGGTCGTGTTTTGCCCGTTTCCGCCACGGATCTCGCCGCACGTCGCCCGGCTCGAGCGGTACGCGGTCGCCTGGGCCACCCGGCACGGCTTTCTGGGCGACCAGTGGACCCGGGCGGCGTTCGCCCGGGCCCGTTTCGCGTCGTTGATGGCGCGCGCCTACCCCGAGGCCGACCAGACCGACCTGCGCCTGACGGTGTCCTGGCTGACGTTCACCTTCATGCTCGACGACCATCTGGAGACCGCACTCGGGTGCTCCCCACAGCGGCAGCGCGAGCTGGCCGACCAGGTGGTCGCGTACCTCGTCGGGGACGGCCCGTCCCCGACCGCACTCGGACGGCCACTCGCTGGCGCGCTCGACGACGTGTGGACGCGCACCCGTGCGCGCACCGGGGTGGCGTGGCGGGCGCGGTTCGTGCGGAACGTCGCCGAATACCTGGCGGCGAACGCGTGGGAGGCCGACAACCGCAGCCGGCGCCGGATCCCGCCGGTGGGGGAGTACCTCCGGATGCGCCGGCACAGCGCGGCCTGCGCCATGTTCTTCGACCTGGTCGAGGCGCTCGCCGGGGCGGACGCCGACACCGAACCCTTCACCGAGGCCGGACTGGCGCTGCTGCGCCTGCATGCCGCCAACGTTGTCGCCTGGTTCAACGACCTGGTGTCGTGGCGCAAGGAGGCCGCCGACGGCGACCCGCACAACCTGGTACTCGTCGTGCGTCACGGGTTGCGGCTGTCCCTGGCCGACGCGGTCCGGCACGTGGTGGCCCGCCACGACCAGGAGGTGCGGGCGTTCCTCGCCGCCCGGGACCGGTTCTGGCCGCAGCTGTCCGCGCGCCCGGAGATCCGGCGGGCGGTGGAGGGTCTGGAGTGTTGGATCCGGGCCAACGTCGACTGGTCACGGGAGTCGGGCCGGTACGCGGCGCCCGCGTACTTTGACCCTCGTGCTTGAGCGCAGCGCGGCGATGGCTGAAGCCTCCGCGGGGAAGCCAATGCTCTCGCCCGTGCTTTGCTCTGCTACCGCTTTGGCAACGGGCATACTGCGCCGGGCTCGGGTGTTCGGAGCGGCCCCGGGCTACTGGGCCGCGTATGAGCGGCGCCGCGCCATCCGCTCGCGCTCCTTCTGGTCCAGGTGGACCTTGCGCAGCCGGACGGCCTCCGGGGTGACCTCGACGCACTCGTCCTCGCGGCAGAACTCCAGCGCCTGCTCCAGCGAGAGCTTGCGCGGCGGGATCAGCCGCTCCAGCTCGTCGCCGGTGGACGAGCGCATGTTGGTCAGCTTCTTCTCCTTGGTGATGTTGACGTCCATGTCGTCGGCGCGCGAGTTTTCCCCGACGAGCATCCCCTCGTAGACCTGGGTGCCCGGCTCGACGAACATCGAGCCGCGCTCCTGCAGGTTGAACATCGCGAAGCTGGTCGCCACGCCGACCCGGTCGGCCACGAGCGATCCGGTCGGCCGGGTCCGCAGATCGCCGAACCACGGCTCGTAGGACTCGAAGACGTGGTGCAGGATGCCGGTGCCGCGGGTCTCGGTGAGGAACTCGGTGCGGAAGCCGATCAGCGCGCGGGCCGGCACCAGCCACTCCATCCGGATCCAGCCGGTGCCGTGGTTGACCAGCTGCTCCATGCGGCCCTTGCGGGTGGCCAGTAGCTGGGTGATCGCGCCCAGGTAGTCCTCTGGCGCGTCGATGGTGAGCCGCTCGACCGGCTCACACGTCCTGCCGTCGATCTCGCGTGTGACGACCTGCGGCTTGCCGACGGTCAGCTCGTAGCCTTCCCGGCGCATCTGCTCGACCAGGATCGCCAGGGCCAGCTCGCCGCGGCCCTGCACCTCCCACGCGTCCGGGCGCTCGGTCGGCAGGATCCGCAACGACACGTTGCCGACCAGCTCCCGGTCGAGGCGGTCCTTGACCAGCCGGGCCGTGACCTTCGCGCCCTTGACCCTGCCGGCGAGCGGTGACGTGTTCGTACCGATGGTCATGGAGATCGCGGGCTCGTCGACCGTGATGCGTGGCAGCGGCCGGGGGTCCTCGGCGTCCGCGAGGGTGTCGCCGATCATGATCTCGGAGATGCCGGCGATGGCGATGATGTCGCCCGGCCCGGCCTGCTCGGCCGACTTGCGCTCCAAGCCGTCGGTCATGAGCAGCTCGGAGATGCGGACCCGCTCCACGTTGCCGTTTTCGCGGCACCAGGCCACAGTCTGGCCTTTGCGGATCGTGCCCTCGTGCACGCGGCACAGTGCGAGGCGGCCCAGGAACGGCGAGGCGTCGAGGTTGGTGACGTGCGCCTGCAACGGCGCGCCCTCGTGGTAGGACGGCGCCGGGATCGTCGCCAGCAGCGTCTTGAACAGCGGCTGGAGGTCCTCGGAGTCGGGGTGCGCGCCGTCGGCCGGCTGGTTGAGCGAGGCCTGCCCGTCGCGGGCGCACGCGAATACGATGGGGAAGTCGATCTGCGACTCGTCGGCGTCGAGGTCGAGGAACAACTCGTAGGTGTCGTCGACGACCTCTTTGATGCGGGCGTCGGGCCGGTCCACCTTGTTGATCACCAGGATGATGGGCAGCTTCGCCTTGAGGGCCTTGCGCAGCACGAACCGGGTCTGCGGGAGCGGACCTTCGCTCGCGTCGACCAGCAGGACCACGCCGTCGACCATGGTAAGGCCGCGCTCGACCTCACCGCCGAAGTCGGCGTGGCCCGGCGTGTCGATGATGTTGATGGTGACAGCGTCCCCGCCGTCGGCCGGGTGGTAGCCGACCGCGGTGTTCTTGGCGAGGATGGTGATGCCCTTCTCGCGCTCCAGGTCCATGGAGTCCATCACGCGGTCGGCCATCTCGCCACGCGAGTGCCAGGCCCCCGACTGCCGCAGCATGGCGTCGACCAGGGTCGTCTTGCCGTGGTCGACGTGGGCGATGATCGCGACGTTGCGGAGATCGGAGCGGGTCTGCATACCTCCATTGTCCCGCGCCCGGGATCTCTGCCCGGGGGTGGGTCGAATTCCGCCCACCGGGATTGACTGCCATCGCTTTCCTATGGTTGGGTTTCTTAACAATTAGACCCTCGGGAGGCGTGATGCGGCAGAGGGCGTCAGCGCGGCTTGCCGCCGTTGCTGCGGGCATTCTCCTGATCGGCGGCACGGTGACCGCGGCGCGCGCGGACACCGCGCCCTACCTCGACCCCAGCCAGCCGGTCCCGGTACGGGTCGCCGACCTCCTCGGCCGCATGAGTCTGGACGAGAAGATCGGCCAGATGACGCAGGCCGAGCGGCTGGCCGTGACCGGCGCCGATATCGCCAACTACCGGCTGGGTTCGTTGCTGTCCGGCGGCGGATCGGCGCCCACGCCCAACACGGCGACCGCCTGGGCCGACATGTACGACGGGTTCCAGCGCCAGGCCCTCGCCACGCCGCTGCGCATCCCGCTCATCTACGGCGTCGACGCCGTGCACGGGCACAACAACGTCCGGGGCGCCACGATCTTCCCGCACAACATCGGCCTGGGCGCCACCCGCGACGCCGCATTGGTCCAGCGGATCGGCCGCGCCACCGCGGAGGAGGTCGCGGGCACCGGCATCGACTGGGACTTCGCGCCCTGCCTGTGCGTGGCCCGTAACGACCGCTGGGGTCGCACGTACGAGTCGTACGGCGAGATTCCCGCCATCCCCACGGCGATGTCCACATTGGTCACCGGCCTGCAGTCGGGGAGCCCGTCGGTGCTCGCCACCGCCAAGCACTATGTCGGCGACGGCGGCACCACCGGCGGCGTCGACCAGGGCAACACCCAGCTTTCCGAAGCCGACCTGCGGGCGATCCACCTGCCGCCGTTCCGCGCGGCGGTCCAGCGCGGGGTCGGCTCGGTGATGATCTCCTACAGCAGCTGGAACGGCCTGAAGATGCACGCCAACCGGTACCTGATCACCGACGTGCTGAAAGGCGAGCTGGGCTTCGGCGGGTTCGTGGTCTCCGACTGGAACGCCATCGACCAGATCGACGGCCAGCCCGGATTCACCGCTGACGAGGTCCGGACGGCGATCAACGCCGGCCTGGACATGATCATGGTACCGAACGACTGGAAGCGCTTCATCGACCTGCTCCGCGGCGAGGTGTGGGCCGGCCGGGTCCCCATGAGCCGCATCGACGACGCCAACCGGCGGATCCTGACCAAGAAGTTCGAGCTGGGGCTGTTCGAGCAGCCGTACACCGACCGGTCCTGGACTCCCACCGTCGGCAGCGCCGCCCACCGTGAGCTGGCCCGGGAGGCCGTGCGCAAGTCACAGGTACTGCTGAAGAACCGCTACGGCGTCCTCCCGCTGCCCCGGACGTCGCCGAAGATCTTCGTGGCCGGCAAGAACGCCGACGACATCGGCAACCAGAGCGGCGGCTGGACGATCTCGTGGCAGGGCTCCTCCGGTGCGACCACACCGGGTACGACCATCCTGCAGGGCATCCGCGCGGCGGTGTCGCCCGGCACCACCGTCACGTTCAACCGGGACGGCACCGGCGTCGACGGCAGCTACCAGGCCGCGGTCGCGGTGGTGGGGGAGACGCCCTACGCCGAGGGCCAGGGCGACCGGCCCGGCTCGTTCGGCCTCGACGCGGGCGACCTGGCGACCCTCTCGCGGCTCAAGGCGGCCGGCATCCCGGTCGTCGTGGTGCTCGTCTCCGGCCGGCCGCTCGACATCGCCGGGCAGCTCGGGGACTGGGACGCCCTGGTCGCCGCGTGGCTGCCGGGTACCGAGGGGCGCGGCGTTGCCGACGTGCTGTTCGGCGCCTACGACCCGACCGGGACGCTGCCGGTGACCTGGCCGTCGAGCGCCGCGCAGGAGCCGATCAACGACGGCGACGGGAAGGCCCCGCTGTTCTCCCTCGGCGCCGGGCAGCGCTTCCCCGCCACCCAGGATCCGTACGGGATCATCGGGGCGGTGTACTTCGACGGCCAGCAGGGAGTGGGCCTGGAGCGGTGCACCGACTCGGGCTGCGGGCAGAACATCGGCTGGATCGCGACCGGCGACCACGTGTACTACGACGGGGTGGACTTCGGCTCGTCGGCACCGGTCCGGGTGAGCACGCGGGTCGCGTCCGGCGCGGCCGCCGGCGGCACCATCCAGTACCGGCTGGACAGCCCGACCGGTCCGGTGATCGCGACGGTGGGGGTGAACCCGACCGGCGGCTGGCAGAACTGGACGAGCGTCACGTCGGCCGCGTCCGGGGCCACCGGGGTGCACCGGCTGTACCTGACGTTCACCGGCGCCACGGCCGCCGACTTCGTCAACGTCAACTGGTTCCAGTTTGCCCACTGACCCCCCGCCGTGACGATCTTGGACACTCAACGGGCCGATCGGCCCGCGGAGTGTCCAAGATCTCGGGGAGGGAGGAGGGGAGGGTCAGTCGGGCCATTCGCCCGTCAGCCTGCGGACGCCGGCCGCACCGCCCCGGTCGACCGCCGCCTTCACCACGGCGAAGATCGCACCCTGGAGCGCGGCGGCGGTGAGCACCTCGCCCCAGCCGTAGTCCTGCGACGTCGCCTCGGGAGCCTCGTCCTCCCCGGCGACCATCTTCCACACCTGCTTGAACACGGCACCGGCGATGAGGCCACCGGCCACGCCGAAGGCGAGACTCAGCGGCTTGTACAGCACCTTCTTAGCACTCATGCCATCACCTCGCTGGCGCTCGGCGACGGCATGAGGCTCCAACGCGCTGAGCCCTTGATTCGCTCGCTGCGCTCGCTCATGCCATCACCTCGCTGGCGCTCGGCGACGGCATGAGGCTCCAACGCGCTGAGCCCTTGATTCGCTCGCTGCGCTCGCTCATGCCTCATGCCCGCCGCCCCCTCCGCCACCGGATGAACAGCACGACCAGCACGACCGCGCCGGCCACCGCGGCGAACTGCGTCGGGTTGCGGCGGACCGCGTCGCGGGTGCGCACGGCCAGCACCTGGGCCCGCTCCGGCGCCTCGGCCGCGGCCACCTTCGCCTCGGCGGCGGCGCTGTGCAACTGCGCGCGTACCCGCGCCTTCGCCTCTTCCTTGGTGTCCTGCAGCCGGGCCTTGACGTCGGCCCGGGCCGCGAGAGCCTGCACCGTCTCGCCCAGTTCCTCGCGAGTCTGCGCGATCTCCTCGCGCAGCTCGTCCACGTTGGTCGGTGGGTGGTGGTTGTGCTTGCTCACGTCCAGGCTCGTCGTCGGCGGCGTGGTCCGCGACAGCGCCGCGCCGTCCGAGGCGCCAGGCGTCGCCGTCATCGATGTCCCCTCTCCCTGACCGCTTCCGTCACGGTCCCGATGTCCTTCTTGACACTGTCCACCGTGCCCTCCGGCATCGGCGGCGCCGCCTGCTTGACCTGATTGCGGCCGATCAGCGCCATCACGCCGGCGATCGCCAGCAGTAGCACCGCCACGATGAGCGTAGCCAGCCAGAGCGGCATGACAAGGTCGAGAACCACTACGAGGGTGGCCCCGAGAGCCGCCACGCCGTAGAGCGCCACCACGCCGGCGCCGCCGAACAGGCCGACACCGATGCCGGCGTGCTTGCCCTTGCGGGACAGCTCGGCCTGCGCCAGGCGCAGCTCATCACGGACCAGGCGGGACATCTGTTCGGAAGCGAGCTTCACCAGCTCGGCGGTGGACCGCTCGGCCAGCGGCTGACCGGTTCGCTCTTCGTTGATCACGTCCGTCATCGTCGCTCCTCTCGGGCCCTTTTCGCATCTTTCCCCGGCATGTCGACCCCTAATCTTCGAATGTCACCCCCGTCACTGGGTATCCCTGCTGTTTGTAGGCGCGACGGGAGGACGTGATGGACGTGACGCACGACGGGGCCACAGGCGAGACGGTCCGGCCCGGGCTGGGCGTGGAGCCCGCGGCGCTGAGCAACGACGACGTGCTCCGCGAGCTGGCTCACCTGCACGCCACCCGGCACGAGACGTTCCGCCACGGCTCGGACGACGCGCTTGCCCACCACGACCGGCGTACCGCTGAGCTGGAGCGCGAGTACCTGCGCCGGTTCCCCGACCGCGAGGTGGATCCGCACCGCCTACGGGACGTGTAACCGATGAGAGGGCCGGCCGGAGCCGGCCCTCTCAGGTCACGGCGCCACGCCGATGTGCACGACCTTGGCCTGGGTCATCTCGTCGAGCAGCTCCGGCCCGTATCCGTAGCCCTGCCCGCTGGCCCCCCGCGGATGCGCGGCGCCGCCGGGCGCACCCCCGAACACATTGTTAATCTTGACGGTGCCGGCGGGAAGCTCACGCCAGGCGCGGGTGGCGTGCCCGAGATCCGTGGTGAGCACGCTCGCCGCCAGCCCGTACTCGCCCCGGCCGGCCCGTTGCAGCGCCTCCTCGAACGAGCCGACCACCGTCACCGGGGCGACCGGCCCGAACGTCTCCTCCCGTATGACCGCCATCTCGTCGGTGCAACCGGTCAGCACCGTCGCCGGGTAGAACGAGCCGGGCCCATCGGGCACCTCGCCGCCGGTGAGCAGCTTCGCGCCGCCCTGGACGGCCTGCTCGACGTGCGCGTGCACGCTGTCGCGCATGCGCCGGTCGACCAGCGGGCCGATGGTGGTCGTCCACTGGCGCGCCCGCTCGACCAGCGCGGCCACGAACGCCTCCGCGACGCGCTCGTGCACGTAGATCCGCTCGACGGCCACACAGATCTGCCCGGCGTTGGCGAACGCGCCGAGCGCCGCCTGGTCGGCGGCCCACTCCGGGTCGACGTTGCCGTCGACGATCAGCGGGTCGTTGCCGCCGTTTTCCAGGAGCACCTTGGTGGTGGTCCCCGCGGTCGCCTTCGCGATGGCGCGGCCGGTGGCGGTCGACCCGACGTGGGCGATCACGTCGACGGGCTGGCGCGTCAAGTGGACACCCGTCGCGCCGTCGCCGAGCACCAGGTTGAGCACGCCCTCGGGCAGGTGCTCGGAGAGGATCCGCGCGAGCAGCCAACCGGTGCCCGGGGTGCGCTCGCTCGGCTTGTAGACCACCGTGTTGCCGGTGACCAGAGCCGCGCCGAGCAGGCCGCAGGAGACCGCCACCGGGTCGTTCCACGGGGTGATCGCGGCGACCACGCCCCGCGGCTCGAACACCATCAGGTCGGTCGCGTCCGGGCCGCCGTTGAGGGACCGGCCGCGGTGCAGCGGGCCAAGCTCCGCGTACTGGCGCAAGGTGCCGGTGCCGGCGTCCACCCCGCCGCGCGCGTCATCGAGCGGCTTGCCCATCTCTCGCGTGGTCAGCCGGGCGAGGTCGTCGGCGCGCGCGGCCACGGCATCCTCCGCGCGGCTGACCGCCTCCGCGCGCTCGGCAGCCGGGGTCCGGGCCCAGTCGCCCGCCGCGGCGCGGGCCGCCTCCACCGCCGCCTGGACCTCCGCCTCGGACGCCACCGGTACCGCGTACAGCTCGGTGCCGTCAGCCGGATCGGTGAGGGCGATGCGACGCTCGCCGCCGGCGCCGCTCCATTCGCGGCGCAGGACCTGTTCGATGTCGGTCATGGCGGGTACATGTCCCGTTCGGCCCCTTCCAAACGCGGCGGTGATCACTCGGTCCGGTCCTCCATCTCCCAGGCGTGGTCGAGGACGTGCCAGGCGATGCGGCGGGCAGCGTACCGGGGTGGCCAGCCGTTGGGCACCGGCGGCGCGCCGCCGGAGGGCTGCCGCAGGACGGCCGTGATGGATCACGAGCAGCTTGTGCTTGATGCCGAGCTTGCGCGCGTATGACACCTCGGAGGCCAGCACGTGGTCGATCATCTTGTCCCGGTCCCGCCCGCCGCCGCGCGGACCTTTGCGCAGCTCGGCCGGGGCCGTCGTGGCGACCCGGTCGAAGGTCTCCCAGGCGGCGATGACCAGCGCCGTCAACCGGGCGGCTTCCGGCCCGGTCAGCGGGTCGGCGTCGGAGGTGGCGAACTGCTCGGGGACGCCGAAGTCGGTCGACGCCGACCCGGGCAGCCGCTCGACCACCTCGAACTCCTCACCGGCCGCCAGGGGGAGAACGAGGCCGGCGCGGGTGACAACCGGGGCGTACCGCGGCACGTAGGCGGCGAGCGCCTCGAGCGCGGCCTCGTCGGTGCGGCCCGAGCGGCACCAGCCGGGCCAGTCCAGCGAGCAGGCGAAGACCCGCTTCTTACCCACCTCCAGATACACGGGGGTGGACATTGTCATCGGTGTCCTTTCGCCTCATTCGCCCGTCCCGACACTAGCCCCTGTGCGGCCGTGGTCCTGCTCGTGGTCTACAGAGGACGGCCCGTGCCACGCTACGAGACCAGGCCGGTACGCACGGCGTAGAGCGCGGCCTGCGTGCGGTCCTGCACGCCGAGCTTGCTCAGGATCGCGCTCACGTGGGTCTTGACGGTCTTCTCCGAGACGCCGAGGTCGCGGGCGATCTCCCGGTTGGACCGGCCGTGCGCCAGGTCGGTGAGGACTTCGCGCTCGCGGCCGGTGAGGTGGACGGCGGGTCGCCCGTCGCCGAGCGCGAGCAGGCGCGCCACGTCGGGATGCAGCAGCACGTGACCGGCGTGGACCGCCCGGATCGCCGCGGCCAGGGCCGGTGGGTCGACGTCCTTGTACACGTATCCGGCCGCCCCGGCCCGGACCGCCGGCAGCACCGCGGCCGGCTCGGTGAAGCTGGTGACGACCAGTACCCGGGCCGGCACCTTGCGGGCGCGCAGGCCGTGCAGCGCCGAGACGCCGTCCGCGCCGGGCATTCTCAGGTCGAGCAGGATCACATCCGGCCGCAACTCCTCCGCGGTGGCCACACAGGACGCGCCGTCGGCCGCCTCGCCGACCACGGTGAGGTCCGGCTGGGCGTCCAGGAACGTGCGCAGCCCCTGCCGTACGACCGGGTGGTCGTCGACGACGAGGACGCGGATCGGCTCAGTCATCTGTGGGCACCTCCAGCCGCACCGTCGTGCCGCCGCCCGGCCGGGACACCACCTGTAGCTGCCCGCCGACCGCGCGCGCCCGCTCCCGCATCGACGCCAGCCCCAGGCGCCGGCCGGCACCTGTCTGGGCGCCGGAGGCCTCGAAGCCGGCCCCGTCGTCGCTGACCTCCATCACGACCGAGCCGTTCTCGGCGCGCAGGCCGATGCGGACCTCGGCCGCGCCGCCGTGGCGCAGCGCGTTGTGCAGGGCCTCCTGCGCGATCCGGTATGCGGCCTCCTCCCGCCCACCGGGCAGCCGGGGCACCGCGGCGCCATCGAACCGTACGCGCGCCCTGTGCACCCGGTCGAACAGCTCCGCCTGCTTACGCAGCGCCACGTCCAGCCCGTCGCCGGCCAGCTCGGCCGGGCGCAGCCCGACCACGATCGCCCGCAGCTCGTCGATGACCTCGGCGGCGAGGCGCTGCACGGTCGCCAGCTCCGTAGCGGCCCGAGCCGGGTCCTGCCCGATCACCGTGGCGGCCGCCGAAGCCGTCAGCCGCAGGCTGAACAGCTTCTGGGTCACCGCGTCGTGCAGCTCCCGCGCGATCCGGTTGCGTTCCTCCACGATGGACAGCTCCCGGCTGCGCTCGTAGAGGCGCGCGTTGACCAGCGCGATCGCGGCGTGCCCGGCGAGCAGGCGCAGCAGCTCCTCGTCATCCTCGGTGAACCCGCCGGGCGCGTTCTTGTTGGCCAGGAACAGCGAGCCCAGGATCTCGTCACCGTCCACGATGGGCATGCCGAGGAAGGCGGTCATCTCCGGGTGGGCCGCGGGCCACCATCCGAAGCGCGGGTGGGCGCGCACGTCGGCCAGGCGGACCGGGTTCGGGTCGCGCAGCAGGACACCGAGCAGGCCGTGCTGGCGGGGGACCGGTCCGATGGCGCGCCATTGCTCGTCGCTGATGCCGTCGGCCAGGAACTCCGCGAACGAGCCGGCGTCGTCGGGGATCCCCAGCGCCGCGTAGCGCGCGTCGAGCAGCCGCCGAGCCGACGTGACGATCGTCTGCAACACCTCGCGGACCGACAGGTGCGTGGTGACGGCCAGCACCGCCGCGCTCACCTCGCGCAGCTCAGCGCGGTCGCAGTCGGTCATACCTGCACGGTACCCAGGCGTGCCCGGTCCCGGACCGGGCCGCGGACCTAGGTCCAAGGACCGAGGCCGGAGCGGTCCACGGCCCGATGGCGGTCGCCGCCCGCCGCAATAGCGTCGATCCCGTCGAAAGGAGATCCGCGATGCCTGTCGCGATCATCACCGGCGCCTCCCGCGGGCTGGGCCGGGCCCTGGCGGAAGGGCTCGCCGACGCGGGCTGGCGGCTCGTCGTCGACGGCCGGGACGCGAGCGCCCTGGCCGGCGCGGTACCCGGTGCCGTGGCGCTGCCGGGCGACGTCAACGACCCCGGCCACCGCGCCGACCTTGTCGCCGCCGCCGAGCGGCTCGGGAGCCTGGACCTGCTGGTCAACAACGCCGGCGTCCTCGGGCCGAGCCCGCAGCCGCCGCTGGCCTCCTACCCGCTCGACGCGCTGCGCGCCGTGTACGAGGTGAACGTGTTCGCGCCGCTCGCGCTGGCCCAGCTCGCCCTACCGGCGCTGCGCGCCCGGCGCGGCGCGATCGTCAACGTCACCTCCGACGCGGCCGTCGAGGCGTACCCGGGCTGGGGCGGGTACGGCTCGGCCAAGGCCGCCGTCGAGCAGGTCAGCAACGTGCTCGCCGCCGAGGAGCCGGGCGTGCACGTCTGGTGGGTGGACCCGGGCGACCTGCGTACCCGCATGCACCAGGAGGCGTACCCCGGCGTGGACATCGGGGACCGGCCGCTGCCGGAGGCGGTCGTGCCCGCCTTCCTCCAGCTGATCTGGGACGCGCCGCCGTCCGGCCGGGTACGCCTGGCAGACCTGCTGGCCGGGACCGCTTCGTGACGACCAGCGAACCTCCCCTGTTGCTGAGTAGGGCGCCCCTATCACCGTCCACGCGGGCAGCGGGGCGCCCCACTCAGTTCACCCTCCCGCCCGAGCTGGAGGCGCGCGAGCCGCCGGAGGCGCGGGGACTGGCCCGCGACGGGGTACGGCTGCTCGTCGGCACCGGCGACGGGGTCAGCCACCATGCGTTCACCGACCTGCCCGACCTGCTGCGCCCCGGCGACGTGCTCGTGGTCAACACCTCGGCGACGCTGCCCGCCGCGGTCCCGGTGCTCGGCACATCGCTGACCGTGCACTTCTCGACCGAGAGGGAGGACGGCACCTGGCTGGTGGAGCTGCGCCGGCTGGCCGGCAAGGCCAGCAGCCCGTTCGCGGGCGGTGAGCCGGGCCGGCGCTACCCGCTGCCGGGTGGTGCGGTCACGCTGCTGTCGGAGTACTCCCGCGGTCGGCTGTGGTCGGCCGCCGTCGACACCGGCGGGCTCGCCTCGGTCCAGGCTTTCCTGCACCGGTACGGGCAGCCGATCCGCTACGGGTACGTGCCCCGGGCCTGGCCGCTGGAGTACTACCAGACGGTGTTCGGCATCCACCCGGGTAGCGCCGAGATGCCCAGCGCGGGCCGGCCGTTCACCGACCGGCTCGTCACCCGGCTCGTCGCGGCCGGCATACTCGTCGTACCCGTGCTCCTGCACACCGGAGTGGCCTCACCTGAGGCGCACGAACGCCCGTACCCGGAGAGGTTCGCCGTCCCCGACATGACCGTGCGGGTCGTCGCGCAGGCCAAGGCCGAGGGGCGTCGGGTGATCGCGGTCGGCACCACCGCGGTCCGGGCGCTCGAGACGGCGTGGGAAGGGCCGCGGCGCGGCTGGACCGACCTGGTCATCGCGCCGGAACGCGGTGTGCGGGTGGTCGACGGGCTGCTCACCGGCTTCCACGAGCCGCGCGCCTCGCACCTGGACATGCTCGCGGCGATCGCCGGGGAGCCGCTGCTGGCGCGCTGTTACGACGAGGCGCTGCACGCCGGGTACCTGTGGCACGAGTTCGGCGACGTCAACCTCCTGCTTCCATGATCACGGAGGATTCTCCGTGTCCCAGCACGGAGAATCCTCCGTGATCATGGGGAGGGTTGAGAGGGGTGCAGCAGAGCGAGCATCTCGGGCAGGTCGAAGAAGTGCGCGGTCTCCACCGCCGACGGGTTGCCGGCGTCCGGGTCGGCGCCCGCCTCCAGCAGGGCGGTCACGGTCTCCGCCGAGCGCCGGAACGCCGCCGCGGCGAGCGCTGTCTGGCGGGTCCCCGCCACCGGTCGACCGCCTCCCGTAACGCCGCGAACTCGGCGGCCAGCCGGTCCAGCGTGTAGTGCGCGTTGAGCCCGCTCGGATTGGGCAGGATCCACACCTGGGCGCCGCCAATGCGGTCGTCCTGGGCACCGACGGTCGCGTCCCGCCGGCCGAACGCGGTCCGGTATGCGCCGACGCCCAGCACCGCGAGCCAGCGCGGCCGGTACCGCGCGATCTTGTCCGCCAGAATCGCCACGCCTTCGGTCAACTCGGTCGCGGTCAGCTCGTCGGCCCGGGCCGTCCCACGCGCCGCGAGGTTGGTGATGCCCAGCCCGTAGCCGAGGAGTTTTTCCTGCTCGTCGGGGTGCAACTGGCGGGGCGTAAAGCCGCCGCGGTGCAGCGCCGGCCAGAACCGGTTGCCGGGCCGCGCGAAGTGCCGCCCGGTCGCGGCCGACCACAGCCCCGGGTTGATCCCGCAGAACAGCACGGCGAGATCGTCGGCGATCACGTCCGGAATGGCCCGCCCGTGGGCGGCCAGCAGCTCGTCGCGGGTCGGCACCCGTACCAGGCTACCGCCCCGATCTTGGCAGGCCGGCGCGGCAGCCACGGCGTTGGGGGGCCGACGCGGCATGCTCCAGGCGGAAATGGAAATGTGTGGGCATGAGTCCGGCGCGCGTCGGTCCAGAAGCGGGAGACCGACCATGACAGCCAACGCAACCGACGACTCGACCGGCTTCGCCGACCTGGCGCTGCGACCGGAGCTGCTCAACGCGCTGTCCAGCCTGGGCTACGAGGAGCCGACACCGATCCAGCGGGAGGCCATCCCGCCCCTGCTCGGCGGGCGCGACCTCCTCGGGCAGGCCGCCACCGGCACCGGGAAGACGGCGGCGTTCGCGCTGCCGGTACTCCAGCGGATGACCCCGGGGAGCACCGACCCGGGCGCGCTGGTGCTCGTCCCCACCCGTGAGCTGGCGGTCCAGGTCTCCGAGGCGTTCCACCGCTACGGCCGCGAACTGGGCGTACGGGTCCTGCCGATCTACGGGGGCCAGCCGATCGGCCGGCAGTTGCGCGCCCTCGAAGGCGGCGTCGACGTGGTGGTGGCCACGCCGGGCCGGGCGCTCGACCACATCAGCCGTGGCACTCTCAACCTGCGCGGCCTGTCGACGGTGGTGCTCGACGAGGCCGACGAGATGCTCGACATGGGCTTCGCCGAGGACATCGAGGCGATCCTGGACGAGACCCCGGCGGACCGCCAGACCGTGCTGTTCTCGGCGACCATGCCGCCACGCATCGACGGGATCGCGCGTCGCCACCTGCGTGACCCGGTCCGCATCCAGATGGGGCGGGAGGCGCCCGCCCCGGGCGAGACGCCGCGGGTGCGGCAGAGCGCCTACGTCGTGCCGCGGGCGCACAAGCCGACCGCGCTCGGGCGCGTGCTCGACGTGGAGGCACCGACCGCCGCGATCGTTTTCTGCCGCACCCGCGACGAGGTCGACCGGCTGACCGAGACGATGAACGGTCGCGGCTACCGGGCGGAGGCGCTGCACGGCGGCATGACCCAGGAGCAGCGCGACCGGGTGATGGGGCGGCTGCGCGCCGGCACCGCCGACCTGCTCGTCGCCACCGACGTGGCCGCCCGCGGGCTCGACATCGAGCAGCTCACGCACGTGGTCAACTACGACGTCCCGTCGGATCCCGACTCATACGTGCACCGCATCGGCCGCGTGGGCCGCGCCGGCCGCGAAGGGGTGGCGATCACCCTTGCCGAGCCGCGCGAGCACCGGATGCTCAAGTCGATCGAGCGGATGACCAAGCAGCGGATCGCGGTCGAGAAGGTACCGACGATCGCCGACCTGCGCGCACGCCGGCTCGAACTGACCCGCGCGGCGCTGCACGAGAGCCTGCTCGAAGACGACCTGGAACACTTCCGCGTCGTCGTGGAGACCCTCACCGACGAGTTCGACGTGATGGAGATCGCCCTCGCCGCGGTCAAGCTCGCGCACGAGTCCAGCGGTGCGGCGGCCGACGAGGAGGAGATCCCGGAGGTGCCGCTGGGCGGCCGGGACGGTGGCGAGCCGCGGGACCAGCGCGGCCGCGACGACCGCCCCCGCCGCGCGCCGGTCGCCGCGGAGGGCATGGCCCGGCTGTTCGTCGGCCTCGGCCGGCGGGCCGGCATCCGCCCGCAGGATCTCGTCGGCGCCATCGCCGGCGAGTCCCGGGTCAGCGGGCGCGAGATCGGCGCCATCGAGATCGCCGACCGCTTCTCGCTCGTCGAGGTGCCCCGGTCCGCCGCGGAAGAGGTGATCACCGCGCTGCGGGGCAGCACGATCAAGGGCAAGAAGGCGACGGTACGCCGGGACCGCGGCTAGCCCAGCTCGGTGAACAGGGTCAGCTGGAGGTCGGCCGGTCCCTCCAGACGGGCGTTCAGCGAGTTCCACGGGGTGCGGGTCGGCTCGGCGATGACCGTTGCCCCCGCCGCGGCCAGCGCACCCGTCGCCGCCGGCGAGTCGGCGACCTCGAAGGCGACCCGGATACGTCCCGCGACCCGTCGCCCGACCTCGACCCGGTCGATGTAGTCGGCCTGGGCCGGGTCGGCGATCTCCAAGGTGGCCCGGCCGGCGTCCAGGATCGTCACCCGCCCGTCCGGGGAGGAGTACGCGGCCTCCTCCGGCAGGCCGAGCACGTCGCGGTAGAAGCGCACCGCCTCGTCGTAGTCGGGTGCGGTCACCACCAGCCGCAGCTGGCGTACGCCAGGGGTCTCCGTCATGGGATCGAGTCTGGCACCAGGCCCTGGCGGCCGACGATCATGGATTGGCGATCAGGGGGCGAGGCCGGCACGGCGCAGGGCGTCGGCGAGCGCCGTGTCGGCCGGGGCGGGGCGGTCCTGGCGCGGCTGCCCGCCGCGCTGGCCGGATCCGCTCTGCTGGCCGGACGCGCGCTGGCCGGACCTGCCCTGCTGGCCGGACGCGCGCTGGCCGGACCTGCCCTGCTGCGCTGATCCGCGCTGGCCCGGCCCGCGCTCCCCGCCCCGGTCGCCGCCACCGCGGGGAGCACGGTCGCCGTGCGGGTCGGCGCCGGCATCCGACGACGTCTCGTCCTCCAGCCGCAGCGTCAACGAAATCCGCTTGCGGGGGATGTCCACGTCGAGGACCTTCACCCGCACGATGTCGCCCGGCTTGACCACGTCACGCGGGTCCTTGACGAAGGTCCGGGACATCGCCGAGACGTGGACCAGCCCGTCCTGGTGCACACCGACGTCCACGAACGCGCCGAACGCGGCGACGTTGGTGACCACGCCTTCGAGCTGCATTCCCGGTCTGAGGTCGGCGAGGGTCTCCACGCCGTCGGCGAAGGTCGCTGTCTTGAACGCCGGTCGCGGGTCACGGCCGGGTTTCTCCAGCTCCCTGAGGATGTCGGTGACGGTCGGCAGACCGAACTTCTCGTCCACGAACGCGGCCGGCTGGACCTTGCGGAGCACGGTCGTGTTGCCGATCAGCGAGCGCAGGTCGGTGCCGGTGTCCCGGAGGATGCGGCGCACCACCGGGTACGCCTCGGGGTGGACGCTGGAGGTGTCGAGGGGGTCGTCGCCGCCGGGGATGCGCAGGAAGCCGGCGCACTGCTCGAACGCCTTGGGCCCCAGGCGCGGCACCTCCTTGAGCGCGCGGCGCGACCGGAACGGGCCGTTGGCGTCGCGGTGCGCGACGATGGCCTCGGCCAGGCTCTCGCCGATGCCGGAAACCCGGCGCAGCAGCGGCGGAGAGGCGGTGTTGACGTCGACCCCGACGCCGTTGACGCAGTCCTCGACCACCGCGTCGAGCGATCGGGACAGCTTCACCTCGGACAGGTCGTGCTGGTACTGCCCGACGCCGATCGACTTCGGATCGATCTTGACCAGCTCGGCGAGGGGGTCCTGGAGCCGGCGGGCGATCGAGACCGCCCCGCGCAGTGACACGTCGAGCTGCGGCAGCTCCTGCGACGCGTACGCCGAGGCGGAGTAGACCGACGCGCCGGCCTCGGACACGACGATCTTGGTCAGCGTCAGCTCCGGATGCCTCTTGATCAGGTCGCCGGCGAGCTTGTCGGTCTCGCGCGACGCGGTGCCGTTGCCGATCGCGATCAGCTCGACGCCGTGCGCGGCGGCCAGCCTGGCCAGGACCGCGATCGACTCGTCCCAGCGGCGGCGCGGCTCGTGCGGGTAGATGGTCTCGGTGGCGACCACCTTGCCGGTGGCGTCCACGACGGCGACCTTCACGCCGGTGCGCAGGCCGGGGTCGAGGCCCATCGTGGGTCGGGTGCCGGCGGGCGCCGCCAGCAGCAGGTCCCGGATCTCCATCTCGAAGCTGCTCGGCCCGGCGGCCGGCGGCTCCTCCGGCTCCAGGGTGAGGTCGAGGACCTCCTCCTTCTCGCCCCGGAACAGCGCCAGGATCCGGTGGGACGGGAGCCTGGTGAACGGCTCGCTGAAGTCGAAGTAGTCGGCGAACTTGGCGCCCGCCTCCTCCTTGCCCGCCCGCACCTTCGAGGCAATGCGTCCGCGGGCCCACATCTGCTCGCGCAGGTCACCGATGAGGTCGGCGTCCTCGGCGAAGCGCTCGACCAGGATGGCCCGGGCGCCGTCGAGCGCGGCAGCGACGTCCGCGACGCCCTTGTCCGCGTCGACGAACGCGGCCGCGGCGCCCTGCGGGTCCTGCGCCGGGTCCGTGAGGAGCCGGTCGGCGAGCGGCTCCAGCCCGGCCTCGCGCGCGATCTGCGCCTTCGTGCGCCGCTTGGGCTTGTACGGCAGGTAGATGTCTTCCAGGCGGGCCTTCGATTCAGCGGCCATGATCTGCGCTTCCAGGGCCTCGTCGAGCTTGCCCTGGCTGCGGATCGACTCGAGGATCGCGGTGCGCCGCTCCTCCATCTCGCGCAGGTAGCGCAGCCGCTCCTCGAGGGTGCGCAGCTGCGCGTCGTCGAGCATCTCGGTCGCTTCCTTGCGGTAGCGGGCGATGAACGGCACCGTTGCGCCGCCGTCCAGGAGCTCGACGGCAGCCTTCACCTGCCGTTCCTTCACCCCGAGTTCGTCGGCGATCCGCTGATGAACAGACGTCGTCACGATCTTGATCCGCCTTCTGCCGTTGGTTCTTGCGCGAGCATCGTAGTTCGGCCGTCGTCGCGCCCGCGCACCATCCACGACTTCTTCGGCTTCCCACCCGAGCTGTTCGCCGTCGAGTACCCGGCGCCGGGCGACCCGAGGATGGCCGAACGGATCGCCGACGTGGTGAAGCCGACGTGGGTGGGCCTGGCACCTGACCACTTCCTCCCGCTGCCCTATCTCGCCGGGCTGGCGGAGCCGGTCAGCGGATTTCACGGCGATCGCGCCTCCGAGGGCTTGCCTGAAAGGAAAGTGTTCGGTATTTTCCTTTCAAGCAACAAGCTGACTGAGAGGAAAACGTTATGGGTCAGCCCCTCGATCCGGCCGCTGCGGAGCGGGCCCTCGAGATCAACAGACGGCAACGGCGCCGCGTGGTGGAGGCCGCCCGAGAGCCCTGGTGGGTGTGGCTCGCCGCCCTGCTCCTGGTGTTCCTGGTCTGGGCTGCCCGGGACTTCGGCCAGGAGGCGCGGCCGGCGATCCTGATGCTGGGCGTCGTCCTGCTTGTGGGCTGGACCTACCTGCCGAAGCTGTCGCCCCGGGTCGGCAGCATGATCGGCGGCGGCGTCCGGGCACACCGCAGCCTGGTGCCGCTGCGCCTGCGCATCGCCCTGTTCGGGGTGGGCATCGTCGGCGCCGCCCTCGCCGCCTACGTCGGGGACCTCGCCGCAGGCTACCTCGACCGGATGGGCGCGCCGGCGTCGGCCGTTCAGCACCCGCACACCGTCGTCGGTCTGCCGGTCGCGCTGCTGCTGACCGGGCTCGCCTGGGGCATGGACCGGGGCGTCCGGGCCTGGTTGGGCCGCCGATCCGGATGAGCCCGCGATACCGGGTCCCACCCGGCGAGCACGACCTCGATCCGTTGCTGCTCGACCCCACCAGACTCGCCATCGTTTCCCTGCTCGGCAGTGCCCAGTGGTGCGAGTTCGGGTTCGTCCGCGACAGCGTGCAACTGACCGACCCGGCCCTGTCCAAGCAGGTCGCCACCCTCACCGGGGCCGGCTTCGTCGAGGTGCACAAGGGATACGTGGGAAAGACGCCCCGCACCTGGCTGCGCGCCACGCAGTGGGGGCGCGACGGGCTGCGCCGGCACATCGACGCCCTGCAGGCCATCGCCGACCGGGCGCGCACCGCCGGCAGGCAGCACCGACCCGACGAGACGCCCGCCGGTAGCGCCAGGTAGGGGCGGATCGGCGAAAGGCTCTGGTGTACGGGTCCGGTACGCGCGACGATCAGGGACATGGACGACGACTCGGCGTCCGCCAAGTTCACGGCGTTGGCCCCCGACACCGTGTTCGCGCGCAGCCCGTTCCCTCCGATCGCCGACTACGCATTCCTGTCCGACTGCGAGGTCAACTGCCTGCTCGCGCCCAGCGGTGCGGTGGAGTGGATGTGCCTGCCACGACCGGACGCGCCGAGCGTGTTCTCCGCCGTGCTCGACCGGGGCGCCGGTGCGTTCCGCCTCGGGCCCTACGACGAGATGGTGCCGGCGGCGCGGCGATACCTGCCCGGCAGCCTGATGCTCGAAACCACCTGGCAGACCCGCACCGGCTGGCTGATCGTGCGGGACACGCTGTGCATGGGGCCGTGGCACAACGTCGACGAGCGCTCCCGCACCCACCGCCGGTCGCCGACGGACTTCGACGCCGAGCACTGCCTGCTGCGCATGGTCAAGTGCGTCAGCGGCTCGGTTGACGTGTCGATGACCTGCGAACCGGTGTTCGACTACGGCAGGCGCGAGCCGGAGTGGAACTACGACGGCCCGGGCTACGGCGAGTTGGTCGCGACCGGCTCGGATGTCAACCTGAGGCTGCGGCTCACGACCGACCTTCGGCCGGGCATCGAAGGGCGGGGACTCAACGCGCGTACCCGGATGGTGGAGGGCGAGGAGCACTTCGTCGCGGTGTCCTGGTCGCCACTGCCGCCGCCGCGCACCCTCGACGAGGCGAAGCTACGGATGCGCCGCACCTCCGAGTACTGGCGGCAGTGGATCACGCTCGGGAACTTCCCGGACCACCCCTGGCGCAGCTACCTGCAGCGCAGCGCGCTCACCCTCAAAGGCCTCACGTACGCGCCGACCGGCGCCCTGCTCGCCGCCGCCACCACGTCGCTGCCGGAGACGCCGCACGGTGAGCGCAACTGGGACTACCGGTACGCGTGGGTGCGCGACTCCACGTTCGCGCTGTGGGGGCTCTACACGCTCGGCTTCGACCGGGAGGCCAACGACTTCTTCTACTTCATCAACGACGCCTGTGCCGGGGGCAACATGCTGCAGGTGATGTACGGGGTGGGCGGCGAGCGCGAGCTCGAGGAGGAGTCGCTGCCGCACCTGTCCGGCTACGAGGGCGCCTTCCCGGTTCGGATCGGCAACGCCGCATTCCGGCAGAACCAGCACGATGTCTGGGGCGCCGTGCTCGACTCGGTATACCTGCACGCCCGCTCCCGCGCGCAGTTGCCGGAGTCACTGTGGCCGGTGCTCAAACGGCAGGTCGAGTGCGCCGCGCAGCACTGGGAGGAGCCCGACCGGGGCATCTGGGAGGTCCGCGGCGAGCCGCAGCACTTCGTGTCCAGCAAGCTGATGTGCTGGGTGGCGCTGGACCGGGGCGCGCGGCTGGCACGCATGTACGACGAGCCGGAGTACGCGGAGAAGTGGCAGACCCTGGCCGACCAGATCCACGTCGAGATCTGTAAGAAGGGTGTCGATGAGCGCGGGGTCTTCGTGCAGCGGTACGGGTCGGCCGCGCTCGACGCGTCGCTGCTGCTGATGCCGTTGATGCGGTTCCTGCCGGCCGACGACCCGCGGATCCGCGCGACCGTGCTCGCGATCGCCGAGGAGCTGACCGTCGACGGCCTCGTCCTGCGCTACCGGGTCGAGGAGACCGACGACGGCCTGAGCGGCGAGGAGGGTACGTTCACGATCTGCTCGTTCTGGCTGGTCTCGGCGCTGGTGGAGATCGGCGACGTGGACCAGGCCCGCAAGCTGTGCGAGCGGCTGCTGGCCTATGCGAGCCCACTCGAGCTGTACGCGGAGGAGATCGACACCTACAGCGGCCGGCACCTGGGCAACTTCCCGCAGGCGTTCACCCATCTCGCGCTGATCAACGCGGTGGTGCACGTCGTGCGGGCCGAGCAGACCCCGGCGACCGGCGAGTTCCGCGCCGCGAACGCACCGGATCGCTGATTGGCCGGCCGGCGTCGGGCGCGCGAGCAATGATGGAGGCATGACGGTACGCGCAGTGTGGAACGGTGAAGTGATTGCGGAGAGCAACGCCACGGTGGTGGTGGAGGGTAACCACTACTTCCCGGCGGACGCCGTGCGGCGGGAGTACCTGACCGAGAGCAGCAAGCACACGGTCTGCCCGTGGAAGGGCACCGCGAGCTACTACACGATCACCGTCGACGGGAAGACCAACGCCGACGCCGCCTGGTACTACCCGGACCCGAAGCCGGACGCCGCCCATGTCCGCGACCGGGTCGCGTTCTGGCGCGGCGTGGACGTGAAGGCCGACTGACGTTTGTGACCACCTCGTCCTGGCGCTCCCTGCCCGAGCCGGCGCGGGTCATCGCCAGCACGGTCACCGACGCGGCGGCGGCCGCCGGAGCCCGCGACCTCGACGCCTACCGGGATGTGGGCGCGCGGCTGGCGGCGCTCAACTCCGAGCAGGTGGCCGTCGTGGTCGGGGCTGTCGTGCGGTCGCTGCTGGAGGAGCTGCACCCCGACGGGCTGGACGGCGACGACCTGCGGGCGGTCCTCGAACGCTGCGTCCGCTCGGCGGCCGGCTGGCTCCCGCAGGTGGACGTGGATGTGCTCGTCGTGCTGCTCACCGGTGCCCTCGGCGTCCATCAGCCGGAGGCCGAGCCGCGCATCCTGGCCCCGCTGGACGTCGCCCTGCACGCCCCGCTGCTGCTGGTCGACCTGCTCGGCGTGTCCGGTCGCCCGCTCGCGGGCTACCTGACCGCCGCGCTGGCCGAGGTCGCGCGGGCGGAGACGGTGGAGCTGCCCTAAGCCTAAGCCGGCGGCCGCTCCAGGACGACCAGCCCGGTGCCCGGCGCGATCTCCTGGAGCAGCAGCTGCTGTCCCGACTTGGTCAACCGGATGCACCCATCGGTGACGTCCTTGCCAATGGTCGCGTCCGTGTACCACGTGTGCACGCCGATGTGGGCACCACGCAGCCCGGGTGGAACAGCCTGCGGATTGTCGGGCACGGCCCCGAGGGCGAACACGTCGGTGCCCGCGTAGACCGCGCCTGACAGCTTCGAGCGGCCGAGCACGAACGTACGCCCCAGCGGCGTGGGCGTGGCCGGGCTGCCCAGCGTCACCGGCCAGGACCGCACGATCGCACCGTCGCGCAGCCAGAGCAGCTCATGGGTACGGCGGTAGACGACCAGCTGGTCGCGGAGCGCGACGGAGGTCCAGCCGCCCGGCGGGATCCAGGCGATGGTCCGGTTGGCCGACGGCAGGAGGATGGCCGCCCATCCGGCACGCGCTTGCACGATCGGCATGGTGATGGCGACGCCGTTGATCGTAGGCAGCAGGAATGCGCGGGGCCGGCCGCCCGGCGCGTCGTACGCCGCGATCATCCCGCCGGGGCGCAGGCCCTCCCGGAGGGGGACGGTCGACAGCGGCTCCGGGTCGGCGGGAAACCCGGCCGGCGCGGGCCCGTAGTCCACCACCGGCAGGTCGGCGGGCGGCGGCGCGACCGCCGGCACGGCCTCGGGCTGGGGCGCGGCCGGTGCCGCCGGGCTCGCCGCCACCGGCTTCGCGGGCGGGGATACGAATCGCGCTTCCGGCCGTGCACATCCGGTGCTCACCGCGGCGATCAGCAGGGTGAGCACAGCGACCAACGACACCCCGTGAGGGCAGCGGCGTCCAGGCGAAGCGTTGGCCACCGGCACAGGCTAGCGGGTACCAGCGCCGTCGCGCCCGGTCAGCGGGTCCCGGGCGTCAGTCCCGGCCGCGGGCCTGGCCAGCACGGCGCCTCCTCAGGTCCCGGGCGTCCGGTCCGCGACGGCCTCCGTGCTGCTCATCAGACGGCGTCACGTTCCATGATCACGCGCTTCCGCCGTACTACGCTCGCCCCGTTCGCGAGTATCCGACGCGAAGGTACGGGATGGATGTCCTTGCAGGTTTGATCATTGGCGTCACTGTCGTCGTTCTGGTCACCGTCATGGCGCTGGTCGCCCGTCAACTGCTCGGGGTGCGGTTCGGGCTGACCCGCCTGCTGCTAGCGGGGTGTCTGGCGCTGGCCGTCTCCGGCCCGATCTCCAGGGCGCTGTCATCGGGCGTGCCGACAGAGAGCTCGGCGATCACCCCGCTGTGGTTTCTGTTCCTGTCGATCCTGTTCACACTGCTGGTCGCGATGGTGTTCCTGGTCGTGGCGGAGGCGCTTGTACCGAGTGGATCCGTCACGCCGCTCGCCTGGGCCCGCGGCCTGCGCTCCAGACTGGCCCGCTCGCGCCGGTACCTGCAGATTCTCATGATCGTGATCCGGCACGGCCTTGGTCCCTACCTGCGCGGCCAGCGCCGGGTCGAGGCCGGTTCCCGGGGGCGGCTCGCACGCTCATTGCGGCAGGCACTCGATGAGGGTGAGGCACTCGATGAGGGTGATCGGACCCCGCTCGCCGCCGCCTCTGTGGCGCAGGTACACGCCGCTCGGCTGCACTCAGGTGCGGACGTTGTCGTCAAGATTCAGCGGCAGGCATCGGCGTGGTCGTTGAACGCGACCTCGACATCGTCGGTCGGTTCGCCCGAACCGTGCAGGCGCGCACCAGGTGGGGCCGGGCCATCGGAGCGGTTGATCTCGCAGACGGCTTCGCCGACGCGGTACGCGAAGAGCTGGACTTCCGGATCGAAGCAGGCAACATGGTGGCGGTGGGGCCGCGGCGACCGATCCGGACGTGGTCTACCCGGTGCCGCACAACGGCTTGCGTACCGCGCGGATACTCGTCATGGAGCGGCTGCACGGCACGCCGCTGTCGGCCGCGGAGCCGGTTATCGTGGCACGCGGTCTCGACCGCATCCAACTGGCCCGTACGCTGCTGCGATGCGTGCTGCGGCAGGTGGTGCTCGGCGGCGTCTTCCACGCCGACCCGCACCCGGGCAACGTCTTGCTGCTAACCGACGGTCGGCTCGGCCTCCTCGACTTCGGCTCGGTCGACCGGCTGGACATGGCGCTGCGCGGGGCGCTGCAACGCTTGCTCCTCGCTGTCGACCAGGGCGACCCGGCAGCGCTCACTGATGCGCTGCTGGACGTCGTGGGCCGGCCCGACGAGATCGACGAAGAGCGCCTCGAACGGTCTCTGGGCCAGTTCATGGGCCGCCATCTTGGCGCCGGCATGGCACCCGACGCGCGCATGTTCACCGACCTGTTCAAGGTTGTTTCGGCATACGGTCTGGCGATCCCGCCGGAGGTCGCGGCGTGTTTCGGGCCCTCGGCACCCTTGAGGGGGGTCTGGCCCAGGTGGCTTCCGGCTTCGACATGGTGACCGAGGCCCGCGCTTTCGCCAGGGCGTACCTGGCCGAGCAGCTCACGCCGGAGGCTGTCCGGCGGACCATGACCGACGAACTCGTTATGCTGCTGCCGATCCTCCGCCGGCTGCCGCGGCGGCTCGATCGGGTCGCCGGAGCCCTTGAACGCGGCCGCCTCGGCATCAACGTGCGGCTGTTCGCCGACGAGAGGGACCGGCGGCACGTCACCGGGCTGCTACACCAGGCCCTGCTCACGATCCTCGGAGCCACGACGGGCATCATGGCGGTCCTGCTGCTGGGCACCGGAAGGGGGGTGCTAGGAGGCCAGGCGACCGGACGCGGACGTGTCGAGGGCGAGATGCGCCGCAAGCGCGTTGAGGTCGAGGCCGAGCACCCGCGCCAGGGCGGCAACGGTGAAGAAGGCCGGGGTGGGGATCGCGCCGCGCTCGATCTTGCGGAGGGTATCGAGGGAGATCCCGGCGTGGTAGGCCACGTCGGCGGCGCTGCGCGGCCCTCGGGCCCGCTGGAGCAGTCGGCCCAGCTCCTGCCCGCGCAGGCGCTCGCCGTCGGTCAGCGGTGTCCGTACCATGCGGTGATTCTAATCCTGGTATTAGTATCTCTACCGTGGTCGGACTCAAGACCCAGAGCGAGCTGGCGACCATGCGGAAAGCCGGCCGGATCGTCGCCCGCACCCTCGCCGCCGTGTCCGCCGCCGCCCGGCCCGGCGTGCGCCTGGTGGACCTCGACGGGATGGCGGCCGAGGTGATCGCGGCGGAGGGCGCCCGGCCGTCCTTCCTCGGTTACCACCCGAAATGGGCCCCGGTGCCATACCCGGGTGTGCTGTGCCTGTCGGTCAACGACGTCATCGTGCACGGCATCCCGGACCGGCGCCAGCTGCGCGACGGCGACCTGCTCTCGGTTGACTGCGGCGCTCACATCGACGGCTACCACGGCGACGCCGCCCTCACCGTCGCCGTCGGGGAGGTCGACCCGGCCGCGCGGAAGCTGGTCGACACGACCGCACGGGCGCTGGCCGCCGGCATCGGCGCGGCACGGGTCGGCGCCCGCATCGGCGACATCGCGCACGCGATCCAGATCGTCGCCCGCGCCGGTGGGTACGGGCTACCCGCCGGCCTGGGCGGGCACGGCGTCGGCACGGCCATGCACGAGGACCCGAGCGTGCCCAACACCGGGCGGCCGCACCGGGGCCTGCCCCTGCGGGAAGGCCTGGTGATCGCCATCGAGCCGATGCTGGTCGAAGGCGGGCGCGACACGCACCGGACCGGTGCGGACGGGTGGACGATCCGCACCACCGACGGCACCCGCGCCGCCCATTTCGAGCACACGATCGCGGTCACCGCGTCGGGTCCGGCGATCCTGACCGCTCCGTAGCTTCCGGCGCCTGCCGCCGGGCGACGGCCACCTCCTTCATGCTGACCAGGAACCGCCGGATCGTCGCGAGCTCAGCCTCGTCGAACGGCTCCATCGCCGAGACCATCTCCCGGATCAGGCCGCCGAAGAACGACCAGCCGAGATCCATCGCCCGGTGCTCCACGACCAGCAGGACCCGCCGGCGGTCCCGGGTGTCGGGCTCCCGCCGGACGTGGCCGAGCCGCACCAGCCGGTCGACCAGCGCGGTGACGGCGGCGGAGTTCATCCCGAGCTGCCGGCCCAGCCAGCCCGGGGTCGGCGTGATCCCGGCCCGGCCGGCGTCGAGCAGGTGGATCAGCGCCCGGACGTCGGTGGGGTGCAGCCCGTGGCGTGCGGCGAAGTCGGCCCCGAACAGGTCCAACTCCACGGTGATGCCGCGCAGCAGGTGCACGATCTGCATGGCCGGTTCCTGGTCGTCCACGCCGAGATCCTCTCAGTACCTTGACTAGTCAGAATATCGCTGAGTTAGATAAATCCATGCGTGGGTTCCTCGCGGCGTACGACGCCATGCTGGCGCGGTGGCCGGTCGCCGTCGACACCATCGACGTCCCGTCGGTCTACGGCACAACCCGCGTCAACGCGTGCGGCCCCCACGAGGCTCCCGCGCTCGTGCTGCTGCACAGCGGCGGGGCCACTTCGATGGTCTGGTTCGCCAACGTCGGCGAGCTGAGCCGGGCACGCCGGGTCTACGCCGTAGACCTCATCGGTGACCCGGGCCGCAGCGTCAACGACGGGCAGCGCCTGCGCACGGCCAGCGACCTGATGAGCTGGCTGGACGGCGTCTTCGACCACCTCGGCCTCGGCCAGGCGGATCTCTGCGGCCACTCGTACGGCGGCTGGATCGCCCTGAGCTACACCCTGCACGCGCCGCAGCGGGTGCGCAGGCTCGCCCTACTCGACCCGACGAAGTGCTTCGCCGGCCTGCGCCCGAGCTACCTCCTGCACGCCGCGCCGCTGCTGGTCCGGCCCAGCGCGGCGCGGCTGCGCGCGTTTCTCGCCTGGGAGACCGGCGGGTTCCCGCTGGATCCGGGCTGGCTCGACGTGGCGGCCCTCGGCGCGGAGTTCCCCTCGTCCAAGGTCGTCATGCCCCGGCGCCCCGACCCCGCGCGCCTGCGGGCCTCGACCGTCCCGGCGCTGGTCCTGCTCGCCGGCGAGAGCAGAGCCCACGACATCCGCAGGGTGGAGACCAACGCCCGCCGCATGCTGCCCGTCCTGGCGAGCGCGGTGCTGCCGGGTGTCTCCCACCACTCGACCCCGACGGCCCACCCGGGCGAGCTCAACCGTCGGCTGCTGGAGTTTCTGGCCTGACCCGGCCCGCCTACTGCAACACGTGCGGCGCCACGCTGCTAGCTGGCCACGACGGGGCGCAGTGGGAAATGCCCGCCACGTCACCGTGAGCCGACCTCGGCAACATGGTGCGCGTGTGCATGTCTGGCGCGCTCGATCGTGGCTGTCGCGATACCCCAAGCGTTTGTCAGCCTCGCTGACCTCGCGCAGCGCGGCGACCGTTGCCGGGCGGGTGTACGCGAAGGGCCGCATGTCCTCACGCCTCCGAACGGTCGGCGGTCTCGCGGATCGCTGCGACGATGCCGACGTATGCGCCGCACCGGCACAGGTTGCCGCTCATGTACTCGCGGATCTCGTCATCGCTGGTGGCGTGCCCCTCGGCGATGCAGGCCAGGCCGGACATCACCTGGCCGGGCGTGCAGTATCCGCACTGCATCGCGTCGTGGTCGATAAACGCCTGTTGCAGCGGGTGCAGGGTGCCGTCGGGGGCCGCGACGCCTTCGACCGTCGCGACCGCCTGCCCGTCGACCTGGACGGCCGGCGTGAGGCAGGAGACCACCCGGCGACCGTCGACGTGGACCGTACAGGCGCCGCATTGGCCCTGGTCACAGCCCTTCTTCGGGCTGGTCAGCCCGAGCCTCTCCCGCAGCACGTCCAGCAACGACTCGCGCGGGTCCAGCGTCAGCCGTACCGGCTCATCGTTGACCGTGAACCTGGCCACCACCGTCGTGGCGACACCCTCAGGCTGCTTTGTCACGGACGTCACGACATCCCCCTGGTCGATTTCCGCCCTGGTCCATTCCCGGATCGGCCGCTCATACCCCGATCGCCAGGCTGTATGTCGGAGATTCGTAGACCGGGTTCATCGCGAAGCGGTCGGCGGCATGGCGGGCGTCCACGCCGGGGGACGGCGTGTTCATCTCGGTGCCCGTTCGCAATTGGTCGGCCGCCGCGCCGGCCCGTCGGCTGGCGCGGCGGTGATCTGCGGCCGGTCAGGCGACCTTGACCGCGGAGACCTCGAACTCGAGGACGACCTTGTCACTGACGAGCACGCCGCCGGTCTCGAGCGCGGCGTTCCACGTGATGCCGTAGTCCTTACGGCTGATCGTGACCGAGCCCTCGAAGCCCAGGCGCTGGTTGCCGAACGGGTCCGTGGCGGTGCCCTCGTATGTGAAGTCGATGGTCACCGGCTTGGTGACGCCCCGCACCGTCAGGTCGCCGGTCAGCGCGAACGTGTTCTCGTCGAGCTGGCGCACGGCCGTCGAGACGAACCTGATCTCCGGGTACTCGTCCATGGCCAGGAAGTCGTTGCTGCGCAGGTGCGCGTCGCGCTGCTCGTTGCGGGTGTCGATGCTTGCGGCCTTGATGACGACGGTAACCGTGGACCTGCTCGGATCCGCGCCGTCGATGGCTGCGGTGCCCTCGAACTCGTTGAAGGCGCCGCGGACCTTGGTCACCATCGCGTGCCGGGCAACGAACCCGATCCGGGTGTGTGCCGGGTCCAGCGTGTACTCGCCGGTGAGCTGGGCAAGGTCGGTAGCGGTAGTCATGTCGCACTCCTTGGATGACGTGTCATGTACCGGCCTCAACTTAGATGATGCATCATGTATTCCATGACGGAGACCCGGTGGCTCGACGACCGCCAGCAGCGCGCCTGGCGCGGCTTCCTGGGAATGCAGGCACACCTCACCGCCGCGCTCAACCGGCAACTGCTGGCCGACTCCCGGTTGTCCCTCGCCGACTTCGACGTGCTGGTGCACCTGACCGACGTGCCGGAGGGGCGGCTTCGGGTCACCGAGCTGGCGCGGGCCCTCCAATGGGAGCAGAGCCGCACGTCGCATCACGTCTCGCGAATGCAGAAGCGCGGGCTTGTCGTGCGCGAGGATTGTCCCGAAGACCGCCGGGGCGCCTTCGTGGTCCTCACGCCGGCCGGGCGGCACGCGATCGAATTGGCCGCGCCCCGGCACGTCGAGGCCGTGCGCCGGCTGGTCTTCGACCACCTCACCGACGACCAGGTCGAGACGCTCGCCGCCATCGCCGAGCAGGTGCGGCACGCCGTGGACGATGAGCACGCGCCGGGATGACCTACGTAGGGTCCACTACGCGTAGACTTCGGACGCCCGGAATGGTGCGGGTCCGGGGACGGCGTTCGCCGACCGCGATGTTGCGGAGGAAGGCCGGGCAGCCTAGTGGACCATCAGCGGACCTACCTGCAGAGGCTGGACGACATCCGGGCCCTCGACACGCATGCGGACGTCGTCGTCGCGCGGGCCGCCGGTCTGCTGGCCGGTCGGGTCGGCTGCCGCGTGCGCGAGGCGCACGTGCACCTGCTCGAGATGGCGCAGGAGCAGGGCCGTGAGCTGGCCGGGGTGGCGGCCGACGTGCTGGCCGTCCTCGAGGAGCAGACGACCTCCGACGCCGACGGGCGGCTGCGTTCGGCCGTAAAGGGCGCGCTGCGGCCCCCGACGTCCCGCAAGACCGGGCGTCTGAGCATCCGCAGCAACGCAACCGCGGAGACGACCGACCCCGACCTGGCGATCGTGCAGCAGATCCTCGACGCGCTACCCGGCGCCCACTCCTGGCTGCTGCCCGTCCGGGACGCGGCCGGCGAGGTGGTCGACTACGTGACGAAGGCGGCGAGTCCGGAAGCGGGCGACGTCACCGGCCGGCGCGGGGCACAGATGATCGGCGTACGGGTGCGCGAGGCGTACCCGACCCTGGTGGACGGCCCGGTGTGGCAGGCGTACCGGCGGGCCCTCGCCGACGGGTCGCCGCGGGCCATCGGGCCGATGACCTACACCGACGACGCCGACGGGCTGCCCGCGGAGTCGCGGTTCTCGGTGCGCGTGCACCGGCTGGGTCCGGGCCTGCTGGTCAGCTGGACGATCCACGACAACGACGCCCGGCACAGCGAGCGAATCGCCCAGACCGAGCGGCTGGGCAACCTGGGCTGGTGCGAGTGGGACCTGATCAGTGGCCAGCTGGTCTGGTCCGACGAGCTTTACCGCATCTACGAGCGGGACCCGGGCCTCGGCCCGCTGGGCACCGAGGAGACCTCGGCCATGGTCCTGCCGGAGGACCACCAGATCCAGGTGCAGGCGGCCGAGACCTTCACGCGGGGCGAGACGACCAACGTCACCTACCGGGTGCGCATCGGCGGCCGGGTCAAGCATCTTCGCGTGGTCACGGACGCCGTACGCGACGCGGCCGGCCACCCGTTGAAGATCTACGGCATCGTGCAGGACGTGACCGGCCGGGAGACTACTCGCACGCGGCTCGCCGAAGTCGAGCGCGAGCTGCACGAGCACCGGCAGAGCCTGGCGGCCGAGCATCAGCTGGCCGCCCAGTTGCAGCACATCATCCTACCGATACCCGACGAGCCGATCGATCTGCCGGGGCTGCGGGTCGCGGTGCGCTACCTGCCCGCGGAGCGGGCCAGCCGGGTTGGCGGGGACTGGTACCACGCCGCGCCCCTGCCCGACGGGAGCGTGCTGCTGGCCGTCGGGGATGTCGCCGGGCACGGGCTGCAGGCCGCCACCACCATGGCGCAGCTGCGCCACGCGCTGGCCACGCTGACCGTGACCACGACCACCGATCCGGCCGAGTTGCTGGGCCACCTCAACCGGTTGCTGTGCGCCGGCGCGGTCGCGGCGGGTGCCGCGAGCACCGCCACGGCGGTGGTCGCCCGCTACGACCAGGCGCGCCGGTCGCTGATCTGGGCCCAGGCCGGGCATCCGGCCCCGCTGCGCACCCGGGCCGGCAGCACCGTCGAGCTGCCCCGGCCGCGCGGTCCGCTGCTGGGCGCGGACCCCGGCGCCGTCTACGAGCGGGCGACGCTGCCCTTCGAGCCGGGCGAGGTGCTGCTGCTCTACACCGACGGGTTGATCGAGCACCGGGAACGCAGCCTCGAGGAGGGTCTGGCGCCGGTCGTCGCCACGCTCAACGAGATCTCCGCGACCGGCACCCAGCAGCCGCTCGCCGACCTGCTGGCCCGGCTGCGGCGCGCCAACCCCAACGACGACACCTGCCTTCTCGCGGCCCGGCCGCTGCCGTCGCCGCCGGGCACACGGGATCCGTCACCGGGAAAGCCGCCCGACCGCCTACGCTCATAGGCGTGACGGCGAGGGGGACCCGGCCGGTCGCGGTGGAACTGCTACCCCACCTTCGCAGGGCACGCGACCATATCGACCGCGAATACCAGACGGCACTGGATCTCGACGAGGTCGCCAAGGTCGCCGGGGTCTCCAAGTTTCACTTCGTCCGCTGCTTCGAGGCGACCTACGGCGAGACACCGATGCGATATCTCACCCGCCGCCGCATCGAGCGTGCCCAGGACCTGCTGCGGACCGCCAACCTGACCGTGACAGAGGTGTGCATGGCAGTGGGGTTCGCCAGCCTCGGGTCGTTCTCGTCGCGGTTCGCTCAGCTGGTGGGCGAGTGCCCGACCGCCTATCGCGACCGGTGGGCGGCTCGGGGCGGTCCCCGGGTGCCCGGCTGCTACCTGTTCATGCGCGGTGTGCTCGATCCGGGCGGCACGGTGGGGCCGCCGGCCGGCCAACCGGATCGCGCAATCTGAGAGAAGCACCGCGCGGCCGGGCGGCGATAAGGTTTCCACATGATCACTAACATCTCACTGGTCACCGTCTACTGTCTCGACCAGGACAAGGCGCGGGACTTCTACGTCAACACCTTGGGCTTCGAGCCCCACACCGATGCCAGCATGGGCGAGGGCTTCCGTTGGGTCACGGTGCGCCACGCCAACCAGCCCGAGCTCGAGGTAACCCTGATGACGCCCGGCCCACCGCTGGACGAGGAGGCCGCGGCTTTCATCCGCCGCCAGCTTGAAAAGGGCCAGATGGGCGGGCTCGGGCTACGGGTCGATGACTGCCGCAAGACCTTCGAGGAGCTGAGCGCGAAGGGCGTGACCTTCCTGCAGGAGCCGTCCGATCGGCCGTACGGCGTCGAGGCCGTCATGCGCGACAACTCCGGCAACTGGCTCGTCCTCGTCGAGCCCAAGGAGTACACGCCGGAGGACTTCACCTGAACACGGATGGGCTTCCCGGCATACGGGAACGTGGTCCCGTATGCCGGGAGCGACGCGTTATGGTCCCCGCAGTCGAGCGGGAGGGTCGCGACGACGATGACCAGCGCGCCGAATGTGTACACCCATGGACATCACGAGTCGGTGCTGCGCTCGCACCGCTGGCGCACCGCCGAAAACTCGGCGGCCTACCTACTTCCCCATCTGGCGCCGGGCGCGTCGCTGCTCGACGTCGGCTGCGGTCCGGGCACCATCACCGTCGACCTGGCCGCCCAGGTGGCGCCCGGACGGGTCACCGCCGTGGAGATCACCGGCGAGGCGCTGCGGCTCGCCCGAGCCGAGGCCGCCGCACGCGGTCAGGACAACATCGACTTCGCCGTCGCCGACGTCCATTCCCTCGATTTCCCCGACGACACGTTCGACGTCGTCCACGCGCACCAGGTCCTGCAGCATGTGGCCGATCCGGTCGGGGCGCTGCGGGAGATGCGCCGGGTCTGCCGGCCGGGCGGGATCGTCGCCGCCCGGGACAGTGACTACTCGGCGTTCACCTGGTTTCCGCTCCTGCCTGAGCTGGACGAGTGGCGAACCCTGTACCAGCGCGCCGCCCGGGCAAACGGCGGCGAGCCGGACGCCGGGCGGCGCCTGCTGTCCTGGGCCCGCGCCGCCGGGTTCGGCGAGGTCACCGCGACGGCGGGCACCTGGTGCTTCGCCACGCCGGAAGACCGCCGATGGTGGGGCGGGATGTGGGCGGCGCGGATCCTGCAGTCGGACCTGGCCCGGCAGCTGGTCGGCACCGGCACTCCGGAAGACGACCTGCGCCGCCTGTCGGCGGGCTGGCAGCGGTGGGCCGCCGCGCCCGACGGCTGGTTGGCCATCCTGCACGGGGAAATCATCTGCCGCGCGTGATGCCGCCTACCAGCCGCGGGCGCGCCACTCCGGCAGCGCGGGGCGCTCCGCGCCGAGCGTGGTGTCGTTGCCGTGGCCGGGGTAGACCCAGGTCTCGTCCGGCAGCCGGTCGAAGATCTTGCGCTCGACGTCATTGATCAGGGAGGCGAAGTTCTCCTTCGAGCCGAACGTGTTGCCCACCCCGCCCGGGAACAGCGAGTCCCCGGTGAACAGGTGCGGGTGCCCGTCGGGATCGCGGTAGAGCAGCGCGATCGACCCGGGGGTGTGCCCGACGAGGTGGATGACGTCCAGTTCGGCATCTCCCACGCGGACCGTGTCGCCGTCTTTGAGGGTCTGGCTCACGATGGGGATCTCCGCGGCGTCGGCTTCGTGGGCCAGCGACTCCGCGCCGGTGACGCCGACGACGTCCTCGAGCGCCTGCCAGTGGTCGCCGTGCCGGTGCGTCGTGACCACCGTGGACAGTCCACCGGCGCCGAGCAGGGAGAGCAACCGGTCGGGTTCGTTCGCCGCGTCGATGAGCAACTGCTCGCCGGCGCTGCGCAGCAGGTAGGCGTTGTTGTCCATCGGGCCGACGGACACCTTCGTGATGCTCAGGGCGGGAAGCTCCCGGGTGTCCGGCTCACCGCCGGGGGAGACCTGTCCGGTATAGCTCACGACGACACTCTCACTTCCAGGTCGGTACGGTCGGCAGCGGCCCGCCGGGCGTGACGGTGAGGCTGTCGCCGGCTGACCGGCCGCTCAGCCACGCGGCGATCTCATGCCCCGATCCGCTGACGGTAACCGCCGGCCGCTCGCCGAGGTCCAGTTCGTGGGCGAGATCGGTGGCGTGCAGCCGCGCCGGTGCCATCTGCGGGGCCAGATTGGCGACCAGCTCGTGCAGCAGCCGGTGGACGAACGCGTCGGGCCAGTCCGCCGTCGTGTAGCCGGCGTCCAGGTCGACATGGTGGACCTCCACCTCGCGTAACCGAAACCACGGAACGGTCGCGGCGGGCGCCATGTCGCCGCTCGACGTGCGGACGGCGCCGGCCCAGTGCGCCGGCGCGAGCTGCTCGGCCGCGGTGGCGAAGCGCTCGGCCGCCGCCGCGATGTCGGCGAGGTGGTCGGCCAGCGGCCGGTCGGCATTGGCGGCGATGTCGGCGTCGCGGTGCTCCGCGCTGGGGTAGGCCGGGGTCTCCACGCCCGTGCGCGCCCAGGTCAGCAGGTTGACGTAGGCGTCGCCGTTGCGGGCCACGTGGGCGAGCACGTGGCCGCGGGTCCAGCCGGGCAGGAGTGAGGGCGCCGCGAGGGCGGCGTCGTCGAGCTTGCTCGCCGTCGTCAGCAGCCGGGCCGTCGCGCGGTCGACGTCGGGCAGGAGGACGAGGGGGTCGGCCGTCATGCCCCCACTCTAGGTGTTGCTACGCATCCATTCCCGGGTACCGAACGAGCGACACGACCCGGCGGCCACCTCGGCGGCGCGGCGTACGATATTCGGTTTCACATTCGGTGCGCGGTGCATACCGTCGGGGACGAACGCGTTCATCGTCGCGGACTCCGCTGGCCGGCGGCGCCGCTCACGGGGAAGGGGGTGGGGTCGTCGATGCTCGCGCGCTGCCTCGCAGGGGGTTGGACCGCGGCGCTCGGCACCGCCTGCTGAGCCGGTCCGCACCACCACCGACCCGTCGTCGCCCGCCGTTTCCGGCGGGCGCTCGCGTAGACAAGGACCACGATGACGTTCGATCTTTCGTCCCTGGGCTGGGACGAGCATCTCGCCGGGGCGTACGCCGCCTATGAGAGCCCGACGCGCCGACCAGCGCGCGTCATGCGGGTCGACCGCGGGGTGTGCACGGTGCTCGGCGGGTCGGGCGCCGCCCGCGCGAGCCTGGCCGGGTCGATCCTCGTGGCCGCCGCCCGGGATCCGAGCATGCTGCCCTGCGCGGGCGACTGGATCGTCGCGCACACCTGGCCCGACCGGCGGGTCACCGTCGAGTCGGTCCTGCCCCGGCGTACCGCTGTCGTGCGGGCCAGCGCCGACGCCGCCTCGCACGGCCAGGTGCTCGCCGCCAACATAGACGTGGCGGCGGTCGTCGAGCCGCTCGACCCGGCGCCCGACACCGGGCGGATCGAGCGGCTGCTCGCCCTGGCCTACCAGTCCGGGGCCCGGCCGGCGCTGATCCTGACCAAGGCCGACGCGGTCGCCCATCCAGCTGCCGTCGCGGCCCAACTGGCGGAAGCCGCGCCCGACGTGCCGGTGCACTGGGTCAGCGCGCGCACCGGCGACGGCCTGGCCGACCTGCGCCGATACCTCGGCCACGGGCGCACCCTCGGGCTGCTCGGCCCGTCCGGCGCGGGAAAGTCGAGCCTGGTCAACGCGCTCGCCGGCACGACCGTGATGACCACGCAGGCGTTGCGCGCCGACGGGCGCGGCCGGCACACCACCACCTTCCGGACGCTGATTCCGCTGCCCGGCGGCGGGGTGGTGCTGGACACTCCCGGGATCCGCGCGGTCGGCCTCATCAGTGCGGCCCAGGGGCTGGACCTGGCGTTCGTCGACGTCACGTCCCTGGCGCAGCGGTGCCGGTTCGGCGACTGCCGGCACGGCGTCGAGCCGGGCTGCGCGGTGCGCGCCGCGATCGAGGCGGGCACGCTCGCGCCGCGCCGGCTGGCGCACTGGCGCCGGCTGCAACGCGAGCAGAGCACCGAGTCGCAGCGCCGGCAGGAGCGCCTGGCGCGCACGGGTTGGGTGCGGGCCACGAAACAGGAGAAGCGCAGCCGGGCCCGCCCCTAGCCGCGGGCGTCCCAGAGCCAGACGTCATCGACGCGCCGGCCCGGGCCGTACAGCGCGTCGAGGGCGGTTTTCAGGTCGCCTTCGCGGAGCGCGCCGGGCGCGAGCACCAGCGCGTCCGCCCGCCAGAACCGCGCGTCCGCGCGGGCCTGGTCGCGCTCGGCGGCGCCCACCACGCGGGGCGTGCCCTTCTCGACGTCTTCCAGGAGCAGTTGCGTCGGCCGGGCCGGCGCGAACCAGCGTCCGGTCGGGTCGTCGGGCCCCGAGGGTCCCAGGAAGTAGCCCTGCGGGACGGCGAAGCCCAGCTTCGCGGCCACCGCCCACCGGATGCCGATCGTGTTGCCGCCGACCGGGACCGGCACGAGGGTACGTCCCGGGGAGACGTGGTCGCCCCAGTGCCCGGCCGTGACGAAGTGTGGCACCGGCGGCCGGGGTGAGGTGGGCAGCCGGGTCGGGGCGACCGGCAGCAGGACGGCGACGAGCGTGCCGGCGGCGAGCAGCCGCACCGGCAGCCCGGCCGGTTCGGCGGTGCGCGCCAGGTCGATGACGCGATCGGCGGCGACGGCCAGCAGCACGCCGAGCGCCGAGGCCGTGACCAGCCCGAGCCGCGTGGTGATCAGGCTGTCGAACAGCGGCAGGTGGCTGAGCAGCCGGTACGGCCCCGGAACGCCGATCGGCCGGCGGTGCCAGGTGATGTGCTCCCCGAGGGACAGCAGCGCGGCGGCGGCTGCGACGACCGCGGCGAGCCGGGCCGCGAGGTGGTGCCACAGCCAGACGGCCAGCACGGCGGCGAGGACGAGCAGGGGCCAGCCGAAGAACGCGTTCTCCTCGGTCGGGCTCGGCACCAGCCGGGCGGCCACGGCGGCGTCCCCGCCGACCGACTCCCGGGCGTATGCGACATAGCTGGCCAGGTCGGCGTAGTAGGCCGGCGGGAGCCCCCGGTAGTGGCCCGGGCCGAAGAACTGCACCCACAGCGGGTACGCGACGAGTACGAGCGCGGTGACCGCGGCGACGCCGAGGCCGGCCAGAAACGCCGGCGCCTCCCGGCGGGCGTCGGCGGGCCGGGACACCGCGTACCCGCCCACCAGCAGGGCCCCCGCGACCGCCGTGAGGAACAGCACCTCCTCCCCGACGAACACCTGCGCGGCGATGAGCAGGCCGGCGACCACGCCGTTGCGCACAACGTGCTCGCGCCGGCGCAGCTCCAGCACCCGCGACAGGATCAGCGGCACCAGGTACTGGCCGGTGATGTGCGGATGGCCGCCACCGGTCTGGGCGATCATCCCCGGCGCGAAGGCGCAGAAGGCGCCGCCGAGGAACGCCGCGGTCCGGGAGCGGACCAGGTGCCGGGACAGCACGAAGTACCAGGCCGTGGCCGTGGCGACCAGGTTGAGCGTCTGCACCAGGGTGAACGTGACGTGCGCGCCGAGCAGCAGCGTCACCGGCGCGAGCAGCCAACCGGGGCCCTGGAGCGCCACGTTGGCCATGAGGTTGACCCCGTCCGGCGCGTTCTGCATGGTCGTGTAGAACGGGTTGGCGAGATGGGTCAGGGCGTACGCGTCGTAGGAGTACGTCCATTCGTTGAAAGCCTGGTCGTCGGGGTTGCCCCCGATGACCCGGTGACCCAGGCCGGTCCATAACCGGGCGGTGACCCAGAGCGCGGCGAGGAGGTACATGATGACAGCCAGGGCGCCGTCCCACCGTCTCGATCTCACGAGCGGGAAACATAGCGGGTACGCACCACGTTGACGGTCCTGAGGTGCGGGGCGGGGCCGGCGGCGCCGAAAATGTCAGACCCCCCGGATAGAGTTGGTGGGCACCCGCGTGGGGTGTCTAACTGGACAAATCCACTATCGAGGGCGGGCCGTGGCCGACCGACTGATCATTCGCGGAGCGCGGGAGCACAACCTGCGCGACGTCAACCTCGAGCTTCCCCGGGACGCTCTGATCGTCTTCACCGGGCTCTCCGGCTCGGGCAAGTCCAGCCTCGCGTTCGACACGATCTTCGCCGAGGGCCAGCGGCGATACGTGGAGTCCCTGTCGTCCTATGCGCGGCAGTTCCTCGGTCAGATGGACAAACCAGACGTCGACTTCATCGAGGGACTGAGTCCGGCGGTGTCGATCGACCAGAAGTCGACCTCGCGCAACCCGCGGTCGACGGTCGGCACGATCACCGAGGTCTACGACTACCTCCGCCTGCTCTACGCGCGGGTCGGGGAGCCGCACTGTCCGGTCTGCGGTGAGCCGATCGCCAAGCAGACGCCGCAGCAGATCGTCGACCGGGTCCTCGCGATGGAGCAGGGCACCCGCTTCCAGGTGCTCGCGCCCGTCGTCCGCGGTCGCAAGGGGGAGTATGTCGACCTCTTCGCCGAACTGCAGTCCAAAGGCTTCGCCCGGGTGCGCGTCGACGGTGTGGTGCACCCACTGACCGACCCGCCGAAGCTGAAGAAGCAGGAGAAGCACACGATCGAGGTGGTCGTCGACCGGCTCGCGGTCAAGGCCAGCGCGAAGCAGCGCCTCACCGACTCGGTCGAGACCGCGCTCAAGCTCGCCGCCGGCATCGTGATCCTGGAGTTCGTCGACCTGCCGGAGACCGACGAGCATCGGGAGCGCCGCTTCTCCGAGCACCTCGCCTGCCCCAACGACCACCCGCTCGCGATCGACGACCTGGAGCCGCGCAGCTTCTCGTTCAACTCACCGTTCGGCGCCTGCGTCGAGTGCACGGGCATCGGCACCAAGAAAGAGGTCGACCCGGAGCTGATCATCCCGGACGTCGAGCGCACGCTCCGGGAGGGCGCCATCCAGCCGTGGGCCGGCGGTCACACCCTGGAGTACTTTCTGCGCCTGCTCGAGGCGCTCGGCGCCGAGGAGGGCTTCGACCTCGACACCCCGTGGCGGGCGCTGTCCAGCCGGGCGCAGAAGGCGATCCTCTACGGCTCCGACGACCAGGTGCACGTGCGCTACCGGAACAAGTACGGGCGGGAGCGCTCCTACTACACCGGCTTCGAGGGCGTCGTGCAGTGGATCGAGCGCCGGCACGGCGACACGGAGTCGGACTGGTCGCGGGAGAAGTACGAGGGCTACATGCGCGACGTGCCGTGCGGCGCGTGCGGTGGCGCGCGGCTCAAGCCCGAGATCCTCGCCGTCACGCTCGACGGCCGCAGCATCGCCGAGCTGTGCAACCTGTCGGTCGGGGAGTGCGCCGAGATCCTGAGCACGATGACGCTGAGCGACCGGCAGAAGATGATCGCGGAGCGGGTGCTCAAGGAGATCAACGCCCGGCTGCGGTTCCTGGTCGACGTCGGCCTGGACTACCTGTCGCTGGACCGGGCCGCCGGCACGCTGTCCGGCGGCGAGGCCCAGCGCATCCGGCTGGCGACCCAGATCGGCTCGGGCCTCGTCGGCGTCCTCTACGTGCTCGACGAGCCGAGCATCGGCCTGCACCAGCGCGACAACCATCGGCTGATCGAGACACTGATGCGGCTCAAGAGGCTGGGCAACACCCTGATCGTGGTCGAGCACGACGAGGACACGATCCGGACGGCCGACTGGATCGTCGACATCGGCCCGGGCGCCGGTGAGCACGGCGGCAAGATCGTGCACAGCGGCACGGTGGCCGACCTGCTGGCCAGCGAGGAGTCGCTGACCGGCGCCTACCTGTCCGGCCGGCGGTCGATCCCGACCCCGCCGGTGCGCCGGCCGCAGACGCCGGGCCGGGAGCTGACCGTCCTCGGCGCCCGCGAGCACAACCTGCGCAACCTCACGGTGTCGTTCCCGCTCGGCCAGTTCGTGGCCGTCACCGGCGTGTCCGGCTCCGGCAAGTCGACGCTGGTCAACGACATCCTCTACATGGTGCTGGCCAACCAGGTCAACGGCGCCCGGATGGTCCCCGGCCGGCACACCCGCGTCACCGGGCTTGAGCACGTCGACAAGGTGGTCGGCGTCGACCAGTCGCCGATCGGCCGCACACCCCGATCCAACCCGGCCACCTACACCGGCGTGTTCGACCACATCCGCCGGCTGTTTGCGGAGACGACCGAGTCCAAGGTCCGGGGATACGGGCCGGGCCGGTTCTCGTTCAACGTCAAGGGCGGCCGGTGCGAGGCGTGCGCCGGTGACGGGACGATCAAGATCGAGATGAACTTCCTGCCCGATGTGTACGTCCCGTGCGAGGTCTGCAAGGGCGCCCGGTACAACCGGGAGACCCTCGAGGTGCACTACAAGGGCCGCACGATCTCCGAGGTGCTCGACATGCCGATCGAGGAGGCGGCGACGTTCTTCGAGGCGATCCCGGCGATCAGCCGGCACCTGAAGACGCTCGTCGACGTCGGTCTCGGGTATGTGCGGCTGGGCCAGCCGGCGCCGACCCTGTCCGGCGGCGAGGCGCAGCGGGTCAAGCTGGCGTCCGAGCTGCAGAAGCGCTCGACCGGCCGCACGGTGTACGTGCTGGACGAGCCGACCACCGGCCTGCACTTCGAAGACATCCGCAAGCTGCTGCTGGTCCTGGAGAGCCTGGTCGACAAGGGCAACACGGTCATCGTGATCGAGCACAACCTCGACGTGATCAAGACGGCCGACTGGGTCATCGACATGGGCCCGGAGGGCGGTCACAAGGGCGGGATGCTGGTCGCCGCCGGCACCCCGGAGGAGGTGGCCGAGATCGCGGAGAGCCACACCGGCGCGTTCCTGCGGCACGTGTTCGCGCTCGACGGCGCACCGGCCGGTGGCACCGCCCAGACGCGGGCCGCGAAAGCCAACGGCAACGGCACGGCCCGCACCGCGGCCAAGAAAGCGGTGAAGGCGCCGGCCCGCAAGGCGGCGACCAAGCGGGCCACGACCGCCGCCCGCTGAGGGGAAGGACCCGGGTACAGGGGCTGCCGCATGATCGGCAGTCCCCACGTCAGGGGCGCGCTCCCGACCCGCGCGATCCGCCGTGCCCACCAGGACGTCATTTCTGGCGTCCGGTGTAACGACTCCGCGGCCGCGTCGCCAATGGTGAGATCACCTTCCGTATTGAACCGGTCATCGCTGCGCTGCGTAGGTACGGACACAGGCCGTCCGCGATCAGGAGGAACATTATGAGCGAGACGACCCGGCGTAGCGTGCTCGCCGGCGCCGCTGGCGTGGGCGCGGCGGCCATGTTGGCCGCGTGCGGCGCCGAAACGACCAGCGACACCGGTTCCGACAGCGGTGCCGCGACCGACCCCCGGCCGACGGCTGCCCCGACGCAGGGTGGGCAGACGGCCGACAGCGGTTCCGGTATCAAGAAGAGCGACATCCCGGTCGGCGGCGGCAAGATCTTCAAGGAACAGAATGTCGTCGTCACCCAGCCGACCGCCGGTCAGTTCAAGGCGTTCAGTGCCACCTGCACCCACATGGGCTGCACGGTCAGCACCGTCGAAAACGGCGTGATCGGGTGCAACTGCCACTTCAGCAAGTTTTCGGTGGCGGACGGCTCCGTCAAGGGCGGTCCCGCCCCGAAGCCGCTGCCGGCCAAGACCGTCACTGTCTCGGGCGACAGCCTCGCCATCGCCTGACCCGGAAGTCCCGACGCGTTGTGGGCGCCTGCCGGTCGGCGGGTGCCCACTCTCGGTAGTTCTGACAGACCTCGGAGCTAGGCTCGCAAGCGTGCCGGATCCGTCCACTTACCGTCCCGCCCCGGGCAGCATCCCCGACAAGCCCGGTGTCTACCGGTTCCGCGACCCGACGGACCGGGTCATCTACGTCGGCAAGGCCAAGAGCCTGCGGCAGCGGCTCAACTCCTACTTCGCCGACCAGTGGGCACTCCATCCGCGCACCCAGCAGATGGTCACCACCGCGGCGCGCGTGGACTGGGTCACCGTCGGCACCGAGGTCGAGGCGCTCCAGCTCGAATACGCCTGGATCAAGGAGTACGACCCGCGGTTCAACGTCCGCTACCGCGACGACAAGAGTTACCCCTACCTCGCGGTCACCCTCGACGAGGAGTACCCACGGCTGCAGGTCATGCGCGGCGCCAAGCGCAAGGGCGTGCGTTACTTCGGGCCCTATGCGCACGCCTGGGCCATCCGGGAGACCCTCGACCTGCTATTGCGCGTCTTCCCGGCCCGCACCTGCAAGTCGGGGGAGTTCAAGCGCGCCGGTCAGATCGGCCGGCCCTGCCTGCTCGGATACATCGGCAAGTGTTCGGCACCGTGCGTGGGCCGGGTCAGTGCCGACGAGCACCGCCAGATCGTCCTCGACTTCTGCGACTTCATGGCCGGCCGGACCGACACCATGGTCAGGCGGCTGGAGCGGGAGATGCAGGAGGCCTCCGCCGAGCTGCAATTCGAGCGGGCGGCCCGGCTGCGCGACGACCTGGTGGCGCTGCGGCGCGCGATGGAGAAGCAGGCCGTCGTGTTCGGCGACGGCACCGACGCCGACGTGGTCGCCTTCGCCGACGACCCGTTGCAGGCCGCCGTCCAGGTGTTCCACGTGCGCGGCGGGCGGGTGCGGGGCCAGCGCGGCTGGGTCGTGGAGAAGACCGAGGACCTGACTCCGGGCGACCTGGTGCACCACTTCTGCTCCCAGGTCTACGGCGAGGTCAGCGCCGGTGGCGCGGCCGGCGAGATCCCGCGCGAGCTGCTGGTGCCGGAGCTGCCGGCCGACGTCGACGCGCTGGCCGACTGGTTGAGCTCGCTGCGCGGCAGCCGGGTGACCATCCGCGTGCCGCAGCGCGGCGACAAGCGGGCCCTGCAGGAGACCGTCGCGCGCAACGCCGAGCAGGCGCTGGTGCAGCACAAGCTGCGGCGCGCCGGTGACCTCACCACCCGCGGCAAGGCGCTCGACGAGATCGCCGACGGACTCGCGCTCGACACGGCCCCGCTGCGCATCGAGTGTTACGACGTGTCCCAGATCCAGGGCACCGACGTCGTCGCCAGCATGGTCGTCTTCGAGGACGGGCTGGCCCGCAGGAGTGAATACCGCCGGTTCGCGATCACCGGCGCGACCGACGACGTGTCCGCGATCTCCGAGGTGCTGCGCCGCCGGTTCAGCCGCTACAAGCAGGTGCTCACCGAGTCGGTGGCGGACGGCTCCGACCGGCCCGGCATCGATCCGGAGACCGGCCGGCCGCGCAAGTTCGCGTACCCTCCTCAGCTTGTCGTCGTGGACGGCGGCCAGCCTCAGGTCAATGCGGCCGCTCGCGTTCTCGCCGACCTCGGCATCACCGACGTCGCGGTGTGCGGGCTGGCGAAGCGGCTGGAAGAGGTGTGGGTGCCCGACGAAGAGTTCCCGGTCGTGCTGCCCCGCGCCTCCGAAGGCCTCTACCTGCTGCAACGGGTGCGTGACGAGGCGCACCGCTTCGCGATCACCTATCACCGGCAGAAGCGGTCCAAGCGGATGACCGTCTCCGCTCTCGACGACGTGCCCGGGCTGGGGGAGGTGCGCCGCAAGGCGCTGTTGAAGCAGTTCGGCTCGCTGAAGCGGCTGAAGGCCGCGTCCGTCGACGAGATCAGCACGGTGCCCGGCATCGGCCGCCGGACCGCCGAGGCGATCCTGGTCGCTCTCAAGGGCGGCGAGGGCGCGGACGTCGGGGCCGCCGAGGGCGTGGACGTCGCGGACGTCGGGGCCGCCGAGGGCGCGGACGTCGAGGACGTCAACGTCGTCGACGTCGTCGAGGGCGCGGACGCCGGCACCGCGGAAAACTCGCCGACCGAAGATGTGGCCGACGCCGAGCCCGCAACGCCGGCGCCATAGGATCGTTGCGGGGTTAGCCGGCCGCGCTGGGCGCGGGACGGGCGAGGGGGAAGTGTGACGCAACGTACGGCGCCGACCGCAGAGGTCCCTGATCCGCAGCGGTCGGAGACCGACCTCGTGATCGTGACCGGCCTGTCCGGTGGCGGTCGCAGCACCGTGGCGCGCGCCCTGGAGAACGTCGGCTACTACGTGGTCGACAACCTGCCGCAGGCCTTGATGCTCGACATGGCGGAGCTGGCCTACGCCGCGGGTGGAGCGGCCCGGCGCACCGCGATGGTGCTCGACGTACGCAGCCGGGCGTTCTCCACCGACCTCGCCGGTGCGGTCAAGGCGCTGCGGGAGCGGGGCTTCCACCCGCAGGTGGTGTTCGTCGACGCCGACAACGAGGTGCTGATCCGGCGGTTCGAGAGCGTGCGGCGCCCGCATCCGCTGCAGGGCGAGGGACGGCTGTCCGACGGCATCGTCGCCGAGCGGGAGCTGCTGCGCGAGGCGCGGGAGCAGGCGGATGTGATCATCGACACCAGCCACCTCAACGTCAACCAGCTGCGGGCGCGGGTCGAGGAGATGTTCGCCGCCGAGGATGCCCGGCGGCTGCGGGTGACGGTGCTCTCCTTCGGCTTCAAGTACGGCCTGCCCCCGGACGCGGACTTCGTGCTGGACGCGCGCTTTCTGCCCAACCCCTACTGGGTCCCGGAGCTGCGCGACCACACCGGGCGCGAGCCGGAGGTCAGCCGCTACGTGCTGGGCCAGCGGGGCGCGATCACGTTCGTGGAGACGCTGGCCCGCCTCATCAACGCGACGGCGAGCGGGTTCGAGCGGGAAGGCAAGCGGTATGTCACCGTGGCGGTCGGCTGCACCGGCGGCAAGCATCGCAGCGTGGCGATCGCGGAAGAGCTGGCCAGGCGCTTGCGGGAGGCCCGGTTGTCGGCCTCCGCACAGCACCGTGACCTGGGACGGGAATGAGCGGGCAGGCGGTCAAGGTAGTGGCCTTCGGGGGCGGCCACGGGTTGTCGGCGTCGCTTCGCGCCCTGCGCCTGCTTCGCCACCAGTGGCGGCGGGAGGTGGCGGCCGATCTCGACGTGACGGCAGTGGTGACCGTCGGTGACGACGGGGGGTCGAGCGGACGGCTGCGCGCCGAGCGCGGCGGACTGCCGCCGGGGGATCTCCGCCAGGCCCTCGCGGCCCTCGCCGACGTCGATGAGCCGGTAACCGAGCGCACCTCGAGGCTGTTTCAGCACCGCTTCGACGGGAACGGGTCGCTGTCCGGCCATCCGGTCGGAAACCTGGTGCTCAGCGGCCTGATGGAGATGCTCGGGGACCCGGTCGCGGCGCTCGACCACGCGGCCGCGATGCTCGGCTGCTGCGGCCGGGTGCTGCCGATGTCGCGGCAGGCGGTGAGCCTCGAGGCGGACGTCCTCGACGGGGACCCCGCCCGGCCGGGGACGGTGGTCCCGATCCGGGGTCAGCACCAGGTCGCGGTTACCCGCGGTGAGGTCCAGACCGTGCGGTTGCGGCCCGCTCAACCCGTCGCGTGTGCCGAGGCGGTGGCCGCGGTCGACGCGGCCGACTGGTTGATCTTCGGCCCCGGCTCCTGGTATACCAGTGTGATCCCGCACCTGCTCGTTCCGGATCTTGCCGCGGCGGTCACGAGGAGCCCCGCGTCCCGCCTGGTCACGCTCAACCTGGCTGCTGAGAAGGAGACGTCCGGGTTGTCCCTGGCAGACCATTTGGCGGCGTTGACCCGTTACCTACCGGCCCTCAAGATCGATGTAGTACTTGCCGACGGGAAAGCGGTAGGAGACCCCGAGCCGGTGCTTCGTGCGGCAGAATCGCTGGGTGCCCGGCTCTCGCTGGCACCGGTCGCCGTGCTGGACGGGGCTCCCCGGCACGACCCGGCCGCACTTGCGGCAGCCCTGGAGCCCGTGCTGGGCTCTCCGTGATGTGGCCGGCGCGGGTTTCGCCGGCAGTGGATACTGGCGCACGAACGACGACCGGCCCCCGCGAGGTGACGACACGATGGCGATGACCAGTGCGGTCAAAGACGAGCTCAGCCGGGTGGACGTGGCGAAGCCCTGCTGCCGCAGGGCGGAGATGGCGGCCCTGCTGCGCTTCGCCGGCGGCCTGCACATCGTCTCCAACCGGGTGGTGGTCGAGGCAGAGCTGGACACCGGTGCGGCGGCCCGACGGCTGCGGCGCGAGGTTGCGGAGGTGTACGGGTACCCGAGCGAGATCCACGTCCTCGCCTCCGGCGGCCTGCGCAAGGCCAGCCACTTCATCGTCCGGGTGGTCAAGGACGGCGAGGCCCTCGCCCGCCAGACCGGGCTGCTCGACGTGCGTGGCAGGCCCGTGCGCGGCCTGCCCCCGCACGTGGTCTCGGCCAACATGTGCTGCGCGGTGGCCGCGTGGCGGGGCGCGTTCCTGGCCCACGGCTCGCTGACCGAGCCGGGCCGCTCGTGCGCTTTGGAGGTGACCTGTCCCGGCCCCGAGTCGGCGCTGGCGCTGGTCGGCGCCGCCCGCCGGGTCGGCATCACCGCCAAGGCCCGCGAGGTGCGCGGTGTGGACCGTGTCGTGGTCAAGGACGGCGACGCGATCGGCGCGATGCTGACCCGCATCGGCGCGCACAAGAGCGTGCTGGCCTGGGAGGAGCGGCGAGTGCGGCGCGAGGTCCGGGCGACCGCCAACCGGCTGGCCAACTTCGACGACGCCAACCTGCGCCGGTCGGCCCGGGCGGCGGTCGCCGCCGCCGCCCGGGTGGCCCGCGCGCTGGATATCCTCGGCGAGACCGCGCCCAACCACCTGCTCACCGCCGGCCGGCTGCGGCTGGACCACCGCCAGGCGTCCCTCGAAGAGCTGGGCGCCCTCGCCGAGCCGCCGCTGACCAAGGATGCGATCGCCGGCCGGATCCGGCGGCTGCTCGCCCTCGCCGACAAGCGGGCCCGCGATCTGGGGATCCCCGACACCGAGTCGGCGGTCACAGCGGACATGCTGGCGAGCTGACCCCACCCCGCCGATCCTGGGACCAGTCCGGTCACATTGATCTCTGAAGTGACCCGACCAGTCCAAGATCGACGCAAGAATTGGGGACGGCCCCCGTGCGGCGCTGGTTTCCGGCTGACGATAGGGTTCCTGGTGTTGGCGAGGAGGCCGACTTCGGGTCGCTCACCGGCCGTCGGCGACGTCGGCCGGCGTGTGCGAGGCGGCCGGATCATGTCTGGGCGGCCGGTTGCCGAGAGCGCCGGCGCGACACGGCGAGGAGATGTGTCCTGTGACCATCCGGGTTGGCATCAACGGCTTCGGCCGCATCGGCCGTAACTTCTTCCGCGCGGTTCTCGACCAGCGCGCCGACGTCGAGATCGTCGGCGTCAACGACCTGACCGACAACAAGACGCTCGCGCACCTGTTGAAGTACGACTCGCTGCTGGGCAAGCTGGACGCCGAGATCACCTACGACGAGCAGTCGATCTCGGTCAACGGCAAGCGGGTCAAGGCGTCCGCCGAGCGCGACCCGACCAAGCTGGGCTGGGGTGACCTGGGCGCTGACGTCGTCATCGAGTCGACCGGGATCTTCACCTCGGCCGACAAGGCCGGCGCCCACATCCAGGCCGGCGCGAAGAAGGTCATCATCTCGGCGCCCGCCAAGGGCGAGGACATCACGATCGTGATGGGCGTCAACGACGACAAGTACGACCCGGCGTCGCACCACATCATCTCCAACGCGTCCTGCACCACCAACTGCGTGGCGCCGATGGCGAAGGTGATGCTGGAGAACTTCGGCATCACCAAGGGCCTGATGACGACCATCCACGCCTACACCAACGACCAGGTGATCCTGGACTTCCCGCACAAGGACCTGCGCCGTGCCCGCGCCGCGGCGATCAACATCATCCCGACCACCACGGGCGCCGCGAAGGCGACCAGCCTGGTGATCCCCGAGCTCAAGGGCAAGCTCGACGGCATCGCGATGCGCGTGCCGGTGCCCACCGGTTCGGTCACCGACCTCGTGCTGGAGCTCGGCCGCGAGACCACCAAGGACGAGGTCAACGCCGCGTTCAAGGCCGCCGCCGACGGCCCGCTCAAGGGCCTGCTGGTCTACACCGAGGATCCGATCGTTTCCACCGACATCGCCAACACCTCGCCGAGCTGCACGCTCGACGGCCAGCTCACAATGGTCCAGGGCAACCAGGCCAAGGTGGTCGGGTGGTACGACAACGAGTGGGGCTACTCCAACCGCCTGGTCGACGTGGTCAAGCTGGTGGGTTCACAGCTGTGAAGACCCTCGACGACCTCATCGCCGAGGGCGTGAGGGGCCGGCGCGTGCTCGTGCGCGCCGACCTCAACGTGCCCCTCGCCGACGGGCAGATCACCGACGACGGCCGGATCCGCGCGGTCCTGCCGACGCTGACCGCGCTGCGCGACGCCGGCGCGCGGGTAGTGGTCTGCTCCCACCTCGGCCGCCCGAAGGGCGCGCCCGACCCCAAGTACTCGCTGGCCCCGGTCGCCGACCGGGCCGCCGAGCTGCTCGGCTCGCCGGTCGCTTTCGCCACCGACACGGTCGGGGAGAGCGCCCGCGCGGTCGTCAACGGCCTGGCCGACGGCGAGGTCGCCCTGCTGGAAAACCTGCGGTTCAACCCGGGCGAGACGAGCAAGGACGACAACGAGCGGGCGGAGTTCGCGAGAGCGCTCGCGGCGTTCGGCGAGTCCTACGTCGACGACGCGTTCGGCGCAGTGCACCGCAAGCACGCCAGCGTCTATGACGTCGCGAAGCTGCTCCCGCACTACGCCGGCGGCCTCGTGCTGCGCGAGCTGGCAGTGCTGCGCCGGCTGACCGGCGACGACACGCCGCGGCCCTACGTGGTGGTGCTCGGCGGTTCGAAGGTCTCCGACAAGCTGGCGGTCATCCAAGCGCTGCTACCCAAGGTCGACAAGCTGCTCATCGGCGGCGGCATGTGCTTCACGTTCCTCAAGGCCCAGGGCCACGAGGTCGGTGGGTCGCTGCTGGAGGAGGAGATGGTCGACACCTGCGGCGGGCTGCTGGAGCAGGCGGCCGGCAAGATCGCGCTTCGTCGCGGCGGACGCGATCCCGGAGGGCTGGCTCGGCCTCGACATCGGGCCGGAGTCGGTCGGCGTGTTCACCGACGCCCTGGAGGGCGCGAAGACGGTCTTCTGGAACGGCCCGATGGGCGTGTTCGAGCTGGAGCCGTTCGCCGCCGGCACGCGCGGGGTTGCCGAGGCGATCACCAAGGTCGACGGGTTCACGGTGGTCGGCGGGGGCGACTCGGCCGCCGCGGTGCGCAAGCTGGGCATCCCCGAGGACGCCTTCGGCCACATTTCGACCGGCGGCGGCGCCTCGCTGGAATACCTCGAAGGCAAGAAGCTGCCCGGCATCGAGGTGCTGGAGTCATGAGCGAGCGGATCAAACGGCGCAGTGCATCGGTGCCTCGTGGCGCCGGCGACCGAAGCGAGCCGGCGGCATGAGCACGGACGGGACCGCCCGCCGGCCGCTTATCGCCGGCAACTGGAAGATGAACCTCAACCACCTCGAGGCGATCGCCCTCGTGCAGAAGCTGGAGTTCAGCCTCACCGAGAAGCAGCTCTCCGACGTCGAGGTGGTCGTCCTGCCGCCGTACGTCGACATCCGCAGCGTGCAGACCCTCATCGACGGGGACAAGCTGCTGATCGGGTACGGTGCGCAGGACCTGTCGGCGCACGTGTCGGGCGCCTACACCGGCGAGGTGTCGGGCAGCATGCTGGCGAAGCTGGGCTGCCAGTACGTGGTGGTGGGGCACTCGGAGCGCCGGGCATACCACCACGAGGACGACGCGCTCGTCGCGGCCAAGGTGAAGGCGGCACTGACCAACGACCTCATGCCCATCCTGTGCGTGGGCGAGGGCCTCGCCGTGCGCGAGGAGGGCGGCCACGTCGCCCACACGGTGGCCCAGCTCGACGTGGCGCTGGCCGGGCTCAAGCCGGACCAGGTGGAGAAGGTGGTCGTCGCATACGAGCCGGTCTGGGCGATCGGCACCGGCAAGACCGCCACGCCCGAGGACGCGCAGGAGGTCATCGGCGCCCTGCGCAACCGGCTGGCGGACAAGCACGGCAACACCGCTGACCGGGTTCGGATCCTCTACGGCGGCTCGGTCAAGGCCGACAACATCGCCGCGATCATGGCCCAGCCAGACGTGGACGGCGCGCTCGTGGGTGGGGCGAGCATCGACGCCACCGAGTTTGTGCGCATCTGTCGTTTTGGCGACCATTGACCGGTACCAGACGAGAAGGCGCGGTCTGCACGGGCCACGCCTTCTCGTCGTTGCACGCTGGGTGAGCCGTTGAGAGCGTCCGGTGCCGAACGTGGTCCTGTATTCACGTCCGCCGCGAGCGCGGCCTAGAGTGGGCGTTCGGCCCCCCTGAACCATCCCTAGCTTGGCGCGCTCGTGGAACGGATCCCCGGCCCGCGCCGTGAGGACAGTAATGCCCGACCGTTCGCTTCCCCCGTCGGCCAGCGTTCGTCCCGCGCCCGTGCACCGGCGCGCCCTGCGCCGCCTCGTCGCCACCGGGGTGGCCGTCATCGCGGTGGCCGGCGCGGCCGCCTGCACCACCGCCGACGCCGGCGAGAAGCTCACCCCGGCCAGGCACGGCGGCACCCTCCGCTGGGTCCTGGGCGCGAAGCCCGGGCACCTCGACCCGCAGCGGATCAAGACCGCGACCGAGGCCAACCTCAGCCGCCTCACCAGCCGAACGCTGACCACGTTCCGCTCGGAGCCGGGCAGGGCGGCGACCGAGATCACCGGCGACCTGGCCACCGACACCGGGCGACCCAGCGACGCCAACAAGACCTGGGAGTTCACGCTCCGGCAGGGCACGAAATGGGAGGACGGCTCGCCGATCACGTGCGCCGACGTGAAATACGGCGTGGAGCGCAGCTTCTCCAACCTGTTCCAGGTCTCGCTGCCCTATGCCAAGCAGTACCTGGCGGACAACGCCGACCCCTATCGGGGTCCGTTCGTCGGCAACAACAACAACGGCAAGGGTCTGCAGTCCATCGAGTGCGTCGACCAGAAGACGATCCGGTTCCGCCTCAAGATCGCGGTCGGCGACTTCGGGTACACGGTGGCCCTGCCGGTCTTCTCCCCGGTGCCTCCGGCGCAGGACAAGAAGGGCGAGTACGACCGGCGCCCCTACTCCAACGGGCCCTACAAGATCGAGACCAGCGACGACAAGCAGGTCGTCTACGTGCGCAACCCGTTCTGGAACCGGGACACCGACGGCGTCCGCAAGGCGTTTCCGGACAAGATCGTGGTGACCGCGGATCCCGACTCGGCGACGATCACCAACAACCTGATCGACAGCACCGGGGAGTGGGCTGACACCGTCGGGCCCGAGAAGAACGTCGCGGCCCAGTTCGTGCAGCAGGTCATCAACGACCCGGCGCTGTCAAAGCGGGCCATCGCCGGCAACACCAGCGGTGTGCGCTACTTCGCCATCAACATGCGCACACAGCCCGAGCTGCGTTGCCGCCAGGCCCTCGCGTACGCGTTCAACAAGCGCAAGTTCCGCGCGGCCATGGGCGGCTCGGTCTTCGGCGACTTCGCCACGACGATGATCGGCCCGCAGTTGCAGGCGCACCGCGACTTCGACGTCTACGGCAGCCTGAGCCGCCTGGAAGGCGACCGGGAGAAGGCGGCCGACCTGATGAAGCAGGCTGCCGACGGGGGGAAGGCCTGTCCGGCCAAGATCAAGCTGGCGTTCCCGGACCAGAAGGACGTCCGGCGCCAGGTGGCGACGGTCGTGGAGTCCTACCAGCTCATCGGCGTCGAGGTGCAGCTCAACCCGATCAACCCCGCGGAGTACGTGGATGTGATCGGCAACCCGGGCAACGGCAACGACCTGATGCTGACCGGTTGGATCCCGGACTGGGCCAACGGCTCGGCGATCATCCCGCCGCTGTTCGACGGCCGGCTCATCCCCACCAAGTCGGGCGCCACCAGCAACCTCAACTTCTCACTGCTCAACGATCAGGAGATCAACGACCTGATCGACCAGGCGCTGGCGGAGTCGAAGCTGGAGGTGCAGTACAACCTCTGGGGCCAGTTGGACGAGAAGATCCAGCAGCGCGCGGCAACCATTCCGATCGTCTACAACAAGGCCCTGCGGATGGCTGGCACCAACGTGCGGGGCGGGTTCATCCACCCGCAGTTCGGCCAGCCGGACATCTCCGCGATTGGCCTGGCCGACCCGGCCAAGTAACCGCCTCCTTTGGGTGATCTTGGACGCTCTGCGCTAGCTTGGTGACCCAGGTGTCCAAGATCGCGGCGATTGGCGGGGCGTGGCGCCCGGCACCGCGGCCGGGCGGCTATTCTGTCCGGGCCGGCATTGCGAAGAATTCGGAGAGGACCCGCACCGCCATGATGGCGTTCGCCTACACCCTGATCGTGCTGCTCGTGATCACCAGCGTCCTGCTCACCTTGCTGATCCTGCTGCACCGCGGCAAGGGCGGTGGCCTGTCCAGCATGTTCGGCGGTGGCGTCTCGTCGAGCCTCGCCGGCTCGTCGGTCGCCGAGAAGAACCTCGACCGATACACCGTCCTGGTCGGCATCGTATGGTTCGCCTGCATTGTCGGCCTGGGCCTGTGGCTCAAGCTTGCCCAAAACGGGGCCGCCTGACCTTCCCCGTCGTTCTAGACTCATGCGCGCGGCCTGCGACCACGGGCCGCGCGCAGGTGTCTGCGCTGCACTCCTGCACTCGCGCCACCCCCGGACGACAGGAGAACACAGCAGTGGTTAGTGGTAACGCCATCCGCGGCAGCCGCGTCGGGTCCGGACCGATGCGCTGGTCAGAGCGGGGCGACCAGGCCCCTCGCCGAGCCGTGACGTACTGGTGCGCCCACGGGCACGCGACGACGCCCTCGTTCGCATCCGACGTCGCGCCGCCGGACCAGTGGGACTGCCCGCGCTGCGGGCTGCCCGCCGGTCAGGATCAGGACAACCCTCCGGCCCCGCCGCGCGCGGAGCCCTACAAGAGTCATCTGGCATATGTGAAGGAGCGTCGCAGCGACGCCGACGCGGCCGAGATCCTCGCCGAGGCCCTCTCCCGCGTTCAGCAGCGCCGCGGCCGGTAGCGTGGTTCGTCGCTGACCGGCCAGCGGGGCCGGTCAGCACGGCCCGCTCAGCGCAGGCCGGTCAGCACGGCCCGCTCAGCGCAGGCTACGAAACTTCGGACCCACCTCTGCCGCCGCGGCCCGGTCCAGCAACCAGAGGGTCCGGTCGACGCCGTGCACTCCTGCGGCCGGCACCTGCACGGGCCCTGCGCCGGACAGCGCCATGCGCACCGCGCTCGCCTTGCCCGATCCGGCGGCGACCAGCCACACCTCTTCCGCGGTGTTGATCGCCGGCAGCGTCAGGGTGATCCGGATCGGCGGCGGCTTGGGACAGCCGCGCACCGCTGCCACCGGCCGGGTCTCATAGGCGACCGGGTGCTCGGGAAAGACCGACGCGACATGCCCCTCCTCGCCCACGCCCAGCATCAGCACGTCGAAGTGGGGGAGTCGAGCCGTTCCCGGCGCCGCCTTGGCCAGTTCCTCCGCGTACCGGGCGGCCGCCGCCTCCGGGTCCGGCCCGTCCGGTCCGTCCTCGGGCGGCATCGGGTGCACCCGCGAGGGGTCCAGCGGGAGCGCGTCGAGCAGGTCCTGACGCGCCTGGGTCTCGTTGCGGTCCGGGTGACCGGCGGGCAGGAAGCGCTCGTCGCCCCACCACAGGTCGACGCGCGACCAGTCCACGGCGTCCCGCGCGGGACTGTCGCGGACCGCCCGGTGAACCGCCCCGGCGATGGTGCCGCCGGTCAGCACCCAGTCCGCGGTGCCGCGCTTGGCCTGGGCGTCGACGAGCCGGACGATCAGCCGGGCCGCGACCGCCTGCGCCAGCAGGCCCGGGTCGGCGTGCACCACCACACTTGTCTCGCTCAAGCCGGTCTCTCTCTGGTCAGTGCGCGTGCTCGATCGCGCCGCGGTCGGTGCCTTCGACGTCGGCCCGGTCCGGGCGCTCGGCCAGGGCCGGATCGTGCCAGGTGTGCACCCGGGTGGGCGACCGCTCGCTCAGCCCGGTGCTCCCGGTGGCGGCGGCCAGGGCGGCGGCGTACGGCTGGTCGGCGTCGAGCCTGCGCAGCTCCTCGGCCAGCTCCTCGCCGAGCGGGCGGTCGGCCAGCGGCAGGATCCGGTCCGGCAGGCCGGTGCGGCGCATCCTCGCGGTGCCGTTGTCGCGGGTGATCTCGGCCTGGGTGTCGTCGGACAGCTCCAGGAAGACTCCGCGCAAGCCCGGGGCGGACGTCGGCTCCAGCCGGGGGCGCAGCCCGAGCCGCGCCGTCAGCCAGCCACCGAGCAGGGCCCCACTCGGATCGCGTTCCGGGGCGGTGATGGTGGCGCTGGTGGCGGCCGCCTGGGTCGCGTCGAACACGCCGGCGACCAGGGTGCGCCACGGGGTGATCCGGGTCCACGCCAGGTCGGTGTCTCCGGGCGCGTAGTCCTCGGCCCGTGTGGTCAGCGCGGCGAGCGGATCCGCGGCCTGCGTGGTGTCGGTGATGCGGCGCTCGGCGACCACGCCCAGCGGGTCGTACGCGATGCGCTCCGGCGGGCCGGACCGCCACCAGGTCACGACCGGCACGTCCGGTGCCAGCAGCGGCATGACGACCGACTCGGCGTGCAGCGCGAGCCGCCCGCGCATGCGCATCACGACTGCTTCGCACGGCCCCAGCCGCCCACCCACGACGACCTCGGCGTCCAGCCGGGACCGCTCGTGGGTGACCTCGTCGCGCACGACAATGAGCAGCCGGCACGGGTGCGCCGCCGCCGCCACCGTCGCCGCGGCCTCGGCGCTGCTGACCTCCACCTCGTCGGCGACGACGATGAGGGTCAGCGCCAGGCCACTGGTGACGCCGCCGGCGGTGCGCCGCTCCGCGGCAAGAGCCTTGACCACCGCGTTGCCGGTGGTGTCCCAGAGCCCGATCATGGTGTCTCCCGCCCGCTGCTCATGCACGCCGCCACGCCCGCCCGGTGCGGGCAAGCATCTCGTCGGCGGCGCGCGGTCCCCACTCGCCGGCCCGGTACAGCTCGGGCTTCCGGCCCGCCCACGCGTCCTCGAGCGGGTCCACCACTTTCCAGCCGCCCTCGACCTCGGCCGCGTCCGGGAACAGTGTCTTGTCGCCGAGGAGCACGTCGAGGATGAGCCGCTCGTACGCCTCCGGGCTGGCGTCGGTGAACGCCTCGCCGTACTGGAAGTCCATCGTGATGTCGCGGACCTCCATCGTGGTGCCCGGGACCTTCGAGCCGAACTTCAGCGTGACGCCCTCGTCCGGCTGCACCCGGATCACCAGCTGGTTGTTGCCGAGCATCTCCACGTCGGCCGGGTGGAACGGCAGGTGCGGTGCCTGCTTGAACAGCACCGCGATCTCGGTCACCCGGCGGGGCAGCCGCTTGCCGGCGCGGATGTAGAACGGCACGCCGGCCCAGCGCCGGTTCTGGATGCCGAGGGTCACCGCCACGTAGGTCTCGGTGGTGGAGTCGGGCGGAACGCCCTCCTCGTCGAGGTATCCGGGCACCCGCTCGCCCGCCACCCAGCCGGGCTGGTACTGCCCGCGTACGGTGTCCTGGTCGATGTTCTTGGGGACTGCGATGGCGCGCAGCACCTTGAGCTTCTCGGTGCGGATCTCGGTGGCGTCGAAGCTGGTCGGCTCCTCCATGGCGACCAGCGCCAACAGCTGCATCAGGTGGTTCTGCAGCACGTCCCGGGCGGTGCCGACCTTGTCGTAGAACGCCGCCCGGCTGGCGATGCCCACGTCCTCGGCCATGGTGATCTGCACGTGGTCGAGGTAGCGGGCGTTCCACACCGGCTCGAACAGCTGGTTGGCGAACCGGAGCGCCAGGATGTTCTGGACCGTCTCCTTGCCGAGGTAGTGGTCGATGCGGAACACGTCCTGCGGCGTGAACGCATGGTCGACCAGGTCGTTGAGCTGCTTGGCCGACTCCAGGTCGTTGCCGAACGGCTTCTCGACCACGACCCGGCGCCAGCCGCCGCACTTGTCGTTGTCGCTCACGCCGGTGCGCTCGAGCTGCTTGAGCACGACCGGGAACGCCGACGGCGGGATGGACAGGTAGAACGCGGCGTTGCCGTGGATGCCGTGCGAGTCGTGCAGGTCGTCGAGGGTACGCGCGAGCAGGTCGAACGCGCCGTCGTCGTCGAACGCGCCGGGCACGAACTTGATGTTGCCGGACAGTCGGGCCCAGACCTCGTCGCGCCACGGCGTGCGGGCGTACTCCTGGGCCGCCTTGCGCGCCAGGCTCTCGAAGTCCCCGTCGCCCCAGTCGCGGCGGGCGAAGCCGAGCACCACGAAAGCAGGCGGCAGAAGGCCACGGTTGGCCAGGTCGTACACCGCCGGCATGAGCTTCTTGCGCGCCAGGTCACCGGTGACACCGAAGATCACCAGCGCGCACGGCTCCGGAATCCTCGGCAGTCTGCGATCCTGCGGATCCCTCAGCGGGTTGTTCACCTCTGCCACTTCCTTCAAGACACCCAGGGCAGCTCGTCGACGGCGGCCAACAGCCGCGCGACCCCCGCTGCGCGATCGGTCAGGTGCAGTCGGACCACCGGCCGGCCACGGCCGGCCAGTGCCTTCCGGTCCCCGGCCGCCTGCGCGGCCTCGAGTTGCCCGAACGTGTAGGGCCGGCCCGGTATCGGCAGGTCCTCCGTCACCGCGCCGGTGATCTGCAGGAACGCGCCGGTCTGCGGGCCGCCCTTGTGGTACTGCCCGGTGGAGTGCAGGTAGCGGGGACCCCAGCCGAACGTCACCGCGTGCGAGGTGTGGTCGGCCAGCGTGGGGCGCAGTTTGGCGGCGTCGGCGTCGGCGAAGCGGTGCAGGAACGCGAGGACCGCCAGGTACCCGCCGGGCTGCAACCGGCTGAGCAGCCACCCGAGGACGTCCGCCACCGTGGCGGCGTGCCCGAGGTCCGCGCCGTACACCTCGACCGGCCCGTCGACGAACGCCGGCTCCTCGGAAGGCAGGCCGGACTCCAGCAGGCGCCGGGTGTTCTCCTTGCTCTCCGCCACGTTGGGCTGGTCGAACGGGTTGATCTGCAGCAACCGGCCGGCCACCGCCGTCGCGTACTCCCAGGCCAGGAACTGCGCACCGAGCGGGCCGTTGACCGCGACGTGCGGGGTGACCCCGCCGCCGGGCACGGCGCCGGGCGGCAGCGCGCCGCCGACGGTGACGGTCAGCACGTCGTCGCGGAGCGCGCCCGGGCTGTCGGGCGTCTCGATGACGACCGGCAGGATGCCGCGCCCCTGCTTGCCGGTGGATTCGGCGATGAGCTGCTCGGCCCAGTCGCCCAGCCCGGCGATCCCGGTGCCGTCTTCGATCAGGGCCACCTTGTCCCGGCCGGCGAGGGCGGCGGCGCCGAGCGCCGCGCCGAGGCTCAGCGCGGGGTTGGTGTCGTTGTCGGCGAGGGACTTGGCGAAATCCTCGGCCTGGTCGAGCAGCTCGGCGACATCGACCCCGGCGAGCGCGGCGGGGACGATGCCGAACGCAGTCAGCGCGCTGTAGCGGCCACCCACGTTCGGGTCGGCCAGGAAGAGCTGGGCACCCATCTCCCTGGCCAGCGCCTCGAACGGCGACCCGGGGTCGGTGACGACGACGAAGCGCTGCCCCGGGTCGGGCAGGCCGGCGTCCTGGAACGCCTGCAGGTAGGCCCGGCGGTGGCTGTCGGTCTCCACCGTCCCGCCGGACTTGCTCGACACCACCACGACGCTGCTCGCCAGGCGGTCAGCGAGCGCCGACCGGACCTGGTGCGGGTCTGTGGTGTCCAGCACGGTGAGATCCACGTCGAGGGTCCGGGCGATGACCTCCGGGGCCAGCGACGAGCCGCCCATGCCGGCGAGGACCACGTGGTCCACCCCGAAGCCCAGCAGCTCGTCGCGCAGCTCGGCCAGTCGGGGCAGCAGCTCCCGGCTGCGCTGGAACGTGTCGATCCAGCCCAGCCGGATCGTCGCCTCGGCCTCCGCCTCCGGGCCCCACAGCGTGGGGTCCTTGGCCGCCAGCCGTCCCGGCACGCCGTCGGCGACCAGTTGCGCCCGGGCGTCGGCCGCACCGGGCGCCAACTTCGCACCGTAGACTGAGAGGCCGCCGGCCCCTTCCGCCTCGGTCAGGGAGGTCACCGGGTTCCTCCGTTCGCTCGTTCCTCCGCGGCGCCGCTGCGCTCGCTCACCTCTCAGCCTCGGTCTTGGCGGTGCCGGCCGCCGCCCTGTTGGGCGCGTCAGCCCCCGACCTGGCCGCCTCGAGGGACTTGGCCACGCCCTCGAGCAGCTCGTTCCAGCTGACCGCGAACTTCTCCACGCCCTCACGTTCGAGTGTGTCGACCACGTCGTCGTAGTCAATGCCGAGCGCCTCGAGCTGCTCGAGAACGTGGCGGGCGTCGTCGTAGTACGGCGTGATGGTGTCCCCGGGTACCTCGCCATGGTCGGCGAACGCGTGGATCGTGGCTTCCGGCATCGTGTTGACCACGCCCGGCGCGATCAGCTCCTCGACGTACATGACGTCCCGGTACTCGGGGTTCTTCGTCGAGGTCGACGCCCACAGCGGCCGCTGCGGGTGCGCGCCCGCATCGGCGAGCCCCTGCCAGCGGTCGCTGCTGAACACCTTCTCGTAGCGCTCGTAGGCCAGCCGGGCGTTGGCGATCGCCGCCTTGCCGTGCAGCGCCTGCGCCTCCGGCGTGCTGATCTTGTCGAGGCGCTTGTCGACCTCACTGTCCACCCGGGACACGAAGAACGACGCCACCGAGCCGAGCTTCGACAGGTCGTGGCCGTTGGCCCTGGCCTGCTCCAGGCCGGCGAGGAACGCGTCCATGACCTCCTCGTAGCGCTGGAGGCTGAAGGTGAGCGTCACGTTGACGCTGATGCCCTCGGCGAGGGTCGCGGTGATCGCCGGCAGCCCTTCCCGGGTGGCCGGGATCTTGATGAACAGGTTGGGCCGGTCGACCAGCCACCACAGCGCCTTGGCCTCGGCCACCGAGCGGTCGGTGTCGTTGGCCAGGCGCGGGTCGACCTCGATGGACACCCGGCCGTCGACCCCCCGCGAGGCGTCGTGGGCCGGGCGCATCACGTCGCAGGCCCAGCGCACGTCGTAGGTGGTCAGCATCCGGGTCGCCTCTTCGACGTCCACGCCGCGCGACGCGAGGTCCCTGACCTGGTCGGCGTACTCGTCGGCGTCGGAGAGTGCCTTGGCGAAGATGGTCGGATTGGAGGTCACCCCGACGACGTGCGACTCCCGCCGCAGCTTGTCCAGGCCGCCGGTGGACAGCCGTCCGCGGGAAAGGTCGTCGAGCCAGACCGCCACTCCGGCGGCGGATAGTTGGGCCAACCTGTCGGTCATCGTGTCGCTCCCTACTCGATCCGCTCAGTTACCCGTGGTGGAGCCTGTGATCCGGCCCACCCGCGCCAGCGCCGCCCGCGCAGCGGCCACCACCCGGTCGGGGGTGAAGCCGAACTGCTCGAACAACACCTTGTACGGGGCGCTGGCGCCGTAGTGTTCAATACTCACGCATTCGCCGTCGTCGCCGACCAGATCCCGCCACGACATGGCGACGCCCGCCTCGACGCTCACCCGCGCCCGCACGTCGGTCGGGAGGACCCGCTGCTTGTATGCGGTGTCCTGGGCGCGGAACCACTCCTGGCAGGGCATCGAGACCACCCGGGTGGGTGTCCCGTCGGCCTCCAACCGCTCGCGCGCCTCCAGGGCCAGCGAGACCTCCGAGCCGGAAGCCATGATGATGACCTCGGGCTGGCTGTTGGACGCGTCGAGCAGGATGTAGCCACCGCGCTCGACCTCGGACGCCGGCGCGACCTGGCTGCGGTCGAGGACCGGCAGGTTCTGGCGGGTCAGGCACAGCGCCGTCGGGCGGTCGGTGTGTTCGAGGGCCAGCCGCCATGCCTGCGCGGTCTCGTTGGCGTCGGCCGGGCGCACCACGTCGAGGCCCGGGATGGCCCGCAGCGCGGTCAGGTGCTCGACCGGCTGGTGGGTCGGACCGTCCTCGCCGAGGCCGATCGAGTCGTGCGTCCACACATACACGACGGGCAGTTTCATCAGGGCCGCCAGGCGCACCGCCGGGCGCATGTAGTCGCTGAAGATGAGGAACGTGCCACCGTACGGCCGGGTGCCGCCGTGCAGCACGATGCCGTTGAGGGTGGAACCCATCCCGTGCTCGCGGATGCCGAAGTGCAGCGTCCGGCCGTACCAGTCGCCGGGGAACACCTTCGTCGAGTACTCCGGTGGCACGAACGACGGCTCGCCCTCGATCGTGGTGTTGTTGCTCTCCGCGAGGTCGGCCGAGCCGCCCCACAGCTCCGGCAGCACCGGGGCGATCGCGTTGATCACCTTGCCGGACGCGGCACGGGTGGCCATGCCCTTCGGGTCGGCCGGGAACTCGGGCAGCGCATCGGTCCAGCCGTCGGGCAGGGCCCGCTTGGACAGCCGGTCCAGCAGCTCGGCGCGCTCCGGGTTCTTCGCGCGCCACGCCTCGAACGCCTGGTCCCACTCGGCGTGCGCCTGCTTGCCGCGCTCGATCACCGTGCGGGCGTGCTCGATCACCTCGTCGTCGACCTGGAACTGCCTGTCCGGGTCGAGGCCGAGCAGCTTCTTGGTGGCGGCGACCTCCTCCGCGCCGAGCGCGGAGCCGTGCGCCTTACCGGTGTTCTGCTTGTTGGGCGCCGGCCAGCCGATGATGGTCCGCAGCGCGATGAACGACGGCCGCTCGGTCTCCGCCTTCGCGGCCTCGAACGCGTTGTGGAGCGCCTCGACGTCCTCGTGGTAGCCGTCCGTGCCGCGCCAGTCGACCCGCTGCACGTGCCAGCCGTACGACTCGTAGCGCGCCGCCGTGTCCTCGGACTTGGCGATGTTGGTGTCGTCTTCGATGGAGATCTCGTTGTCGTCGTAGAGGAAGACGAGGTTGCCCAGCTTGAGGTGGCCGGCGAGCGAGCTGACCTCGTGGCTGACACCCTCCTCGATGTCCCCGTCCGAGCAGATCGCGTAGACGAAGTGGTCGAACGGGCTCTGCCCGGGCGCGGTTTCCGGGTCGAACAGTCCGCGCTCGCGGCGCGCGGCCATGGCCATGCCGACCGCGTTGCCCAGGCCCTGTCCGAGCGGGCCGGTCGTGGTCTCCACGCCGACGGTGTGGCCGTGCTCCGGGTGGCCCGGCGTGAGCGAGCCCCACTGTCGCAGCTGACGGAGGTCGTCGAGGGTCAGCCCGTAGCCGGAGAGGTAGAGCTGGATGTAGAGCGTCAGGCTGGAATGCCCGGCCGAAAGCACGAAACGGTCCCGCCCCAACCAGTTGGGGTCGGTGGGGTCGTGCCGCATCACCGTCTGAAAGAGCAGGTATGCGGCCGGTGCCAGACTCATGGCGGTGCCGGGATGGCCGTTTCCGGCCTTCTCCACGGCGTCCATGGCCAGAGCCCGGATCGTGTCGACCGCTCGCCGGTCGAGATCGGACCAGTTCAGCTGCGTCACGGTGGCGCCGCTCCTTCGGTGTCCTCAGGGGTCCGTGCGGGCACGCGCACACGCCGACGCGGACCGATGCCTTCTGTGCTGACCCTACCCACCCGGTCCGGCGCCAAAGCACCGGTTGGCGACTTGTCCGTCACCTCGTGGGCGAAAGTTCCCGAACAGGCGGACAACCCCAAGATCATCGGGCACCGGCGAACTGTGATACGCGGCGCAAACCTCCCCGGGGCGCTGGCTGGCCTGCACGGACGGTGTTCTACGATGCGTTGTCTTCTACCGTGCGGCAGCCCCGGGGACCGAGGCCCGCAAGTCGACGCCGGAAGGTGGCAACTCCGCGTGACATTCCGGGACTCCGGTCAGCGCCGCGCAGCGCCAGGACCGCAGCTTGCGAGGAACGCACTCGCACGCCGCCGGCGCCGTCCGGGCAGGGTGATGGCGTGAGCACCGTCGCCGACGACACCCGCTCCGGCACCGACGCCCCGCTGCGGCCCACCGTCATCCGCGACGTCATGCCCGCGCGCCCGAGCCGCCGTGCGATCGTCCGGGCCTACGTGACGTTGACCAAGCCGCGGATCGTCGAGCTGCTCCTCGTCACGACCGTCCCGGCGATGCTGCTGGCCCACCACCGGGTGCCGCCGCTGACGCTGATGTTCGTCACCCTGCTGGGCGGCGCGCTCGCCGCCGGTGCCGCCAACGCGCTCAACTGCTACATCGACCGGGACATCGACCCGCTGATGCGGCGCACGTCCAAGCGGCCGCTGCCGGCGCACACCGTCTCACCGCGGTCGGCGCTGGGTTTCGGGCTGACGCTGGCCGTGGTGTCGGTGGCGCTGATGGCGGCGTTCACCAATCTCCTCGCGGCCGGCCTGACCGCGTTCGCGATCGCCTACTACGACCTTGTCTATACGTTGTGGCTCAAGCGCACGACTCCGGCCAACACGGTGTGGGGCGGCATCTGCGGTGCGATGCCCGTCCTCATCGGATGGGCGGCCGTCACCGGCGGGCTGGCCTGGCCGGCGTGGGCGATGTTCGCCATCGTTTTCCTGTGGCAGCCGCCGCATTTCTGGGCGCTCGCCATCAACTGCCGCGACGATTACGCCCGCGCCGGCATCCCGATGTTGCCGGTGGTGGCGACGCTGCGGCGGGTCGGCCTGGAGACCGTCATCTACAGCTGGCTCACCCTGGCCGCGTCCCTCGCGCTGTGGGCGCTCGGGATGTCCCCGCTCTACGGGGTGACCGCGCTGATCGTCGGCGGCCTCTTCGTGCTGGAGGCGCACCGGTTGCACGGGCGGGCCCGTCGCGGGGAGCCGGTCCGGCCGATGCGGCTGTTCCACTGGTCGACCACCTACCTGACGATCCTCTCGGTCGCGATCTCCGTCGATGCGCTGATCCACTGAAGACGCGCCGAATCCTTGGGCCCCGGTGGCGAAATGCGCGGCCATTCCGTGCGTTTGCTTTGTCCGACTTTGCATGTGAAACGCCGAGAACGGCAATCGCTCCACCCGGCCATGTCGACCATGTCGCCGATGCGACAGACAGCGATAGCGGTTTATCCCTTTTTCCGACGCGAAATACGGCAAATTTCCGCGCCCGCCAGGTCAACCACGCAGTTACCGTCATCACAATTCGGCACCGGACGGCGCGCTGAGAACGTCTTTGCCAGTTAACGTGGCCGGCATGGCAGATGGTTCCGATACGACGATGACCCTTGATTCGCCGGTGCCCGGCCACCTGGTTGACGGGCTGAGGTCGTTCGCAGGCGACCACGGCGGTGCGAAGGCAGTCATTGAGTACGTCGGGCGGCGCGGTGCCCGCATCGTGCTCGTCGGTGAGGACGGTACCTGGGCCGACCAGTTCGCCCCGGGCACCGACGTGGCCCGGTCGGCCTGCGCCAAGGCCGGCATCGTCGTGGAGAACGAGTGGGAGCGGGAGCTGATCGAGCAGATGCGGCCGAGCAACGACCTCTGGCGTTCGATGGGCCGACGGTCCCTCACCCGATGATCCGAACGAATCCGTCCATCCACGCGGCCCGGGCTAACCCCCGGGTCGCGCTCGTTACGTGCGCCGCCCTGCCCGACCTGGAAGACGACGACCGGCTCGTGATCGGTCCGCTCGCCGCCACCGGCGTACCCGTCGTGCCCACCGGATGGCTGCCTCCCGGGCAGCGGTGGGACCCGCCGGCCGCGAGGGGCCGATGCTGGAACGGCCGGACGCCCCGGAGTCGGGCTCCCGGCCGCCGGGCCTCTACCGTGCCGAGCGCATCACGGCCCGCCGCCCGTCCGAGGCCGAGCTTGCGGTCGCCGAGAAGGTGCTGGCCGCCGTTCCCGGCGGCGCCGACCGGCTGCTGTACGCCCGTGTCGACCTGATCCCCGGGCCCACCGGCGACCCGCTACTGGTCGAGCTGGAGCTGACCGAGCCATCCCTGTTCTTCGACAGGTCCGAAGGCGCCCCGGAGCGCTTCGCCGCCGCGGTGACCGCCCGCCTTCCATGATCACGGACGATTCTCCGTGCCCCGACACGGAGAATCGTCCGTGATCATGAGAGCGTGATGAGGGCGTCCGCCGCCGTGGGTGCCTCGCGCGCCGTCGGCGCCGGTGCGGCCCGGGCCCGCGCCCCCTCCAGGACGGCGAGCGCCGCCACCCAGACCACGCAGGCGCCGAGCATGTGCAGGCCCACCCCGATGACCGGCAGGTGCGTGAAGTACTGGACGAACCCGATCAGGCCCTGAGCCAGCTCCACCCCGATCAGGGCCGCTGCGGCGGTCCGCGGCGCGCCGACCGCCGTCAGGGCGAACCACAGCGCGACCGACAGCCCGAGCAGCAGGAACACCAGGTCGGCGTGCAGTTGCGCGACCTCCTGCGGGTCCAGGCCGGTGCGGTTGGCGCCCGCGTCCCCGGCGTGCGGCCCGCTGCCGGTGACCACCGTGCCGACCACGAGCACCAGCGCAGCCGTCGCCACGACCAGCCGGACCAGCACCGTCAGCGGCCGACCCAGGCCGGGGCTGGCGGAGCTGGCCGGGCGCTCGCCTGCGCGTACCCACAGTTGATAGGCCGCCGCGATCACCGCCATCGACGCGAGGAAGTGGCAGCCCACCACCCACGGGTTGAGGTTGGTCAGCACGGTCACGCCGCCGATGACCGCCTGCGCCGGAATCCCGGCCAGGACGAGCGCCGACCAGGTCACCAGCGGCCGGCGCACGGGGCGCTGGCAGAGCGCCGCCAGCACGCAGGCGACGGCGAGGGCGCCGACGACCCCGGTCAGCGTCCGGTTGCCGAACTCGATGACGCCGTGGGCACCCATTTGCGGAGTCGTCACGTAGGACGTGTCGGTGCACCGGGGCCAGGTGGGGCAGCCGAGGCCCGATCCGGTGAGGCGCACCGCGCCGCCGGTGACCACGATGCCGATGTTGGCCAGCAGCGAGGCGAGCGCGAGGCGGCGGAGCAGGATAGGCGTGCCGAGAAGCTGGCGGATGGAGCTCACGCCGCCGATCGTACGGCCCGTCGCGGCGTGGTCTGCGTCACCGTGACCTCCGTTTGCGCCGACCTGAGGAAATAAGTAACACTGGTGTTGTGAAATACACGGCAGTGCTCGCCGAAAGGCCGGGGGCCCATGATCGGGACCCGGCCGATGGTCGCACCCGTGACCGTGTCGCCCAGTTGCTTCTTCAGCACGGGTCGGCCACGACCAGCGAGCTCAGCGACGCAGTCGGTCTGAGCTGCGCCGCCATTCGCCGGCACCTCGACGCCATGCTCGCCGACGGGCTCGTGGAGGCGATCGCCTCCGGCGGCCAGCTCTGCCAGCACCACTGCCCAGTGGCCCACGTGGCCGCCGAGTTCCCGCAGCTGTGCGAGGCGGAGACCCAGGTGATCTCGCGCCTTGTCGGCACGCATGTCCAACGACTCGCCACGATCGCCAACGGCGACGGCGTGTGCACCACGCACATCCCCGCCCGCGGCTTTGGTAAGAACACCGATCACATCGTGAGGACCGCCCAATGACCGAACAGACGATGACCCAGGCCGAGCAGCTCGCCGGTCTCGGTAACTACGAGTACGGCTGGGCCGACTCCGACGTCGCAGGTGCCGCCGCGCGCCGTGGTCTCAACGAGGAGGTCGTGCGTGACATCTCGGCGAAGAAGAACGAGCCCGAGTGGATGCTCGACCTGCGCCTGAAGGGGCTGCGCCTGTTCGGCCGCAAGCCGCTGCCGGCGTGGGGCGCGGACCTGTCGACGATCGACTTCGACAACATCAAGTACTTTGTCCGCTCCACCGAGAAGCAGGCGGCCAGCTGGGACGACCTGCCCGACGACATCAAGAACACCTACGACAAGCTGGGCATCCCGGAGGCGGAGAAGCAGCGCCTGGTCGCCGGTGTCGCCGCGCAGTACGAGTCCGAGGTGGTTTACCACAAGATCCGTGAGGATCTCGAGGAGCAGGGCGTCATCTTCCTCGACACCGACACCGGCCTGCGCGAGCACCCGGAGCTCTTCAAGGAGTACTTCGCCACCGTCATCCCGGTCGGCGACAACAAGTTCGCCTCGCTCAACACGTCCGTGTGGTCGGGTGGCTCGTTCATCTACGTGCCGAAGGGCGTCAACGTCGAGATCCCGCTGCAGGCCTACTTCCGCATCAACACCGAGAACATGGGCCAGTTCGAGCGGACGCTGATCATCGTCGACGAGGGCGCATACGTGCACTACGTCGAGGGCTGCACCGCGCCGATCTACTCGTCGGACTCGCTGCACTCCGCGGTCGTCGAGATCATCGTGAAGAAGAACGCGCGCTGCCGGTACACCACGATCCAGAACTGGTCGACCAACGTCTACAACCTGGTCACCAAGCGCGCCACCTGCGAAGAGGGCGCGACGATGGAGTGGATCGACGGCAACCTCGGCTCGAAGATCACGATGAAGTACCCGGCCGTCTACATGTACGGCGAGCACGCCAAGGGCGAGGTGCTGAGCGTCGCCATGGCCGGCGAGGGCCAGCACCAGGACGCCGGCGCCAAGATGGTGCACGCCGCGCCGTACACGTCGTCGAGCATCATCTCCAAGTCGATCGCGCGGGGCGGCGGCCGCACCTCATACCGTGGTCTGGTCCAGGTGCTGGAGGGCTCGCACCACTCGAAGTCGACGGTGAAGTGCGACGCGTTGCTGGTCGACACGATCTCCCGGTCCGACACCTACCCGTACGTCGACGTGCGGGAGGACGACGTCTCGATGGGCCACGAGGCGACGGTCTCCAAGATCAGTGATGACCAGCTGTTCTACCTGATGAGCCGGGGCATGACCGAGGACGAGGCGATGGCGATGATCGTGCGTGGCTTCATCGAGCCGATCGCCAAGGAGCTCCCGATGGAGTACGCCCTCGAGCTCAACCGGCTGATCGAGCTCCAGATGGAGGGGGCTGTGGGCTAGCGCCTCCGGCTGGTACGCAACGGGTCAATCTCAAAGACGACTAGGGAACCCATGACTCAGACCATCGCGCCGCCGAAGACCAAGTCCCAGGCGCTGCGCTCCTTCGACGTGGCCGACTTCCCGGCGCTCACCGGCCGGGAGGAGGAGTGGCGGTTCACGCCGCTCAAGCGGCTGCGCGGCCTCGCGACCGCGACCGCCGGCACCGCGGGGGGTCCCGCGCCCAAGCACGAGTACGGGCAGTTGCCGGCCGGGGTGACCGTGTCGACGATCGACCGGAGCGACCCGCGGGTCGGCTCGCTGCTGACGCCGTTCGACCGGATCAGCGCGCTGGCCTTCGGCGGCGCCGAGCAGGCGCTGCTGGTCGGCGTCGCGCGCAACGCCGTGCCCGACGAGGCGGCCGTGGTCCGGCTGGTTGGCGACAGGGTGGATGGGCTGGCCTTCGGGCACACCTTCGTCGAGGTCGGCGAGCTGGCCGAGGCGACGCTGGTGCTGGAGCAGACCGGGTCGACGACCCTCGCCGACAACGTCGAGGTGTCGGTCGGGGACGGCGCGCGGCTGAGGTTCGTGACCGTGACCGACTGGGCGCCTGACGCGGTGCAGGCCCAGCATGTGCGGTTCCGGCTGGGGCGCGACGCCAAGGTCACCCACGTGCAGGTGACGCTCGGCGGTGACCTGGTCCGGCAGTACACCAGCGTCGAGTACGCCGACCGCGGCGGCGAGTGCGAGGCCTACGGCCTGTACTTCGCCGACGCCGGGCAGCACCTGGAGCACCGGCTGCTGGTGAACCACTCGGTGCCCGACTGCCGCAGCTACGTGGCCTACCGGGGCGCGCTGCAGGGCGAAGGCGCGCACACCGTGTGGGTCGGCGATGTGCTGATCCAGACCGAGGCGACCGGCACCGACACGTACGAGATCAACCGGAACCTGATCCTCACCGACGGCGCCCGCGCCGACTCGATTCCGAACCTTGAGATCGAGACCGGCGAGGTCATCGGCGCCGGGCACGCGAGCGCGACCGGCCGGTTCGACGACGAGCAGCTGTTCTACCTGATGGCCCGCGGCATCCCGGCCGAGGAGGCGCGCAAGCTGGTCGTGCGCGGCTTCTTCAACGAGTTGCTGGGCAAGATCCCGGTCGAGGACCTGCGCGAGCGCCTGGCCGGCGTGATCGAGGCCCGACTGGCCGAGGTGGGCGCGTGAGCCTGGTCAAGATCTGTTCGGTCGACGACGTCGCCAAGGGCGAGGTCGTCGCGGTCACGGTCGACGACACCCCGCTCGCCGTCGTGCACTGCGACGACGACACGTTCCATGCCGTCTACGACGAGTGCTCGCACGCGTCGATCGCGCTGAGCGAGGGCGAGGTGGACGGCTGCACGCTGGAGTGCTGGCTGCACGGCTCGCGCTTCGACCTGCGCACCGGCAAGCCGGTCGGGCCACCTGCGACGGAGCCCGTCCCCATCTACCCCGTCGAGGTCCGCGACGGCGATGTCTACGTGAACCTGGAGAAGAAGTGAGCGTTCTGGAGATCCGCGACCTGCAGGTCTCGGTCAAGCTGCCCGAGGGCGAGTCGAAGCCCATCCTGCACGGGGTCAACCTGACGGTCCGGGCCGGCGAGACGCACGCGATCATGGGCCCCAACGGCTCCGGCAAGTCGACGCTGGCCTACTCGATCGCGGGGCACCCCAAGTACCAGATCACCGCCGGCAGCGTGACTCTCGACGGCCAGGACGTGCTGGGCCTCACCGTCGACGAGCGTGCCCGCGCCGGGCTGTTCCTCGCGATGCAGTACCCGGTCGAGGTGCCCGGCGTGTCCGTGGCCAACTTCCTGCGTACCGCGAAGACCGCCATCGACGGCGAGGCGCCGAAGCTGCGCACGTGGGCCGGCGAGCTGAAGGGCGCCATGGAGCGGCTGCACATGGACCCGGCGATGGCACAGCGCAACGTCAACGAGGGCTTCTCCGGCGGGGAGAAGAAGCGGCACGAGATCGTGCAGCTGGAGCTGCTCAAGCCGAAGATCGCCATCCTGGACGAGACCGACTCGGGCCTCGACATCGACGCGCTGCGCGTGGTGAGCGGGGGCGTCAACCGAGTGCGGGACACCGGCGACACCGGCCTGCTGCTGATCACCCACTACACCCGCATCCTGCGGTACGTGAAGCCGGACTTCGTGCACGTCTTCGTCGCCGGCCGGATCGTCGAAGAGGGCGGTCCGGAGCTGGCCGAGAAGCTGGAAGCCGACGGCTACGAGCGGTACCTGGTGGGCGCGGGCCCGGCGAAGGCCTAAGGAGTTGCCATGACGGTCACCCTCCCGTCCCTCGACGTCGCCGCGGTGCGCGCGGACTTCCCGATCCTGGGCCGCCAGGTCAACGGGCATCCGCTGGTGTACCTCGACTCCGCGGCGACCTCGCAGAAACCGCGTCAGGTGCTCGACGTGCTGCGCGCGCACTACGAGCGGCACAACGCCAACGTGTCACGCTCGGTGCACACGCTCGGCACCGAGGCGACCGAGGCGTACGAGGGTGCCCGGGCGAAGGTGGCCGCGTTCATCGGCGCCCCGGCGGCCGAGGAGGTCGTCTTCACGAAGAACTCGACCGAGGCGATCAACCTGGTCGCGCACACCTTCTCGGAGCGCGCGGCCGACCCGCGGTTCCGGCTGGGCCCCGGCGACGAGATCGTGATCTCCGAGATGGAGCACCACTCCAACATCGTGCCGTGGCAGCTGCTCTGCGAGCGGACCGGCGCGACGCTGCGGTGGTTCGGTCTCACCGACGACGGCCGGCTGGATGAGGCGGATCTCGACGCGCTGGTCAACGAGCGTACGAAGATCGTCTCGGTCGTGCACGTGTCCAACATCCTCGGCACGCTCAACGACGTGTCGCGGATCGTGGCCCGGGCGCGGCAGGTCGGTGCGCTGGTGCTGCTGGACGCGTCGCAATCCGTGCCGCACCTGCCCGTCGACGTCATGGCGCTGGGCACCGACTTCATCGCCTTCACCGGCCACAAGATGTGCGGGCCTACCGGCATCGGGGCGCTATGGGGGCGGTTCGAGCTGCTCGACGCGATGCCGCCGTTCCTGGGCGGCGGCTCGATGATCGAGACGGTGACCATGCAGGGGTCGACGTACGCGCCGCCGCCGATGCGCTTCGAGGCGGGCACCCCGCCGATCGCGGAGGCCGTCGGGCTGGGCGCGGCCGTGGACTACCTGTCGGCGATCGGCATGGACGCCATCCACCGGCACGAGGAGGAGCTCGCCGGGTACGCCCTCGACGCACTCGCCGCGGTGCCGGACCTGCGGGTCATCGGTCCGACCGGCGCGACCGGCCGCGGTGGCACGATCTCGTTCGTCCTCGCCGACATCCACCCGCACGACGTCGGGCAGGTGCTCGACGCGGAGGGCGTGCAGGTGCGCGTCGGGCACCACTGCGCCCGCCCGGCCTGCGTGCGCTACGGCGTGCCGGCGACCACCCGCGCGTCGTTCTACCTCTACACCACGACGGATGAGGTGGACGCGTTCGTGCGCGGGCTGGAAAAGGTGCGGAAGGTTTTCGGCTGATGCAGGTCGACCAGCTTTACCAGGAGATCATCCTGGACCACTACAAGCGCCCGCACGGCCGGGGGCTGCGCGAGCCGTTCTCGGCGGAGGCGCACCACGTCAACCCGACCTGCGGCGACGAGCTGACGATGCGGGTCAACCTCGTCGACGGCCGGATCGCCGATGTGTCGTACGAGGGTATGGGCTGTTCGATCAGCCAGGCCTCGGCGAGCGTGTTGCACGAGCTCATTCGCGGGTTGACCGTGGAAGAGGCTTTGTCGCGCCACGAGGCGTTTACTGTTCTCATGGCCGGGCGCGGCCAGGTCGAGCCGGACGAGGAGCTGCTCGGCGACGCGGTGGCCTTCTCCGGCGTCGCCCGGTACCCGGCCCGGGTGAAGTGCGCGCTGTTGGGCTGGATGGCTTTCAAGGACGCCCTCGCGCGTGCCGCCGAGGAGTCGATGGTGGGAGGAACGGCATGACCGAGGTTACGAAGGCGCAGATCGACGACGTCGAAGAGGCGTTGAAGGACGTCGTCGACCCGGAGCTGGGGATCAACGTGGTCGACCTCGGGCTCATCTACGGCATCCACGTGGACGATGACAATGTGGCGACCATCGACATGACGCTGACGTCGGCCGCGTGCCCGCTCACGGACGTGATCGAGGACCAGGCCCGCCAGGCGCTGTGCACCGGGCCGGGCGGCGGGCTCCTCAACGACTTCCGCATCAACTGGGTGTGGCTGCCGCCGTGGGGCCCGGACAAGATCACCGACGACGGTCGCGAGCAGTTGCGCGCCCTGGGCTTCAACGTCTGACCCCCTTTCCGCGATCTTGGGCAGTTGACGGGCCTGTAGGCCCGTCAACTGTCCAAGATCTCAGAGGTTCTTGAGGGCCTCCCGCACGGACAGCGGTGACAGCTGCGCGCGGTGCGCCCCGACGAAACGGCGCACCGCGTGTGGGTCGGTCTTCGCGTACTGCCGCAGCGCCCAACCGATCGCCTTGCGGATGAAGAAGTCCGGATGACCGGCGCGGGCCAGGCAGTACCGGAAGAGCCGGTCCCGGTCGGTGCGGTCGGCGTAGGTCAACTGGTGCAGGATCGCGGTCCGTGTCAACCAAAGGTTGTCACCTGCGAGCCAGCCGTCCATGGTCCGCACCGTCTCGGGATGGCGGGCAACGATCGCGCCGACGACATGGTCGGCGAGCGCGTCGACCGTGTCCCACCACGACTTCGTCGTGATCAGCGTGCGCGTCGTGTCGAGGAACGCGGGCGAGCAGGCGGACGCGTTGCGGCGCAGCCAGTCGCAGGCGAAGTACTGGTACTCCCGCTCGGGCAGCGCCCAGCATGCCAGCGCCGCGGAACGCAGATCGTCCTCCGCCGGCCGCGGGAGGCCGTTGAGCACCTCCCGGCCCAGCACGCGCCGCCGTGGCGTCGGCAGACCCAGAAACGCGAACTGATCCCGCATATACGCGCGCATGGACGCCGCCTTCGCCGGATCACGCGTCGGCTCGTACTTCGCGACGAGCCGGTCGAGTACGGTGCGCGCCAGCGGCGTCGAGGCGGCCGGGATCGGCTCCATAACGTGATCGTGCCAGCTAGGGTCGAGCCGTGGTGAGCAGGCCGGCGGCAGGTGGCGGGCGGTGGGTCGACGTCGACCCGCCCCGGCTGGCGAAGTGGATCGCCGGGTTCGACGAGCGGCACGGCGGCTCGACGTCCCGCGAGTTGCCCGACGGGCTGCTGCTGGAGGGCGCCGACGGGGCAACCGCCGAGTGTCACCTCGTCGCCGGGCGGGCGGGTGATCCCGACGAGCTCGTCGCCGCCGCGTGCACACCCCGGCGGATCGGCCTGCTGCTCGTACGCCGGGGTGGCTTCGCGGTCGGCATCGCCGAGGGGGAGCGGCTGGTCAGCTCCAAGGTCGACGCCCGGTACGTGCAGGGCCGCACCGCCGCCGGCGGCTGGTCCCAGCAGAGGTTCGCCCGGCGGCGCGACAACCAGACCCGGCAGGCGTGGCAGTCGGCGGCCGACGCGGCGGCGCGGATCCTGCTACCCGAGGCCGACACGATCGCCGTGCTGGTCGGCGGGGGCGACCGGCGGGCCGTCGACGCGGTGCTCACCGACCCGCGGCTGCGCCCGCTGGCCGGGCGCCGCGCCGGCCGCTTCCTCGATGTCCCGGAGCCCCGGCTGGCGGTCCTGGAGCAGGCGGTTTCGCTGGCCCGGGCGGTGCAGATCCGGGTGATGTAGGTGCGGTTACTTCGGCGCGTCGGTCCGGGGCGGGCCACCGTGCGCGGGCGCGCCGACCGGCTCGCGGTCACCTTCGGATCCGACCGGCTCGCGGTCACCTTCGCGCCCGGGCGGCTCGGCCGCGTCCTCCGCCGGGGCTGGGGCGGGCTCCGCCGAGGACTCGGACGGGGCCTGCGGCGGACGGCGGCGCCGCTTCGGGCCGAGGATGCGCATCATCGGTGTCTCGACGAAGCGGAACAGCAGCCAGGCGAGGAACAGGTTGACCAGTAGGAAGCCGACCGCAGCGACCGGACCCTTCCATCCCTCCCAGCCGCCGGGGTGGTTGCGCCACCGCAGCACCGTCTCGATCACGAAGACGTGCACCAGGTAGTACGCGAACGACACCTCGCCCAGGAACACCATGACCCGGGAGCGCCACGGCGACCACGTGCGCCGCACGTCGGCGTGCGCCGCGGCCGCGATGACCAGCAGGTATGCCGCGGCGAGGATGGCCGCCCACATTTCGGCGCGGATCCACTCGGTGGCGGCCACCCAGATCGTGACGAAGATCGCGCTGGACAGCAGCAGGTTGGGTCCGCGCCAGCGGCCGCGCACCATCAGCTCGCCGGCCGCCACGCCCATCCAGAACTCCAGCGAGCGGATCGGCGGAAACAGCTGGGTGAACCACCAGCGGGTGTCGTTGGGCAGCAGCTCCTGCGCCGGCCACAGCGAGAGGATCAGCAGCGGCACCGCGACGATGATCGCGACCAGCACCCACGGCCGCATCCGGCGGAACAGCGGCAGCGCCAGCGGCAGGCACAGGTAGAAGAACATCTCGCAGGACAGCGACCAGCTGACCGTGTTGATGCTGTACGCGTACCCGGGCGCGGGCGTCCACGCCTGCAACAGGAAGAGGTTGGTCAGCGCCACCTTGATGTCGACCGGGTCGGCCCAGTAGACCGCGATGGCGACCACGATCGCCCAGGTCACCATGTGGTTGGGGTAGATCTTCGCGACCCGCCGCCGCCAGAACGCGCGCTTGGTGTCACCCGGCCGGGCGGACCAGACCAGCACGAACCCGCTGAGGACGAAGAAGAACTGCACTCCGGACGCGCCCAGCTTGAACAGCCAGCTGACCGGTCCCAGGTAGTCCTGGTCGGCGATGATGTGCAGGGTCCCGACGTGGAAGCCGAAGACCAGCATCGCGGCGATCCAGCGCAGCCCGGTCAGCGAGGGCAGCTTGCTGAGGGGCGCGGGGGTGGGGTCGGCCGGACCGACCGACGTCACGCTGGTCACGCGGTCTCCTTGACGCTCACACCGGTGACCCGCACGGGCGCCTCCTGTCGGTCGCGTTGTCGTCCGCCGGCGCCCATCCTGACACCGTCCCACCGCCGGCGGTTGTCCACCCCGATGTCGCGCAGTGGACGCCCGGGTATACCCCGGGCGGCCACTCGAGGTCAACCGCACGCCCCAAACGTGGGACTTACAGGGCGTTGCCGAACGTATCGCACGACCGTGGGTCACCGGTCTGGTACCCCTGGCTGAACCAGTGCTGGCGCTGTTCCGACGTGCCGTGGGTGAACTTATGCTCGTCGACCCGCCCACTCACCTTCTTCTGGATGGCGTCGTCACCGACGGCCGCGGCGGCCTCCAGCGCCTGGTTGATGTCGTCCTGGGTAATGCTCGTGAACAGCGGCTGTCCGCCGTTGGAGGTGGTCTCGGTGGCGTGCTTGGTCCACGTGCCCGAGTAGCAGTCGGCCTGCAGTTCCAGCATCACCGAGTACGTGTTGGCGTTGCCGGGGTCGCGCTCCTGCGCCCGGCGCATCTGCGCCTCGGTGCCGAGCAGGTCCTGAATGTGGTGGCCGTACTCGTGGGCCAGCACGTACGGCTGCGCGAACTCGCCCTTGGCCCCGAACCTGGTGGCCAGCTCGTTGTAGAACGTCAGGTCGATGTAGATCTTGTCGTCCTCGGGGCAGTAGAACGGGCCCACGCCGGAGTCGGCCTGCCCGCAGGCGGTGTTGACGGACTGGCTGAAGAACGTCGTCTTCGCCGGCTGGTACGGCCTGCCGAAGGCCTGCGGCATCTCAGTCTGCCAGTAGTTCTGGATCGAGTTGACGAAGAGCACGTTGCGGCAGTCGGTGCGCTTGAACCGGTCCGGGTTGGCTGTGCTGCAGTCCTTGGCCAGTTGGCTGTTGTCGCCCTCCTGGCCGCCGCCGCTGCCGCCGCTGAGGATGTTGCGGCCGAACGTGCCGCCCAGGCACAGCATGCCGAGCACGACAACCACCGTGATGATCAGGCCGATCCGCCCGCCACCCCCGCCTATCGGGATGGGAATGAAGCCGCCGCCACCACCGAAACCTCCGCCACCGCCTCCACCGGAGCCGCGTACGTCATCGACCTGGCTCGTATCCAGATCGGCGTTCTCGTTCAGATCCATCTCGACCTCGATCGCCAGTTTGTCCGCATTCGTCCACCACGCGTCCGGAGGGGTCCGGTCGCGAGATTTTCTACCCTATGATCTTGGTCGATAATCCTGTGGCCGCCCGCGCCGGGCCACCGGGTACTATGGCACCGTGCTCGCCTGCAGAGACTGACCTGCCCCGCGCCGACCGCCCAAGCGGCCGGCGCTGACGTGTGCCTCCGGTCAGTGCTAGATCCCAAGAGAGCGAGCTTTCCGAGATGATTTCCGCCTCCGCGCTGGAGCTGCGCGCCGGTTCGCGCATCCTGCTCTCCGAGGCCAGCCTGCGGGTCCAGCCCGGCGACCGGATCGGCCTCGTCGGCCGCAACGGCGCGGGCAAGACCACCACGTTGAAGGTGCTGGCCGGCGAGGCGCTGCCCTACGGCGGCACTGTCGACAGCCGCGGCCCGGTCGGATACCTGCCGCAGGACCCCCGCACCGGCGACCTCAACATGACCGCCCGCGACCGCGTCCTGTCGGCTCGCGGCCTGGACACGCTGCTGGCCGAGATGGGCAAGATCGAGGTCGAGCTGGCCGGCTCGCCACCGGAGCGCGACGCGCTGCTGCGCCGCTACGGCATGCTCGAAGACCAGTTCGCCGGCCTCGGCGGATACGCGGCGGAGGCGGAAGCCGCCCGTATATGCGCCAACCTCGGGCTCCCCGACCGGATCCTCGCCCAGACGCTCGGGACGCTGTCCGGTGGTCAGCGTCGCCGCATCGAGCTGGCGCGCATCCTGTTCCGCGACGCCAGCGCGACCGGCGGTGGCGTCCTGCTGCTCGACGAGCCGACCAACCACCTCGACGCCGACTCGATCACCTGGCTGCGGGGCTTCCTGGGCGGCCACAAAGGCGGGCTCATCGTGATCAGCCACGACGCCAACCTGCTCGAGTCGATCGTCAACAAGGTGTGGTTCCTGGACGCCAACCGAGCCACGATCGACGTCTACAACCTGGGCTGGAAGGCATACCTGGAGCAGCGCGAGACCGACGAGCGGCGCCGCCGCCGGGAGCGGGCCAACGCCGAGAAGAAGGCCGGCGCGCTCATGGCGCAGGCCGACAAGATGCGCGCCAAGGCAACCAAGACCGTGGCCGCGCAGAACATGGCCCGCCGGGCGTCCAGGCTCCTCGAAGGGCTGGAGGACGAGCGGGTCGGCGACAAGGTGGCCAAGGTCCGCTTCCCGACGCCGGCGCCCTGCGGCAAGACCCCGCTGACCGCCCGCGGCCTGTCCAAGAGCTACGGCTCGCTGGAGATCTTCTGCGACGTCGACATCGCCGTCGACCGCGGTTCCCGCGTCGCGATTCTCGGGCTCAACGGCGCCGGCAAGACCACGCTGCTGCGCATCCTCGGCGGGCTGCTGCCGCCGGACACCGGCGAGGTGGTCGCCGGCCACGGCCTGCGGATCGGGTACTACGCGCAGGAGCACGAGACCCTCGACGTGGACCGCACGATCCTGGAGCACATGCGTTCGGCGGGGTCGGAGCAGACCGACACCGAGCTGCGCAGGATCCTCGGTGCCTTCCTGTTCAGCGGTGACGACGTGCAGAAGCCGGCCGGCGTCCTGTCCGGCGGGGAGAAGACCCGCCTGGCGCTCGCCACGCTGGTCTGCTCCGGCGCCAACGTGCTGCTGCTCGACGAGCCGACCAACAACCTCGACCCGGTCAGCCGTGAGCAGGTGCTCGACGCCATCGCGCGCTACCCGGGCGCGATCGTCCTCGTCACCCACGACCCCGGTGCGGTCAGCGCGCTGAAGCCCGACCGGGCGATCCTGCTGCCGGACGGCGTCGAGGACGCCTGGAGCGACGATCTCCTGGAGTTGGTCGAGCTCGCCTGAGCATGCTGCGCCCTACTCAGTCGAAGGGGCGGTTACCAGGGCGTCGCCAGCACCGCCTCGACGACCACGGCGACGAGCGCGCCGAGCGCCGTCAGGAGCAACGGCGCCGGCACCGGCGGGCCGGCCTGCCGCTCCGGCGCCACCGCCGCGACCGTGAGCCACGGAAAGAACGGCAGCCACGCGTGCTCGACGCCGCCGCGGGCGAGCCCGGCCAGCACGGAGAACAGCACCGCGCAGCCGGCCCCGACCAGAAACGGCCAGGCCGGCGTGTTGCGGACCTTGCGCAGGCTGGCAAACAGCGGCGGCCCGGCGGCCAGCAGTAGCGCCACGAGGCTGATGCCGCTCCACCACAGCACCGACCGGTGCGGCTCCACCCGGCTGGTCCAGTCGGCGTGCGCCACCCGCAGACCGGTGACCCAGGAGAAGCCGAGCAGGTACGCCGCGCCCAGCATCGGGACCAGCGCGGCCAGTCCGCTGGCGATGTTGAGGAACGGTCGCCGTCGCGCGAAGTACACGAGTACCAGCGAAAGACCCAACCACGGCGCCGCGTACGAGAAGAGCGCGGCGACCCCGGCGAGCAGTCCGGCCACGCCGCCCCAGGCCGCCGCCCGCCGACCCGTCCGGTCGTCGGCGCTGGCGTGCACCCCGGCGGTCACCATGGCGGCGCCGAGCAGGGCCACCACCGCGTCCAGGCTGACTGCGGTCCAGATCGCATACGGCGCGAGCGCGAGAACCGGCAGATAGCGGCGGGCCGGCACCTCGCCGGCTGTGCCGCGCACGGCGGAAAGCACCAGCGGCACGGTGCAGGCGGCCAGCGCGGTCAGCAGGAGACCGAGCGTCAGCTGATCGCGTACCCCCGCCTTGTGCAGCATCCACAGCAGAAGCATCGGCCCGGGGGGATGGCCCCGGGTGGCGACCGACAGGTCTGCCGCGTCGGTTGTGAAGTACCGGACGAAGCGCACCGGGTCGTGGTCGATCTTCGCCAGGTCCGCCGGGTACTCGTCCGGTGAGCTGAGCGCGCGGGTGAGCCCGCCGTCGCCGTCGACCACGGCGAGGGCGAGGGCCCACGCCAGGCCCGCAACATAGGACCACACCAGGACGTACCGCCAGGGCAGCCGGTCCAGCAGACCCCGGGCGGCCACGACGAGCACGGCGGCGGCCACGATGGGCGCGAGTACCGTCGCCGGCCCCAGCTCCACGCGGTACCGTCCGAGAAACGGCGCGCCGGCGGTTCCCAACCGCGCACCGAGGCGCACGGCGAGGGCGGTCAGAGCGAGCCCGGCGAGGGCGAGGACGGCCCACCCGACGGCGTCCCGGATCTGCCGGGAGGCGTCGGGGATCTCCTGCGCCCCAGGTCCGCTAGCCACGGCCCATCACGCTATCGGGTACCCGACACTGCTCAGCGTGTCGGTTGGCGTGGCGTCGATATCTGGCGCATGATCGCCTGAGGCGGTCTAATAGGTGAGACCGCACCAACCGCTCAGTCTGGGACGTGAGGAATCAACATGGCAGCCACCGCCACCACCACCAGTACCGAGAAGGGTCGCCGGATCGTCGGAGCGGAACGCCAGACGCTCGCCAAGGACCTCGTCAAGCGTTACACCAGCGGTGAGAGCATCCGCGCGCTTGCCTCGTCGACCGGCCGTTCGTATGGATTCGTGCATAGGGTGTTGACCGAGTCCGGAGTGCAGTTGCGTCAGCGCGGCGGCGCGCGTCGGCGGAAGAAGGCGTGACGACTCAGGACGGCACCACAACAGCTCGGTCGGCCGGAGTTCGGCTGGACCGGGAGGGGCCGGTCGCGACGGTCACGTTGTGCCGGCCCGAAGTGCTCAACGCGCAGACGCCTCTGACGTGGACGGCGCTCCGGGATTTCGGGCGTGAGCTGACCGGCGGCGTTCGGGTCGTGGTGGTGCGCGGTGAAGGTAAGGCTTTCTCGGCGGGTCTCGACCTGTCCGTAGCTGGAGCGCCCGCGTCACGTGGCGGGGCGTCGGGGGGCACGGCGACGGACAACGGTGGGAACGCTGGCCCGGGGGTCGGCGCCGGCGCGCAACCGGCGCCGAACGGGGCCTCTCTGGCGGAGCTGGCCAAGCTCCCGCCGGAGCGGGCGCAGGAGCGCATCGCGACGTTCCAGGAGGGGTTCTCCTGGTTGCGCCGGCCGGATCTGATCACTATCGCGGCGGTGCACGGGCACGCCATCGGTGCCGGGTTCCAGCTGGCGCTGGCATGTGACTTCCGGGTCGCCGCGGACAATGCGGTGTTCACGATGGCCGAGGTGAGCCTCGGTCTGGTGCCGGATCTGACCGGCACGAAACGGCTGGTGGAGCTTGTCGGATACGCGCGGGCGCTGGAGATCTGCGTGACCGGCCGGCGGGTGCCGGCGGCGGAGGCCGAGCGGATCGGCCTGGCCAACCTCGTGGTGCCCGGGGCCGACCTGGACGGTGCGGTGGCCGACCTGACCGCCGCGGTGCTGGCCGCGCCACGGGACGCGGTCGTCGAGATCAAGGCATTGATCGCCGAGGCCGCCGGTCGCAGCTTCGCCGACCAGGAGGCCGCCGAACGCGCGGCCCAGGTGCGCCGGCTGCGCGACCTCGCCGGCATCGGGGAGTAACGCGTCGAGGCGCGACAGCCAGGCGGCACCGATCGGCGTCCATCCTGCCCCGGGCTCGCCTCTGCGCTACGTTTCGGCTGAGTAGCGCACTGTCGATCCGTGGGTGGACCGCGCGCCGGTGGCGCGGCGGGAATCGGCCGCGCTGTGCGTGTAAGGACCGGTCGGGAAGAATTCTCCGATACCGAAAGTTGTCACAGCCGTCCGCCACACTGTGCGGACAGCGACGCGGAGGTGTGCGGTGACAGGCCCGATGGGTGGCATGGGCGGCTGGGAGATGCTGCGCTCTATGCGCCGGGAGGGGGACCTGTCCGGCCGGAAGATCGGTCGGGAGACCGCGCGGCGGATCGTCGCGTTCGCCCGCCCCTACCGGCGGGACATCCTGGTGTTCCTGCTGGCCGTGATCCTCGCCGCGATCATCGGGGTCGCCACGCCCGTCCTGGCGGGTCGCGTCGTCAACCTGATCAACCAGGGCGGCTCCGGCGCCGGCCAGGCCGTCATACGCACCGCCCTGTTGATCGCGGCCCTTGCGATCGCCGACGCGTTGCTGTCGCTGGCCCAGCGGTGGTATTCGGCGCGCATCGGCGAAGGCATCATCCTCGACCTGCGCACCAAGGTCTACGACCACGTGCAGCGGATGCCGCTGCAGTTCTTCACGCGCACCCAGACCGGCGCGCTCGTGAGCCGGCTCAACAACGACGTCCTCGGCGCCCAGCGCGCGTTCACGTCGACCCTGTCGGGCGTGGTCAGCAACGTCATCCAGCTCGCGCTGACCGCCGCCGTCATGTTCACGCTGTCCTGGCAGATCACCGCCCTGTCGCTGGTGCTGCTGCCGGTCTTCATCCTGCCGGCCCGGCGCATCGGCCGGCGGCTGGCCGACATCACCCGGGAGTCCTACCAGCTCGACGCGAAGATGAACGCCACGATGACCGAGCGCTTCGGCGTCGCCGGTGCACTGCTGGTCAAGCTGTTCGGCCGCCCCGACGCCGAGGCCAAACGGTTCGGCGACCGGGCCGAGCGGGTGCGCGATATCGGCATCGAGTCGGCGATGTACAGCCGGACCTTCTTCGTCGCGATGCTTCTGGTCGCGTCACTGGCCCAGGCGCTCACCTACGGGCTGGGCGGCTGGTTCGCCGTGCGGGGCGCCATCACGGCCGGCACGGTCGTCACCCTCGCCCTGCTGCTGACCCGCCTCTACGGCCCGCTCACCGCCCTGTCCAACGTCCGGGTCGACGTGATGAGCGCGCTGGTCTCCTTCGAGCGGGTGTTCGAGGTGCTCGACCTCAAGCCCGGCATCGCGGAGGCCCCCGACGCCCGGCAGATCGAGAAGGGCGCCGGCCGGGTCGAGTTCCGCGACGTGCATTTCCGATACCCGAGCGCGGCGGAGGTGTCGCTGGCGTCCCTGGAGGACGTGGCCGCCCTGGACCGGACCGTGAGCGAGCCGGTGCTGCGCGGGGTGTCGTTCACCGTCGAGCCGGGCCAGATGGTGGCGCTGGTCGGCCCGTCCGGCGCGGGCAAGTCGACCACGGCGATGCTGTTGCCACGGGTCTACGACGTCACCGAGGGCAGCGTGCTCGTCGGCGACGTCGACGTGCGGGACGCGACGCTGCAGTCGCTGCGCGACACGATCGGCGTGGTCACCCAGGACTCGCACCTGTTCCACGAGACGATCGTCGAAAACCTGCGCTACGCCCGGCCGGACGCGACCGACGAGGAGCTGTGGACCGCGCTGGACCGGGCTCAGGTCGGCCACCTGGTCCGGGAGCTGCCCGACGGTCTGGAGACGATCGTGGGGGAGCGCGGTTACCGGTTCTCCGGTGGCGAGAAGCAGCGCATCGCGATCGCCCGGCTGCTGCTCAAGGCGCCGTCGATCGTGATTCTCGACGAGGCGACCGCGCACCTGGACTCGGAGTCCGAGGCGGCCGTGCAGCGGGCGCTGGGTGAGGCACTCACCGGGCGCACGGCGCTGGTTATCGCGCACCGGCTGTCCACGGTCCGGGAGGCCGACCAGATCCTCGTGCTGGACAGGGGCCGCATCGTGGAGCGGGGCACCCATGACGAACTGGTAATGGCCGGCGGGCTCTACGCTGAGCTTTACCGGACGCAGTTCGCGGTGGCCGAGTCGCCGCGCCCGTTCACGGCCGAGGTCACCGAGCCGGTCGTGATCATGCCTGAGGAGGAGCTGGTCGACTAACGCGCCCGGCGTTGGCGCCGGGCAGCGGCAGCCCGGAGACCGGGACATGCGGGCCGCTGACGGCGCAGACCCTTACCGGCGCTCCCGCACGGTCTCCTCGACCAGGTCCAGGATCGGCTCCAGGTCGTCGGCCGGCCGACCCATCGCCAGGTGCAGCACGAGCCCGTCGTAGGCCAGCTCGAGAAACTGGGCGAGCCTGTCCACCGGAACGTCGGACCGCAGCACACCCGCCTCGCGCTGGCGGTTGAGCCGGTCCCGGGTGGCCTCCGCGATCGCCTCCGAGCGGGCCGCCCAGCGCTTGGCGAACTCCGGGTCGGTGCGCAGCCGGCGCGACACCTCGAGCTGGGTGCCGAGCCAACCCGCCGTCTCCGGCTCCGCGTTCGGGTCGGCGGCCCGCGCCAGCAGGTCACGCATCACCTGCACCAGGCCGTTCTCGGCGACCGTGGCCACCATGACGGCGGCGTCGTCCTCGGCGACGGCGAGGAACAGTGACTCCTTGTCACGGAAGTGGTGAAAGATCGCACCCCGGGACAGGCCGGTCTCCTCTTCCAGGCGCCGGACCGTGGCCCCCTCGTAGCCGTACCGGGCGAAACAGGTACGCGCACCGGCCAGGATCTCCCGGCGCCGCGCGTCGAGCTGGTCCTGGCTCACCCTGGGCACGAGTCGATCGTGACAGTCGCGATGGCCGTCGTGCAATTTCCCGCGGCCATGAATTAAACAGTGCCGTTACGCAACGTAGTGATCGGCCGTTCGGCTACCGCACATCACATCTCGTTACCCGATGCTGCAACGCTTAGTTGTAAAGGTTCCGGCCTCCGGGGGGACTGTCGGGGAGCCGACATTGTCACGTAGGGTCCCGGCGTGCCCCTCTTGCTACTCAGCCTCGACAACACGCTAATTGACCGTGATGGGGCCTTTCGTGCGTGGGGGCGGGAGTTCCTGGAAAAGATCGGCGCTCCGGAGTACGACCTTGACTGGTTGCTCTCGGTAGACGCCGACGGCATGACCCCGGACTGGGACCTGGCGGACGCGATCCAGGAGCGGTACCGGCTGCGCATACCCTCCATCGACCTGGTTGAGATCGTACGGGAAGGGCTGCTGGACCGGCTGCGCCTGGACCCCCTCGTGGCGTGCGCGCTCGGCATCGCGGAGGACGCCGGATGGGTGCCGGTCGTGGTCACCAACGGCGACACCCGCCTCCAGGAGGAGAAGCTGCGGCGGACCGGGCTCGACCGGTACCTGGCGGATTGGGTGATCTCCGAGGAGGCCGGGTGCCGCAAGCCCAATCCGCGCATCTTCGGCATCGCCGCCGAACGGGCGCGGATGCGGCTGACCGGCGCCTGGGTGATCGGCGACGCGCCGGAGGCCGACATCGCCGGGGCGGAGTCGATCGGCGCGTCGAGCGTCTGGCTGCACCGGGGCCGGACCTGGGAGGAGACCCGGTACGCACCGACCCGGACCGCGGACACCATCATCGCCGCGCTGGCCGCCGTGATGGGCGCCGACTAGCAGCGCGTAAATCGGTTGTGGCGGTCGCGCCGGCCCGCGTTAACTCCACGGTGCCGGGCGCCTTGCAGCGCCGCCGGCCGGAGCGAAGGGAGGAGGAAGCCATGCCCGCTGTTCTGGGCTTCGCCCTGCCTGCCTTCCCTTCGACCGAGGAGAACCTCCGTTGCGAGAGCACGACCTCGGCGGCGAGCGTCCGCGCCGCCGCCCGCGGTTCGACGATGACGAACCGCAGTTCCTGAAGCGCCAGCGCCGTGGCGAGCCGCCAATGGCGGAGCCGGCGCCGGACGACGACGACCAACCACAGTGGACGACCTGGGACCATCCCGGCGTACTGCATGGGCCCGAGCCACATCCGGCGTGGGTGGTCACCGCGCTGGCCGCTGTCGATGCCGACCTGGGTGTCCTGAAGACCGGTAAGGAAGCCGACGTCCACCTGGTGCGGCGGGCGGTGCCCGACACCGGGCCGACCAGCCTGCTGGCGGCCAAGCGGTACCGGGCCGCCGAGCACCGGATGTTCCACCGCGACGCCGGGTACCTGGAGGGGCGCCGGGTGCGCCGATCCCGCGAGATGCGCGCGATGGCCAACCGGACCTCGTTCGGCCGGGAAATCATCGCCGGCCAGTGGGCGGCGGCGGAGTTCGCGGCCCTGTCGCGGCTGTGGGACCTGGGCGTTGCCGTCCCGTACCCGGTGCAGTTGCTGGGCACCGAGTTGATGCTGGAGTTCATCGGCGATCCCGACGGCACTGCCGCACCGCGCCTGGCCCAGGTGCGCGGGACCGCCGATGAGCTGGCCGACCTGTGGCGCCAGCTGCTCGACGCGCTGACCGTGCTGGCCCGCGCCGGGCTGGCACACGGCGACCTGTCGCCCTACAACATCCTGGTCCACCACGGCCGGCTGGTCCTGATCGACCTGCCGCAGGTGGTGGACGTGATCGCGAACCCGCAGGGACGGGAGTTCCTGATCCGCGACGTCGCCAACGTCGCCCGGTGGTTCGCGGCGCGCGGTGTCGACGTGCGGGTCGCCGACCTGACCGCGGAACTGCTGGCCGACGCCGGCGTCCGCTGACGCGCGATCGTGGACACCCGGCCGTGTCAGGTGTCCACGATCAGCCGCTACTGCAGGTAGCCCTCGACCTCCGAGACCGGGCGGGCCTCCACCGCGTCCGGGCTGGTGCCCTGGTCGCGCGCGGCCCGGCGGCGGCGCAGCAGGTCCCAGCACTGGTCGAGGGACTCCTCGACCGCCCGCAGCCGGCTGTGCTCATCATCGGTGGACAGCTCTCCGGCCTGCACCCGCGAGCGGAGCTTGTGCTCCTCCTCGACGAGATCGTGGATGCGCCCGAGGATCGAGGTGTCGTCCATCGGGTAAGCCTCCCACAATCTTCCCCCGTCGCTGAGTAGGGCGCCCCTATCACTGCCCAGACGGTGACAGGGGCGCCCTACTCAAGCGAAAAAGCCGGGTCAGGCCGCGAGCATCCGGCGCAGCACGTACTGCAGGATGCCGCCGTGCCGGTAGTAGTCGGCCTCCCCGGGCGTGTCGATGCGGACCACCGCGTCGAACTGGACCCCGGTGTCGGTGCTGACGGTCGCCGTGCGCGGCGTCGTACCCGCGTTGAGCGCCTCGACCCCGGTGATCGTGTAGGTCTCGGTGCCGGTCAGGCCGAGCGACTCGGCGGTCTCGCCGGCCGGGAACTGCAGCGGCAGCACGCCCATGCCGATGAGGTTGGAGCGGTGGATGCGCTCGTAGCTCTCGGCGATGACCGCCTTCACCCCGAGCAGCATCGTGCCCTTGGCGGCCCAGTCCCGCGACGATCCGGAGCCGTACTCCTTGCCGGCCAGGATCACCAGCGGCACGCCGGCCGCCCGGTAGGCCTCGGCGGCGTCGTAGATCGTGGTCTGCTCGCCGGTCAGGTGGTTGACGGTGAAGCCGCCCTCCACCCCCGGTACGAGCTGGTTGCGCAGCCGGATGTTGGCGAACGTGCCGCGGATCATGACCTCGTGGTTGCCGCGCCGGGAGCCGTAGGAGTTGAAGTCGCGCCGGTCGACGCCGTGCTCGGACAGGTACCGGCCGGCGGGCGAGTCCGGCTTGATCGAACCGGCCGGCGAGATGTGGTCGGTGGTCACCGAGTCGCCGAGCTTCGCGAGCACCCGGGCACCGGCGATGTCGGTCACCGCGGCGGGCGAGGCCGCCATGCCCTCGAAGTAGGGCGGCTTGCGCACGTAGGTCGACTCCGGCGACCAGGAGAACGTGTCGCCGGTCGGGGTCGGCAGGGACTGCCAGCGCTCGTCACCGGCGAACACGTCGGCATAGTCGCGGGAGAACATCTCGCTCGCGATGGCCGTCGCCATGACATCCTCGATCTCCTGCGCGGTCGGCCAGATGTCACGCAGGTAGACCGGCTGGCCATCGGTGCCGTTGCCCAGGGGCTCGTTGGCGATGTCGATGTCCATCGTGCCGGCGAGGGCGTACGCGACGACCAGCGGCGGCGAGGCCAGGTAGTTCATCTTGACGTCCGGATTGATCCGGCCCTCGAAGTTCCGGTTGCCGGAGAGCACGCTCACCACGGCCAGGTCGTTCTCGTTGACGGCGGCGCTGACCTCCTCCGGCAGGGGGCCGGAGTTGCCGATGCAGGTGGTGCAGCCGTAGCCGACCAGGTTGAAGCCGAGCTTGTCCAGGTAGGGCGTGAGGCCGGCACGCTCGTAGTAGTCCATGACGACCTTGGAGCCGGGCGCGAGGGTGGTCTTCACCCACGGCTTGCGCGACAGGCCGCGGTCGACGGCGTTCTTGGCCAGCAGCGCTGCGCCGAGCATGACCTGCGGGTTGGACGTGTTGGTGCAGGAGGTGATCGCCGCGATCACCACGGCGCCGTGGTCCAGCTCCAGTTCGATGCCGTCGCAGCTGACCCGGATCGGGTTCGACACGCGCCCTCCGGCGCCGACGGCGGCCGACACCAGGTCGTGCGGCGCGTCGGCCGGGTCTTCGCGGCCGGCGGCGGGCGGGTCGCTGGCCGGGAACGACTCGGCACTGGCCTCGTCGCCCCTGCCATGGATGCCGTTCCCGGCCGCCTCGAAGGGCGAGTGGGTGCTGGCGACGTAGTCCTTGAGGGCGGCCCGGAACAGGGTCTTGGAGTGCAGCAGCGGTACCCGGTCCTGGGGCCGCTTCGGGCCGGCCAGCGACGGCTCGACGGTCGACAGGTCGAGCTCGAGGCGCTCGGAGTAGGCCGGCTCGGCGTCCGGGTCGTGCCAGAGACCCAGCTCCTTGGCGTACGCCTCGACCAGCGCGAGCTGGGCGTCGTCCCGGCCTGTCAGCCGCATGTACCGGACCGTCTCGTCGTCGATCGGGAAGATCGCGACGGTCGACCCGTACTCGGGGCTCATGTTGCCGATCGTGGCGCGGTTGGCCAGCGGGACCGCGGCGACGCCGGGGCCGTAGAACTCGACGAACTTGCCGACCACGCCGTGCTTGCGCAGCATCTCGGTGATGGTGAGCACCAGGTCGGTGGCGGTCGTACCTTCCGGCTGCGAACCGTGCAGCTTGAAGCCGACCACGCGCGGGATGAGCATCGACACCGGCTGGCCGAGCATCGCGGCCTCGGCCTCGATGCCGCCGACGCCCCAGCCGAGAACGCCCAGGCCGTTGACCATGGTGGTGTGCGAGTCGGTGCCGACCAGCGTGTCGGGGTAGGCGACACCGTCCCGGTCGAAGATCACGTGGGCCAGGTACTCGATGTTGACCTGGTGCACGATGCCGGTGCCGGGCGGGACGACCTTGAACTGGCTGAACGCGGTCTGGCCCCAGCGCAGGAACTGGTAGCGCTCGTGGTTGCGCTGGTACTCCAGCTCGACGTTGCGTGCGAACGCGTCTTCGCGGCCGAACAGGTCGGCGACGACCGAGTGGTCGATGACCAGCTCGGCGGGGGCGAGCGGATTGACCTTGGTGGCGTCACCGCCGAGGTCGCGCACCGCCTCGCGCATGGTGGCCAGGTCGACCACGCAGGGGACTCCGGTGAAGTCCTGCATCAGCACCCGCGCCGGGGTGAACTGGATCTCCACACTCGGGTCGGCGGTGGGGTCCCAGGAGCCGAGCGCGCGGATGTGGTCGGCGGTGATGTTGGCGCCGTCCTCGGTGCGCAGCAGGTTCTCCAGGAGGATCTTCAGGCTGTAGGGCAGGCGCTCGGCGCCCTCCACCTGACCGATCTTGTAGATCTCGTAGCTGGTGTCGCCGACGGCGAGCTGGCTGCGGGCACCGAACGAGTCGAGGCTGGCCACGTCGTACTCCTCGCGTAGTTGTCGGATGCAGTCTCCCGCAAAAGGGGTGATCTTGGTCCGTCGGGGCGGTCGAACAGTCAAACCGTACGTTCGTACGGTTTGATTCTACAACCCGGCAATCGATGGAAGAGTGGGGCCATGGCGGACCACGTGACGACCAACCGCGGGTACTGGGACGTGCTCGCCGAGCAGTACGCCCGCCGGGCGCACGACACCTGGGCCGCCCAGCCGACCTGGGGCATCTTCGAAATCCCGCAGGCCGAGCTGGCGCTGTTCCCCGCCGACCTGGCCGGCCTGGACATGGTCGAGCTGGGCTGCGGCACGGCGTACGTGTCGGCCTGGGCGGCGCGGGCCGGCGCCCACCCGGTCGGCATCGACAACTCCGCCCGCCAGCTCGCCACCGCACGCGCCATGCAAGCCGAGTTCGACCTGCGCTTCCCGCTGATCCAGGCCGACGCCGAGCAGGTGCCGCTCGCGTCCGGCAGCTTCGACCTCGCGATCAGCGAGTACGGCGCGAGTATCTGGTGCGACCCGCACCGTTGGGTGCCGGAGGCGGCGCGGCTACTGCGCCCCGGCGGCCGGCTGGTGTTCCTGCGCAACTCCACCCTGCTCCTCCTCTGCATGCCGGAGACCGGCGCCGCCACCGAGCTGCTGCTGCGCCCGCTCGCCGGCCTGCACCGGGTGAGCTGGGAGTCCGACCCCGGCGTGGAGTTCCACCTCGGGCACGGGGAATGGTTGCGGCTGCTGCGCCGGTCCGGCTTCGAGGTCACGGACATGATCGAGGTGTACGCGCCGGAGGGCGCCCGCACGCAGTACGACTTCGTCACTGCCGGCTGGGCCCGCAAATGGCCGGCCGAAGAGGTGTGGTTCGCCCAGCGCCGCTGAGGCCGCTGCCCGGGCGGCGCCGCTGATCAGAACAGCGTGTAGCCGCCGTCGATCACGACAACCGAGCCGGTCATGAACGCCGACGCGTCGCTGGCCAGGTAGACCACGCTGGGTGCGATCTCCTCCGGCGTCGCGTACCGGCGCATCGGCGCGTCCTCGATCCAGTGCTGGCGGAACTCCGGCCGGTCCACCGGCGCCATCTCGGTCTTCACGTACCCCGGGGCGAGCGCGTTGACCCGGATGCCCAACGGCGCCCACTCGGCCGCGAGTGACTTCGTGAGCTGGTGCACCGCCGCCTTCGAGGCGTTGTACGCCGGCTGCCACTGCGGCCGGTTGACGATCAGGGCCGAGATCGAGCCGACGTTGACGATCGTCCCACCGCCATTGGCGGCCATCTGCCGGCCGAACGCCTGGCTGCAGTTCCACACCCCGGTGACGTTGACCTCCATCACCTCCCGGAACTCGGCGTCGGTCACCTCCAGCGCGGGCTTGTGAATGCAGGTGCCCGCGTTATTGACCAGGATGTGCACCCCGCCCAGCGCGGCGACGATCTCCTCGACGGCGCCGTCCACGTCGGGCCGGCGCGCCACGTCGCCGCGGAAGCCGTGCGCGTCGATGCCGCTCGCGCGCAGGTCGCGCAACACCTCGTCGGTCTGCGCGGTGTCGCGGGCCAGGATCGCCACGCGGGCGCCCGCCTCGCCGAGGGCCCGCGCGAAGGCCCGGCCCAGTCCGCGGTTGCCGCCGGTCACGACGGCTACCCGTCCGGATAGTTCAAACGCGTCGAGTACGGGCATGCCCATTAGCGTGGCAGATGAAGCCGCACGGCAGCAGGAGGCAGACGATGGAGTACCGGACACTGGGCGGAAGCGGGACGCTGGTCTCGACGCTGTGCCTGGGCACGATGACGTTCGGCGCGGAGACCGACGAGAAAGTGGCCTTCGCGCAGCTCGACCGGTACGTCGAGGCCGGCGGCAACTTCGTCGACACCGCCGACGTCTACAGCCAAGGGGCGGCCGAGGAGATCGTCGGCCGCTGGCTGCGGGAGCGCCTCGACGTGCGGGACAGCCTCGTCATCGCGACCAAGGGCCGCTTCCCGATGGGTGACGGGCCCAACGACGCCGGGCTGTCCCGCACGCACCTCAGCCGCGCGCTCGACGCCAGCCTGCGGCGCCTGGACACCGACGTGATCGACCTGTACCAGGCGCACGCCTGGGACCCGGTCACTCCGCTCGAGGAGACGCTGAGCTTCTTCGACGACGCCGTCCGCGCCGGCAAGATCCGATACGCCGGGGTCAGCAACTTCACCGGGTGGCAGCTGCAGAAGGCGGCGCTGCTGACCGGCCACCTCGGGCTCGCCCCGATCGTGACCCTCCAGCCGCAGTACAACCTGCTGGCCCGCGACATCGAGTGGGAGCTGATCCCGGTGTGCCGTAACGAGCACATCGGCGTGCTGCCCTGGTCGCCGCTGGGCGGCGGCTGGCTGACCGGGAAGTACCGGCCGGACGAGGCGCCGACCGGCGCGACCCGGCTGGGGGAGAACCCGAAGCGCGGGGTCGAGGCGTACGAGCGGCGCAACACCGAGCGGACCTGGCAGGTCATCGACGCGTTGCGGACCGTCGCGGAGGCGCGCGGGGTGTCGCTCGCGGTCGTCGCGCTGGCCTGGCTGGTGGACCGGCCTGCGGTCAGCTCGGTGATCCTCGGCGCCCGCACGCTCGACCAGCTCGAAGACAACCTGCGCGCGGCCGGCCTGCACCTGACCGGCGAGGAGACCCGGATCCTGGACGAGGCCAGCGCCCCGCTGGTGTCGGACTACCCGTACGGCGGGCCGGGGGTGGCGCAGCGGGCCCGCTAGTTGTTAGGAGGGCCCCTTTACCGCTTGTTAGGAGGGCCCCTTTACCGCGTTATGCGTTACGAGGGGGCCCCTGCTTTCAGCCCGGCAGGCGGGGGCCGGCTTCGCGCTGGGCGGCCAGCCACGCCTCAACGTCGTCGGCGGTGCGCGGCAGCCCGTCCGACAGCACCCGGGCGCCGTCGGCGGTCACCAGGACGTCGTCTTCGATGCGCACGCCGATGCCGCGCAGCTCCGCCGGGACCAGCTCGTCCTCGGGCTGGAAGTACAGGCCCGGCTCGACGGTCAGCACGTACCCCTCGTCCAGGGTCCCCTCGCGGTAGCGCTCCTTGCGTGCCTGGGCGCAGTCGTGCACGTCGAGGCCGAGCATGTGGCCGAAGCCGTGCAGGCTCCACCGGCGGTACGTGATGGTGTCCTTGGCCATGGCCTCGTCCACGCTGACCGGGAGCACACCCAGGTCGGCCAGCCCTTCGGCGAGCACCCGCATGCAGGTCTGGTGGATGTGGTCGAACTCCACACCCGGCCGGATCGCGTCGATGCCGGTCTGCTGTGAGCGGTGCACGATGTCGTAGACCTGCCGCTGTAGCGGGCTGAAAGACCCGGACACCGGCACGGTACGGGTGACGTCGGCCGCGTACAGGTTGACGTTTTCCACGCCCATGTCCATCAGCAGCAGGTCGCCCGGCCGGGTGGCGCCGTCGTTGCGGGTCCAGTGCAGGATCGCCCCGTGTGCTCCGCTGCCGACGATCGAGGAGTATCCGACGTCATTGCCGTCGTGCCGGGCCCTCGTCCAGAACACGCCGTCGAGCAGGCGCTCGCGGACCGGGCGGTCGGCCGGCAGCACCCGCGCCACGTCCTCGAACCCGCGCACGGTCGCGTCGATCGCGTCCCGCAGCTGGGCGATCTCCCACTCGTCCTTGACCAGCCGCAGCTCGGACAGCACGCGGGCCAGCTCGGCGTCGCGGTCGCCGTCGTCGGTGCGGCGCACCGACGCGTCCACCAGCGGGTCGTAGCCGCGCAGCACCCGGGTGCGCCCCGGTGGCAGGTTGTCGAGCGCGTCCGGCAGCGCGGCCAGGTCGGCGGTGTCGATGCCCAGCTCGGTCGCCTTCTCGGCGAGGGTGTGGCGGCGCCCGATCCACAGCTCCCCGTTGGCCCGGTCCCGGAAGAACTCGTCGGTGTCGCGGGGGGAGCGGGGCCGGATGTGGAGCGTGGCGTGCCCGCCCGGCCGCACGATCAGGACCGCGTCGGGGTCGTGCTCGCCGGTCAGCCAGACGTGGTCGCTGCCGGGGCGGAACGGGTATGTCGTGTCGTTGGCGCGCACCCGCTCCTGACCGGTCGGGATGATCAATGTCTCACCCGGGAAGGCCTGCGCCAGCGCCGCCCGCCGCTTCGCGTGGTCGGGCGCCTGGGGCAGCGGCGACACGTCGAGGGCGCTGTCGCGCCAGCCCGTGCGCATGAACTCCACGAACCGCTCCGGAAAGTCCGGATCGTGCGACTGGGTGCCCTCTTCCTCGGTCATCCCCCGACCGTACCTCCGCTGAGGCTCCCCGGGGCGCGAGGTTGTCCCGGGGGGACGCGGGGGCGGAGCCCCCGCGGGTGACAAGATAGCGGCCATGTGCGGACTGCTCACTTTCGTCAGTGCCCAGGGGCACGCGTCGGCCTGCCGGGACGCCGTCGCGGAGGCGCTCGAAAGCATCCATCACCGGGGTCCGGACGAGACCGGGGTTACCGTCGTCGACAGGGACATGGTGTTCGGCTTCAAACGGCTGTCGATCATCGACGTCGAGCACAGCCACCAGCCGCTGTCCTACCCGCCGAGCGGCCCGCAGGCCCACCGGTACGTGATCACCTTCAACGGCGAGATCTACAACTACAAGGAGCTGCGCGAGGAGCTGATCCGCGAGCACGACGCGGAGTTCGCGACCGAGGGCGACACCGAGACCATCGTCGCGGCCTACCACCACTGGGGACCGGCCGCGGTCAGCCGGCTGCGGGGCATGTTCGCGTTCGTGATCTGGGACCGGTCGGCCCGCCGCGCGTTCGGCGCCCGCGACCCGTACGGGATCAAGCCGTTCTTCCACCTCATCACCTCCGACGGGGTCTACTTCGCGAGCGAGAAGAAGGCGCTGTTGCCGTTCGCGGCCGCGGCGGCCGCCGGCGACGAGGGCGTGGACGGCGCGCACCTGTCGCACTACCTGACCCTGCAGTACGTGCCGGAGCCCGGGACCCTGCACAAGGGCGTCAGCCGGATCGGCTCGGGCGAGTCGTTCGTCTACACGCCCGGCGGGCCGCTCGCGACCCGGCGCTACTACCAGCCCGTGTTCCGCCCGACCCCCACCGACAACCCCGAAGAGCTCTACAAGCGCATCCGGGAGGCGCTGCGCGAGAGCGTCCGGGTGCACATGCGCTCGGACGTGCCGGTCGGGGCGTTCCTGTCCAGCGGCATCGACTCCACGGCGGTCGTCGCGCTGGCCCGCGAGTTCAACCCTGACATTCTGACGTTCACCGTCGGCACCGACGTCGAGGGGTACTCCGAGGTCGACGTCGCACAGGACTCCGCGCGCCACCTCGGCGTCACCACGATCCCGACCTTCATCGGGCCGCAGGACATGATCGACGCGCTGCCGAAGATCGTGTGGCACCTCGACGACCCGGTCGCCGACCCGGCCCTCGTGCCGCTGTACTTCGTGGCCAAGAAGGCCGCCGAGCACGTCACCGTCGTGCTCTCCGGCGAGGGCGCCGACGAGTTCTTCGGCGGATACACGATCTACCGGGAGCCGCTGTCGCTCGCCTCGGTGCAGGGCCTTCCCGACCCGTTGCAGAAGGGGCTGCGCGCGGTGTCCAGGGTGATCCCGCAGGGGGTCAAGGGCAAGAGCTTCCTGGAGCGGGGCACCACCCCGATCGAGGAGCGCTACTACGGCAACGCCCGGATGTTCACCGAGGAGGAGAAGGCGGACCTGATGCGCCGCTACGACCCCGCGGTGCGCTACACCGATGTCACCGCTCCGGTCTACGCCGAGGCCGCCGGGCTCGACGACGTGACGACGATGCAGTACGTCGACCTCTACACCTGGCTGCGCGGCGACATCCTGGTCAAGGCCGACCGGATGTCGATGGCGCACTCCCTCGAGCTGCGGGTGCCGTTCCTGGACAAGGAGGTCTTCGAGGTCGCCGCCAGCGTGCCGGTCGACCTGAAGCTGCCGCCGAAGACGGCCGAGACGAAGTTCGCGCTGCGGCGCGCCCTTGACGGCGTGGTGCCGCCGGCGATCGTCAACCGCAAGAAGCTCGGCTTCCCGACGCCGACGCGGGTGTGGCTCAAGAACGAGATGTACGACTGGGCGCTGGACATCCTGACCCGCTCCGGTGCGGGGGACCTCCTGGACCTGGCCTACGTCCGGCAGTTGCTGGAGGAGCACCGGCAGGGCCGGGCGGACAACTCCCGCAAGGTCTGGACCGTGCTGATCTTCTGCATCTGGCACGCGATCTTCGTCGAGCGCTCGCTTGACCCCGGTGTGTCGCGCAACGAGTCCGCCCTGCTCACCAAGCCCGTGGTCGGCTCCGTCGTCGCATAACCTTTCATGATCCTGAAGGATTTTCCGTGCTGGGACACGGAGGATCCTTCAGGATCACGGTGAGGGGCGGTGGGGCGAGAAACGGGGTCAGCAGGCCGGGCGTGGCCCGGTCGGCTGTCCGCAGGGCCTCGCCCAGCTCGACGTCGGGTACCTCGTAGTGCTGGCGGCCGGCGGCGGTCGTGGCGATCAGCGTGGCCAGGCCGGCGCGGCGCTGGAAGAACGACCGGTTCAGGTTCCAGCCGATGACCCCGTCGGTGGACAGCATCGAGCGGCGGCGGACCATGGCGCCCTCGCGGGCGATCAACCGGCCCCGGACGAGCGCGTGCCCCAGGCTGCGGTACCGGTCGTAGGCCAGCAACGCCCCGACCGGCAGCACGAGCAGCGCGGTCACCACGAGCCAGCCCGGGCCGCTGGCCAGCCAGCGCCAGCCTACGGTGGCCAGGACGAGTACGGCGGCCGCGCCGAGCGCCCGGGTGTAGCGCCGGCGCCGTGCTCGCGGTCCATGCGGGATGAGCGGCGCCGTGGCCGCCTCCCGGTCGCGGAGCACCTCCCCGGCCACCCGCTCGGCCTCGGTGCGCGGGGCCGGCGGCAGGAGCAGCGTCGCCCCGCGCTCGGAACTCCGGCCGGTCCGCAGGCCGGTCGCGATCGCCGTGAGCCGGGCGCCCCCGGCCGCGCGCAGCAGCAGCGGCTCGCTCAGCTCCACGCCGCGCAGGCGGCGCTCCTCGATGCTGGTGGCGCGCGAGGTGAGCAGGCCGCGCGCGACGTGCAGCGTGCCCGCGGCGTGCCGGGTCAGCCGGAAGCCCCAGAACGCCAGCACGTACCCGATCGTGGACGCCACCGCCACGAACACCACGCACGCCAGGAGCACCGCGGCGACCGCGAGGAGGAGCGGCATGTGCTCCAGTCCGGCGGTGATGGCCTGCAGGGGCCCGATCCGGGTCGGGTCGATATGGGTCTCGTCGACGGCGCGCGAGACGAACGTGGCGAGGATGCCGAGCGTCACCAGCCCGGACAGGGTGAACGGCCCGTAGCGCACCCATTCCAGCCGCAGCGCGGCGATCTCGGTCTCCGGATCCGCGGTCGCGCCCATCGCGTCCGGCCGGTCGCGGGCGGGTGCTGCCAGGTTGCCCGGGCGCAGGTGCAGCAACTCCTCGCGCAGGCGCGCGGCTTCCTGCGTGCTGAGCCCGTCGAGGCGGACCCCCTCGTCGCCCCGGTCGGACCGGCCGGTGCCGACCGTCACCCGGGCCAACCCGACGAGGCGGTGGATCAGGTGTGCCGTCACGTCGACCGTGCGAACGCGGTCGCGGGGCACCGACAGCTCGCGGCGACGCAGCAGGCCCTTGCGGACCTGCACGTAGTCGGGGGTGATCCGGTAGGTCGTGGTGAACCACCGCAGGATGCCGGCGGCCACGACCACGACGAGGCTGGCCACGCCCCACCACTCCTGCCCGGTGCTGGTGCCGGCGATGAACGCGGCGAAGATCGCCGGCAGCGCCCGCGGAATCTCCTGCACCGGGTGGACCAGGAGCATGCGCGGGCTCAGCCGCCGCCAGGAGGGGTCGACGCCGCCGGTGTCGGCGAACGGCACCGACTCCGGAACGCCGGTGGGCGCCGTCATGTCGCGTCCCCGCGGGCGGCCTGGGTGTTGGCGGTCAGGTCGTCTACCAGCCGCTGTGCGGTGTCGTAGTCCAGACCGTGGATCTTGAGAGGGCCGGCTGCCGACGCGGTCGTCACGGTGACGTTTGCCAGCCCGAACAGCTGCTCGAACGGCCCCCGCTCGCTGTCGACGGTCTGGATGCGCGACACCGGGGCGATCCGCCGCTCCTGGTTGAGCCAGCCGGACTGGGTGTACACCGCTTCGGGGGTGGCCTCCCAGAGGTGGACCCGGTAGCGCCACTGCGGCATCACGATCAGGTGGACCACGGCGATCAGCACGGTCGCGCCGATGCCCAGCAGCCGCAGGGTCATCGTGCCGGTATCCATGAGCAGAAAGACGATCTGGATGCTGATCAGAATCAGCCAGCCGGGAATCGCGCGAACCGTCCAGTACCCGATCGCTTTTCGACTGACGCGGTTTCGCGGCGGCCGCAACCGCAGGGTGGGGGGTTCCTCCGTGGCAGGGTGCACAACATGATCGTGGCACGCCGGCTCCACTTCCGACATGCGGATGAATCCTCGTATCCCGTGGATAAATGTCATGGTGGTCGTCGGCTACCCGATAACGCCCCGCTCATGCCCGGTCACTGATGCAGGGAGAGTCCTTTCACCGCCTTGTCCACGGCATTGCGCTGGCCGTAGATTCCCAGGCCGACCAGTGCCAGCTTGTCGGCCGGCACTGCCGCGACGGCCGCCCGGTTGTCGTCGTCGTTTCCGGTGTGGAACAGCTCCTCGGTGAACACCGCCACGCTCAACCCGGCGGCCAGCGCGCGTTCGTGGGTACGGGTCAGGGCCGGCGCGTCACCGGCGAAAACGAGCACTGGCTGGCGGAACATCGCCAGGTAGGCGTTGCCGGACCCATCGGCGTAGGGCCGGCCCACCACGTCGGCGTGCGCGTGGGCGATCCCGCTGGCGAGGTACGCGGTGACGTTCAGCTTCTGCCAGCCGGCCAGGTCGTCCCGGAGTACCATCACGATCTTCGTGTCGAAGCGCATGACCTGAGCGTGCCGGACACGGGCCGGCGCGGTCTTGAACGCCGGTGCGCCGGCGGGACACGATGGGCGTGATGGACGGGCCGGAATGGGTGCGTTACCGGCGGGTCGACGGCGCCGCGCTGGAGGCGATGCACGCGCACTTCCGGCGGCACGCGTACCACCGGCACAGCCACGAGACGTACTCGTTCGGCGTGACCGAGGTGGGCGCGCAGGCCTTCACCTGCCGGGGTGGGCGGCACGTCAGCGCGGCCGGCATGGTGATGGCGTTCAACCCGGACGAGGCGCACGACGGATGGGCGGCCACCGACGACGGTTTCACGTACCGGATGGTGCATCTCGGGCCCGACCTGCTCGGTGACGTCCTATCCGACCTGCGGGGCGGTCGGGCGCCCGCGCCGCTGTTCGCCGAGCCGGTCCGGCACGAGCCGGCCGCCGCGCACGCGCTGCGCCGGCTGCACAGTGCGTTGCTCGGGCCGGCTGGGCCGGTCTCCGCGCTGGAACGCGACGAGCGGCTGATGGCGGCCGTCGCGGCGGTCTCGCGTATGGCGGGACCGGTGCGCCTCCGGTCGGCGGCCGGGCCGCCACCGGTCGCCCGGCGGGCGCGCGACGTCCTGCGCGAGCGGTTCCTCGACGACGTCGGCGCGGCGGACCTCGCCGATGCGGTCGGGCACAGCCGGTTCGGCGTGTACCGGGCGTTTCGTGCCGCGTACGGCATGTCGCCCAGCGAGTTCCAGCGCCAGCAGCGGCTGCGCGCCGCCCGCGCGGCGATCGATTCCGGCCACTCGCTCGCGGCAGCCGCCGCGGCGGCGGGCTTCGCCGACCAGAGCCACCTGACCCGGTGGTTCGTGCGCTATTTCGGCGTGACACCCGGTCAATATCGCCGGTCGGTATAGCGGTTATGTCGTATTGGCGCCGCTCGTTAGCATGTTCGCAATCTCGGACAAGCGGGAATACCTCCTGAGAAAGGAGGGGGCGATGTCAACCCTGCAAATAGTCCTGACCATTATCGTCATCGTCGCCGTCGTTCTGATCGCGGCGGCGATATGGATGGCGACCCGTCGCCGGTCGCTGCAACGGCGGTTCGGCCCGGAGTACGAACGCGTCGTGTCCCAGCAGGACAGCCGCCTCGCCGCCGAGCGGGAGCTGCGCGAGCGCGAACGGCGCCACGCCGACCTGGAGCTGCGGGAGCTGTCCGAGGAGTCCCGTGGCCGGTACTCGGCCGCCTGGCAGGAGATCCAGGCCCGGTTCGTGGACGCGCCGAACCAGGCCGTCGGCGAGGCCGACGAGCTGGTGACCCGACTGATCGCCGAACGGGGTTATCCCACCGACGACTACGACGAGCGGCTCGCGCAACTGTCGGTGGAGCACGCGCGCACGCTGGAGCACTACCGCGACGCCCACGACATCAACCGGCTCAACGAGCGCGGCGAGGCCAGCACCGAGCAGCTGCGTCAGGCGCTGGTGCACTACCGTGCGCTCTTCGCCGACCTGCTCGGCGAACCCGACGACTTCGCCACGCCGGCCGAGTCCGAAGCCGACGCCGCGGCGGCGGTCCCGCCTACCGAGGAGAGGAGCGTCGATGCGCGTCCAGAACGAGCCCCGTGACGACTCGTACTACTCGCACGACGACGACGTGCCGGCGCAGCGGGTGTCCGCCGAGGACGCCGCAGATGAGCCGCGAGGGGCCGCGCCGGAACACGTGGTCGGTGTGGCGAGCGTGCCGGGCAGCACTGTGGAGGCAGATCGTGCCCGGGCCGAGGAAGCGCAGGCCGAGGAAGCGCGGGCCGAGGAAGCGCGGGCCGAGGAAGCGCGCGCCGAGCGTGCAGATGACCTTGCCGAGGAGGAGCGGTCCGAGGAGGAGCGAGCCGACGAGGAGCGAGCCGAGGAGGAGCGAGCCGACGAGGAGCGAGCCGAGGAAGCACAAGCTGAGGAGGCGCGGGTCGAGGAGGCGCGGGTCGAGGAGGCCAGGGCGGACGACTTCCGGGCTGAGGAGACTGGGGCTGAGACTCGGGCTGAGGAAGCGCGGGCCGACGAGGCTCGAGCTGAGGAATTGCGTGCCGAGGAGGCTCGGACGGAAGAAGCGCGGGCCGAGGAGGCTCGGGCTGAGGAAGCGCGTGCCGACGAGGCGGCCGTCGCGGCGGATGCCGGCCGCACGCCGGCCGCCGGCGAGGGCGGGCTCCTGCCCGGCCAGGTCGCGGCCGCCCAGGTCACGACGCTGTGGTCGGAGGGGGACGCGCAAGGCTTCCGGGCGCGCTGGCGAGAGGTCCAGCTGCGGTTCGTCGACGACCCGCACGGGGCGGCCCAGGAAGCGGAGGCCCTCGTCAACGACGCGGTCGACGCGCTGACGTCAGCGCTGAGCGCGCGCCGGGAAGAGTACGCGGCTTGGCGCGGGACCGGGCGAAACGACACCGAGGAGCTGCGGGTGGCCGTCCGGCGCTACCGGGAGCTGCTCGACCGGCTGCTGGCCGTGTGACTCCGAGCCGCGCCATGATCATGAAGGATTTGGGGCGCTATAGCGCCCCAAATCCTTCATGATCATGAGAAACGGGGTGGCTAGTCGCGGCCGGACAACTCCGCGTACCCGCGCTCCACGGCCACCCGGGCCGCCTCGGGTTCGAACGGTGCCTTCGCGGCCACCTTCGCGACGGTGGCGCCATCGGCGTGCCCGTCGCGGATCAGCCACTCCAGGGCCGTCAGGTCGGCGTGCTGGCCACGGACGAACTCCGTGCCGACCAGCGCGCCGTGGCCTGGCACGACCACCGTCGCGGGCGAAGTCAGCCGGAGCAGAGCGACCAGCGTCGCGGGCCATTCGAGCGGGTACCCGTCGCCGAACATCGGTGGACCGCCCTCCTCGACCAGGTCACCGGCGATCAGCACGTCGACGTCGGGCACCTGCACGACCAGGTCGCCCGCGGTGTGGCCACGCCCCAGGTGGCGTAGCGTCACGGCCCGGCCGCCGACGTCGATGGCCGCCTCGGTGTGGACGGTGTGGTCCGGTGGGCGCACCCTCACCGCGGCGAGGCCGTCGGCCAGCTCCGGGTGGGTGGGGGCCCATTCGGCGTACCAGTCTCTCTGCAGCGACCGCGCCTGCTCCCGCAGCAGGCGCGCGGCCTCCTCGTGCGCCCAGATCGGAGTGTCCTCCGCTGCGATCACCGCGTTGCCGAAGCAGTGGTCGAAGTGATGATGGGTGTTCACGACCGTCAGCTCGGCCGCGGTGACCCGGCGCACCGCCTCCCGCAGCTGGGTGGCCTGGGCGTCGGTGGACAGCGTGTCGACCAGCAACGCGGCGCCGTCGCCGACGATGAGCGTGGCGTTGACGTCGAGAACGGGATAGCGCAGGACGTATACGTCCCGGGCGATCTCGACGAACGCCGTCACGACCCGAACGCCTTACGGAGGAAGCGCTGCCGGTCGACCACGATCCGCTCCACCCGGCCTTCGGCGACGACCTCGTCGCCGTCGCGCACCGTGACCTCGAAGGTGAGCCGTCGGCCGTCGGCCTTCGCCAGCCGCGCCTCGGCCCGCACCGTCCGCCCGACCGGCGTGGGCGCGCGGTGGTCCAGCTCGACCCGGGTGCCGACCGTGGTCGCGCCCGGCGGAAGCCGGTGCGCGGTCGCGGCCACCGTGGCCGCCTCGACCAGGGCGAGCACCCGTGGCGTGCCGAGCACCGGAACGTCACCCGAGCCGACGGCCTGCGCCGTGTCGGCGTCGGTCACGGTCAGCTGCACCCGCGTGACCGCGCCCACCCAGCCGGCGGTGGCGTCCAGCCCGCCGCCGGGTCCGCCGCGAACCTGTGCCCGGCCGACGACCGGTGTCCCGGCCTCTACGGATTCCGTTTCCGGGGGTATGTCCTGCGGCTGCATACCGGCAGCGTAGGCGTTCCGCCACGGTGCATGCCACGATTACCCCCGCGACACGTAACGGCGCTGGTCACGGCGGCCTGGGTCAATTGCGAGCCAACTCCCAGCGACGTTGATACAGGGCCGCGGGACCCACGCCGTTAACCTTGTGGGCGATGACGCTTACCCTCCACTCCGACGACGCCCCGGCACCGACCCGCTTCGCGCCCGAGCCCACGCCTCGCTGGCGCCGCCGGCCGGTCGCTATGAGCATCTGGGCAGTCAGCTTCACCGCCTGGTGGTTCGGGCTCGGGCTGCCCCTCACCGACCCGATCCTCGCGTTCCTGTGGCTGTGGACCGCCACCGTCGCGTGGCGGATCGAGCGGCCGTGGCGCGACCAGCTGCAGTTCGGCAAGGACTGGATCGCCATCGTGCTGCTGCTGGAGGCGTACAACTTCTCCCGAGGCTTCGCCGACGAAGGCGCGACGCCGCACGTGATGGAGATGGTCGCCGCCGACCGGGGCATGTTCGGGTGGCTCACCGGCGGCATGGTGCCCACCGTCTGGCTGCAGCAGCACCTGTTCGACCCCGATCACATCCACTGGTGGGACGTGATCGTGAGCTGGGTGTACTTCTCGCACTTCGTGGCCACGCCGGTCACCGCCGCCGTGCTGTGGCTGCGCAACCGCGCCCTCTGGGCGTCGTTCACCCGGCGCTGGTTCACGCTGTCCGCGCTCGGGCTGGCCACCTACTTCCTCTACCCGGCCGCGCCGCCGTGGTGGGCCGCCAAGTACGGCCTGATCGAGCCGGTCACCCGCGCCTCCAGCCGGGCCTGGAGCGCGATCGGCCTGCACGGCGCGGGCAACGTGCTCAACGCCGGGCAGGTGGCCGCCAACCCGGTGGCCGCTATGCCCTCCCTGCACACCGCGTTCGCGCTCTTCGTCGTGGTGTTCTTCCTGCCCAACGTGCGCCGCCGCTGGTGGCCGTTGCTGCTGGTCTACCCGTTGGCCATGACGTTCACGCTGGTCTACACCGCCGAGCACTACGTGGTCGACGTCCTGGTGGGCTGGGTCTACGTCGGGTTCGCGTTCGCCGTGGCCGTGGTGTTCGAGCGGTGGTGGGCGCCCAACTCCCGGGCGCGGGCCGCCCGGGCCGCCGAGGCGAGGGTGGCGGCCAGCGCGTAGGCCTCGTCGGCGTCGCGATGCTCGCCGACGACGTGCAGCCGACCCGCCGTGTCCACGTGCACGTCGGCCAGCCCGAGCAGCCGCTGGATCGGCCCCTGCACGACGCGGACGCTCTGCGCCCGCGCGAGCGGTGCGATCACCAGCTTGGGTACGAGCCAGCCGTCGCGGGCGTACACCATCTCCCGGTCGTGGCCGACCGCCAGCATCCGGTACCGCAGTGGCGCCAGCCACTTGGCCCGTTGCGGAACCGGGGAGACCGGTAGCGTCAGCAGGTCGGCGTCGAGTACGTCGGCGAGGACCTGGCGGGCGGTGTCCCCGTCGGCGACCGGCAGCAGCACCCCGGCATGCATGTTGACGTCACGGTCGTGGTGACCGTAGCCGGCCACGTCCATCCGGGCCTTCAACCAGCCGAAGGGGCGCCACATCAGCGGCCAGGTGACCCCGACGGCCTGGATGCGCTGGCGCGGGACCGTCTGGCTGCGGGTACCGAGTAGGCCGTGGCGCAGCCGTAGGCCCTTGTCGTCTTCGCGCAGGCGGAAGTTCCACTCGTCGAGGATGCGCCGGATCGGGACCTGGACGATGCCGACCGTCGCGGTCAGCATGCTGCCGATCGCCACGAACGTGAAGCGGCTCTGCTCCAAGGTCGGCGTGAGGGTCAGCGAGAGGATCAGCGGCGCGAAGAACGCGTGCGGCGTCATCAGATGCGCGAGGACGACCTGGCCGTTGCTGCCGAGGTGCACCACCCGGTCGGCGGTGTGCTGGAACCGGCGGTTGGATGGCGTGCCGGCAAGTCCGAGCAGGTGCTCGCGCAGCCGGCTCGCCGCGGACGTACTCAGGTAGGCCAGCGGCGCCTCCGCCCGCGGTGCGCCCACGACCTCCAGGCGCAGCTCGGCGACGCCGGCGAGGCGGGCCATCATCGGGCGTACGACGTCGACGGTCTGCAACCGCTCCAGCGGGATCGCCCGGGTGCGCCGCCAGAGCACGCCCTCGGAGATGCGCAGCTCCCGCCCGAGGATCTGGTACCCGGTCGTGAGCCAGCTGATCGCGGCCAGGGCGAGCGCCACAGCGAGCACGGCGGAGGCGCCGAGCGCCCAGCGGACCGGGCCCAGCTCCTGGTATCCCTGCCAGGAGAAGATGGCGATCACGATCGCCAGCATCCGCACGCCACGCAGCAGTGGCGTGATGGGGTGCAGCCGGTGCCGCGGCTCCACCCGGGCCGGCGCGGCGAGCGCAATATCGACGTCTGCCAATGGATGCGGATCGGGGCGCGCTTGTGGTCCGGGGCGGGCCTGCGGTCGGAGCCGACGCGTCGGCTCGGGGCGGGTGGGCACGGTTTTCGTGCCACCCGGGGCCACCAGTGGCTCGCGCGGCGCAGTCTCGACGCGCGCGTAGGTGTCGGCGACCGCTGCCGACGCCTCCGCCAGCCGCGCGGTCGCTTCCGGACGCCGCGGCGGCTCGGCCACCGGTGCCACCGCGTCGCGCCGGCGGGCGGGCGCCGGCCGGCGGTCCGGGTCCGGCAGGGCCGGCGCGGCGACGTCGGGCGCGGTGGCGTGCGGGGCTGCGGGGTGGGGGACCGTGGCGGGCGGTGGCGCGGTGTCCGGCGGCGGCACCACCCGCAGCGGGGTCAGTGTGGGCTCGCGCGGAGCCGTCGGCTCTATGACCCGGGACTCGGGTGCGAAGGTCGACCCGCGGGCCGACGCCTGCGGTTCGATGACCCGTGACTCGGGCTCGAACTGTGCGGAGTCGCGGTCACGCGCGGGAGCCTGCGGTTCGAAGATGTGCGCGTCCGGGCCGAAGATCCGGGCCTCGCGTTCGTGCGTCGGCGTGACCCGGTTGGACGAGCCGCCGCGACCGGCGGTGGGCCGGGACGGGCCGCCGGGAGCGCCGACCGGCGGCTCCGGCTCCCCCTGCGGGACCCGGGGCTGTGCTGGCGGCGGCGGGGTCTCGACCCGGGGCTGACCAGCCGCCGCGCGGGGTTCGAAGGCCGCGAAGGGGCTCTCGGGCGCCGGAGGGCGGGGTTCCCGCACCGGCGGGCTGGGCTGGGGAGCGGGTTGCTGGGGCTGGGAAGCCGGTTGCTGGGACTCGTACGCTGCCGGGCGGGACTCCGGACCCGGGGGACGGGACTGCGGCGCTGTCGGTCGGGAGTCGGGAGCCGGGCTGGCGGGCTGCGGCCGGTGCGGGGCGGTGTCGGGCGCCGCGAGCGGCGGTACGGCCCGCAGTTGCGTCGGTCGCGAAGCGGTTTCGGGCTGCGAGAGCGGTGGCAGCGCACGCAGCCGGCTGGGGCGGGACCTGTCCTCGTCGGCGGGCAGCGACGGTACGGCGCGCAGCGGCGGTGCGGGTGGCGGAGGCGCACTGGTGGGCGCCGTCCGGGCCGGTGCTTCGACGGGCGGCTCCTGGTTGCCCCACGGCATGGCCGGCGGCGGTGTTGCGGGCGCCTGCGAAGAGCGCGGTGGCGGCGGTGTTGCGGGCGCCTGCGGCACGCGGGGTGGCTCGGGCGCCACGGGCGGACGGTGCGGCTCCGGCGGCCGGTATGGCTCCGGCGGCCGGTGCGGCGCGGCGGGCTGGGCGCGGGCAGCGTCGACCCGCGGAGCCGGCTCCGGCCGGGTCATGTGCTCGAGCCGGTGCTGGGGACGCGCGGTCGGGGGGCGCCGAGTGATCTCGACCGGGGGAGCGGCCGCGTCCCCGCCTGCCGGCGGCCGGGCCGCGCCGGGTCGGGCCGGCTCGGACCGGCGCTCAGGCGGCGCCGGAACCGCGGTCCCAGGCGCCCGAACCGCGCTCGCCGGCCGAGAAACCGCGGTCGTCGGCCCCGGGATCGCGGTGGTAGGCCCAGGGACCGCGGTCGTAGGCGCCGGGACCTCGGTTGTACCGGTGGCCTTTGCCGCCTCCTCGGGCTCGATGGCGCCGGTGGCGGCCCATTCGGCGAGGATCGCGGAACTCTTCTTCCACGCCGTGGCGAGGACGGGGTCTCCCGTGGCCGGCGGCGGCTCCGGCCCGTCCGCACGCTCCTCCCCGCCGGCCGGGTCCGGTTCAGCGTCGCCGGCCGGCCCGTCCGCTGCCCGTCCGTCCGCCGCCCGTCCGTCTGCGCCCGGCCCGTCCGCCGCCCGTCCCTCCGCGCCCGGCCGTGGCACCGGCGTCGCGCTGCCCCACCACGAGGCCGAGGAGTCCTGAGGAGCGCCTCCGCCGGCTTCCGCCGGTGCCTCCCGCATGGCCGCTCCGCTCGTCTCGGCTCCCCTCACAGCCCCTCCGACCGGGAGTCGCCGAGGGAGGACAGCCGATCGCGGAGCCGGGCCGCCTCCGCGGCGGGGAGCCCGGGTACCTCCGCGTCGCTCGCCGCGGCGGCCGTGTGCATCTTGACCGTCGCCAGCCCGAACATCCGCTCCATCGGCCCGACCGTGACGTCGACGAACTGCATCCGTGCGTAGGGCACGATCGACAGCTTGCGCAGGAACAACCCGCGCCGGACCAGCAGGTCCTCGTCCCGCTCGGCGTACGCCCAGGAGCGCACCGAGCGCGCGACCACGACGGCCCGGATCAGCGCGATCACCACGGCGGCGGCCGCCACCAGCAGCGGTATCTGGTTGTGGATAAATCTGAGCGCCGCGAGGTTGGCGGCCACCACGATGACCGTGCTGGCGAGCACCTGGAACTCTTCGATCAGGATCAGGCGGCCGGACACGCGTCGCCACGCGACATCGTCCGGCCACGGCTCGAGCGCGAGGGGCTGGGTCACCCCAAGAGCCTATGTTTCACCCCAGGGGTTCGACCTCATGTAGAAAGCCACGAACCTTTAGAAACTCCATAAGGATTCCTTTATGGTCGTCGCAGGCGAGCCAGATCTTACGTCGCGTAGCCGTATGGATACGTGGATTGTTCCATCGGAGCGCCCAGCGCGCGGCGGCGCGGCACCCTCTGGCCGAGCAGATCAATGGCTCGGGCGCGGAGTCGATCGGTGCGTCGGCGTCCTCGGGCACGGACGAAGTCTGCCAGGAGGGGACGACCGAGAACCGGCGGGACGTCGCCGAAGAAAGAGTGAGCGCCGGGCGGCCACGGGGGAAGCCGCCCGGCGACGGATGAATCGTACCCTCGACAGCACCCCGGATGTCTACCCGTACCCGGTGTCCGTTCGGACGATTCCCGCGAACTCCTCGGAGAATCTTGCGGATCCGTTGGTCGGACGACCTCTGACGGGTGAATTCCTTCGCGGCACGCGCTCCCGGGTGCCCGGAAGCGGCGACGCGCCCGTTCGTGCGACGCTTGGAGCGATCGTTTGCACGTCTCATGCCGTGGAGGACCACCGGTGGCCCAGCCGTCCATGCCAGCGAGCCCGACCCCGTCCGGCGGTGCCGAGTCGCCTGCCGGCGGAGCCCCTCCGTCGTCAGACCCGGCCGTGTCGACCACAGCCGGCACCGGCGACGGCCCGACAACGCCGGCCCAGGACGCATCACTGCTCGAACGGGCCCTGTTCGAGGTCAAGCGGGTCATCGTGGGTCAGGACCGGATGATCGAGCGGATGTTCGTGGCGCTGCTGGCCCGCGGGCACTGCCTTCTCGAGGGCGTGCCGGGTGTGGCGAAGACCCTTGCCGTGGAGACCCTCGCCCGCGTGGTCGGCGGCACGTTCGCGCGCATCCAGTTCACGCCCGACCTGGTGCCCGCCGACATCGTCGGCACCCGGATCTACCGTGCCTCCAGCGAGAAGTTCGACGTCGAGCTGGGGCCGGTGTTCGTCAACTTCCTGCTCGCCGACGAGATCAACCGGGCTCCCGCGAAGGTCCAGTCGGCGCTGCTGGAGGTCATGGCCGAGCAGCAGGTCTCCATCGGCGGTGAGACTCACCAGGTGCCGCAGCCCTTCCTGGTCATGGCCACCCAGAACCCGATCGAGCAGGAGGGCGTGTACCCCCTTCCCGAGGCGCAGCGCGACCGGTTCCTGATGAAGATCCACGTGGGATATCCGACCGACGCGGAGGAGCGGGAGATCGTCTACCGGATGGGCGTCTCGCCGCCGGAGCCGTCAACGATCTTCAGCCCGGAAGACCTGCTCGGGTTGCAGCGCAAGGCCGACGAGGTGTTCGTGCACAACGCGCTGGTCGACTACGCGGTGCGGCTGGTGCTGGCCACCCGCGCGCCGGCCGACTACGGCATGGCGGACGTGGCGCAGCTCATCCAGTACGGTGCCAGCCCGCGCGCGTCGCTGGGGATCGTGCGGGCCAGCCGGGCGCTGGCCCTGCTCCGCGGCCGCGACTACGCGCTACCGCAGGACGTGCAGCACATCGCCGCGGACATTCTGCGCCACCGGCTGGTGCTCTCCTACGACGCGCTCGCCGACGACATCCCCGCCGACCACATCGTCGACCGGATCCTCGGCGGCGTGCCGCTGCCCACCGTCACCCCCCGGCAGAACTCCGCACCGGGGAGCGCGCCGCACGGCGCCCCGGCCGCGTGGCCCGGACGGCCCGCGTGACCGTCTCTCCACGTGCCATGATCCTGAAGGATTTTCCGTGGCAGGACACGGAGAATCCTTCAGGATCACGGGAAGGTGCGTGGCCGTGAGCCCGTCCGGACTGTCGGCGTTGGGGCGGCTGCGCCGGCGCGCCGCCCCCGACCCCGAGGCGCCCCCCGCCGGCTCGCAGCTCGACGACGCGCGGGCCGAGCTGGTCCTCAACAAGCTGCAGCTGCTGATCAATCGCAAGCTCGACGGGCTGCTGCAGGGTGACTACCTCGGTCTGCTGCCCGGGCCGGGGACCGAGGCGGGGGAGTCGCGGGAGTACCGCGCCGGCGACGACGTGCGCCGCATGGACTGGCCGGTGACCGCGCGTACCCAGGTGCCGCATGTGCGCCAGACCGTCGCGGACCGGGAGTTGGAGACGTGGCTCGCGGTCGACCTGTCGGCCAGCCTGGACTTCGGCACCGCCCGCTGGCTCAAACGCGAGCTGGCCGTCGCGGCCGCGGCCGCCATCGCGCACCTCACCGTCCGCGGGGGCAATCGCATCGGCGCCGTCGTGGGCACGGGCGATACGCGGGTACGCCTGCCGGCGCGCCCCGGCCGCAAGGACGCCAACGCACTTCTGCGCCAGATCGCGCGTATCCCGGTGCGGCCCGGCCGCGACGACCTCGGTGCCCTCATCGACATGCTCAACCGCCCGCCCAGGCGGCGGGGCCTCGCCGTGGTCGTCTCGGACTTCCTCGCGCCCGTCGAGTCGTGGGCCCGTCCGGTGCGTAAGCTGGCAGTACGCCATGACGTTCTGGGCATTGAGATCGTCGACCCGCGCGAGTTGGAGCTGCCCGACGTGGGCGTGATCGCGCTGGTCGAGCCGGAGACGGGTCTGATGCACGAGGTGCAGACGGCCGACCCGCGGCTGCGGGAGCGCTACGCCGCGGCGGCGGCCGCGCAGCGGTCGGCCATCGCCGACGCCCTGCGCGGGGCGGGCGCCGCCCACCTGCGCCTGCGCACGGACTCCGACTGGCTGCTCGACATCGTGCGGTTCGTCGCCGCGCAGCGCCATGCCCGTACCAGGGGGACCACCCGATGATCCGTTTCCTCGAACCGTGGTGGCTGTTCGCCATCGTGCCCGTACTCGCCGTCGCCGGCGCGTACGTGTGGCGGCAGTGGCGGCGCAAGGCTTACGCGCTGCGGTTCACCAATGTCGACCTGCTCAAGGTGCTCGCCCCGCGCGGCCTGGGCCCGCGCCGGCATCTGGCGGCCGGTGCCTTCCTCGCCGCGTTGCTGGCGCTCGCCGCCGGCATGGCCCGGCCGTCGGTCGACACCCGCGAACCCCTCGAACGGGCGACCATCATGGTGGCCATCGACGTGTCCCTGTCGATGGAGGCCACCGACGTGCAGCCCACCCGCATCGACGCGGCCAAGCAGGCCGCCAACGAGTTCGTGAAGAACCTGCCGGCGACGTTCAACGTGGGCCTGGTCGCGTTCGCGAAGTCGGCCAACGTGCTGGTCTCGCCGACCAAGGAGCGGGCGGCGATCCAGCAGGCGCTCAATGGACTGCAACTGGCGCAGTCGACCGCGACCGGCGAGGCGGTGTTCTCCTGCCTGGAGGCGGTGCGCAGCGTGCCGGCCGACGGGGCGAAGGGGCTGCCGCCGGCGCGGATCGTGCTGCTCTCCGACGGGTACCGCACGTTTGGCCGGTCGGTCGAGGAGGCGGCGACCGCCGCGGCAGCGGCCAACGTTCCCGTGTCCACGATCGCGTTCGGCACCGACCAGGGGCTGATCGAGATCGACGGGCAGACCCAGCGGGTACCGGTGGACCGCCCGTCGCTGCAGAAGCTGGCCGAGACCACCAAGGGCCGCTTCTACGAGGCCGCTTCGGTCACCGAGCTGAAGAAGGTGTACCAGGACATGGGTAGCTCGATCGGCTACCGCACGAAGCCGCGCGAGGTGACCCAGTGGTACGTGGGCCTGGCCCTGCTGTTCGCCCTTAGCGCGGCCGGCATGAGTCTGCTGTGGACCTCCCGCCTTCCTTGATTTTCGGTTCGCTTCGCTGCGTGCCCACATGCGTCCTCTTCCCTCGGCCTCGCGCACGACTACGTCGGCGCGAGGCCTCAGTCCAGGGGACGCGGGCGCTCCGCTGCGCTCACGAAGGACTCAATGCGAGCTCACGAGGACGAAGACGACAGCGACCCAGAGGGTGGCGAGCGTGAAGCCCAGGGGGGCGAGGTAACGGCTCATCGACGGCTCCCGGAGGTGGAACAGTGGAACGATTACAACCGGTGAGTTTTCGAGCCGTGGTCGGAACGTCGCGGACAGGCTGACGCGCCGCCGATGGGCGGGGCGCGTGGAAGCGACGAAGAGAATGCGTCAGTGGACGCGGATCCGGCCACGACTCGGAGGATCGCTATCTCGCACAGCGATCACCTCCTGAAGTCGGGCCGATGGTCGGCGCAACACCTGTCGCGCCAAGCAAACGCGGCTCATCGTACACCCCGCCCAACAAGGTTTCCATTCGGGAGCCCCGGGGGTCGGCTTCTGTGTACCGGGCGGTAACGCCTAGTCTCCGCAGCAGAACTCGCACACTCACAAGGGGGCGGTGTGGCGCGCACGGTACTCGTAACCGGCGGTAACCGGGGCATCGGGCTGGCGATCGCGCGGGCGTTCGCGGCGCAGGGTGACCGGGTGGCGGTGACCCATCGCGGCAAAGACGCGCCCGACGACCTGTTCGGCGTGGTGTGCGACATCACCGACCCGGCGGCAGTGGACGCCGCGTTCGCGACCGTGGAGGCCGAGCTGGGCCCGGTCGAGGTGCTCGTCGCCAACGCCGGGATCACCGACGACACCCTGCTGCTGCGGATGAGCGAGGACCAGTTCACCCGCGTGGTGGACACCAACCTGACCGGCACCTTCCGGGTGGCCAAGCGCGCGGCCGGCAAGATGCTGCGCGCCAGGTGGGGGCGCATGATCTTCATCTCATCCGTCGTCGGTCTCTACGGCAGCCCGGGGCAGGTCAACTACGCGGCGAGCAAGGCCGGCCTGGTGGGCATCGCCCGGTCGATCACCCGCGAGCTCGGCAGCCGCAACATCACGGCCAACGTGGTGGCGCCCGGCTTCGTGCAGACCGACATGACCGAGGCGCTGCCCGAGGACCGCAAGAAGGCGTACCGCGAGGCGATCCCGCTGGGCCGGTTCGCCACGCCCGAGGAGGTGGCCGGCGCGGTCACCTGGCTGGCCAGCGACGCCGCCGGATACGTCAGCGGGGCCGTGATCCCCGTTGACGGCGGCCTGGGCATGGGTCATTGACTTACGTGTACCGATGAAGGGTTGATTAATGTCTGGACTGCTGGCGGGTAAGCGGCTGCTGGTCACCGGGGTCATCACCGACCAGTCGATCGCGTTCTCGGTCGCGAAGGTCGCCCAGGAGGAGGGCGCACAGGTCGTGCTCACCGGCTTCGGCCGGCTCTCGCTGGTCGAGCGCATCGCCAAGCGGCTGCCCAAGGAGGCGCCGGTCATCGAGCTCGACGTGACCAACACCGAGCACCTGGCCGCCCTCGAAGGCAAGGTGCGCGAGCACGTCGACGGGCTCGACGGGGTGGTGCACGCCATCGGGTTCGCACCGCAGAGCTGCCTCGGCGGCGGGTTCCTGGACGCCCCGTGGGAGGACGTGGCCACCGCGCTGCACGTCTCCACGTACTCCTACAAGTCCCTCGCGATGGCGTGCCTGCCGATGATGGGCCGCGGCAGCGGCGTGGTCGGCCTGACCTTCGACGCCACGCTGGCCTGGCCGGTGTACGACTGGATGGGCGTGGCCAAGGCCGGCCTGGAATCGGCGAACCGGTACCTCGCGCTGCACCTGGGCGATCGGGGCATCCGCGCCAACCTGGTGTCGGCTGGTCCACTGCGGACCATGGCCGCCAGATCGATCCCAGGATTCGACCAGTTCGAGGACGCGTGGACCCAACGGGCGCCACTCGGCTGGAGCCTGACCGACCAGGAGCCGGCGGCGCGGGCGTGCCTGGCGCTGCTGTCGGACTGGTTCCCGGCCACCACCGGCGAGATCGTGCACGTCGACGGCGGCTACCACGCGGTCGGCGCCTAACCCGCGGGGGCTGGCGCCCGTCGCGATGCGGGCGGCTGGTAGGAACGCGGAAGGCAACACGCCCGGGGGTCAAAGGGGGTGGCGTGTCGAGTCCCCTGCCTTCATCAGGCGGGAGCACGACGGCTGTGCTCGCCGCGGGCGTTGTCGTGCGCCGGGAGACGTTCGGCCACCTAGCGTACGTGTCGAGCCGGGACCACTTCTTCGCCCTCAGCGGGGCGGCGGCCGGCGTGCTCGACGCGCTCGGCCGGGGCGAGCCGCCGGGACCGGTGGCGCGGTCACTCGCCGAGTTCGGCATCCTCGACCTCACCCCGGCGCCGCCACCACGCCCGCACTACGGCGAGTCGCTCATCGGGCGCTTCGACGAGCTGCCGGCGGTCGAAGAGCCGCTGGTCGTCAACTGCTTCGCCACCGCACACTGCCCTCTGCAGTGCCGCTACTGCCACGCCGACGACCTCATGCAGCCGGCCCGGCGGACCGAAACCGACGACGAGCCGTCGCTGGTGGCGCGGATGGCGGCGAGCGTGCCGGCCATCGTCGCGGTCGTCACCGGAGGCGAGCCGCTCTACACGCCATGGCGCACCGAGGTGCTGATCAAGGAGCTGTCGGCGGCCGGCAAGGCGGTCGTGCTGGACACCTCCGGCGTCGGCGAGCTGGCGCCGCTGCTGCCGGTGCTGCACGAAAACCGGGTACACGTGCGGATATCCCTGGACAGTCTCGACCCAGCCGACAACGACCGGTTGCGCGTGATCAACCGCAGCTACCTGCCGCTGGGTACGAGCGCCGGGGCGGCCGCGCTGCGCACGCTCGCCGAGGCGGCCGCCGCCGGCCTGCCCACCACCGTGCAGAGCGTCGTGACCTCGGCCAATGAGGACGTAAGCCGGCTGCGGGCGCTGCGCGACGGGCTGGTGGAGCTGGGCGTAGGCAACTGGGTGCTGCACGTCGTCGTGCCGGCCGGCAAGGCGGCGCTGCCCCGCAACCGCGGCTTGCGACCCAGCCCGTACGTGATCCCGGCGCTCGCCGAGCTCGTGAAGATGTCGCGGGAGGAGCGCGTTCCGCTCAACATCCGGGTCACCGGCACCCACCACGTGCCCAACTCGGTCCTGCTCGTCGGCAGCCGGGGCGACCTGTACGTCGAGCGGGAGTCCGGTGGCAAGGCGCGCATCGCCGGGCCGGGGGCGTCCCGCGACGAGGTGGTCGAGGCCTTCCGCCGGCACGTCAACCTGGTGGAGCATGTGAGTCGCTACCTCAACGGGAGCATCCAACCGTTCCCCCGCTAGGCCGGCGGGGACGGCGACGAGAAACGGCGGGACGCCGTGGCCGACGGAGTGGAGACCGAAAGCAAGCACCGGGTACGCGACGCCGCGGCGGTGATCGACGCACTCGAGCGGCTCGGGTTCCACGCGGCCGGCGTGCGGGTGCAGGACGACGAGTACTTCGACACGCCCACCAACCTGCTGCGCGCGGGGGACATGGTCGTGCGGCTGCGCCGGGTCGGCGGCACGGTGACCGCCTGCTTCAAGGGGCCGCGCACCTACCTGCCGGACGGGTCGTACTCCCGCATCGAGATCGAGATGCCGGCCGGCGGCCTCGCGGAGGTGCGGGCGGCGCTCAGCGCACAGAGCATGCGCTGCGTGTGGCGGTTGCAGAAGCGCCGGCGCGAGTTCCGCCATCCCGAGCAGGCCATCCTCGTGTGCCTGGACGAGGTGCCGCAGCTGGGGCAATTCGTCGAACTGGAGGGCGAGCCGCCCGACATCGCCCGGCTGACCGCCGCGCTGGGCAGCGCGATCGAACCGCCGGAACGTCTCAACTACCGTGAGCTGGCCGCGCGCCACCTGCGGATGCGGGGCAACACGTTGCGATTCGCCGGCGGCTAGAGCGGCCGGGTGTCGCACTCGGCCTGCTGCTCGACCAGCTGCAGCTCGTGCCGGTCTCCCGCCCGCACCAGAGAGGCCGGGGTGCGGTCGCCGAGGTGCGGATTGACGTTGCGCAGCCAGGCGCGCGCCCGGCGGGGATCTTTGAACAGCTGGAGAATCCGGTAGCTGGCGCGCAACCGGCGGGCCGTCCGCGGATCCGCCGCACTGTGCTCCTGCCGCCACTCCTCCAGGGGAGTGCCGTCGCCCGCGCCGAGCAGGTAGGCGAGCAGGTCGCGGCCGTATGCGGAGGCGCATGCGTCCAGGATGAGCGAGGCAGGCTCCGTCGGGTCGACGGCGATGGAGTCGACCACGACAACGCCCTTCGCGGCGGGCTTTGCCTGGGGTGCCACGTTTCGACGGTACGCCCTGGCGGCCACGGTCGGGCACGGCCAAACGGCCCGAACCAGTCGGATCGCCGTCATCCGGCGTCGTGCAGGAACAGGTTGGAGACCTCGCGGGCGATCGCCTGCAGGGTCCGGGTGCGCTGCGCGGGTGTCTCGATCGCGGCGACCACGGCCTCCCAGGAGTCGAGCCGCCGGCCGCCGATCGACAGCGGCGGCCGGTTGCGCAGGTACTGCGACAGCAGCAGGGCGTTCTGCACGATCCAGTGCAGGTAATGGCCCTCGTCCTGCCAGGTGGGCAGCTCGCAGATGCGCTCCAGGTGCTCCTTGAGCTCCTGGAAACTGTTGCAGCGCAGCATGCCGGCGTCCTGGCGCAGGTTGCGGATGCGCGGGTTGTAGAGGTGGCGGACCGGGTCGGCGAAGACCTCGTGCCAGAGTCGCCACATGGTGCGCTCGTCGTCGCCGCCGAGCGTGACCACGCGCTCCACGCGGGTGTCCAGCAGGATGTCGTGCAGGTACGCCCAGACCGCGAGCGGGCTCCACAGCCGCTCGGCCCGGGTGGTGGTGAGCCCGGTCTTCACCGCCACCGGGTCGGCTTCCTCGGCCTCGGTGTCCGGGATCGCCTTGATCGTCTTGGCGAGGTCGTAGAGCGTGCCGTGCCGGTAGAAGTCCCGCTCGACGGCCCACGGATGGGTGGGGCGGGCCACACGTCGGTGCGCAGCACCCGGCGCATCTCTTCGGGATGGGTGTCGGCGACCAGGTCGTCGAAGCACAGGATGACGGTCATCCCGCGTGCGGACAGCGCCGCCGCCACGAGCGCCTGCACGGTGTGGATCAGCGTCGGCTGGCGCAGCTGGACCGGCCAGTAGAGCAGCCCGGGCGGCTCGCCGGCCGAGCCGCCTTCCAGCCGCCAGCCGAAGTCGCGGTCGAGCTGGCGCAGCAGTTCCTCGGCAGAGGCGTGGGCGCCGAGGAACCGCTCCAGCTCGGGTAGGCGTACCCGGTGGCCGCTGCCGCCGGTGGCGGGCGGCTCGACCCTGGGCGGCGCCGCGGGCGGCACCCGGGCCGGTACCCGTACCCGCAGGGTCCGCTCCAGCTCGGGAAAGAGCCGGTTGCTGTCGACGCCGTAATACACCGGCACGGGCAACAGCGGATCGGCCGGGACCGGCAGCGCGGCCGGGACGCGACCCTCCTCACTGTGGACCGCCCACAGCACGTCCACGTCGCGGCCGGTGGTCAGGCGCAGCAGGGCGGTGGTGAACGCGTCGGCCCAACCGCCGTACCCGATCACGCACACGGTTTCGTCGCGCAGCACGTCGGCCAGCTCGCGGGCCAGCGTGGGCCGGTCGGCGCGCAGCCGTTCCGGGTCGTGCAGCATCGACCGGTCGTCGGTCTCGGTGGTCGGCCGCCAGTACCCGTGCAGGTGCGCGACCGTGACGGTGTCCGGGTCGCCGACCAGCGACCCGATCTCGCCGTCGCGCTTGAGGGACAGGCTGCGGGCCCGGCCACCGGCGCGCCGGACCGCGATCTCGATCAGCGGGTCGAAGTTCGTCGTGAGCACGCGGTGGCCGAAGTCCGCGGGCCGGGTCGCGAGCAGCACCCCGAGCGCCTCCACGCCGGCCGGCAGCCGCCAGCTGCCGAGATCGGCCTCCAGCTGGGCGCCGCGCTGGAAACCGATGCGCTCCCAGCGCCCCGGAGGATCAACCTCCGGACGGTACGCCTGGAGCACCGCGTGCTGGACGACGATGTCGAACTCGACCGGCGACACCCACTCGGTGAAGGTCCGCTTGTAGGCCACGTACCGGTCGATCGGGTTGTCCGGATGCCCGGCCCGCACCTGCTGAAGGGCGGCGACCAGGTCCGGGTTTTCGATGCGCTCGGAGACGAACTCGTCGGCCAGGTCGACCATGCGAGCCACACCGGGCACGGCGCCCGCGCTGACGCCGGAGCCGAGGACGAAAGCGATCGTGCGCTCCCGCTGCACGGCGGTCGCGAGCCGGTTGACCAGCCCCCGCTCGGTCGCCAAGGTCCTCTCCTGTCGTCAGTACCGGCTCGCGTGCCGGTGGAACCAGTCGTCGAGCGTGCCGCCGGCCGCCACCAGCTCGCCGGCGGCCAGCTCCTCCTCCAGCTGCCCGGGGCGCCAACCCAGGTAGCCCACGAACACGCAGGCGGCGGCGAGCGCGGGAGCCAGCTGCCGGGTCACCGGCACGGTCCCCAGGTTCCCCTGTACCGGCCGGAAGCCGGCCGGCGGCCGGGTGCCGGGCCGCGGCGTCGCCAGGAGCAGGACCACGTCGCCGACCGGGCCACCCTCGAATACGGGCACCCGCCCGAGCGCGGGCGGCAGCCGGTCGCCGAGGACATCGGCCGCGGAGCGGGCGCTGGGCCGGTCGAGCCGCACGCCGATGGCGCCCTCCCCGGGGGTGTGCGCCAGGATCGCGACGGTGGCGCCGCGCAGGTCGGGGTCCTGCCGGGCAGGGCGGGCGAGGACCACCTGCCCGGCGTGCGAGGGCACCTCAGGGCCTGGATCGGGGGCCGCCACGGCGGGCGCGGCGGCCGGCCGGGCCGCGTTCCGTACCAGCGACACCCGCTCGCCGCCGTTGCGGGCGCGTAGCTCCGGCCGGGGCCGGCCGCGCCGGCGCTGGATGCGGACCACCTCGTCGTAGACGGTCGCCACGTCGAGCGGGTCCGGCCCACCCGGCACGCCGGCGCGGAGCACGTCGAGCAGCGCGCCGGTGAACGCCGTGTACGGCTCGTCCGGTGGCGCCACCGCGGCCTGGTTGGGCGACGTGGCCACCAGCACGCAGGTCCGGTCGATCTCGACCTCGTCGGCCACGGCGGTCAGCTCGCCCATCCCGCTGATCGCACGCCCGGCGTAGCAGCAGTCGAGGATCACGACGCGCCGGTTGGCCGGGCTGGCCAGCACGCCCCGGCGGATCCAGTCGTACGGCACGGCTGTCGCGTAGGGCGCCTCCCGGTCGGTCTGCTCGACGGCGAGGTGTAGCTCGCCCGTGCGGTCGTCGACCACGCCGTGGCCCGCGTAGTACACCAGGAGCAGGCCGCCGACGGAACTGGCCGCGCCGGCCGCCCGCAGCGCCCGGTCGACCTGCTGCGGTGTCTTCGGGTCGCTCACCACCCGGCAGTGCTCCGGCGGCAGTCCCCACCGCAGCGGATCGGTGAGGACGCCGCTGAGCCCGCTCAGGTTAGCGGCCACCGTGGGCAGTTGCGGCAGGTGCGCGTAGGTGCTGGCACCCACGAGGACGACACGGGAGTGGTGCGGATCCGACAGTGGGGCCAAGGTCAGCTCTTTTCGAGCTTCGCGGCGAGGGCCGGTGTGTCCTGCGGGTCGTCGGTGTCTACGGCCACCTGCCGGTCGTCGCGCTCGATGACGACCCGGATCGGCCGGTTCTGCGTGGCACGCCACATGATGATGGACAGGATCAGCTGCGCGGCCGACAGGCCGGAGCCGAGCACCAGGGTGAGCACCTCCAGGCCGGTGCCCATCTCGCCGGCGGCCACGTCGTCCGGGACGCATGGCTGGCCGAACCCCCGCACACACGGCTCGTCGCGCAGCCAGGTGCGAAGTGATCGGGACGTGTCGACCGAGCTGTCCGCCAGCCGCACGCGGACCTGCACAGCGTCACCTCGCAAGCGGCGGGTAGGAAGTTCTCAATATCGACCATACCCAACGTATGCGAGCGATGTCAGTCCGTAAGCACTCGTTGGGGCGGCGCCCAGCGTATCGGTCTCCGCCGAACCGTGGCGACCCGGGCCGATCGCCCAATCCCCGGGGTGCCGCCGGGTCGAATGCCCGCAGGCCGCAAGATAGCGGCATGGAGTACGACGCATTCCTGCTGGTGTCCTTCGGGGGTCCCGAGGGCCCCGACGACGTCATCCCGTTTCTGGAGAACGTCACCCGTGGTCGGGGGGTACCGGCGGAGCGGCTGGCCGAGGTCGCCGAGCACTACCGGCACTTCGGCGGCGTCTCGCCCATCAACGCCCAGTGCCGCGCCCTGCTGGCCGCACTGCGCGCCGAGTTTCCCCGCGCCGGCATCGACATGCCGATCTACTGGGGCAACCGCAACTGGCACCCGCTCCTGGAGGACACGGTCGCGCAAATGCGCAACGACGGGGTACGCCGGGCGATCGCGTTCGTTACCAGCGCGGTCGGCTCCTACTCCTCGTGCCGGCAGTACTGGGACGACATCGCGCAGGCGCAGGCGGCGGTGGGCTTCGACGCACCGGAGATCGACAAGATCCGGCACTTCCACGACCACCCCGGATTCGTCCTGCCGCACGCCGAGGCGGTCACCGCGGCGCTCAACACACTGCCGGAGCGCGCTCCCGCCCGTACCCGGATAGCTTTCACCGCGCACTCCATCCCGAGTGCGATGGACGCGAACAGCGGCCCCGACGGCGGCCGCTACAGTGCCCAGTTGCGCGAGACGGCGGAACTCGTCGCGGGCGCGGCCGCCCCGGAGCTGGAGTGGGATCTGGTGTGGCAGAGCCGGTCCGGGCCACCGCAGGTCCCGTGGCTCGAGCCGGACATCAACGACCACCTCGAGACGCTGGCCGCGGCCGGCATCACGAATGTGGTGATCAGCCCGATCGGGTTCGTCTCCGACCACCTCGAAGTGCTCTGGGACCTCGACAACGAGGCGGCCGGGACGGCGCGCAAGCTGGGGCTCAACGTCGCGCGGGCGGCGACACCGGGCACCGATCCCCGGTTCGTGGCGATGGTGCGCGACCTGGTCCTGGAGCGCCTCGACCCGGCCACGCCGCGGCACGCGCTGGGCCGGGTGCCCACCTGGGACGTGTGCCCGGCCGGCTGCTGCCCGGCACCCCGTAGGGTGGCGTCATGAGCGAGCGCGCCGAGGTGTCGGCATGACCCATCGCAAGGCGGTGGAGTCCTGGCTGACCGACATGGACGGGGTGCTCGTCCACGAAGGGCAGCCGGTGCCCGGGGCGCCCGAGTTCATCGGCAAGCTGCGCTCGTCGGGCAAGCCGTTCCTGGTACTCACCAACAACTCCATCTACACGGCACGGGACCTGCAGGCCCGGCTCAAGCGGATGGGCTTCGACGTGCCCGAGAACGCGATCTGGACGTCCGCGCTCGCGACCGCTCAGTTCCTCGACGACCAGCGCCCGGGCGGCACCGCGTACGTGATCGGCGAGGCGGGGCTGACGACCGCGCTGCACGAGATCGGGTACATCCTGACCAACCTCGAACCGGACTACGTGGTGCTGGGGGAGACCCGCACGTACAGCTTCGAGGCGATCACCACGGCGATCCGGCTCATCAACGGCGGCGCGCGGTTCATCGCGACCAATCCGGACGCCACCGGGCCGTCGGCCGAGGGCGCGCTGCCCGCGTGCGGCGCGGTCGCCGCGCTGATCTCGAAGGCGACCGGCGTCGAGCCCTACTTCGTCGGCAAGCCGAACCCGATGATGATGCGTTCGGCGCTCAACACCATCAACGCGCACTCGGAAACCACGGCCATGATCGGTGACCGCATGGACACCGACGTGCTGTGCGGCCTCGAGGCGGGCCTGGAGACGATCCTGGTCCTGACCGGGATCAGCGCGTTGGCCGACATCGAGCGCTTCCCGTACCGGCCGTCGCGGGTGCTGAACTCGGTGGCGGACCTGCTCGGCGAGGTCTGAGCCGGGCACGCGCCCGAAGCGTCGCGCGAGGGACGACCCGCCGCGTCGCGCCGGGGCACCCGCCCCGCCGCGTCGATCAAGGAGAAAGTGCTGTGGTTTGAAGATCAAACCATGTAGATAACTCCAAGATCGGCGCGACATCGAGGGGCGGCGTCGCCGTCAGCGCGCCGCTCAGATCATCGGGGCGTTGCAAGCCGCGACCAGCGCGCGCCGGCACGAGGCCATCAGCGGGCGCAGTGCCGCGTCGCGCTGCTGCGCCTCGTAGCCGTTGACCGCGCCACCCGGCGCGGTGTGCTCGGCCAGCGCGAGCACCCGGTCGAGGACGTTCGCCCGGGCATAGAGCCGCCGGGCCCGCGGACAGTACCCCGGCGGCAGGTCGGTGGCGTTGTCCGGCTTGCGCAGTGCGGCCAGCGCGCCGGCAAGCTCCGGGCGCCATTGCGCGATGTCGAGGCGGGCGAGCGTCTGGGTGGCGTCGGCGAGCGTCTCGTTCAGCTCCGCCTCCGCCTCGGCGGCGCTCAGCAGGTCGATGGCTCGCGGCACCGCCGGCAACGGGTAGTAACGCCACAGCACCGTCTCGAAGGTGTCGCCGGAGCCCGACGTGTGCGTGCGCACCTCCGGGATCAGCCCCAACTCACCGGCGAGCACGCCCTCACCGGCGACCAGCGCCGCGCCGGTGAACGGGCCTGGCCCGGGCAGTCCCCGGGGGTCGCCGGGCGCCGGCAGGACCAGGCGGATCTGGTCGGGATGCAGCTTGGACAGGGTGGCGAGACCCTGACCCAGCGGGACGTCGGTCCAGGTGCCGGGGGCGTCGGCAACCAGGTGCTCCTCGTCGCCCACGATCTCCTCTACGACGTCGTCGTAGGGCACGAGACCGGCACGCCAGGCGCGTACCCAGGCCACGAACCTGGTCGACCTGCGCACGGTGAGGGTCGCCGCGCGCGCTGCGGGGAACATGCCCGCAACTGTACGTGCTGCGTGCCGGGCTGTCTCGCTACCCGGTACGGCTTAGTAGTGACCTGGTCACAGTACGCGGTACGCGGCACGCCCCGCGCGTTGCCGCGACCGGGCGCCGCGCCGGCGATACCCTCGCGTGTCGTGGGAGGGATCTATGGCAACGACGTGCTCAGCGGCGACTGGCGGCGGCGCAAGGTGGTCCGTGAGGTCGACGTCGAGCGGGACATGGTGGTCGAAGACGTCGAGTCCGGGTTCTGCGGCGCCGTGCTGGGCTTCGAGGCCGGCGCGGTGGTCCTGGAGGACCGGCACGGCCGGCGGCGCAACTTCCCGCTGCTACCCGCGGCGTTCCTGCTCGACGGCGAGGTCGTCACGCTGCGCCGGCCCGCCGGGAAACCGGCCGCGGCGAAGCCCCACCGCACCGCGTCCGGGTCGGTCGCGCTCGACAACGTCGCCGCCCGGGTGGCCCGCGCCAGCCGGATCTGGGTCGAAGGCATCCACGACGCCGCGCTGGTGGAACGCATCTGGGGCGACGACCTGCGCATCGAGGGCGTGGTCGTGGAGCCCCTCGACGGCATCGACGAGCTGCCGGCCGAGGTACGCGCGTTCGGGCCCGGTCCCGCCCGCCGCCTCGGCGTCCTCGTCGACCATCTGGTCGCCGGTTCCAAGGAGAGCCGGATCGTCGCCGCCGTCACCTCGCCGCACGTCCTGGTGACCGGGCACCCGTACGTCGACATCTGGCAGGCGGTCAAGCCGTCGCGGGTCGGCATCCGGGCCTGGCCGGACGTGCCGCGCGGGCAGCCGTGGAAGGAAGGCGTCTGCGCCGCGCTCGGGGTGGCCGAGCCGGCCGAGATGTGGCGGCGCATCCTCGCCTCGGTGTCGAGCTTCCGCGACGTCGAGACGCCGCTGATCGGCGCCATGGAGCGTCTGATCGACTTCGTGACGGAGCCGGGCGTGACTACGGAGCCGGGCGTGACTACGGAGCCGGCGTGACTACATCGCCGGCCACGGGTCGCGGGTGAACACGAACGTCGCGATGTCCAGGGCCGTCACCGCGCCGGTGCGGGCCCGGCGCACCCGCAGGATCTCGCCGTCGTTCATGCCCGAGTGGCAGCGCCAGCGGTCCGGGCCGTACGCGGTGAACCGCCACGCGGCCGCCTTTTCCGACATCGGCGTCACCACCAGTTCCCGGCTGCCGGCGTCCCAGGAGGCCTGGAACTCCTGACCCATCCACCACCACCGGCCGGTCAGCGGCTCCACGTCACCGGGGGGCGTCGCACCGGGCCGCCAGGCCGCCGGGCGGGCGGGCTCCCGGTCGAGCACCGCGGTCAGGATGTCCCGGCCCAGGTCGCCGATGCCACCGCCGTGCAGCGTGTACGCGTTCGCGAAGGCGACCACCCCGGTACGCGACGGCCGGTGCACGGCCAGCACGGCGAGGTAGCCGGGCATCGAGCCGGTGTGCCCCACGTACACCCGCTCGCCGCGCCGCCACAGCTGCATGCCGAGCCCGTGGCCGGCCGTCCACGACTCCAGGTCGCTGATGACGGCCGGGGCGCACATCTCGCGTACCGTCGCGGGGTTGACCACGTCGGGGTCGGGCTCGGCCAGGAACGCCGCCCACCGGGCCAGGTCTGCCGCCGTCGACCAGAGCTGCCCGGCCGGGGCCATCGCGCCGGAGTCGTGGCGGGGCTCCTCCCGCAGGGTGCCGTGCCACGGGTGCACCACGTACCCGCGGGCGAACGGCTCCGCCGCGTGGTAGGTGGTCCGGCTCATGCCCAGAGGAGTGAGGATCCGCTCGGCGACCAGATCCCACCAGGAGGCGCCGGTGAGCCGGGTGAGGGCCGCGCCCAGCAGGCCGTACGCCAGGTTGGAGTAGTGGTACGCCCGGTAGGGCGGGTACGCGACCTTGTCGGGGGTGAGCGCGGCCAGGAAGCGCTCCACGTCGGTGCCGGCGGTGCGCTCCCACCAGTCGCCGTCCGGTTCGCGCTGTAGGCCGGAGACGTGCCCGAGCAGCTGGCGCAGCGTCACTGCGCCGATCGGCGTGCCGGGCAGGTGCCGGTAGAGCAGGTCGTCGAGGGCCAGCCGCTCCTCGTCGCGCAGCGCCAGCACCAGGGCGGCCGTCATCGTCTTCGTGATCGAGCCGATGCGGAACTGGGTGTTGGGGTCCGGGCGGGGCAACTCGCCCGCGCGGGCGAAGTGCACCGGCTCCCCGTCGCGGACCACCGCCGCGGCGATGGCGGGTACCCGTCCCTGTGACTGGGCGCGCACGACGATCTCGTTGACCCGATGCGTGGTCTCCGGCAGCAAAGGCACGTAGGTCACAACGGGCCGGACGCCCGCGGCGTTACCGGCCACGCGGTGTCGCCAACCGGTCGGCCCAACCGGTCATCGCGCAAACGTGCGCGGGCGTGTCACGATCGAGACATGGCCCTGGTGTGGCTAGTAGTGGCGGTAGGCCTGGCGATCGTCGAGGTCTTCACCGTCACGTTCGGATTCATCATGATCGCGGCCGGCGCCCTCGCGGCGGCGGCCACCGCCGCGATCGGCGGTGATTTGTGGGTGCAGGGTCTAGTGTTCGCGATCGTGTCGGCACTGGCTCTGGTCGTCGTCCGCCCCGCGCTCAAGCGGCGCCTCGACGAGAGCAGCCCCGATGCCCAGATTGGATTGGCCGCTATCGAAGGTTCCACCGGTGTCGTGCTCGAACGGGTCGACGCCGACCACGGTCTTGTCAAGATCGAGGGCGAGATGTGGCGGGCCCGGTCGTACGACGGAACGCAGGAGTTCGAGCCGGGCGAGCAGGTACGGGTGATCGAGGTCAAGGGCGCAACGGCGATGGTGTGGAAGGACTGAGAGAAACGTGGGACAAGCAATAGTCCTCGCGCTCGCGGCAGCGATCGCGTTGATTGTGGTAATTACGCTGCTGCGGTCGGTGCGGGTGGTGCCGCAGCAGCGGATGGACGTCGTGGAGCGGCTGGGTAAGTACCAGCGCACGCTCAAGCCGGGGCTCAACCTCCTGGTGCCGTTCGTCGATGCGGTACGCACCAAGGTGGACATGCGCGAGCAGGTGGTCAGCTTCCCGCCGCAGCCGGTGATCACGTCCGACAACCTGGTCGTGTCGATCGACACCGTCCTGTACTTCAAGGTGGTCGACCCGGTCCGCGCGACGTACGAGATCGCCAACTTCCTGCAGGCGATCGAGCAGCTCACCGTGACGACGCTGCGCAACGTCATCGGCTCGCTCGACCTGGAGAAGGCGCTGACCAGCCGGGAGGAGATCAACCGGCACCTGTCCGGCGTGCTCGACGAGACGACCGGGCGCTGGGGCATCAAAGTGACCCGGGTGGAGATCAAGGCCATCGAGCCGCCGCCGAGCATCCGCGACTCGATGGAGAAGCAGATGCGCGCCGAGCGGGAACGTCGCGCGACGATTCTGAACGCGGAGGGCCACAAGCAGTCGCAGATCCTCACCGCCGAAGGCGAGAAGCAGGCGGCGGTACTGCGCGCGGAAGGTGACCGGGCCTCCCGCATCCTGACCGCGGAGGGCCAGGCGAAGGCCGTGAAGACGGTCTTCGACGCGATCCACGCGGCCGACCCCAACCCGCAGGTGCTGGCCTACCAGTACATGCAGGCGTTGCCGCAGATCGCGGCCGGCCAGTCCAACAAGGTCTGGATCATCCCGGCCGAGCTCACCAAGGCGCTGGAAGGCATCGGCGGGGCGCTGGGCGGGCTGAGCGGCATGGGGACATTGCCGGGCACGGCCCGTCCGGTGGTCGAGGAAGCCGACAGCGACGCGGCGGAGGCCGCGGAGGCTGCCGCAGAGGCGGCCCGGGCCGCCTCTGCCTCGGCCGCGGATGCCGCGAGGGAGGCGAGCACCGCCGTGGGCGGCCCGACCGACGGGATCACCGCGGTCCGGGGGGCGCCGACATCCACGGACGAGACGCAGCAGCTCGAGGCGTCGCCGCACCTGTCGGCGGACTCGCTGCTCGACGACGTGACCCGGGAGATCCGCCGGGCGTGACGCCGGGTTTCGCGCCGATCAAGGAAGAATGGCGCCCCAAAAGGGGCGAAACAACCACCACTCTTCCTTGATCGGCGCAATCGTGGGGGAAGGCAGAATGTTCGGCGTGCCCGAACCCGTCACGATCACCGACCCGGACGACGAGCGGATCGCCGACTACCGCGCGCTCACCGACCTGGAGCTGCGCACCCGGTGGGAGCCGCCGCAGGGCCTGTTCATCGCCGAAGGCGAGCTGGTGCTGCGGCGGGCGCTACGGGCCGGGTACCGGATGCGCTCCGCCCTGGTCGATGAGAAGCGGCTGCGGCAGGTCAAAGACCTCGGCGACGCGCCGGTCTACGCCGCCACCCAGGCCGTGCTCGACACGATCACCGGTTTCCACGTGCACCGGGGCGTGCTCGCCTCGTTTCACCGCAAGCCGATGCCCACCGCCGCGGAGGTGCTGAGCGCGGCGCGGCGCGTCGTGATCCTCGAAGACGTCAACAACCACACCAACGTCGGTGCGATCTTCCGCGGCGCGGCCGCGCTCGGCATGGACGCGGTCCTGCTCTCGCCGACCTGCGCCGACCCGCTCTACCGGCGCAGCGTACGGGTCAGCATGGGTGAGGTGTTCGCGGTGCCATGGGCGAAGCTGGACCCGTGGCCGGCCGCTCTCGACCTGGTCCGGGAGGCCGGTTTCAGCATTCTCGCGCTCACCCCGGCTCCGGACGCGCTGCCGATCCAGCGGCTACCGACCGCGCAGCGGGTGCGCCCCGCGCTGCTGCTCGGCGCGGAGGGGCCGGGCTTGTCGGAGGCCGCCGAGTCCGCCAGCGACGCCCGGGTGGTCATCCCGATGCGCGCCGGCGTCGACTCGCTCAACGTAGCCGCCGCCGCGGCCGTGGCGTGTTGGGAGCTGTGCCGGGACATGGACACTTGACACGTGTTCCCCACCGTCCGCGACGTGCTCGCCCTCGACCCGGTCCGGCACGGCGCACCCCGCGTCGTGGCCGGCGCCGCCGGGCTGGACCGTCCGGTGCGCTGGGTGCACGTGGCCGAGGTGCCCGACATCCCGCAGCTGCTCAAGGGCGGCGAGCTGGTGTTCAGCACCGGCATCGGGCTGCCCGCCGACGACGGGGGACTGCGGCGGTTCGTGACCGAGCTGGCCGAGGTCGGTGCCAGCGGGCTGGTTCTCGAGCTCGGGCGCCGCTACCCGGCCAACGTGCCGCGCGTCATGGTCGTCACCGCCGACAAGCTCGGCCTGCCCCTGGTCGAGCTGCACCGGGCCACCCCGTTCGTCCCGGTGACCGAGGCGGTGCATGGCCTGATCATCGACGCGCAGCTGGCCGAGCTGCGCGCCACCGAGGAGATCCACCAGCGGTTCACCGAGCTGTCGGTGGAGGGGGCCGAGCCGGGCGAGGTGGTGGCCCAGGCGGCCGCGCTCGCCGGCGCGCCGGTGGTGCTGGAGAACCTGTCCCGCCAGGTGCTCGCGTACGACGCCGCGGGGGAGCGGGCCGAGCTGCTCCTCGACGGCTGGGAGTCCTACTCCCGCCGGATCCGGCCGGCTGGGCGCACCGGGCACGACCCGGAGTCCGGCTGGCTGGTGACCATGGTCGGCGCGCGCGGCCAGGACTGGGGCCGGCTGATGGTCCGGTGCGCCGACCCGCAGCCCTCGACCCGGCTGACGATCCTGCTGGAGCGGGCCGCCTCGACGCTCGCGCTCGGCCGGCTGATCCGGCGCGATGCCGACGACGTGGCCCGCCAGATCCATCGCACCCTGCTCACCGCACTGCTCGACCACACCCGCCCGGTCGACGAGGTCAGTCTCAGAGCAAAAGCTTTGGGGGTACCGCTGGAGCGCCGCCACCTGGTTGGCGTCGTGATCCGGCCGCGGGCCGACGAGGGCCCACCGGACAGCGCGGCCCAGGCGCGTCTGCACGACCTGGCGCAGGCCGCCGGCCAGGCGCTGCGCGAGGCGCGGCTGGAGGGTCTGGCGAGCGTGCTCGATGACCACTCGGTCGGCGCGCTGCTCGCCATGCGGGGTGCGAGCGGCGCGGAGGAGGCCCTCGCCCGCTTCGCCACCGCGGTACGCCGAACGGCGCGCGGCGAGCTGGTCGTGGCGGCCGGGTCGGGGGTGGACTCGCCCCGGGAGGCCCGGCGTTCGCTGCTGGAGGCGCGCCAGGTGGCGCACGCGGCGCGGCGCGACCGCCGGTTGTCGGGTGCCGGCGCCGGCACGGTCTACCGGCTGCCCGACGTCGGGCTGGCCGGCCTGCTGCACCTGCTGCGCGATGAGCCGCGGCTGCAGACGTTCGTCGAGCGCGAGCTGGGCGGGCTGCTCGCCTACGACGCCCGGCATCCACGCGAGCAGCTGCTCGGGACGCTGCGGGCGTACCTGGAGTGCGGGCGCAACAAGTCGGCCGCGGCGGAGGCCGCGCACCTGTCGCGGCCGGCCTTCTACGAGCGGCTGGCCCGCATCTCGCGGATCGTCGGCGCGGACCTCGACGCCGTCGACGTGTGCCTGTCGTTGCACGTGGCGCTGCTGGCGCTGGACGCGGTGCGCGACGGCTAGTGCACCGACAGGTGCACGTGGCGGGCCGGTGGCTCTCCCGCCTCAGTCACGCCACTCGTAGTAGAGATCACGGACCTCCCTGCCACACGCGGCTCAAGACTTGACGCAACGCCTCGCGTCGGCACTCGGGTGCTATCCCGCCGGCCCTGTCCTGATTGAGGAACGCGAAGTGCTCCCACACGAGCTGCTCGGCTTGCTCGGCCGGTGACCGCCATTTGACGATGCGCCCGTGTGTGACGCCATGGTGCGCGAGCTGTAGACCAAATGGCTCGGGCGACCACGGTCCGGGGCGTCAAATCAGTGAACTGACAGGTGAACGTGGTTGTAGTGGTCGCCGGCCGGCGTGCCGTCGCCGGAGGTGTAGGCCCGCCAGCCCAGCCCGGGGAACCAGATCTGCTTGTACCAGATCACGTACAGCACGGCGATGCGGTCGGCGTTGGCGATGCACCAGCCGGCCAGCCTGTCGCCGTACGCCTTGTCGTCGCCGGTGGCCCGGGCGTCGACGAACCCACTGGCGTTGGCGGCGAAGTCGCACGCGCGCCCCTTGGGGTGCTCGCCGAAGCCGCCGCTGCGGAAGCAGGCGGTGAACCGGTTGAAGCCGGCCGCGCGCGCCTCGTTCAGCGCATGCAGGGTGCGGGCTGTCAGGCAGCCGGAGGTCGTCGGGTCCTTGAGCGAGCATGACTCCGCCGGCCAGCTGCCGTCGGCATTGCGCCGTGCCGGGGTGGCACTGGGCTTCTGGTTGCCGACGGGCGCCGTGCCGGTTCTCGGATTGCCCAGCGCCTTCTCGGCGTCCTTCTTGCGCTTCTCCATCTCCGCGACCTGCTGCTCCTGCACCTTCACCTCGGCGTCCAGCGCCGCCCGCTTGCCGGCGTAGTCCGCCTTGACCCGCAGCAGCTCATGGATCTCGCGGTCGTCGCGCAGCGCCAGGTATTCCACGGTCGCGGCGTCGTGCAGCACGTCCACGGTCGAGCCACCGTGCAGGAAGACCTCGGTGACGCTGACCCGGGTGCCCCGGTAGGCGGCGGAGGCGACCGCGCCGACCTCGCTGTCCAGCTCCCGCAGGCGCCGCTCGGCTCCCTGCAGCTGCTGTTCGAGCTGACCCTGCTTGGCGTGGGAGACGTCCAGACGGCCCTTGGCGTCGTTGTAGGCCCGCGCCGCGGTGTCGAGCTGGTCGCGCAGCGACTGGTTGCTCGTGCCGTCGGGGTCGACCTGCGGAAGGGGACCGGCGGCGGCATGGAGGTTGCCACCCAGCACGAGCGCGGCGGCGGCGATGAGTGCGACGGTCACTGCCAGTCGCCGGTGCGCGAATGCCTTCCACTTCACGAGCGTTCGGCCTCCACTTTCGCCGGCTGGGGGGTGCCGGTGCGGTGCCCTGGGTGCGAACAAGCCCTCGACGTGCGAAGACGTGGACATCGACGTCGACCGCGGTAGCTTACAGGACCGTCCGGGCGGCACCACCCCATGAGTGGCGGCCTCAGGATGCGCCATTCGGGTCATGCGCGAAGCGTCGGACGGGTCTCACGTACGGTGACGACGGCTCAGATAACGGTTTGAAAACTTCGCCCAGACGCTTGACAGCGGAGGGGCCGCAGTAAGAAATTTTACCACTAACAGTTAACAGTCCTACGGGAAGGTGCTTTGGCTGATGGGTGCGTACGACGTGGGCGTTGACGCGGCTGAGGCCGCGCTGGCGGACCCGCCCGCGCCTGCGCTCGCACCGGCCGAAGCACCGGCAGAAGGCCCGGCCGAAGCCCTGGCCGAAGCACCGGCAGAAGGCCTGGCGGAAGTTTCCGCACCTGCCCCGGCAGAATCGTTCGCACCCGCTCCCCTGACCGACAGCGTCCTCGCCCGCGTGCGCTCCCGCCTGCCCGAGTTCACCGGTGCGTTGCAGCGGGTCGCCGAGCTGGTGCTCACCGATCCGGCCAGCGCCGCCCGGTCCACGATCGTCGAGCTCGCCGAGCGCAGCGGCACCTCACCGGCGACCATCACGCGCTTCTGCCGCGCCCTGGGCTTCGAGGGCTACGCCGACCTGCGCCTGGGCATCGCCGGCGAGACCGGCCGGGCCTCCCGCACCGGCGGGTGGACCGACGACATCGGCCGCGAGATCCAGCCGACCGACCCGCTGGAGCGGGTGCTCGGACAGATCATGGCCGCCGACACCCGCGCGATGCACGACACCGCCGCGCTGCTCGACCTGCGCGAGGTCGAGAAGGCGGCGGACGCGATCGCCGGCGCCTCCCGGGTGGACATCTACGGCGCCAGCGGCAGCGCGCTGGTCGGCGCGGAGATGCAGTTCTGCCTGCACCGCATCGGAGTGGCGGCCTGGGCCTGGACCGACGTCCACAATGGACTGGCCAGCTCGGCACTGCTGCGGGCGGGCGACGTCGCGCTGGGGATCTCGCACAGCGGGCAGACGCGCGAGACCATCGAGATGGTCGCCGAGGCGGGCAGCCACGGCGCCACCACTGTCGCGTTGACGAGCTTCCCGCGTTCGCCGCTCGCCGACGTCGCCGACATCGTGCTGCTGACCGCGACGCAGGCGACCACGTTCCGGCCGGACGCGCTGTCCGCGCGCCACCCGCAGCTGGTCGTGCTCGACCTGCTCTACATTGCGGTGGCGCAGCGCACCCACGAGCGGGCGCACGCCGCGTTCCAGGTCACCGCCCGTGCGGTGGCAGGCCACCGGGCCCCGAAGGAGATGGGTACGTGATGCCGGTCAGTGCCGAGGCGTACACCGCCGGGATCCGGGACGTGCTCGAACGCGTCGTCGCCGGCGGATCCGGCGCGGTGACGCGGGCGGCCGACCTGATCGCGGCCTCGCTTCGCGCCGGCGGCGTGCTCCAGACCTTCGGCGCCGGCCACTCCGAGGCGGTCGCCGCCGACCTGGCCGGACGCGCCGGCGGCCTGGTGGCCACGAACCTCGTCGCGCTTCGGGACCTGGTCGTCTTCGGCGGCGAGGCACCCGAGATCCTGCACGACGACAAGCTCGAACGCGACCCCGGAATCGCGCACCGGCTCTACGCACTCGCCGCGCCGCACCCTCCGGACGTGTTCGTGGTGGCCTCGCAGTCGGGTATCAACGGCTGCGTGGTCGAAATGGCGCTGCTGGTCAAGCGGCGCGGGCACCATCTGATCGCGATCACGTCGACGGAACATACGGCCCGGGTGAGTTCCCGGCACCCGTCCGGGCGACGCCTCGCCGAAATCGCCGACGTTGTGCTGGACAACGGCGCGCCGTACGGTGACGCACTGCTGCCGCTGGCCGGCGGCGGCTCGGTCTGCGCGGTCTCGTCGGTCACCAACGCGCTGCTGGCGCAGCTGGTGGTCGCCGAGGTCGTGCGACGCATGGAGGCTGCGGCCCAGGTACCCCCCATTTACCTGTCCGCGAACGTCCCCGGCGGGGACGAACACAACATCACCCTCGAGTCCCGGTACGCCGGGCGCATCCGACGTACCGCCTGACCTCGAAACCGAGGAGTCACGTATGTCCATTTTCCCCGAGGTGGGCTCGTCCCCTGAGCCCATGTCCAACATCGACCGGCGTACCCTTCTCCGGCGGGCGGCGGCCGCCGGTCTCCTCGTCGTCCCGGGCGCCGGCCTGCTGAGCGCCTGCGCAACCAGTGGCGGCGGTGACAAGTCCAGCAGCGAAGGTGGCAAGAAGAGCGAGACCAACCCGCTGGGCGTGAAGGAGGACGCGCCGCTCGACGTCGTGATCTTCCCCGGCGGCTACACCGACAAGTACGCCACCGACGTGCACGAGCCGCTGTACAAGAAGGCCTTCCCGAAGGCCACCATCAAGCACGAAGCCGTCACCGAGATCAGCACGACACTGCAGCCGCGCTTCGCCAGCGGCACCGACATCCCGGACATGGTCAACAACTCCGGCAGCAAGGACATGGACTTCGGCGCCCTGGTGACCGATGGCCAGCTGGCGGACCTGACCCCGCTGTGGGACGCGCCGTCGGTGGACGACAAGAGCAAGAAGGTACGTGACACGGTCCAGCCGGGCACGGCGGAGTTCGGCTCGTACAACGGCAAGCCGTACGTCCTGTACTACGTGTCGACGGTCTTCGGCATCTGGTACTCGGGCAAGCTGTTCAAGGACAAGGGCTGGACCGCCCCGACCGACTGGGACGCGTTCCTCAAGCTCTGCGACGACATCAAGAAGGCCGGCATCACGCCCTACGGGTACGCCGGGGCAAACGCCGCCTACTACCAGTGGAACGTCATCCTCACCCACGCCGCCAAGATCGGTGGCCCGGAGGTCGTCAAGGCGATCGACAACCTCGAGGACGGGGCGTGGAAGAACGACGCCGTGAAGCAGGCGGCGACGGCGTGGGCCGAGGTCGGCGCGAAGTACATCGACAAGGCGTTCGAGGGCCTCAAGCACACCGACGTCCAGCTCCAGCAGAACCAGTACAAGGTGGCCTTCTACCCGAGCGGCGACTGGCTCGAGAGCGAGCAGTCCAAGGACGCGCCGCCGGACTTCCAGTACCAGATGATGCCGGTGCCGGCGAAGGGCAAGTGGTCGGCGGCGGCGGTGCGCGCGGGTGCCGGTGAGGGCTACTGCGTCCCGGCGAAGGCCAAGAACGTCCAGGGTGGCATGGAGTACCTGCGCCTGATGCTCTCGGACGCGGGCGCCAAGGGCTTCGCCCAGCTGATCAAGTCGCCGACGGTTGTCACCGCCGGTTCCGAGGGAGTGACCTTCCCGCCGGGCGTGACCAGTTCGCGGGCCGCGCTGAAGGCCGCCGGCAAGGAGGTCTTCAATATGACCTGGGACGGCGACTACAAGGCGCTCGACACCGAGGCGCGGACCCAGACCAACGCGCTGATGTTCGGCCGGATCAAGGCCGACGAGTGGTGCGACAAGATCCAGAAGAAGGCCGACGAGGTCAAGAAAGACTCGTCGATCACCAAGTTCAAGCGCTGACCGGAGCGTAGTGACCATGCGGCACGGCAAATACCCGTTCATCGTCGGCTTCCTGGCCGCACCGATCACGCTGTACGTGGTTTTCGTGATCGCGCCTTACGCCCAGGCGTTCTACATCTCGATGACCGCTTGGCGCGGGTTCGCCCCGCCGAAGTACGTCGGTTTCGACAACTTCAAGAAGTTGTTCAACGACGACGCCTTCTGGAAGGCGCTGCAGCACCACGGGATTCTGCTGGTCACGTTGCCGCTGGTCACGATCGCGATCGGCCTCTACTTCGCGTTCCTTCTGAACGTGGGTGGGCGGTCGCGGGGCGGGACGATGTCAGGAGTCTGGGGGTCGAAGTTCTACCGGATTGTGTTCTTCTTTCCCCAGCTCCTGGCTCTGCCCATCATCGCGGTGCTGTTCCAGACCGTGTACCGGCCCAACTCGTCGGGCCTGATCAACGGCGTACTGATAAAGCTCGGGCTCGACCCCATCGGTTTCCTGATCAACCCGAACCTGGCGCTGTGGTCGATCATCGGCGTGCTGATATGGCAGGCGGTCGGCTTCTACCTCGTGCTGTTCTCCGCCGGGATGGCCTCCATTCCGAAGGACATCTACGAGGCGGCCGAGCTCGACGGCGCTACCCGGACGACGCTGTTCTTCCGGGTCACGCTGCCGCTGCTCTGGGACACCATCCAGGTGGCGTGGGTCTACCTGGGGATCGCCGCCTTCGACGCGTTCGCCATTGTCGACGTGCTCTCGGTCGACCAGGGCGGCCCCGACGGCTCGACCACGGTGCTCGCCGAGGAAATCTACCGCAACTTCAAGTACTCCCAGCTGGGCTACGCTTCGGCGATCGGCGTGGCGCTGTTCTTCCTGACCCTCACCTTCGCGGCGCTCACGCTCCGGGTCACCCGGCGTGAATCCTTCGAGTTTTAAACGGGACCACAGATGACGACCGAGACACAACCGACAGTCACGCCGGCCGGGACTCAATCGAAGCAGGCTGGCCGGCGCCGCGCGGAGACGACGAAGAACGAGGTTCGCATCTTCTCCCGGCTGGGGTACCTGGCGCTGATCGCCTGGACGATCATCGTGATGGGCCCGATCCTGTGGACCTTCCTCGCCTCATTCAAGAACACGGCCGAGATCTTCAGCAGCCCGTGGACGATGCCCGCCGAGCTGCGGTTCGAAAACTGGTCGCGGGCCTGGACGAAGGCCCACGTCGGCCAGTACTTCATCAACAGTGTCATCGTGGTGGCGTTCAGCACGTTCGGCACGATGCTGTTGGGCTCGATGGCCGCGTACGTGCTGGCCCGCTACAAGTTCTTCGGCAACCGGTTCATCTACTACCTGTTCGTCGCGGGCCTGGCGTTTCCGGTGTTCCTCGCGATCGTCCCGCTGTTCTACATCGTCAAGAACCTCGGGCTGTTCAACACCCACACCGGTCTCGTGCTGGTCTACATCGCTTACTCGTTGCCGTTCACCATCTTCTTCCTCACGGCGTTCTTCAAGACGCTGCCGACCTCGGTCGCCGAGGCGGCGCTGATCGACGGCGCCTCGCACACCCGGCTGTTCTTCCGGGTGATGCTCCCCATGGCCAAGCCGGGCATGGTGAGCGTGGCGATTTTCAACATCATCGGCCAGTGGGCGCAGTATCTGCTGCCGGTGGTGCTGATCTCCGACCGGGACAAGTACGTCCTCACCCAGGGCATCGCGCAGATCTCGATCAACGCGGGCTACCAGGCCGACTGGTCGGGCCTGTTCGCCGCGTTGAGCATGTCCATCCTGCCCATGATCGTGGTGTACGGGATCTTCCAGCGGCAGATCCAGGCCGGCCTGACGGCGGGTGCGGTCAAGTAGCCGACCAGAGTGTCGGAGGGCTGCGGTCTAATCAGGCCATGCTGGTCGCCGTGGTCGTCGACGCGACGGGCGCCGGCCGCCTGCGCGAGCTGTCCGACGACGGCACCCCGCGCGGCCCGACCGTCGCGGTGCCCGACCTCGCGGCTTCGGTGCGCGAGCGGGAGGCGTCCGGCGCGCCGCGGTGGCTGTGGACCTCCACCGCGGAGGTCTACCCGCGGCTGCTGCGCGCCGGCGTCCGGGTGGAGCGCTGCCACGACCTGGAGCTGACCGAGGCGCTGCTGCTGGGCCACGAGGGGCGCTGGGGCGAGCCGAGGGGGCTGCCCGCTGCGTGGGCGCGGCTGACCGGCGCGCCGGTGCCGCCCGATCCGCCGGCCCGGCCGGCCGCGCCACCGGGGGAGACCCAGGAGACGCTGTTCGACACCGGGCCGCCGTCGCCGGCCGTCGGCGCCGATGCCGTCGAGGCCATGTCGCGGGTGTACGCGGGGCAGCGCGACCGGGTCGCGGCCGGCGCCGACCCGGGGCGGTTGCGGTTGCTGGTCGCGGCCGAGTCCGCCGGTGCCCTGGTCGCGGCCGAGATGGGCCACTACGGGCTGCCGTGGCGCGCCGACGTGCACGGCGAGCTGCTGCGCGAGCTTCTCGGCGAGCGCTCGGCGATGGGCGGCCCACCCCGGCGCCTGGCGGAGCTGACCGGTGCGATCGGTGCGGCGTTGGGGCAGCGGGTGCACCCCGACTCGCCGGCCGAGGTGCTGCGCGCGTTCAGCCGCCTCGGCATCCAGCTGCCCAACACCAGGGCCTGGGTGCTGCAGGGTGTCGACCACCCGGCGGTGCCGCTGCTGCTGGAGTACAAGGAGCTTTACCGCATCTGGGTCGCACACGGCTGGTCGTGGCTGGAGCAGTGGGTGCGCGACGGCCGCTTCCACGCCGAATACGTGCCGGGCGGGGTGGTGTCCGGCCGGTGGGCCACCCGCGGCGGCGGTGCGCTGCAGATCCCGAAGGTGGTCCGGCAGGCGGTCGTCGCCGACCCGGGCTGGACGTTCGTGGTGGCCGACGCCGGGCAACTGGAGCCGCGTGTGCTCGCGGCGGTCTCCGGGGACCCGCGGTTGGCCCGGGCGGCGCGCAGCGGCGACCTCTACGCCGCGCTGGCCGCCGACGCGTTCGGCGGGGACCGGGCGCGGGCCAAGGTGGCGCTGCTCGGCGCCATGTACGGGCAGACCGGCGGCCAGGCGGTGCCGGCCCTGGCCGCGCTGCGCCGGTCCTACCCGGAGGCGTGGGAGTACGTGGAGGACGCGGCCCGCACCGGCGAGGCCGGTGGCCTGGTGCGGTCCTGGCTCGGGCGCACCTGCCCGCCCCCGTCGGTGACCTGGCGGGAGGTCCCCGAGGAGGGCGGCGACCCGGTGCCCGGCGACGACGACGCCGGCCCGCGCACCAGCGCGGCGGCCCGGGCGCGGGGGCGGTTCACCCGCAACTTCGTCATCCAGGCCACCGCGGCGGAGTGGGCGCTCGCGCTGCTCGCCCGGTTGCGCACCGCCTTGGCAGGGTCTCCGGCGGAGCTGGTCTTCTTCCAGCACGACGAGGTGGTCGTGCACTGTCCCAAGGACCAGGGCGAGGCGGTGGTCGACGCGGTCGGTGCGGCGGCCGAGGATGCCCGCCGGCTGCTGTTCGGCGACACCCCGGTGTGGTTTCCCCTCGGGGTGTCCACCGTGGAGTGCTACGCCGACGCGAAGTAGCTCTGGAAGTAGTCGGCCATCGCCTGCGTGTGCGTGGAGAAGGCAAGCGGCTGCGGCGCGGTCAGCACCAACCACTCGGTGGCCTCCGCCGTCGGTGCCGACGGCGGCAGGTCGCTGAGCTGGCGCGGCGGCAGCAGACCGAACACGTTGATCGTGCCGGCGACGACGCTGTGCACATCAAACAGGCGCACCTCGTCGGCGGCGGCGACCAGGCCGGTCTCCTCGCGCAGCTCGCGGACCACCGCCTCCTGCCACGACTCGCCCAGCTCGATGAAGCCGCCGGGCAGCGCCAGGTGCCCGCGGGCCGGCTCGATGTCGCGGCGGACCACGACCAGCCCACCCAGCCCGGCGCCGTCGACGACCGGCAGCAGCGCCACGGCCACCGGCAGGGGGTTGCGCCAGGTGGTCTCGCCGCAGCCGGGGCATACTCGCGGCCACGCCGCGTCCATCTCGTAGCGCGTGCCGCAGTATGAGCAGTGCGAATGCTGCATGATTCCCGACCCTAGTTGACGGTCGCGGACACGACAGGCCAGCATGGTGAACCAAACGCCGAGTGTTCCCGTGGCGGATGTGTGCGAACTCCCTTCACGGCCCCGGAGGCCGCCATGTCCCGCAACACGTATCTGCTGCTCCCGCTCGGCGCCGGCGCACTGCTCGCGGTCGCTCTCGGCGTCTACGGCCGGGTGCACACCCCGACCGGTCAGGCGGTCTACACCGGCCCGTTCACGACGATGATCGCGATGAAGGTCGGGCTGACCGTGAGCGCGCTGATCCTCGCCCTAGTGCAGCTGGTCACCGCATTGTGGATGTACGGCAGGCTGCCCTGGCGGCAGCCGTCCTGGCTGGGGGCGTTCCACCGGGGCACCGGGTCGCTGGCCTTCATCGTGACCCTGCCGGTGGCGTTCCACTGCCTGTGGGCACTGGGCTTCCAGACCACCGATGCGCGGGTGCTCGCCCACTCGCTGCTGGGCTGCGTGTTCTACGGCGCGTTCGTCGCCAAGGTGCTGGTGTTGACCAGCCGTAAGGTGCCCGGCTGGGCGCTGCCGTGGGCCGGCGGGCTGCTGTTCACCGCGCTGATCGCGGTCGGCCTGACCAGCGCGGTGTGGTACTTCACGACGATCGGCGTGCCCAGCTAGACCAGGCCCGAGAGCCGCTCCACCGCCGGCTCCTGATTGGTGCAGATAGGGATACCTAGACCCGGTGGAACCGGCCTAGGTACCCCTTCAGCCCACAGATAGGTAATCGCTGACGATGTGGCTGCCCCTTACGCGGACGATGCTGGAGACAGCTGAGAAACCGAAGGGAACCAGCCATGTTGATCATTCACCCGGACACCATGATGACCATCGTCCACCAGCACCAGCGCGAGCTCATCGACGAAGCGTCCGAGCGCAGAAGGGTACATCGCGGCCGGCACCGGAGGCGGTCCTGAAAGCGTCCCGGCGGGCGCCGGGTGGCAGCGGGGGCCACCCGGCGCCCGCCGGTACGCTTTCGATGTGCGTGTCGGCCGTGGCGCAGTGAGTCCCATGATGGTGGGGCGCGCTGCCGAGCTGCGCCGCCTCGTCCGGCTGGCCGCGAGCCCCCAGACCCAGGTCGCGCTGATCGCCGGTGAGCCCGGCATCGGCAAGAGCCGGCTGGTCCAGGAGCTGCTGGCGAGCCTGTCCGCCGACGCACGGGTCCTGGTCGCGCTGGCCGGCCCGGGCGCGCTGGGGCGGCCGTTCGGGCTGCTCCTCGACGTGATCGACGACGTCATCGGCGCCAACGCGCCGGCCGCGAACGCGGCGCGCGGCGGCGCCGCCGGCCAGCCGGTCATCGACCCGGCCGCCCACGAGCTCGTCGCCGATCCGAGCCGCGGCGTCGTCGAGCGGCTGCGCGCCGGAATGGCCATCGTGCAGGCGCTGACCACGCCGGGTCCGGCCGTGGTCGTCTTCGAGGACCTGCACTGGGCCGACGCGGAGAGCGTGGCGCTGTTCGAGCGGATCCCCGACATGCCCGGGCGCCGGCTGTTGCTGGGCACGTACCGGCCTGACGAGGTGACCCGCCGGCACCCGGTCGCCGACCTGTTGACCCGTCTGGAGCGCCGGCACGCCGTCACCCACCTGCGACTGGAACGCCTCGGCCTGGCCGACACCTCGCAGCTACTGGAGTCGCTGTCCGGCCAGGTGCCGTCGTACCGGGCGGCGCTGTCGTTACACAACCGCACCGGCGGCAACCCGTACTTCCTGGAAGAGCTGCTGCGCGCCGGCGGCGACAGCGGCCTCGACCTCGAGCGGCTCTGCGACCAGCCGCTGCCGTGGAACCTCGCCGAGGCGCTGCGCCGCCAGCTCGACGACGTCGACCCGCGCCACCTGCGCGTCGTGGAGGCCGCCGCCGTCCTCGCTCGTAAGATCAGGTTCGACGTGCTCGCCGCGGTCACCCAAATGCCCGAAGACGAGCTGATCGCGGTGCTGCGTGAACTGGTCCGGCGCGGCCTGCTCATCGAGACCGGCGAGGACGAGTTCAGCTTCCGGCACGCCCTGGCGCGCGAGGCGGTGGCCGACCAGCTCCTCGCCCGGGAACGCCGGCGCCTGCACGAGATGGCGCTCGAGACCCTGCTCGCAACGCCCGACCCGGACCCGGCGCTGGTCGCGCACCACGCCCGAGGCGCCGGCCGCTACGACGACCTGGTCGTCGCCGCCCGGCGGGGGGTGGACAGGTACCTGGCGATCGGCGCCGCCCACCAGGCCCTCCAGCTCGCCGAGATGGGCCTGGACGAAGCGTGCGAGGACATGGAGCTGCGCGCCGGGGCGGCCCGGTCGGCCTGGCTGGCCGGTCTGGTCCAGGATGCCGACGAGCACGCCCGGCACTGGCTGCGCCTCGGCACCAAGCCGGAGGACCGGTCCGCAGCGCTCCGCCTGCTGGTCCGGCTGGCCTGGGAGGGCGGCCGGCTCGACGGCATGGCGGCGCTCACCGGTGAGCTGCGCGACGTGATCGACCGCCTGCCGGCGGAGGCGGAGCAGGCACGGGCGATGGCCACCGTGGCGCAGTCGTACATGCTGCGCGACAGCAGCGACGAGGCCGTCATCTGGGCCGACCGGACGATGGACCTCGCGGAGGAGCTGCACCTCCCGGAGATCGGGCTGGCCGGGGCGGTGGAGAAGGGCTCCGCGCTGCTCAACATCCCGGACGGCGTCGATGACGGCCGCAAGCTGCTCTTCGAGGTGGCCGACGCCGCCGAGGACGCTGGTGAGTGGCTGATCGCGGCCCGTGCGCTCAACAACGTGATCAACGACGCGCCGCCGTCCACGCTGACCGACGTGGCCGCCATGCTGGAACGGATGCGCACCGACGCCGAGCGCGCCGGATTCGAGCAGCTCGCGGTCGCCGCGTACTTCCAGAGCCTGGCCCGGCTGGCGATGAACGAGGGCGACCTGCCGGCCGCGATCGCGGCCCTCGAGGAGGGCCACCGGCGCGACCGGGGATTCCTGCGCACCAGCCGGGGTACGAACTACCACGGCGTGTTCCGCGCCGGCCTGGCCCTGGAGAGCGGCGACCTCGATCGGGTGGACGCCATCCTCGCCGACCTCGGGTCACCGGGCGGCACGGCGTACCTGTCGGTCCGGGGTCTGATCTTCCACCTCGCCTGCCGGCGCGGCGACCGGGCGGCGGCCGAGGAGGCTCTCGACGAGGTGTACGCCGCGGCCGAGCGGGTGGGTGGGCCCTACGCCGACCAGGTGCACGACCTGATCTCGGCAGGCCTGTCGGTCGGGCTGCCCGCCGAGAAGCTGCGCCCGCTCGCCGGCCGGGTCGCCTGGGCGGCCGAGGCCGACGGGTGGGCCGCGCTGGTTGGCGCGCAGCTTGACGAGGCGGACGGCCTGCACGCCGAGGCCCTGACCGGGTACGAGCTGGCGGCCAACGCGCCCGCGCTGCGCCCCGCCGTCCGCGCGAGCGCCCACACCGGCGCGGCCCGCTGCCTGATCGCCCTGGGCCACCTCGACCAGGCCCGGGAGCGGGTCAGCGTGGCTGGTGAGCTGCTGCTGCACTGGGGCGGCTGGCGGGCGGCCGAAGTCGACGTGCTTCGCGGCCGGGTCGGCTTGCCCGCGCCGACCGCCGTCCCGGTCACCGCGGTCGCGCTCACGCCGCGGGAGCGGGAGGTCGCGGCGCTCGTCGCCGAAGGGCTGACCAACGCCGAGCTGGCGCGCCGGCTGTACATCTCGAAGAAGACCGCGGCCGTCCACGTGTCCAACATCCTCGGCAAGCTGGGGATTTCGTCGCGGACCCAGGTGGCCGCCTGGATCCTGAACGAGTCGGCCGACTAAAGTGGCATCCCATGACACAACTGCGGATCGGTGTCCTGGGCGCCGCCCGGATCACCCCGGCGGCACTGATCCGGCCGGCGCGCGCCGTCCCCGACGTGAGCGTGACGGCGCTCGCCGCACGTGACCGGGAGCGCGCGGCCGCGTTCGCCGCGAAGCACGGGATTCCCGTCGTGCACGGGTCCTACACCGACCTGATCGCCGACCCGGAGATCGACGCCGTCTACATTCCGCTGCCCAACGGGCTGCACGCCGAGTGGACCCTCGCGGCCATCGCGGCCGGCAAGCACGTGCTGTGCGAGAAGCCGATGACGTCCAACGCCGCGGAGGCCCGGCAGGTCGCGGCCGCGGCCGAGGAGTCCGGGCTGGTCGTCATGGAGGCGTTCCACTACCGGCACCACCCGCTGATCGCACGGGCCCTCGACGCGCTGCCGTCGATCGGCCCCATCCAGCACGTCCGCACCCGGCTGTGCTTCCCGCTACCGCGCTTCGGCGACATCCGGTACCGCTACGACCTCGCCGGTGGAGCGATGATGGACGCCGGGTGCTACGCCGTGCATTTCCTGCGCACCCTCGGCGGCAGTGAACCCACGGTTGTCGCCGCCCGGGCCAAGCTGCGGTCCCCGCAGGTCGACCGGTACCTGACGGCCGGGTTCACGTTTCCCGGCGGCGCGACCGGCCAGGCCACGGCCAGCATGTGGTCGGCCCGGCTCCTCGGGCTCTCCGGCCGGGTGGTCGGCGAGGCCGGCGAGCTGCGGGTGTTCAACTACGTCATGCCGAACGTCTACAACCGGCTGACCGTGACCGTGGACGGCAGGACCCGGCGCGAGCGGGTGCCGGGGGAGCCGACCTACACCTACCAGCTACGCGCCTTCGCCGACGCGGTGCTGCGCGGCGGGCCCAACCTCACCCCGGCCTCCGACGCTGTCGACAACATGAGCCTGATCGACGACGCCTACCGGAGGGCCGGGCTGTTGCCGCGCGGTTCACAGATCGAATAGCGCCACCGCGTTGTCCCAGCACACCGCCCGCAGCCAGGCGGCGCCCAGGCCGGTGCGGGCCAGCGCCTCCAGTTGGTGGGCGTACGGGTAGGGGATGTTCGGGAAGTCACTGCCGAGCAGCACCTTGCCGGCCAGGCCGAGATCGCGCAGCCGGGGGTACAGGTCGCGGGGGTACGGAGCCATCTGCTCGAAGAAGTCGGTCAGCCCCATCGTCGTGTCCAACCCGACCCGCTCATACCGCTCGGCCATTGCCAGGAAGTCGGCGTACTCGGGGCCGCCCAGATGCGCGATCAGGACGGCCAGCCGGGGATGTCGGGCCAGCACCGCACCGATCGGCTCGGGCCCGGTGAAGCCGTGCGCGACCGGACCCGAACCCGCGTGCACCACCACCGGCGTGCCGGCGTCGGCGAGCAGTCCCCACACGGGGTCGAGCGCGTCGTCGCGGGGGTCGAAGCCGCCCACCTGGCGGTGCACCTTGAAGACCCGCGCGCCGGAGGTGAGCGCGGCCTCGACCTGGTCGAGCACTCCCGGCTCGGGAAAGAACGTCGCGCTGGGCAGGCACCCGGGCGTGTCCGCCGCGAACGCCAACGTCCAGTCGTTGAGGTCGGCGGCCATCCGGGGCCGGTGCGCGTAGGCCAGCGCCGTGAACATGCGCACGCCGAGCTTCTCCAAATGCGCGACCCGGTCGGCGTCCGGCCACTGGTACCGGATCGGCCACTCGGTGCCGATCAGCGGTCCGGCCTCGTCGAAGTGCGCCCAGACCCGGCGCTGCATCCGGGTGGGGAGGAAGTGGACATGCACGTCGGCCAGCCCGGGCAGCCCCAGACCCTGCCAGAAGGCCGGGACGTCATCATCGTTCACTCTGCTATTGTTCGCTCCGCTTCGCGCTTAACGCGCCGTCTTCCCTCCGCGCCACACCCCGGCTGCGCCGGTGTGTCGCATCAGTCCAGACCGCGCGGCGCTCCGCTGCGCTCAGCTCTTGATGTTGAAGCGTTGCAGGAGCGGCTGGTAGAGCAGCCGGCCGGCCGCGGCCAGTGAGACCAGCCAGAACGCGGTGCGCAGGACGTATACCTCGACCGCTCCGCCGACCTTGACGGCGAAGGAGTCGGGCAGGCCGATGCAGCGCCACCTGCGCCCGCCGCCGGTCGGGATCGGCCACAGCACCGGGCAGCCGTGGCGGGTGAGCATGTCGCCGAGGATGTGGATCAGGCCGCCGGCGCCGAGGGCGACACCCAGGATCGGATATCCCCGGCCGGCCGGCAGCACCGCGTACGCCGCGGATGTGGCGGCGGCGGCCGCGAGCGTGACGATCACCCAGCCGGCCCGCTCGGCCCACTTCTCGAACAGCCCGCGCAGCGCCATCGCGAACGTGAAGAACAGCATGCCCAACACGGCCGGCTTGCCGTAGTGCAGGCACAGCTCGAACACTCCGAACCCGATACCGGCGTTGAACGGGAGCGTGTGGGTGAACGTCCGGTGGCCGTTGTCACGGTCGGGATCGCGCCGGCCGCGCGTGATCTGGTAGATGCCCAGCGACAGCTTCTCCACGCACTCCGCCAGGAACAGCGAGAACACCCCGAACGTGTGCGCCACGGTCGCGCCGCCCCGGTTGCTGGTGACCCGGCCGGACATGTCCAGGTCGGGCAGCAGCGCGCCGCCGGCGCACATGGCGGTCCCGACGGCGAGCTGCACGGGTGTCTGGTGCAGGTGTGCGAAGTGTTGCAGCGCGAGCGATCCGGCCAGCCAGCCGGCGGCGCCCGACAGGGCGTGCGAGGGCCCCATCATCGGCGTTCGTCCTCCCCTGGAAAACGTTGGCGAAGTTTCCCAGGGGAAAGGGCGGAAAGCGAGGATCCCTTGTGGACGTGTCGGTTACAGGATGACCTTGCCGCCCGAGATGTCCAGCGTGGCGCCGGTGATCCAGGACGACTCCTGTGACGCGAGGAACGCGGTGGCGGCGGCCACGTCGTCGGGCGTACCGATGCGGCGCAGCGGGAACGAGGCACCGAGCTGGTCCACCTGCTCCGGGGTCATCGCGCTCGCCATCCGCTCGTTGCGCACGGCCGATGGGGCGAGGCAGTTGACCCGGACGCCGTACCCGGCCACCTCGTTGGCGAGATGGCGGGTGAGCATGCCCACACCGCCCTTCGCGGCGGCGTATGCGGCGTTGGCCCGCGATGGTTGGCGGCCGGCCGACGAGGACATCGTGATGATCGAGCCTCGGCCGCGCTCGACCATGGCCGGCAGGAACGTGTGGATGGTCAGGAACGCCGAGGTGAGATCGTTCTCGATGACCTCCCGCCAGCGCTGTGGCGTCAGGTCCACCGTCGGCCGGGGCAGGCCGTCTCCGCCGGCGAAGACCGCGAGGACGTCGACCTCGTCGAGTTCGCGCTCCACCCGGTCGCGCAGCCCCGCGAGGGCGTCGGCGTCGGTGCAGTCGGTCACGACGCCGATCGCGGTGCCACCCGTTGCCCGGATGCCTTCGACCACCTTCTTGAGGGCGACCTCGTCGCGCCCGACCGCCGCGACCTTCATCCCGTTGGCCGCCAGGTACCGGCAGGTGCCGGCCCCGAGGCCCTTCGATCCGCCGGTCACCACGGCGACCTTGCGTGCGAGGTCGGGGTACAGCGCCGTCATCGTTGGTCCCAGGGATGCTGTGGACGGTTCCAGGGCTGCGGCCGGTCCCAATGCCGCGGCGCCCCCGAACCCGCCCACGGCGGGCCGCCCCACCCGCGCCACCGCAGGTGACGGACCACGCCGACGATGAGGAAGGCGAGCGGGATCGCCGGCCAGAAGAAGTGCGCGCCGGACAGCAGCCACAGCGCGATCAGGACCCCGGCGATCAGGGCGACGACGCTGATGTGGCGCCGGGCACCGCGCCGGAACTCCTGCCGCGCCTCCGGCGTGTCGTACAGTGCGTGCCGGCCGCCATCGGGCAGGTCGGCGGTGAGCGGGCCGAGGTCGTCGCGGTACGTCGCCGCGTACGCCTTCGCCAGCCGCTCCTCGCCCTCCTCGAGCGAGAGCCGGCCCTCGCCCATAGCCGTGCGCAGGATCTGGGCGACCTGCTCGCGCTCGGCGTCGGACGCGCGGACCTGAGGCGGCCGGCGCGGATCGGTGCTCATCTGTTGCCTCCCGGTGTTTCGTGGTTGTGCTACCAGCGTGCGCTCCGGGAGGGTCGGCCGGCGTCGGCCCCCGGAAGGCTTCCTGGGTACGGCCGCCACCGCAGGACCACAGTTCCGGGTACGCCCGGCGTGGTAGCTCGGGAGCCGCCGCTGCGCCCAATGGTGTAGCGGGCGGCGCACCCGCGAGCCGATGCCGCGCCGGCCGGCTCTGCTTTACGGTTCCGGTATGAACAGGTCAGGCCCGCCGCCGTGGGTGCACCACGGTCCGTGGCGCGGGCCCCGGCGCGGGCCGGCCGGGCGCTTCGGCCCGCCGTTCCTGGTGCTGCCGGTGGTGACCGGGCTCATCCAGGTGCTCGCCGCGTCAGGTACGGCCCGCCGGCACGGCGTCACGCTGCCGACGGTGGCGCTGGTGCTGCTGCTCGCGGGCCCGGCCGCGCTGCTGCTGCGGCGGCGATGGCGGGCGGTCGCGCTGGTCGTCGCGGTCGCGGCCACGACCGCCTACTTCACCCTGGGGTACCCGGACGGCCCGGCCTTCCTGGCCGCGCTCGCCGCCGTCCTGGGTGCGCTCCAGGCCGGCCGGCGGAAGCTCACCTGGGTCGTCGTCTGGGCCGGCTTCCTCGCGTACGCCGGAATGGGTTTGATCTTCGACTGGGCGGCGCGCCCGAGCCTGGCGAGGCTGATCACGGTCGGCGCGTGGCTGCTGGTGACCCTGGCGCTGGGCGAGGCGGCGCGGGTGCGGTCGGCCCAGTTCGCCGAGGTCATGCGGGCGCGGGCGGACCGGGAACGCGCCGAGGCCGAGCACCGGCGCCGGCAGGCCAGCGAGGAGCGGCTGCGCATCGCACGGGAGCTGCACGACGTGCTCGGCCACCACCTGTCGTTGATCAACGTGCAGGCCGGGGTCGGGCTACACCTGATGGACGAGCGGCCCGAGCAGGCGCGGGCCGCGCTGACCGCGATCAAGCAGGCGAGCTCGGAGGCGCTGCGGGAGGTACGCGCCGTGCTGGCGGCGCTGCGCCCCGACGACGAGTCCCCGCCCCGGTCGCCGGCGCCCGGCCTGGACGGCGTGCCGGCGCTCGTCGGGGAGGTGCGGGCGGCGGGCCTGCCCGTCGAGGTCACGATCGGTGGGTCACCGCGGGCGCTGCCCGCGGAAGTGGACCGCGCGGCGTACCGGATCGTGCAGGAGGCGCTGACCAACGTGCGCCGCCACGCCGGGGACGGGGCGACCGCGACGGTACGCGTCGAGTACGGTCCGCAGGAGCTGGTCGTGTCGGTGACCGACGACGGATCCGCGATGCCGTCCGACGGCTCCGACTCGGGCTCCGGCATCGGCGGGATGCGGCAGCGGGTCGAGACGCTCGGCGGGTCGTTTCGGGCCGAGCCACTGACACCTCTCGGCTTTGCTGTTGTCGCCCGGCTGCCCCTGGGAGGTCGCTCGTGATCCGCGTGCTGCTCGCCGACGACCAGGCCCTGGTGCGGGCCGGCTTCCGGGCCCTGCTCGACGCGCAGCCCGACATCGAGGTGGTCGGTGAGGCCGGCGACGGGGCGCAGGCGGTCCAGATGGCCGTCGAGACCGTGCCCGACGTGGTGTTGATGGACATCCGGATGCCCCTGCTCGACGGGCTCGAGGCCACCCGGCGGATCGTGGCCGAGCCGCGCTGCGCCGGGGTCCGCATCGTCATCCTGACCACGTTCGACCTTGACGAGTACGTGTTCGAGGCGCTGCGGCTGGGTGCCAGCGGGTTCCTGGTGAAGGACACCGAACCGGTCGACCTGCTGCGCGGCGTACGCGCGGTGGCGGCGGGGGACGGGCTGCTCTCGCCCGGGGTCACCCGCCGGCTGATCGAGCAGTTCGCGACCCGGGCCGCCGCGCCACCGGCGCCCCGCGAGCTGGACGCCCTCACCGACCGGGAACGGGAGGTGGTCGCGCTGGTCGGGGCCGGACTGTCCAACGAGGAGATCGCCGGCAAGCTGGTGGTCAGCCCGGCGACGGCGAAGACGCACGTCAGCCGGGCCATGATCAAGCTGGGGGCGCGGGACCGGGCACAGCTCGTCGTGTACGCCTACGAGGCGGGG